>Ga0157365_10000406_pt1 | contig 18888 bp, 12 predicted proteins | sample AttsexASBM3_FD_111478 | JGI IMG/M metagenome (GOLD analysis project Ga0157365, IMG submission 111478) | Fungus gardens microbial communities from leaf cutter ant in Ribeirão Preto, State of São Paulo, Brazil - Atta sexdens ASBM3 | ecosystem: Host-associated > Fungi > Mycelium > Unclassified ... | reverse complement strand
TAAATGAGGAAAATGGATATATTTGTGAAGATGAAGTAGGAGCTAGGGTCGCCGATGTTTCACATATTTGGTGGAGTGCAAATTATCCTGAACGAAATTTATTGAGTCAATCTTGGGTAGAACTTTCGCCTAAATTTTTTCAACTAATAATAGATAAACCTGTTCCGTTGGATATGAGGGTTCTGCGGCTGATTAAACGTTCTCCGATGGCCTTAGATATATACTGCTGGGCGACTTATCGGGTGAGTTATTTAAAGCGAGTCACAATTATCCCTTGGTCAGGTTTGATGGAGCAAATGGGATCTAATTATGCCGATGTCAAAGACTTTAAACGACGGTTTAATGATGGGCTTGAAAAGGTACAGCGGGCATGGCCGGGGCTAGACGCTACACCAACCGAAAAAGGACTTCTTATAAAACCAAGTGCTCCTCAAGTACCACGAAGGAAAAAACACAGAACTGAGGGATATTGAAACGTTATGAACCTCTATCAACTGACACTTTATAAGTGTGTGTAAGCTTGGGGATGAAGAAAGTTATCCACGCATATTCTGTCCCGCTTCAAACAAAGTATGCTGCGCATATTCTGTCTCAGTTTACGCATGTTTTGTCTCGGGGTGCGCATGTTTTGTCGCTTGGATGGTTGTAAAATCAATTTATAACAAAGGGTTATAGAGCACCCTGTAGTGTTTTCCTGTAGGTTTAACCTATATAAAAATTAACCTGTAGTTAAGGGATAGATATTGTGGATAAACTCGATGGGGTCTAATTACATTCCTGATTATCACTGTTCAATTTTTAATTTTAATTTTTATTGGGATTTGTTTAGCTAAAAAATACATTTTTCTAAATGTCATCTGTTTCTTTTGAAAACGATTTGTTCTGTAAGCATTTATAGCTTGTATTTGTATTATTGACACATGAGGTAGATTATTTTTTTTGCATATAAAACAATTTGTTAGTTGTTGTTGGGGGCTTTAAAAATTTTAGCCGCTAAAATCCGATAATTTTTCTTGAGAGTTAGGGGCGATGAAATCAGTTATGGCTGAGTTTATAACCACTGAGACGGTGACCGAGGCGCACTATATATCGAATAATTTTACTCGAGGAATCCTGCATCAATACTCTAAGGAAACACAACATGTACACCGAAATACACATTGTCGTGCACAGATATACTACGGCAACAGGAGGGCAGGACATGTAAAGTAGGCCCACCGTAAACGGTGCTTCTACTTTACCTTCCCTTATTCGCAGCGGGGCTGCTCAAGGGTGTCCTGCTCTGCGAGGCTAATCGGCTACGGCCTATATGGAGAGAAATATGACAGTCACTCAGACTAGAAAAAACAGTACACCAATTAAAGTTTATTGTTTGCCAGAGGAAAAAGCGCGAATACAAGAAAATGCGGAAGCATCTGGCTTAAGTGTCGCGAGTTTCATTCGTAAAGTCGCAATGGGTTATCAGGTTGAGTCTATTGTAGATATTAAACAGGTTATAGAGCTTAGCCGGGTAAATGCTGATCTTGGTCGACTTGGTGGGTTACTTAAACTGTGGTTAGCTAACGATCCTCGCACAGTTGATTTCTCACCCACATTGATTAAAACGTTGCTCGCTAAAATAGAATCAACCAGACGAGAACTAAGAAATATTATGGATAGAATCTTGGACAAATAAATTTATGGCTTCCTAAATATCTGCATCTGTTAAAATTCCGAGTTTTCAATATTAATAATAAGTTGAAATTAAGGTAGGCAAATGAAGTTAATGCTCCGAGTACTTTCATCACCGAGAGGGATTTTAGCCGCTAAAAAAGTCTTAGTAGCTTCCTTCCTGGCGTCCATCATGGTATTACCGGTGACAGCCGGTATTCCTGTTATTGATGGAACTAATGTGGTTCAGACCACAATCAGCGCTGTCAACAACGTTCAGGCAGTAGCAAAACAAATCCAGCAATACCAGACGCAACTGCAGCAGTATGAAAACATGCTGCAGAACACCGTAGCACCTGCGGCCTATATATGGGACCAGGCAAATTCAACAATTAATAAATTGCTGCAGGCGCAGGACACCCTGAATTACTACAAAAATCAGGCCGGAAGTCTTGATTCATATCTAAAACGTTATCAGGACATTAACTACTACCGTTCATCACCGTGCTTCAACAGCAATGTTGAGTGTACTGCATCTGAAATTAGCGCACTGCGTAAAGTTGAACAGAACAGTTCTGAGGCACGAAAAAAAGCTAATGACGCCGTATTCAAGGCAATTGATGAACAGCAGGATACGCTGCAAAAAGATGCTAACAACTTGGCAGACTTGCAAACTCAGGCAAGCGGCGCACAAGGACAAATGGAAGCTATTCAGGCGGCAAACCAGCTTGCCAGTGCACAGACAAATCAGTTACTGCAAATCCGCTCACTTCTGGTAGCCCAACAAAACGCTGCAGCAACACTGGCACAGGCTCAGGCAGATAAAGAAGCCCAACAAATAGCCGCTGATGAGAATGTATTAGCTGGACAGAACACACCAAGCCCAAAGCGAATGTGGTGAGGGCCAATTTAATGAAAAATAAGATTGCAATGGTTTTTATTCTAATCACTTCAATGATTCTTTGTTCTTGCGAAAAAAACGATAAAGATTGCTCAACGATGCCAGATAATAAATTAGATGCGCATAAATACGATAAGTGTGCATTGCGTAGTAATAATAACCCAAGCCCTAAACGAGGATGGTAATCTTGAAAATAGTAAACAAGCTCACTTTTGTAGGTATCATGGCTTTATTTTCTGTTAATGCCTATGCTGGTCAGTTAGATAGTAGCGGGTTGCTTGATACATTGTTAGATAAGTTTCAACAAGTAGCTAGCACATGGACAACAGTAATTGGCGATTATGCGAATTGGCTCTTTTGGGGGCTGGTATTAATAAGTATGGTTTGGACATTTAGCATGATGGCGCTGCAAGGGGAGGGGCTGATTGGGGTACTTGCAGAAATGGTTCGTTTTTTTGCTGTTATTGGTTTTTTCTATTATATTTTAATCAACGGCCCAGCTATATCTCAATCAATAATTAATTCAATGAGACAACTTGCAGCAAACGCTTTGGGAATAGGCACTGGTATATCACCCTCAACCATAGTTGATATGGCGTTTGTGATACTGTCCAAGGTCAGTTCAGCCGCATCAATTTGGTCGCCAATGATATCCACCATTATGATAACAGTCGCGATAATCGTTTTGATAGTGATGGCCCTCATAGCGATAAACATGCTAATCATTTTAGTTTCTGCATGGGTGTTGTGTTATGCGGGGGTTATATTGCTCGGGTTTGGTGGCTCGAAGTGGACCTCTGATATAGCAATTAATTACTTACGGACTGTTTTATCGATTGGCATTCAATTATTCACAATGACATTAATTATTGGGATTGGACAATCATTTATAGAACAATATTTTTCTCTTATTAAAGATGATGTTCCTGATCTTAATAGTCTTATCGTTTTGCTTCTGGCGTCAATTATCCTAATAGTATTAACGAATAAGCTACCACTGTTGTTATCAGGTGTTGTAGGAGGGGCTTCTTTACAAGGGATTGGTGGATTTGGGGCGGGTATGATTACCGGCGCTGCCGCTACTGCCATCAGCGGTGCTGGAGCAATGGCAATGGGGGCATCAGCTCAAGTCAGCGGCGGAGCCTCTGCATTAAAGGCAGCGTTCGAGTCTGCGCAAGCTGCCATGGCCGAAGAATCTGGTTCAGGCGGTGGAGGCGGTTCCGGTGGAGGATTTGGCGGCGGGGAAGATACCGGTTCCGTAGATACTTCTGGCGGCCAACCCTCAGGCGGTTCAGGTGGTTCGTCTGCTGGGAGCAGTTCAGGTAGCGCCAGCGGAGGAAGTCAGGGGTTTGCTTCATTCTCACGAGCTGGCCGCATGGCAAGCCATATGGGAAGCAGTATGATTAACGGAGCTGCTGAGTACCAGAGAATGAAGCGAAGTAGCAATTATTCCCGAGCTCAACAGACTTTTGGAGGGGAGTTGGCGACTCAGATACGTAAACAAACAGCTACTCGTCGGGATTACCGCGAACATGATGATTTTGCCGGAGATAGCTTATCCGGCAATAATAAATCTTGAATCACGCGCGTCAGTTAACGAGGTAGCGTGAGCTGACGCTTTCACTGAGCGAGACTAACTCCTGGAAATCAAAGGAAAAAACATGTCCAGGACTCCCGATTCACAGTTACGTATTGAGGGCTTTCGCAAAGCAGAGGCTTCCCTGAGACTTGAAGGAATGGACCCCAGTGGTAAGCCACTGTACGAGTCCGTTAAGGCACGTATTATTTCAGGTGAGCTGACGTATGAGCAGGGGCGTTCAGATATTCTTGCTTACTACACAAAAGCAGATGCCGCCGGGCCTGTCACAGTGGGAGAAATTCTGACAGAGGAATTTTTAAAACCGCTGAACATGTCTCATGATGAACTGGCGCAAGCTATGGGTATTTCTCGACAAGATGTTGAAGATATTATCTGCGGTATGCGGCGTCTTAGCGATGATGAAGCCCGCGCTCTTGCTGAGATATTTGGGACTGATGAGGACTTCTGGAGCAATCTACAAGTGCTGCAAGATCGCAGAGTAAAACGACGTAAATAATTGATACATAACTACCTTATAATTTTTCATATTAGTAGCCCCTCAACTCTCATGGAGTTCGACCATTTTTGCAAATTCTTTCCGCAGAGCAAGTTTTCGTTAGATACTGGCAGTGCTTCAAAATCTATTCAAATAACTGCGATCTGCTTGACACTTTCGCCCCCCTCCCCGTGTATTAATACACCACTCTGTTAGATTGACAATAATTTAGCGTCAGGATAGCTTGGAAAAAATGGGAAGCTGCTAATTGTCCTCGTCCTCTAGGGAAAATCGGCAGGGAATTAGAAGGGGAAGTTGATTGTACTGGAGAATTAATAATCATTCATTGTGCAATGAAGAGTTCGCAAGATGATTCGCTCCCGACGGGTGACATTGCAGCCACTTAATGCTTGGCTTGTAGCCCAGCCCTTGACCAGCGTAAACAGCAAATATGAACTACGCGTGTGGCGAGAGGTTAATGCTAATTTTGGAGCGCTGCGCGACGAACTGGTTGCTTATGCTCAAGAAGCTCTTGACGATGCCCGGAGACGCATACGTAAGGGCTTCGAAGATCCCCTATCCCCTTTTTCAGATCGGGTTGACGACCCTGCAGTGCATTATCCAGCGATGCTCAATCGCATCACCTTGCAAGGCTATCTCGGCGAAACTTTGGCTGGTCTTGCGGTTGAACATTTTGGTGCCTTGGGAGAGAAAGACTGGCATGTACCTGCCTTTCTCTTTCGTTTCCACGACCAAGAATTCCAGCATCTCGATATTATTAACGAGCGCTTTATTATGGGCGAATCACACGATCCTGATGCCGAGGCTGAAAAACGTCCGGGGCGTACTGGAGACGATGCCTTGGCTTTTCAACTCGACGGTGAAGGCAAGATCACCCACGTTCTCGCGCTTGAGGCAAAGTGTTTGGCTGTCAGCAATTCCGCAATTATTGCCGATGCTCACGGCAAGCTTGCTGCTGGAACCCTGCGTCCCAGCGGTATTCGCGAATTGATTAATTTGCTGTCGGATTATGAAAATACTGAGGCCCAGGCATGGGTAGCGCGCTTACTTGAACTTTATCGGGACGGCTTCAAAACTGTTAAACGTAGTGATGGACTTGCCTATACTGTTGGAAATTCCCCGGTTAAACCAAAGACAAGGCTAAGCTGGCTGCAGGCTAATGCGCCACATGCGTCTTATACTGTCGACCGCCAACTTGATGCCATGGAGTTCCAGATCACGGAACTTAAAGTGCTTGTCGACACACTCTATCGGGGGGCTTGATGCCAAGCGACGCCGTACTCAAAATAGCAGAACAGATCAGGGCTAATTTGGCCAGCTCAACACTATCGCCGCAGCAAGCAAAACTTTACAGCCAGCGTGTCCGTCGCGACATGGGGGCTGATGGCCTAAAGTCGTTCACTGCATCAGAACTCGCCTTACGGATCGATGAAGCATGCTTATTACTCGATACGGCCTGGCTTGAACGAACTGTCGATGATGGTCGAGCTTGGACGGCTGCGGTTAAGCGCGCCGCTGAAGTTCTCGAATGGGTTTCTCACGCAGCTTTAAAGCCTGCAGGTGCTCCGTTCCACCTTCTTTCTGCGGCCGCTTATCAGGTGGCGGGCTATCCAGCGATGGCTTTAGGTCATCTTCGTATGATGCCAGAGGTCGAGAAATCTTCAAAAATTCTGTGCGAATTTTTGCGCGGTGATTTCGATGCAGCATTAACTGCCGTTCAGTCGTTCTGGAAAGAACAGCACAAACTTGGAGAAGACTCGACTCTGCGAGACGTTGGAGCCGATGACGGGAAGCAAGACGATGACGATCGGCTTATAGATTTTGAGGACTTGACCGTCCGCCACGTCATTATGTGCATAGGTACTATTTGTTCTTATCTCCGCACTGGCGAGATAGCACTGGTCGACCGTGCTTTAGTCAAGCTCGATGGATTGGCACAGAATTATTTGCATAGCCGAGATCCCTATTCTTTCCTGCTAGCGAGGCTCTGTGCGGGAGCCGCTCACCGCTTCATAGATTCAAGCCTATGGCCTCACGTCGAAAGACTTGCTGATGAGGTAAACACGCGCACTCGCGTCGCGTTGACTCAATTTGCACGGGCAGCATTCGTCAATAGGCGCGCTTTAGTATGGCCAGCACAACGGGCCGGTATCGATCGGCTAGCTGCTAACAACAGTTTCGTACTTTGCACGCCTACTGGATCGGGAAAGACAACTATCGCCACTCTTGCCGCAGTTCAAGGCCTTTTCTTGACGCCGTCTAATCTGCTTGTTGCAGAAAATATTGTGCTTTACCTTGTACCTTCGCGTGCGCTAGCTGCCGAAGTCGAAACTCGGTTTACCGAAGACCTGCGAGATATAGCAGCGGAGCCTGTGGTTGTCACCGGGCTTTATGGCGGGGCTGATTGGGGACCTACTGACGCTTGGGTACAAGTCAATCAGCCAACTGTCGTCATCTGCACCTTTGAAAAGGCAGATGCCTTGTTGCGCTACCTTGGCACGTTATTCCTAGATCGCCTGCGTCTTGTAGTGATTGATGAAGCGCATATGGTTGAGCAGGATCCTAATCGCCCGGACTCTATCACAGATAACACATCTCGCGCTCTCAGGCTTGAGCAGCTTAGTACCCGTCTGCTGCGCGCTCAGGACAACAAGGGCTTCCGCATCATCGCGCTCTCGGCGGTTGCAGCTAAGGCCGCACCGGCAATTGCATCTTGGCTGTCGAGTGATGTAGGCGGCGGTCCTGTCAGTTCAACTTATCGCAGTACTCGGCAGATGCTAGGTCGCCTTGAGGTCGCGCGGAGCGGCCGGTTTAACATCCGCTATGACCTGATGGATGGCCGTACTCTTGAGTTCGAGGATGAACGTACCAATGATGGTCCCTATGTTCCCAGTCCTTTTCCAGCGGTTCCTGGTGGAGTTGATAGCGATCTAGGGGTCGAGAAGTCCCTAAGAGGGCCGACGCTCTGGGCTGCCCTCCATCTTGCTGCCGAGCGACCAGATGGCACTCGACCGACTGTGATGATCTCTTTGACGCAGAACGTTAGTTCCTTTGCTGAGGACTGCGCCGATCTGCTCGAAGGTTGGATCAAGGCAGAAGAGTCTCTACCCAATTACTGGTCCGCGGCCGACGACGACCCGCACTGGCAACGCTGCCTGGCCGCAGCGGAGGACTATTTTACGACAAAGTCCTTTGAGTATCGCCTGCTGGTCCGTGGGGTCGCAGTACATCACGGTCGGATGCCGGGACTTCTGGCTCGGCGACTAAAGGTAGCGATCGATCGTGGTAATGTCCGTGTGGTAATAGCGACCTCCACCCTTTCTGAAGGGGTGAATATTCCCATAAATACTCTGCTTATCCCGAGTGTGCATCGTTCTGGTAACGTCTTCACGACCAATGAATTCTCGAATCTCATTGGTCGTGCCGGACGCCCGGGCGTCGCAACCGAAGGCAATGCTCTCATCGTATTGCCAGAGCGTGAATATCGCAAACGTAGCCGCGAATATGTCTGGAACCGTACTTGGGAGGGTTATGAAAATCTCATCAATGAGCTGAAGGAAGCGACCGAAATTGCCTCTTCCGGGAAACTGTCTGTTGAAGAGGGCACCGCAAATAGCGCGCTTGCAATGTTGCTGGAGCATCTGCGCAATGCGTGGAGAACTTTGAGCGGCAGCGACGATGACGATGAATTTGCCGCATGGCTTGAGAGAACTGCGGTTGGCAATGAAGAAGGCGATAAAGATGACAGCAAGAAACTGTTGGATACGCTCGACGGATTGCTAATAACGGTGCTTCAAGAAATCGAACATACTTACAACGCGGATCTAAGCACCGCCGAACTCGAAACCGAATTGTTAGCACTGTGGCGGCGGACCTATGCCTGCGTCGCAGCGCACGAGGAAGAGCGTTTGGCACGGACTTGGCTTCAGCGAGGGTTAGCTATATCTACCCTATATCCTGACGCGAATCGCCGCCGCCAGCTCTATAAGACAAGTCTACCGCCGCGCTCGGGTTCGATCCTTCTTGACCGCGTCGACGACATACACGCAATCTTAGTAGGCGGTATCAATTATGCTGATTGGTCGCTTGAGCAACAGTTCCAATTCATCCGTGATGTCATTGCTCTGCTGAGTGAAGTGCCAGCATTCCGTATATCGACCAAGTTTGGACGGATGCGTAAGCCATTTAAAGATTGGGAAAAATTGCTCAGGTGGTGGCTGTTCAAAACCTCTCTAAAAAACCAGCCCAAGCCAAAGGAGCTTGGAAATTGGTTCGCCTTTGTCTCAGAAAACTTCATCTATCGTGGAAATTGGGGATTAGGCAGTCTGATTGGTGTATTGATGGATAAAGGCGATGCTGCTGGTCCGGTTAACGCGCTCACAATGGACGACTGGCCACGGAGCGGGCTGCCGTGGATAGGTTTTTGGCTAAAGGAACTTGTGAGTTGGGGCACGCTTGATCCGGTCGCCGCATTTTTGTTGGCGCGCGGCAATGCTCGCGATCGTGTTCAAGCAGAAACAGACGCGCAGGTTTATTATGCACAGCTAGCAGTTGACACCGCAGCAAATGATAAGTTAGACCCTCGTCGTATTAGGAATTGGGTCGAAACACGTCAGGCACCAGTTCCGATGCGAAGAGAACTGCGTGAGATTAAGTTTAAGGTGTTACTGAAACGGCCTGCAGAGGACTACCTTTCGCGCCAACTGAGTGTAATGCCCTTAGTAATAGCCGAGCAGCTCAGTTGGATCGATCCCGCTGGATATGTAGTTGCAAATTGTAAACGTCCAGATGATTGGGACGAACAATTATCTCACTTTCGCTTCGAGCTGTCCGTAGACAAGCGGCAAGTTACCGGTGAACCCTATCTCCTGCATCGACGTGATTTACCTTGAGGATTTAAATGGAGATTGATCGACCAGCTTAAGTCCGTGTTATGCCGGAGTCGTCCAGTTTGCCTCACAGAAACGACATTCGACTGCGCCAATTTACTGAATAGCCACGGATAATCTAGACAATTCCGAGCCGTTGTGTGGGGTCAGTCCAATGTCTATGGAAACGTTGATGCATTCTTTTTTGCATAAGCGCTGCGATGAAGGTAGGAGCCAGTGGAACTTAATACATTAAAAAAACAGCTACAAGAACACCTAGGGGATGGGCTAGTTTTAATTATAGGTTCTGGATTGTCCTGTGCAGAGGGCGTGCCTGGAATGGCTGCACTTGGACACCATCTAGTCACCCATATTCCTGCCAGCCTTTCCCCAGATGACACTAAGCTTTGGGAAGATATCCACCCACTTATTGAAAAGGATGGCCTGGAAGCGGCTTTGCTGAAATATGCGCCATCTGCATCCCTTGAAGCGGCCATTGTGCAGAGCACTGGGGAGTTCATTGCCAACGCTGAAGCCAATATTATCTCAGAGGTCTTTAATAAATCTAGGACGCTTCGGCTAACTAAGTTGATTCCGCATTTGTTAAAGCCAGATGCGGGTATACCAATTGTGACGACAAACTATGATCGTCTTGCCGAGCTCGCTTGTGAGGAAGCTGGTTTAGGTGTCGACACCATGTTTTGTGGCCATTTTGCCGCGCGGCTTGAGCCGCAGGAGAGCTATTGGAGTTTTTGCCGTAGTGTGAAATTGGTGGGTAAGAACGTGCGCTACAAGTTCGCAATGAAGGCGAATGTCTTCAAGCCACATGGCAGCCTTGATTGGTACCATCGTGAGGGCAACCCGGTTCGCTACGCTGGGGCATTACCGCTCCCTCGCCTTATCATTACACCGGGATTAAATAAATTCCGGAGCGGATATGAGAGTCCTTTCGACAAACATCGAGAAAAGGCAAATGATGCTATAGACAAGGCGCGCCGCTTCCTCATTATCGGCTACGGTTTCAATGATGACCACTTGGAAACCCATCTCACGCCCCGCATTAAATCAGGTGTGAAAACGGTAATTTTAACTTTCGCGCTCTCCCCTAAAGCACGAGATATAGCTTTAGAGAACAAGAACGTGATAGCTGCTGAGTTTCGCGAAGAGGCTGGAACCTCAGGCGCATGCTTCATTGTCGATGGAGCAGAGATATTCTACCCCGGTGTTGACTACTGGGACCTCGATGGATTTGTGAAGGGAGTTTTATCAGCATGACAAGCCCGGCGCTCGTGTTTACAGACAATGATCAAATCGGTCGTGTGGCTGGCATTGACACCAGTCGCGTGGCTATCGACGTCGAATTCTGAGATGCTTACGCGTGTAGGTATCGGCCAGCTTATCGCTATCAAGGGGGCGACCCAAGCTGAATTCTTAATCGGAATGACAGACCGCGTTACTCGTTCCCTTCGTGAAGAGCTTCCTGATCCCGAAGGCGGTGAATTCGCAACATTGACGGTTTCGCCTGCTGATCACATGCAGGCCTTCGTCATCGGCACTTATCGAACCGTTGATGGTGAAAAGTCTGATATCTTCAAACGCGGCGCTGATAGCTTTCCACAGATTGATCGGGACTGCTTTGTAATCGAGGGGGGCAACCTACAGCGTTTTATGGGAATTCTGGGAGCAGGATTATCTGACGAAGAACGATTGAAGCTTGGAACCTTAGTTGCTGATCGTAGTGCCGAAGCAATCGCTAGTGGGGACAGATTCTTCCAACGACATGCCGCAATTCTTGGAAGTACTGGGTCTGGCAAAAGCTGGGCAGTCGCCCTAATTCTTGAACGTGCGGCCAAGCTGAATTTCCCTAACATCGTCGTGTTTGATATGCACGGTGAATACGCACCTTTGGCTGACAAGGACAACGGAGGGTTTGCCAAACGCTTTCGCATCGCCGGTCCAGGCGATCTTTCCGCTCCGAAGGACGACACACTATTTCTGCCTTACTGGCTGTTAAACCGCGACGAGATGCTGTCGATGATTCTAGATCGCAGCGACCAGAACGCTCCTAACCAAGCATCTCGTTTCACTCTCCACGTTCGAGATCTTAAGGGGGCAACTCTAGATTTGTCCGGCAAGGACAAGGTCAAGGAGACCTTCACGGTGGATTCGCCGATCCCATATGCTATTTCTGATTTGGTTGACCATCTTAAGACGGACAATACCACTAAAGGCGTGGGTAAAGGGGGGGCTCCAGTTAAAGGAGATTGGGAAGACAAGCTGACACGCTTTATATCGCGACTGGAGGCGAAACTCGATGATCGCCGTTATGGATTTATGTTCTCACCACCGCCGGAAGCGCTCGATTATGGATGGCTCGCTAAGCAGATCATTAAATTGCTACGAGCCGATTCCGGCAATGGCATAAAAATAATCGACTTCTCCGAAGTTCCGGCCGATGTGCTCCCTGTCGTCACCGGTACATTAGCTCGTCTCCTCTACGATGTGCAGTTTTGGATGAGCGCAGATGCGCGCACTCCAGTCACCCTGCTTTGCGATGAGGCACATCTCTACTTGCCGGTGAAAGATGATGCTGATGCCGTCCAGAGACAGGCTCTATGGTCGTTCGAGCGCATCGCGAAGGAAGGGAGAAAGTACGGATTCTCCCTGCTCGTTGTGAGCCAGCGACCGTCTGACGTTAGCCGGACAATCCTCTCCCAATGCAACAATTTCTTGGCTCTCAGGCTGACGAACGACAGTGACCAGAACGTTATCAAGAGGCTGATGCCGGATTCTCTAGTCGGTTTGACGGCGATGCTACCACTCCTTGATACAGGGGAGGCGCTTCTGTTGGGTGATGCGGTACTTCTTCCAACGCGGATCAAACTTGATCGGCCTCGAGTGAAGCCCGACAGTGCGACGCGAGATTTTTGGAGGGAATGGGGTTCCCTTATGCCTGATGAAAAGTTACTCGAAGCTGCGGTCGAGTGTTTGCGGAGCCAATCACGGGCTAGCGGGTGAATGCTGAAAAGTTAAAATGGTATTTTTTATGGTATTAATCAAGCTGCTTTATATAACTTGCTGATTTTAATGGGTAATGAAATTAAATTAATAATGGAGTGGGAGTAAGCAGAACCGTCATTCTCTGTTTATTATCCATTAACGTTATTAAGCCCTCTGTTTTTACAGAGGGTTTTTCTTTTATAAGCGGCATGGCTTTTATCAGACGGTGTAGTTACAGCCTGTGTTTGAATGCGTTTTTGCGGCCAGAGCATAGCTGAAGATATTCAGTGAGCGCACCAGAGCCTGGACCAGAGCAATACAAACAAAAACGCCCGTTAATCATCGATTGCGGGCGTTTTTCTGTGGCGTCGCAAGGGGGCTTTTAGACACTAGCGCGGCTGTTGCTGCGAAGAGGAGTCGAGAGTCATGCTGAGTTGCTGGGCCTGGACTTTATCCTGGTGGTGATACCACGCGCCGACGGCGGAGTAGATAAAGCGACCAAAGAAGAAAAGAAAACTGATAAGCAGTACAATGCGGGTCATTCGACTGTTGAATCGATGCCGTCTTCGTATGCTGGTGGCCTGTGACACGCCTTTACCCTTTAAATTTACCCGTCATCTGCGGGCGACGTAAATATTAAGGCACAGCGAGGCGAAGAGGTCAATTATTCATCATGTAAAATTGCGTACAGAACGGCAAAATATGCTTTTTATCAATATATTTAATAAGTTGATTAATAAAGCGATATGCGTCTTTTTCTGCAAGTGTGCGCTGGCAGAGGGTACGGCTGCGTCACTTGATGTATATCAATTGAAAGCGGTTTCCTCTGACTAAAATCGGCTAATCGCGCCGCGTCCGGCTCAGACTGGCCGCGGTTTACAACACAACAGCCAGGTCGGATGCCTGCCTGAAATTCTTGCCCTGGAACGTGGGGCCTGGTATCGAGCATCTATGTTATTGGTTGAAATCCTCAGAAAAAATAAAGACAAGTGGTGGGCGCTGCCGCTGGTATTGTCGCTGCTGCTGTTGCCACTCGCCCGCGCCGGAAATACCTACGCGCATATTGATGGCGGGCTTGTCGTGCTTTATTACTTACCGCTGTCGCTGTTTAGCGCCTTAGTGATGCTCTATGGGCGTCGCGCGCTGCCCGGCATCGCGCTTGGCGTCCTCGTCTATTATCATCGCAACGTAGGCCTGCTCGATTTAAGCGTGACGTTGCTGAATTTTGTCGTGGCGACGGCACTCAGCTGGTGGGGTTACCGGATTTTTGCGCCCGGTCATCATGCGGTCTCCTGGTGGCACACGCGAAGCGGCGCGCAGCGCATGTTCTGGCTGGTGTTTTTCAACGCGACGGTATTTATCCTCTTTTATCAGATAGCCGCTTTTCTCGGCCTGTATGAACGGCCCACCTCGCTGACCGGCGATAACCCGTTTACCGTTCTGACGCTTATCAGCTATCAGGCGGTGCTGGTCGGTTGTCTGACGGGCACGCCGTTTTTTTATCTCATCATTCGCGTGCTGCGCCATCCACGCTATCTGAAGAGCTTTCTCTCTCAGGCGCGGGCGCAGCGCGATAAAAAGGTCAGCAAAGCGGAAGTGGTGGTCTGGACGGCCATTATTCTGTTTCTGCTCGGCTGTCTGGTGCAGCCGACGGGCGACAGCAGCTCGCTGTTTAATACCACCTACACGCTCTCGCTGCTGCTGCCCGTCATGCTGTGGGGCGCGATGCGCTTTGGTTATTTCTCTATCACCACGGTCTGGACGCCCGTGCTGGCGCTGCTGTGCCATTACTACTATCTCTACTTCCCGGCGGTGCCCGGCTACGAAACCCAGATGGTGATCAACACCTCCAGTTATGGCGTGTTCTCGCTGGTTATCGTATTTATGGCGCTCACCGCCACCCGCCAGCGCCTGATGCACCTGCGCGGCAGGCGTCTGGCGCTCATTGACCCGCTCAGCCATATGCCGAATTTACGGGCGCTGAATCGCGATCTCGCTAAAGCGCCGTGGTCGGTGCTGTGCTTTATGCGCATCCCGGAGCTGGAGCTGCTCGGGCGCAACTACGGCGTGATGCTGCGTATTCTCTATAAGCAGCAACTGGCGGCGTGGCTGCGCCAGAGCCTGCTGCCGGACGAGCTCGCCTATCAGCTCTCCGGGCACGATATCGTGCTGCGTATTCATACCGAGTCTTATCTGGAGCGCATCGACGCGCTGGATAAACGCGTGCGCCAGTTCCGCTTTATGTGGGACGGCATGCCGCTGCAACCGCAGGTCGGCATCAGCTACAGCTTCGTGCGCGCGCCGGTCACGCATCTGCATCTGCTGCTTGGCGAGATGAGCACGATGGCGGATCTGTCGCTCGCCACCAACCAGCCCGAAAGCCTCCAGTGTCGCGGCGCGAACCATGTCCAGAAGGGCGTGAAGCTCAAAGTGGATATGCTGAACCGCCTGCAGCAGGCGCTGGATAATCATCATTTCCGCCTGATGGCGCAGCGTATCGAGGGCATGCGCGGCGACAGCTACTACGAAATCCTGCTGCGTATGCATGGCGAGGATGGCGAGCTTATCGCGCCGGAAATTTTTCTGCCGGTGGCGCATGAGTTTGGTCTGTCGTCGCGTATCGACCTGATGGTGCTGGAAAGCACGCTGAAATTTATGGACGCCTCCCGCGACGCGCTGCCCGCCAGCCGGTTCTCCATTAACCTGACGCCCGCTACGGTCTGTCGCGTGCCGTTTCCGGGCGAAGTGCAGCGGCTGCTGGCGCGCTACCATGTCGAGCCCTGGCAGCTGATTTTCGAAATCACCGAAAGCCAGTCGTTTACCAATGTGGAGCAGACCCAGATAACGCTCTCGCGGCTGCGCGCGATGGGATGTCGCATCGCCATCGACGATTTCGGCACCGGCTACGCCAGCTATGCGCGGCTGAAAAGTATTAACGCCGATATCCTGAAAATCGACGGCAGCTTTATCCGCAATATCGTCACCAGCAGTCTCGATTATCAAATTGTCGAATCAATGTGCCATCTGGCACGCATGAAGAATATGCAGGTGGTGGCGGAGTATGTCGAAAGCGAAGAGATTAAAACGGTGGCCTGTTCGCTCGGCATCGATTATTTGCAGGGGTATGTGATTGGCAAGCCGCAGCCGCTGGAGTCGCTGGTCGCCGGGAAACCGCAAGCGGTGGCGCAATAGCAAAAAACGGTGAGCCAGGCTCACCGTTTTGCGTTTCAGGCGGCCACTTCCGGGCTCGCTTCTTCTTCGATATTCAGCTTCCAGCCGGTCACGCCTTCCCAGTACTGCTGCTCGCGCTCGAGATCCAGCAGCACCAGCGCGTTCTGACTGAACCAGTCGTGCGGGAAGCGCAGCGTCCAGTGGTTCTCGTCGGTATGCAGCACGAGCGTGGGCGGCGTGGTGGTCGCCTGGCGCTGATTATTCAGCAGCACGCCAAGACGCAGCAGCTGGATAAGCGGCAGGAACTGCTTTTTCTTATACAGCGTAAAGCGCGGCAGCTCGTCGAGCTTAATCGCCTTGCGGTGATAGCGCACCAGCGTCGCCATCATCATCTGCTGCTCCTGATTAAAGCCCGGCAGATCGCTGTGCTGAAGGATATACGCCGAATGGCGGTGCAGGCCGCTGTGATTGATGCCCAGCCCGACCTCATGCAGCATCGCCGCCCACTTCAGCAGCGCCGCCAGCGACGGGTTGGCAAGCTTCGCGTTCTGCTGTTCCCACTGCTCATACATCAGCATGGTGGTGTCCAGCACGCGGTGCGCCTGTTCTCTGTCGATATGGTACTGATTGGCAAGGCTTTGCGCGGTGCGAATGCGGATATCCTGATGGCGGAAACGGCCTTCCATCTCATACAGCACGCCTTCACGCAGCGCGCCGTCGGAGAGCCGCAGCTCGCGGATAGCCAGCGCGTCAAACACGCCGCAGAGGATAGCGAGCCCCGGCACGAACACCACTTTGCGCTCGTCCGAAAGCCCCGGCAGCGTCAGTGCGGAGAACTGGCCGAATTTCAGCACTTCGTCGCGCAGCATATCGAGGCGATCCGGCGTGATAAAGCCATCTTTTTCGCCCATCTCTACCAGCACTTCATGGGCGGCTTTGATGGTGCCGGAGGCGCCCAGCGCCACGGTCCAGCCCTTCAGACGATACTGCCAGGCGAGACTTTCGAGCTTTTGCACCGCGGCAAGACGCGCGCGACGGAAATTATCCGGCGTGATTTCGCCGTTTGGGAAGAAATGCTGCCCGAAGCTGACGCAGCCCATACGGCGGCTCTCCACCAGCTGCGGTTCGAAATCTTCGCCAATCACCAGTTCCGTGGAGCCGCCGCCGATATCAATCACCAGCTTGCGTCCGCGCTCCGGCTGGGTGTGTTCCACACCCATAAAAATCAGGCGCGCTTCTTCGTTGCCGGAGATGATTTCAATCGGGTAGGGGATCACCTTTTCCGCGCGTCGGAGGAAATCCGTCGCGTTGGACGCCTGGCGCAGCGTATGCGTGCCGACGATGCAGACGTTGGCCGCAGAAAAGCCCTGCAGGCGCTCGGCGAACAGGGAGAGACACGCGAGGCCGCGCTCCATGGCCTCTTCGCTCAGCATATTATTTTCATCCAGCCCGTCGGCCAGATGGACGCGCTGTTTCAGGCGACCAATGATTTGCATGGCGCCATCCACCACACGGGCTATCACCATATGGAAGCTGTTAGAGCCGAGATCGACCGCAGCAAATTCCTCCGGTCGTGGAGCATCAGAAGTTATCGGCATAGATTATTCAGGCTGTTCAAGAGATTTGATGTAATCGTAAATCGCCAATTGTGCGCGAACTTTGCGGCGATTACCACGCGGCACATAGCGATTGCTCAGTTCTTTATCCACATAACGGGCCTTCACCGTATCACTGAACAGGATATCAATAATATCCAGAATGCGCTGTTTAAGGCGCGGATCCAGCAACGGCGCGGCGACTTCAATGCGGTAGTCGATATTACGCGTCATCCAGTCGGCAGACGACAGGTAAACGCGTTTATCGCCGCCGTTTTCGAAAATATAAACCCTGTCATGTTCAAGATAGCGGTCGACGATGCTGATGACCTGGATATTTTCGCTGATCCCCTCAAGCTGCGGGATAAGCGAGCACATACCGCGGATCAGCAGATTCACCGGCACGCCGGAGCCGGAGGCCGCATAGAGCCGGTCCACCAGGCCTTTATCGACGAGGTTATTCAGCTTAAGCGTAATCCCCGACGGTAGCCCCTGCTGCGCGTTGGCAATCTCCTGATCAATCATCTCGTACATCAGGCGGCGCGAATTCTGCGGCGATACCAGCAGATAGTCAAAGCTCACCGGCCGGTAGGGGTTTTCGATAAAGTTAAACACCCGGCGCACTTCGTTAGTGATGCGCGCATCGGCGGTCAGCAGCGAGTAGTCGGTGTAAAGACGCGCGGTTTTCTCGTTAAAGTTGCCGGTACCGATATGCGCGTAGCGCACCACATCTTCACCTTCTTTGCGCGAAATCAGGAACAGCTTGGCGTGGATCTTAAGGCCCGGGGCCGAGAAGATCACATGCACGCCCGCTTCGGTGAGGCGTTTCGCCCAGTGAATGTTCGCCTCTTCATCAAAGCGCGCCTGTAGTTCCACCACCACGGTGACTTTTTTACCGTTGTGCGCGGCGTGGATCATCGAGTCAATAATGCGCGAATCTTTCGCCACGCGATAAATATTGATTTTGATCGCCAGCACGCTTGGGTCGAACGACGCCTGACGCAGCAGCTCCAGCACATGCTCGAACGTGTGGTACGGGTAGTAGAGCAGCACGTCGCGCTCGCGGATCGCGTCAAAGCCGTTGCGGAATTGATCGAACCAGATGTGGCGCAGGCGCGGCAGCGGTTTGTTGATTAAATTCGCTTTGCCGACGTTCGGGAAGCTGATGAAGTCTTTAAAGTTATGGTAACGGCCGCCCGGCACGATAGAGTCGTAGCGCGAAATCGAGAGCTTTTCACGCAGCATTTGGACCATCGCGTCCGGCATATCCCGCTGGTAGACAAAGCGCACGGGTTCGGCGGTCAGGCGCTGCTTGAGGCTTGAGGACATCAGCTCCAGCAGGCTTGATTCCATCTCATGCACCAGATCGTACTCGGCGTCGCGCGTCATTTTCATCGAATAGGCGTTCAGCGCGTCGTAGTCGAAAAAGCCTTTGAAGATATCATCAAGGCAGAAGCGCAGGATGTTATCGAGCAGGATCATCGGCTTGCGGCGACGCGGCGTCTCCGGCGGCAGATTGACGAAGCGTGGCACTTTGTCAGCCGGGATCTCCAGCAGCGCGTAGCGGATGGATTCGCCGCGGATGATTTCGACCGCGAGATAGGTGT
>Ga0157365_10000405_pt1 | contig 18907 bp, 20 predicted proteins | sample AttsexASBM3_FD_111478 | JGI IMG/M metagenome (GOLD analysis project Ga0157365, IMG submission 111478) | Fungus gardens microbial communities from leaf cutter ant in Ribeirão Preto, State of São Paulo, Brazil - Atta sexdens ASBM3 | ecosystem: Host-associated > Fungi > Mycelium > Unclassified ... | reverse complement strand
TCAATCCGATGGAACAGGTAGGACAGCACGGATGACGCCGCGCCCGAGCCGATCAACCCCTCGGTTTCGAACACCACCACATCGGCATCACCCAGTCGCTCGGCGTCCGCATCCAGCAGACGGCCATAGGGGCCGCCGAGGCAGTAGGGTGCGAGCGCCTGCTTCAGGGCGTTGGACTGGAGAAGTGCCGTCAGCCCGGAGATCGTGCGTTCATGGTCGGGCGAGGACGCCAGGGAATTCAGGGCCGACCAGAGGTGAGACTTCACCTCCGGTGTCAGGGTTACGCCCTCACCGACAAGGATCTGCCCCAGCCATTCGCTGGCCCATTTGCGTTCGTCAGGATCGTCAATCCGAAGCAGCGGCTGGAGTGATACACCGCTACCCTGTTCTCCAGCGGCATCCTCCTCGGTCAGACCACCGCCGAGGTCATGCCAGTCCCCGCCCATCGCCAGTGTCGCGGCGCGCATCGACCCGCCGAAATCGAAGGCAAAAACCTGCGATCCCGCATAGCGCCGGAACTGGAGCGCCATCAGCGCCAGCAGCACGGATTTACCTGCGCCGGTCGGTCCTGCGATCAGCGTGTGACCGACATCGCCGACATGCAGCGAAAACCGGAAGGGTGTGGCTCCCGCCGTCTTGCCGTAGAACAGTGGGGGCGCCTTGAAATGAACATCGCGCTCCGGCCCGGCCCACACGGCGGACAGCGGAATCATGTGGGCCAGATTCAGGGTCGAGACCGGGGGCTGGCGGACATTGGCGTAAACATGCCCGGGCAGGCTCCCGAGCCAAGCTTCCACCGCATTGAGGCTTTCCGCCATGCAGGTGAAGTCGCGCCCCTGGATGATCTTCTCGACCAACCTGAGCTTCTCGGCCGCGATGGAGGCGGAACCATCCCAGACCGTGACGGTCGCGGTGATGTAAGCCTGGCCAATGTCGTCGGCACCGAGGGACTGCAAAGCCAGATCGGCGTCGGCCGCCTTGTTGGCGGCGTCGTTATCGACCAGAACGGATGCCTCATTGGTCATCACTTCCCGGACAATGGCCGCGATACTCTTGCGCTTTGCGAACCACTGCCGACGGATTTTCGTCAGAACCTTGGTGGCGTCGGTTTTGTCGAGCAGGATGGCACGGGTGGACCAGCGATAGGGCATGGCCAGCCGGTTCAGATCGTCGAGGATTCCGGGAAAGGTGCGGCTGGGAAAACCCGTGATGGTCAGGGTTTTCAGGTAGGCATCACCAAGTTTCGGCTCCAGACCGCCCGCCAGAGGCTGGTCCACCAGCAGGGCGTCGAGATGCATGGGGATTTCCGGCACGCGCACGCGCTGGTTCCTGGTCGAAATGGTGCTGTGCAGGTAGGTGAGCGTCTCGCCGTCATCGAGCCAGGCGGCCTCGGGCATGAACCCGTCCAGCAACGCCAGAAGCCTGTCGCTGCGATCGATGAAGGAATTCAGGATGCCGTGCGGGTCCGGCCCTTCGTGCTCCCTGCCCTCATAGAGAAACCGTTCGGCACGGCCTGAAGACTCCGCAGGCGGCAGCCAAACCAGGGTCAGGAAATACCGGCTCTCGAAATGCGCGCCCTCATCCTCGAACTGCTCCCGGCGTTCCAGGTCGACCATCTGGCTGGCCGCATCCGGGAAATTGCTCTCGGGGTAGAGTGTCGCTGGCACGCGCTGAGCCTCGACGAATACGGCCCAGCCGGAACCAAGACGACGGAGCGCATTGTTCAGCCGCCCGGTCACACCTACCAGTTCGGCCGGTGTGGCGCTGTCCAGATCAGGGCCACGTATCTTTGCCGTGCGCTGGAAGGAACCGTCCTTGTTCAGGACAACACCTTTTTCGATAAGCGCGGCCCAGGGCAGGTAATCCGAGAGAAGTGCCGCACGATTGCGGTATTCACCAAGGGACATCATCGCCCTGCCCTCCCTATGCCCGCAGCCAGGCGGGATAGCGCAGATGCCGCCGTCCCACCTCGACGAACAGCGGGTCGCGCTTCGCGCCCCAAACCGCGAGGCTATGCCCCACGATCCAGAAGACCGCCCCGACCAGCCAAAGCCGCAGACCCAGAGAAATCGCGGCCCCGAGCGTGCCGTTGGCGATCGCCAGCGTACGGGGTGCCCCACCCAGCAGGATCGGGTCGGTCAGCGAGCGATGCACCGGGACATGAAAACCCGGCACCGCATCATCGTCATATCCGGCGGTCATCAGATCAGTGCTCCCCCGGAGAAGGAGAAGAACGACAGGAAGAAGCTGGACGCCGCAAAAGCGATGGACAGGCCGAAGACGATCTGGATCAGGCGACGGAAGCCTCCCGAAGTTTCCCCGAACGCCAGGGTCAGGCCGGTCACGGTGATGATGATCACCGACACGATGCGCGCCACCGGTCCCTGCACCGATTCCAGGATCTGGTTGAGCGGTTCCTCCCACGGCATGTCGGAGCCAGAGGCAAGGGCCGAGGAACACCATGCGATGGACAGCAGCACGGCGGAGAGAACAGGCGCGTGCCGACGCACGCGGAACAGCGTGAGGTTCATTGGGGTTCTCCCGAATGCTGGAAGGGATGGATGCGATAGGCGCCTGTGGCGGGATCGATCCCGTCCACAGTGGCGAGTTCGGACAACCGGCGCTGCGTGCCCCGCCCGGAGAGGACCGCGATCACGTCGATGGTATCGGCAATCAGCGCGCGCGGCACGGTCATCACGACTTCCTGGATCAGCTGCTCCATACGGTGCAGGGCGCCGATGGCGGTGCCGGCATGCAGCGTGCCGATGCCGCCGGGGTGGCCCGTGCCCCATGCCTTGAGCAGGTCCAGCGCCTCGGGACCGCGCACCTCGCCGATCGGGATACGATCTGGCCGCAGGCGCAGAGCCGAACGGACCAGTTCGGACAGGGTGACGATGCCGTCGCGCGTGCGCAGAGACACGAGATTGGGTGCCGCGCATTGCAGTTCGCGCGTATCCTCGATCAGCACGACCCTATCATCAGTTTTCGCAACCTCGGCCAGAAGGGCATTGACCAGCGTGGTCTTGCCCGTCGACGTGCCGCCCGCGACCAGGATGTTCTTCCGGGCCGCGACCGCTTCTCGCAGGAAACGCGCCTCAACCTGGGTCATGATCCCGACTTCGACGTAATCGTCGAGCGTGAAGACCGCGACGGCGGGTTTGCGGATCGCGAAACTCGGGGCCGTCACCACGGGCGGGAGCAGTCCCTCAAACCGTTCGCCGGTTGGCAACTCGGCCGAGACACGCGGTGCCGCTTCATGCACCTCCGCCCCGACATGGTGAGCCACCAGACGCACGATGCGCTCGGCATCGGCCGGTGTGATGGCGTCGCCCGTGTCGGACAGGCCCTCGGACAGCCGGTCGATCCAGAGCCGCCCGTCGGGGTTGAGCATCACCTCGACCACCCCCGGGTCGGCAAGGTGCGCTGCAATCGCCGGTCCCAACGCCGTGCCCAGCATGGACATGCCGCGTACCCTGGCCCCTTCATGGATGACGGAAACCGACATGACCTTCCCCCGTATGGGTCGAACGCGACTGACGAACAGCGACGGGGATCATTAAGAAAGGCTAGAAACAGCACGTTTCAACAAGAATTCAGACGTCGTAGGAACGCGGCGAAACGCAGGGTAAAAATACTTGCGGGATGCGGATTTTACGCCCCTGGTTCATCCTGATCGCCGAAGTCTGAAACGTCCTCGGGGATTTCCTGCTGGAGTCTTGGTCCCTGGGCCAGCCTGCGGCCGAGGGCTGAGACAAAATTATCGTAACGCGCCCCGGCCTGTGCCCGCGCCGCGTTCGCCGCCGGTTCGGGCAGCGGCGGTGTCGTGGTCAGCCAGAAGCGGATGAACAGCGCCAGGGTCTCCACCGTGATGCCAATATCACGCTCCAGCCGCGCAAGGCGCCGGTCCTGCCGGTCGAGGCGTTTCGATGTAGCGGCCTCACGGCGCTCCTCGCCATCGGGTGAAAGGAAGGAGGCAACAGCGGCTTCCACGATCAGCGACATGGGTTGTGCGCGACGGGCGGCATAAGCGGACAGGGTCTTCATCACCTCGGGATCGAGATAGACGGAGATCTGGGCCTTCTTTTTCGGCATTGCCATGTCTGCCTCACAGTCCAAGCTCGTCGCCACGGTCAAGTGACGCCTGCCGGGCGACACCGCGCATAAGATCGTTCATCCGGTTATTGCGGGGTGCGATATCGTCAAATTCATCGACCGGATCGGGCGTGAACTCATTTTCCAGCGGTTCTTTCTTCTCGACAGTGCCTTCTCCCAGTTCCGGCTGACGGCGTCGGGCGGACTGGTTCGGATCTTCTTCCTCATCGTCCATCGTTGGCATTTCAGTCGCCGCGTCTGGCGCGGGTGGTCTGGGCGGGATGGGTCGGCGGCTCCAGTCATCCGGGCATCCCTCCGTCGGACGTGTGGGCTTTGGTGGCGGCAGGACACGTTCCTGAAACCGTGCATCCTCGAAATAACGGGCCTTCTTCGCTCGGATCGGATAAAGACCGGAGACCATGACGATCTTGTCCGCTGGCGGGAGTTGCATGATCTCGCCTGCCGTCAGCAGCGGGCGCGCGGTTTCCGAACGCGAGACCATCAGATGGCCGAGCCACGGCGAAAGCCTGTGGCCGGCATAGTTCTTCATCGCCTTCATCTCGGTGGCGGTCCCAAGCGCGTCAGACACACGTTTCGCCGTCCGCTCATCGTTGCTGGCAAAGCTCACCCGGACATGGCAGTTGTCGAGGATCGAATTGTTCGGCCCATAGGCCCGTTCGATCTGGTTGAGGGATTGCGCGATCAGAAAGCTCTTGATCCGGTAACCCGCCATGAAGGCCGGCGCCGATTCAAAAAAATCCAGCCGCCCGAGCGCGGGAAATTCGTCGAGCATCAGTAGCAGACGCCGTCGCTGTGCCGCGGCCTCCAGGTCTTCCGTCAATCGACGGCCAATCTGGTTCAGGACCAGCCGGATCAGCGGTTTGGTCCGACTGATATCCGAGGGAGGCACGGTCAGGTAAAGCGTCACCGGACGGTCCCCACCAACGATGTCGGCAATGCGCCATTCACAGCGGCGCGTCACTTCTGCGACCACCGGGTCGCGATAGAGGCCGAGAAAAGACATGGCGGTGGACAGCACGCCTGACCGCTCGTTGGGAGACTTGTTCAGCAGTTCGCGCGCGGCCGAGGCCACGACGGGATGCGCACCGGCATCGCCAAGATGCTTCGTCCGCATCATCGCCGACAGCGTTGTGGCGATCGAGCGCCTTGGGTCCGACAGGAAATTGGCGACACCGGCCAGAGTCTTGTCGGGCTCAGCATAGAGGACGTGCAGGATAGCCCCGACCAGCAGGGAGTGCGAGGTCTTCTCCCAATGGTTGCGCTTCTCCAGACTGCCTTCCGGGTCCACGAGGATGTCGGCGACGTTCTGGGCATCGCGGACTTCCCACTCGCCACGCCGGATTTCCAGTAACGGGTTGTAGGCAGCGGAGGTCACATTGGTTGGATCGAACAGCACGACGCGCCCGAAACGGGCGCGGAATCCCGCCGTCAGTTCCCAGTTCTCGCCCTTGATGTCATGGACGATGGCTGAGCCCGGCCAGGTCAGGAAGGTGGGAATGACCATGCCCACGCCCTTACCGCTTCGCGTCGGCGCGAAGGTCAGGACGTGCTCCGGCCCGTCATGGCGCAGATAGGTTTTGCGATAATGACCGAGCACCACCCCATCCGGGTCAAGCAGCCCGGCCTGGGCGATCTCTTCGGCCTCCGCCCAGCGCGCCGATCCATAGGTCTCGATCTTCTTTGCCTCGCGGGCACGACAGACAGACAGGGCCACGGCAGCGGCGAAGGCCAGCACGCCACCTGAGCCCGCGATCCAGGCCCCGCGCGCAAAGACGTTCGGGGCATAGGCATCGAAGACATACCACCACCAGAAAAAAAGCGGCGGTGCATAGACCGGCCAGCGGTGAAACAGCACGAACCAGGGCCGCCCGAGTTCGGGCTGGAAGCCCAGCTCCCAGGCCGTCCACTGGGTAGCGCCCCACCAGGACAGGAGGATCATGGACAGGACCACCGCGACCTGTCCCCATTGAATACGTGTTCCGGGCTGTTCCATCTGCGCTCTCCGATCCATAGGAGAAACAGCGGACAGCCGTCATTTTATCGGAAGCAAGCAGCTTGTTGGCCCGATCGTGCCCGGTCGTTCAGGAGCGAAAAAATACTTGCGCTATGCGGTGCCGCTCCACATGATCCGGTTATGCGTATGGCATGCGTATGAGGAGTCGAGACATGACTGGCACTGTCACCCGCAGCACGCATTACGACCGGACAGCCCCGCGACGACCAGACAACTTGTCCCTCAATACTGACCTGCAGGCCCAGGTCCGGCTGGCCACGCCGAACCTCTCTGCGACGGTCGAGACCCTGCTGGACGATTATCTCCATGCTGCACGCGAAAAGCGCGAAGAAGAACAGCAAGTGGACGGCGCGATCGACGCGGTGAATAAACTGCACGCTCGGCACGGCTTCCTGAGCAACGAATTCTCAATGCTCTGAGCCGATGTCGTAATTTCGCCATTTACCCGAACCCCGGATGCGTCGCTGTGCAATGACGGGGATACATACGCGTTATAAATCTCGTCTGCACAAACGCCAGCTTTCAACTTTTCCGGCATCCAGTGACCAGGCTACCCTGTCTTTTTCCATAAGAAGAAAGAGAGGGGTGTGGCCTGTTTCTTGGCAGAAGCCGTATACCTCATGGCCACTCCTGTTTGAAGAAGTCTGCAACGGCCTCCATCTCGCGAGGCAGAGCATCGCCTGAACAAGTTAGACCGAGAAATGTCGCTGCGCGAGTTGCGCCAACGTAGACATAACGGTCGAACATATCCGGCTCGCGAAATTTCAGTTCATCAATATTCATAAAGAATACAGCTTCAAATTCCAGTCCCTTGATGTGCTCGACCTCAAATATCCGTACATCGCCGACCTGACCTTTAACCATTCCCTTCGGGCAAGCAACAGCCTGGATATTCATGTCCTGCAGTTCATCGGTCAAAGCTGCTGCCAAGGGTTCGAGGGCTTCTGCGCTGCAAACCAGCACCGCTATCGTGGGAAGAATACTATTGGTGAGACCGTTGATCTCGCGGATCCGGCTGGCCAGCCAGTTCGCCTGTTGGGAAAGAGATTTAAGCGACAGCCCGATCACAGGCTGATACCCGAGGTTGTCAATATGCTCGGGGGGACGATCATGAATCTCATGACCTTGTGTCTGCCCTAACTCCCTTGCGAATTCTGCAAGTCGGCGGCTCTGGCGGTAGCTGATGTCAATATGCTCAATCATCAGTCCGGGGCATACCCACCGCAGTTCATTTTCCGAGCGGCTTCCCCACCTTGTAAGACGCTGATTGAAATCCCCAGAGACAAAGAAGGAATCAATGACAGGGCTCACCAATGCCCGCATGCAGGCCAACTGGACGGGAGAGAAGTCAGTCGCTTCATCGACCAGTACCTGATTGCGCCGCAAACTTGCAATAGAATCAAGCAAAGGCGGCTTTCGATCCGCCAAACGCCGCATCAATGTGTCGTTTGCCTCCATCTCCCGCGACGTGCGGAGCATGGCAAGCATGATACAGTCCACTTCCGCAGGGTGCACTTCTGAAGCGGCGGACTTCCCGGGCGCATACCACCTATTTTCCTCCCGCATTGTGCGCCTGAACCGCCGATAGCGCAGAGAAATTCCCTGAATATATGTATTCGACACACGCGCCAAGCGCCGGGCCGAGCGCTGCACAAGCAGTGCAGCCCCGACTTCACGAAGGTCCGGTAATTCCAGACCGCGCTCTCGTAACCAAGCCAGCAGTCGTCCGGCCTGGCTTCCTGTTGCGGGTGCTCGGCCGTTGGCCTGCGCGATGGCACGGCTTCTCATTGCTTTCAAGAAAACGTCCTCTAGGAGATGCACCTCCCGCGAGGACGTCGTTAGTCGCATCAGGTCGTCTTCCTCGCCTTCTTCCGCCTCGGCCTCTTCATCCTCAATCGTACTCAATGACCCTACGAAACGCATCAGATCGTCAAGAAACTGCGGATCACGACGTGCAAATTGATTCAAAAATGCTTTTAACGTCTTACGATGTTCACTCTGACTAGCCGCCGCAATCATCCGCAGCCGATCCCCGCTATTCGCCAGTTCAGAAACGAGTTGAACCGGAAGTTCACGGTTTCTATCGATAATCTCCAAGATATCTTTTCCAAGCTTCGCCACCTGCGGATCATCAGCGTCGCTCAGCGATCGCGCATCTCCCTCGACATCTCCAACGAACAGAGATTTCTGATATGCATCGAAGGCTTCGAACCAAGGAATATGTTTTTCAAGCGTCCCCGGACGAAGAATCTGGTCATCATTCCTCATGACCAACCCGCCACCCCCCTGCGTCGTACGCAGTATTCCAAGCTTCAGTCGCCCTACCTCGCGTCGATAATCGTCCCATGTACGGACACGTTCATCATGGACAGGCACACCCTCTTTACCAAATGCCTCTTTCACATATTGTCGGAGCAGTTCGGTTGGAGAGAACATGATCCAGCTATCGGCATGTGTAAGACCCGCTGCATCCATCGCATTGACGAGGCTCCGTTCGGTGTCAGGATCGAGATACGCGAAATCGACTTTCTGACGCAGACGCTTGACCAGTGTGGTTGTTTTTCCGGTGCCCGGCGGACCGAGGATGGCGATCTGGCTGTCGATCGGCAGCCGGAAAATCTTATCCTGAAAGACATCAAGGATAGGTGCGACACGTAGCTGCATGGCCGTCAGTGCATCGCGTTGAATCCCTTCTATGACATTGCCTGCCGCAGCCGAGGCATTTTGAGCGACGGCCCATGCTTCGAAAGCGTCGATCTCATCTTCGTCTACGCCGTCATCGCGAAGCAATTCCCTCAAAGACCGGATCGTCAATGGGGCCAGGTTTTCACGATACTGGACGGCAGGCTGCGAGTCCCAACTACTGGAGATGGTGAGTGGCTTGAAGCTAATCTTCTCTAGGATTTCGAATTCCCGAACGCCGCCAGGCAGCTTGACACGGCGACAGTCGCCTATGTTGAGTGCGGCGAGTTGGCCCTTTGGACTCATGTAGCTGCAGAATGCGACACGCTGCGGCCCCACAGTGCCGCCCGAACTGATGTAAAGTATCTGCCGGTTGTCGTCTTCGTCGGCGATAACCAGACGAGCGATCGCGGGCTCGCGGATCAGCTTTATACAGTCGCTTTGGCGCTGATCATTCATCTGCCGCATTTCCACAGCGACCTTGCTGGCGGTCATCTGGTTTACGCTCGCCAGCGCGTTTAGTGTTATCCCCCGTTCTCTCAAGCTCTTCCGAGCAGCGTCGGAAATCGCCTCAAATGTTTCCAGCGCCTCACTCGCAATCGCCTTCAACTCTTCCATTGGTCGTCCCGGCCTCTATGCTATCTAAGCATTGCGCTTCAGTTTCATCGTGCTGATTATGCCCTATGGTTGTCTTGAGGTCATTGCAAAAGTACAGGAAGCTGTAGCTGTAGAAGTTTGCACTTGATCTGACGTTCGGCTTGGAATGGCCGGTCTGGGTGCTACGCGTTCATGTGGTGTTCGGTGTAGCGCCCGATATCTTTTTCGCGGGCGTTGTGTGCTGCGTCAAGGAAGGTCTGCATCGGGGTTTTGCCGAAGCAGTATCGTCCCTGGTGGGTGCGATTACGGTTGAAATCGTCCATCCACTCGTCGAGGTCTGCCTGGAGTTCGTGGATGCTGTCGTAGATCTTGTGGCGGAAAGCGACGCGATAGAACTCGTCGAGCATGGTCTTGTGGAGGCGCTCGACGATGCCGTTGGTCTGCGGGCTGCGCGCCTTGGTGCGGGTGTGGTCGATATTTTCCACCGCCAGGTAGAGCTCGTATTCATGGCGGTCATGAGAGCCGCAGAATTCCGTGCCCCGATCGGTCAGCACGCGCTGGAGCGGAACATCATGCTGCTCGAAGAAGGGGATGACGCGATCGTTGAGCAGGTCGGCCGCGGTGACGGGGGTCTTGCGGTCGTAGAGCTTGGCGAAGCCGACCTTGCTGTAGGTATCGACGAAGGTCTGCTGATAGATGCGGCCGACGCCCTTGAGGGTGCCGACATAGAAGGTATCCTGGGCGCCGCAATAGCCGGGGCATTCGGTCTCGAACTCGCCCCACGCCTCTTTGTCGGCCTTGGCCTTCTCCAGGGCCGCAAGTTGGCTTTCGGTGAGGATCAGCCGCTCCTGGGCCATTTTGGCTTCCAGAGCCTTGAGGCGGAGCTTCATGGTGGCGAGGTCGTGGCGCAGCCAGATGCTGCGCACGCCGAAAGGAGAGACGGTGACGCCGCGCTTGAGCAGTTCGTTGGACACGCGGGCCTGGCCCCAGGCTGGCTGTTCGATGGCGATCGCGATCACCGCCTCCTCGACCGCTGGCTCGACACGGTTTTTCAACAGGGGCTAGCGGCGGAAGAGTTCCTGGAGCGCGATCTCGCCGCCTTTGTCGTAGAGTTCCTTGAAGCGATAGAAGCTGTCGCGCGAATAGCCCATCATCTTGCAGGCTTGCGACACATTGCCCAGTTGCTTCGACAGTTCCAGCAGGCCGACTTTGGCGCGGATGATCTTCTGGTCTCGAGTCATGAGGATGTCCTCCGATGGCTGCGGCGGGGTCTGCGTCACCTGGCCACTCCGCCCCCGCCGCAGCCCTGGTTGGGCTTCAACAGACACCATACGTCAGATTTAGTCGAGACTTCTACACTGTAGCTTAACAGTTCACAATCCCAATCCCCTACTCCGGGTGAAGCTCCATTCAACTCCGCCATCGCCACGCGCAACCCCGGACACATGCCGCCCGTGCTGTTTTTCCAGCGAGGGCGTCCAGGGCACAAGCTGGAACTGAAGCCCGTCATCGATCATCGCATAGCGGCCGGAGGCCAGCACCATGCGCTGACGATAGGTGCCCGTGACATAATCGCCCGAAGCCGACTGGCTGAACGTCCGACCTGTCTCAGCGGCCAGTTGCTCTCCAACTTCCCGGATCTCGCGGTCCCTGAGTGTCCCGATCAGGTTGCGCGCCAGGATCATCCCCTGTGCCCCACGTTGGGCAAGGCCCTGCTCGATCAACTGCTCCGTGCGCCGCTCCATCGCCTCGCGCACTTCGGCACCGAATCCCGCCTGCCCCAACGCGGCAGGATCACGCGCCACTGCCTGCCGGTCGAGCCAGGTCGCCCCGCGCGCCGTCACCTGATCCTCAATCGACAGATCGGAACGAACGGCCAGCGCCACACGTCGCTGCCCCTTCCTGTCATCGAAAGCGCGAAGCTCCACGACCGATCCCATGCCGCCATCACCGGTCGCGTCGAGATCCGGAAAACGGATATGATGCGTGCGACCGTCCACACCGTCGATGACGGCATAGGCAGTGCCTTTCAGTTCATCGTCCAGACCCCGATCGACCAGCCTGCCGATGACGGGAACATCAAGGCTTTCGCCAGCCAGCACGTAGCTTGAGGTGCTCCGCTCGATCCCGTGCTCGGTCAGCGAGCGGTGGATGCGCTTGATGATGTCGCCGCGCTCTCCAAGTTCGCGCAGCGTCGCCTCAGCGGACTCATCCAGCATCCATTGTCCCTGTCCGACCTGATGGGCGAGGCCAAGCCCCTCCAGCCGACGCAGGCGCCCGACCTTCAGGGCCTCAAACGAATCAGGCTGCCGATCCGGCGCTGGTGCCATGTCGATGATGCCGTTGCGGCCCGCGTCGCGCTGGAGCTGCCGGTCAAGCTGGGTCCAGTATTCGGCATCGACCTGACGTTCGAGGGCACGGTGAATTTCCACGTCATTGCGTAGCCCGAGTTCCTGCGTCACCAGATCCTGGGCGCGGGCACGCAATCCATCTTTGATGTAATCCCGCGAGATCACGAGATCACTGCCATCCTCGGCCACGCCGCGCACGAGGATATGGACATGGGGATGCCGGGTGTTCCAGTGATCCACTCCCACCCGGTCCAGTTTCGTGCCGAGATCTTTTTCCATCTGCCCGACCAGTTCGCGGGCATAGCCCTTGAGGTCGGCCATATCGGGCGCGTCTTCGGGCGAGACGATGAAACGGAAATGGTGGCGGTCGTCCTCACAGCGCTCGGCGAACGCCTTCGGGTCGGCATCATCGATGCCAGGACCAAAGAGCCGTGCCTTCTCGCCGTCCTTTGTCACTCCTTCCCGGCGCAGGTAGCGGAGATGGGCGGCGAGTGGCGCCTTGCGCCCGCTGTGGCGCACGACACGGGCCTTGACGGTCACGCGGCGGGCACGGCTGGTCAGCAGACGATTGGCCCTGGCGGCTGCGACGCGGCCACGCCCGAAGGACGAACGGGAACCACCGCCGTTGCGGCCCGATCGGAACCCGCCGCCACCGGCACGCTGGGCCGAAGCGAGCGCCTGGGCGACGAAGGGCTTGAGCCGCTGGACGCGGGGCGAACGGACGCGGCCCAGACGGGGCTGAAAGTCATTCTCGCGCGCCATCGGTCCCCCCAATGTGCGGAAAAGCCCGGTGCAACAGGGAAAAACTGGGTCGGCAAACATTGCCGAAAAAGAGGAAACATTGCTGGGAGAACGAAAAAATGCAGGAAAACCAACACCCCAACCGAGGCGCAATGTGCGCCCTTTTATCTCGCCTCTCATTCCCCAGACCCCAGAGTGCCTGTTCACCCCTGCCAGCACCCAATCCGCGATGCCGGTGCCTGCCCCAATGGCCGTGCGCGAACCACTGCAAACCGGCAAGGGAAACGATGCGTGTACGCGTATTCATGGCGTTGCCACCGATGCGGAAGAAGCGACAAAAAGCCCATCGGAAAGCGGCCTGACAGGCGCAAGACCATGCGCGATAATGTCACTTCGAACACCATGCGACGGCAGCTTCATTGCAACCGGAACGCCTTTCCCCGCATCGCCCGACTGCACGGCAAAAATCGGCGCACTGGTCCAGAACAGCGGGTCGGGACGCGAAACCGACATTAATAAATCAGCACCGCCCAGACCAATCAGGGGCAACAACCCGGCGACATAGGCACGCGTTTCGGGTGGCAGCGGGCGTTGCCGATCACGGTAATCCTCGTAGCGTCCCGGCCCGGCATTATAGGCTGCCAGAAAGCCCGGAGAGCCATAACGATCGTGCATCTCACGCAGGAACGCAGCGCCTGCGAGAATGTTGTCATGCACATCGAACGGATCGCTTCCCAGCCTGTAACGGGCACGAAGGTCGGCCCATGTCGCGGGCATGATCTGCATGAGTCCACGCGCGCCCTTGGCAGAAATCGCGCCGGTATCACCACCGCTTTCAGCTCCCATCACAGCCCGTATCCACGTCGCGGGAATATCGAAACGCTGCACGGCCTCCGCAATGGAAGCCGCATAGGGACCAGCATCGTCAGACACCGAAACCGGGACACCCTGCGCATGAAGAGCGGCCACAGGGACACCCATCGACGACATGGCGACAGCGAGGAGAACCGTGCATCGCATGGCCTTACTCCCCACGTTCGGCACGTTTTGACGGGCGCGTCCAGTTCAGCACCCAGACCGCACGCTCCCCACCGGCACGGAAGAGATTGGCGCGGATCGGTTGTGCAAAGGCGGGGTCGTCGAGGGCTACGGCGATGTATTCACCAGCCCTCTCGCCGGTACGTTTACAGCCAGCACCAACCTCCGGGCCATCGGCATCGGTAAGATGGATCCGGTAATCCGGAGCATGTTCGGCGTCGGAAAACTCGGCCGGAACGAGAAGGATATCCTGCGCCACGGTGAGGGTGCGAATGCGCCCGGCAAAGCCGGTTTTCGTGCGCGTGAAAAGACCGATCTGTGCCATTTCATTGCCCTTTCGAGAACGGATTGATGGTCACGATGACAGGCTGCCTGCTCCCGGATGGAAGCCAGACCGGGGTGACGCGACCGATGACGGTGGACAGGGGCAACACGCCGAAATATCGCCCGTCGAGACTGCGTGGCTCAGCCGGGTTCATGACGAAGACCTGGCCGGGAGTGAGGTGTTGGCACCCCTGCCAGACGGGCAATGGACGGCCCCGGTGATCAAGGGATTGCGCGTCGCCAGTGAATTTTCCGTCGATGGTTACGCGCTGCCCCGTACGGCATACGGACTGCCCTGCGATACCCGCTACGGGCTTGAGCAGGGGCACACCGAGCGGGAGATAGCCGCGCATTGCCAGCAGCATCGCCTCGCGCTCGGGCAGACGGACAGCAACCAGATCACCGCCATGCGGCGCGGAGTTCCTATGCAATCGATACAGCCCGACGGGCACGCTCGCCGTCTCGTTCCAGATCAGCCGTGGCGCAGGATGAACGACCATCGACGCACCCACGCCGAGCACGGCGAAACAGGTCGCAAAGAACCAGCCACGCCGGGTCATGACGTCACCTGCCGCCGCTTAAGCCATGCTGAATGCTGCGCGCGCGTATAGGCACGGGGCTCATGTCCGGCCGTGATGCGATGGTGGAGATGCCGCCAGTATTCGGGCGCCACGTCCGCCGGATCAAGACCCAGCGCCTCAATGGCATCGACCGCCCGGAGCACATGTTCGACCCTTGGCCAGCTATCGACACGCAGGAGGATTTCCCCGCCGGGACGCACGAACGGCAAAGTCTGGAACACTTCGCCAGCCCTGACCGCCCGCACGATATCCAGTCGGGAGACGGTGATACCGAGATCATTGGACGCCCAGCGCACGAAAGCGAAAACACTTCCTGGCGCAAAGCTGGAAATACGACGGCGGTCATCAAGGATCTGCTCGTCGCTGCAATGCCCGAAGCGCAGCCAGTGTTCGATGCGCCTGTCGATCCAGGTCAGTTCGACATGCGTCAGTGCCGCCGGATGCCGGTGGGAGATGGGAGAGTGCCGGGTCATGGCCCGTCTCCCGGTCCCTTGAAGGGGGCAATGGACGGGCAGGAGGCGTTATCCGCAGAACGGCGCTTCCCATCAACATAAGAGTTAGATTCTAAGTTAGATAAGTTAAGAGCCGGAATCGCCGTTTCAGGCCAAAGACTTAGCTGGGGTTTGTGCGTGTGAAGTCCCGATAGTCCTGCGTGTGATGTCCCGATAGTGGATGCGTGTGAAGTCCCGATACCATTCACATAGTTATCCACAGGATATGTGGATAGATCAGTTGGCAGGATGCGCAGCAACTCGCGCACGCCAGCACGTTCAATGCTCAGGTGATAGCCAGGCAAGGGCTGGCTGACGGCGGCACGCCGGATCTGGATGGCAAAGTCCGAGGGACGCATCAGGCTGCCTGATTTTCGGTGAAGATGGGCTATCTCGAAAACCCAGCCCGCCTGCTGTCGCCCCGCATGTTTGCGGGCGACACGGTAGAGCCAGCGCTCGATGCCACCCGTCAGCCGGAAATAGGCCGGGTCGATGGCCAGCACCAGCGACCGGTCGATCACGCCACGATAGAGCCATTCCGGAATGACGATCTCGACACCAGCGGCGCGACCGTTCCGGCTGGTGCAGATTTCCCACTCGGTAATCCAGGAAAACTGCTGCCGTCGCCAGTTCTGGCCGTTGCGGATCGTGGTGGCGACCACGGTGGACTGGAGCCGGGCAAGTGCCGCCCTGAGCAGCCCATAGTCCCGCGCCCCGGTCTGTCGGCCGATACCGGTGAGCAACTGATAGGGGGTGAAGCGCAGAAAGCGTGACGTTGTCAGGCCGAGATTTTCCGCCTCGACAATCTGGCTGGCAGCCCAGATCAGCACGTCAGCGTCCCAGATCGTCGCCATGCCGTGCTCGGGCATGCCGAACACCTCAACGCGCGTGTCCCCTGCCGCGTAGAGGATTGGCGTCGTGCGCTTCGTTTTGGACAGCGAGAAAAACGGTCGCTCCATCAGATCGCGCTGGTCGCGCGGGCTGATCTCGCCGCTGGCGACAACGAACGGCAGGAGCCTGCTGCGCTCGCTGGCCGTGAGGGTATGGCGGACCTGCATGTCCATCCTCCCCTCACCGGCGATCAAGGCCGGCGGAGCGGGCCTCGTCATAATTCGGATCGGACGTGGACCGGCAGGCGCTGGCGGCAGCCCAGGCGTCGAGGTCGTCGATCAGGTAGACGACACGACCGCCAAGCTTGCGGAAGGTCGGGCCACTGCCATGGCAGCGGTATTTTTCCAGCGTGCGGGGAGAAATGCCAAGAATCTGCGCGGCCTGATGTGTGCGCAGGTAGCGCGCCGGTGACGGCGCGTGTCTGTCGAGCATGGTATGCCTCCATCTGGTCTCGAAGCGCCGCGGGGATGGTGCGGCGGATCGGGATGACGGTGGCGGAGAAAGCGGGCGTTGGGGGTGGACGAAGATTTTTCAAGGTCAGTGTCCACCCCCGCGCGTCGGAGCGTATGCCGGGCGCAGCCGGGCATAGGGCAGCGTTGAACAGATGGGAAAACGCAGCGCGAAGGAGTAAAAACCGGCTATGTTATCGCCCGCGTAAAAAATCCAGATAGCCGCCGCTGACCCGGTTCCGGGCGTCAAGAAGCAGGCGCTCCGCATGGCGACGCGCCGCCGTGTTGCGCCATTCCACCGCTGGCAAAGCGGCCTGCCATGAACGATTGACCGCGATGGCGATATCGCGGGTGGTGCCGCCCGCTTCGTGAATATCGAAGGCAAGCAGGAGCAGCATCTGCCGCGCGCGTTGCAGCGGGGTGAGCTGGAGGGCGCGCGGAAGCAGGCCAACGCGCTGGCCGCGCTGCCTGCGAAAGAAACGCAGCGCCACGTCGAGACGCAGTTCGGCGGTTTCATCCATCGGCAGGAGCACAGCGGGGCGACTGGCGGCCAGCGGGTTCAGAAGCCGGAGGTAAAGATCGCCCGTCGCATCGCCGATCACCAGCCATGTATCGTCTTCCGCATCATGACGGGCCAGGATGGTTCCGAGCACCGCCGGATTGATCGGGGTCACAATGGCGAAATCCGATGATGCGGGTGTGAGGATCAGCGTGGCCGGTGAAACCTCGGGCCGCCAGACCATGCGCGCCTGACGGGCAGGCTCATCGGGTGCATGGACAAAAGCAGAGCCCCCAGCGTCGGGCGAACCCCGCGCACTCGGCGGCGGAATCCACGCCCCGGCGGCCAAGCCACCGTTGCAGACGGGCATAATCGCGGCGATAGGTGGCGTTACGGCGGAGAAATTCGAGGGCGAAACCGGAGCGGTCCAGACGGCTGATATGGTCGCGCAATTCTGGTGAACGCCAGAAGGATGTGGGCATACGGGCCTCCCTGTCTGCCCCCCATGCGGCAAAAGGGGGAGCTTCCATCAGCCAGATCGGGAGCGGGAGTGCATAGACCCTGATTTTTTATCAGGGAGAGAAGCGCAGGGCGGATGCGCGAGCCGGGGCGAAGCCCGGCTATTGCAGGCGCGGTTGCAGCAGATGCTGGAAACCGGCTTCGGTCATCCAGCGCGCCCGCGCCAGATGCCTGTCATGGACGGCCTTCGCGCGCAGCGGTTCACGAACCGGATCAACTCCGAACAGCACCGCGACGACCTCACGCCAGTCTGCCCCTTCCTCGTCCGCGACCAGAAGGCGCAGATAGAGCCCGAGATGCGCTTCGTCGTAGGCGTTGACCCGTTCGGTGAGCGGGGGATGGTCGAGGAAAGACGGGTCGGTCATGGCGGTCCCTCGTGATACCGCTGCCAGATCGGTTCGATAACAAAGATCGGGATTGCTGACCGGCCCAGTTCGCATGCCACGCCAGAAATCAGCGCGCTCAAAGGGTAAGGAATGACATGACTGGAGCGGATCAGGAGGATTCCACGCGACCGCGCCCTCTACCCTGCCGCGTCTGGATATCGGAAGTCTCGTTTAGAAACATGACGCCGCGTCCCTGTCCGGACTCGATGAACAGAATGCCCGCCGCTTCCAGCGCGCGGCGGACCTGATCGATCGTGCCCTCATGAACGCCCAGACCGCGTTCGGATTCAAGGCGCTTGAGCGCGGTCAATGCTACGAGGGCCTTTTCAGCGAGCCTTTCCTGTGTCCAGTTCAGAAGTGCCCGTGCCGCCCTTACCTGTCGGCCAGTGATCATCCGCGATCACATCCGCCACGCAAGGCCTGCACACCAGAAATACGACTATAATAGTCGCTTTATGAATATTCAACATCGTTCTTCCCGGGCGATGGGAAAAAGGAATCGGCGTCCACGCACCATTCAGGCGGCTCCAGTCCTGTCGGACAAGACCGTCGAGCTGACCAGAAAAAAGCCCCCCGTCACGCGGGGGGCTCTGCATCGCGTCGGGCAAGCGCCTCCTTGAGTTCGCGCTCGATCTGTCGGCGCTCGCACTTGCTGAGATGAAAGCTGGTCAGTTCGGCGCGCAGCATCTGGATGTGGTCGTGTAGCGTGGTTATCGTCCTGCTCCTTTCGTTTCTCGAAGACAGGACGGACGGCTCATGCCGGGGCGGACCGGGTCAGGGATCGCCAAAGGCGACCGGCTCGCCGGCGCGTGGGGGAGCCGATTTTGTTCGACGTGCCCGGCACGGGTGCGTCTGGCAAAATTGGGGGGACCACGCGTCCTTGACGCGGTTCGCCCCCGCGCATGGTACAATGGGAAGGCTGAGGGAAAGCCTCATGTTCCTCCTGCGTCTCACGTGGGGCGACCAGCGCTGCCGCCCGCGCCCGGGAAGAGCCCGCCAGAAAACCCGAAAGGCCCCGCCCGGAGAGACCGGGCGGGGTTGGTGGTGGGGAGCTTACTCCCCGTTCCGGCTGCGGGGCCGGGTCCAGATGAGGGTGTAGCCCTCGCCGTCCTCGTCGGTGAACAGGTTGGCGAAGATCGGGGCGGCGAAGGAGGGATCGTCCAGCTTCAGGCTCAGATAGGTGCGGCCTTCGTTGGAGCGGCGGGTCCATGCGGCGCCGAGTTCAACCCGT
>Ga0157365_10000404_pt1 | contig 18924 bp, 16 predicted proteins | sample AttsexASBM3_FD_111478 | JGI IMG/M metagenome (GOLD analysis project Ga0157365, IMG submission 111478) | Fungus gardens microbial communities from leaf cutter ant in Ribeirão Preto, State of São Paulo, Brazil - Atta sexdens ASBM3 | ecosystem: Host-associated > Fungi > Mycelium > Unclassified ... | reverse complement strand
TAACCCGGACGAAACTCACTATGGCTGCTTCCTTCCGGACCTGACCAGGTTAGCAAGGTATCCGTCTACAACCGATCTCCCGAGCGGGTTCTAACACATACACCCGCCCCATGCACAAGGGGGCGACGGAAAAAATCGCACCCCTTCCCCTATTCCCCGACAGCGGCACCGGACTGGTGGCGCATGTCCGCCCCACCATAATAACGGGCCTGTCCGGCCCTGCCGATCCGCGGGCCACCCGAAAGGATGCTTTCGGCCAGTCCCCACGGGGCATGTTCCTCGATATGGTAGCCTTCGCGCGTCAGGGTGCGCACCACGGCGGGCGACAGCGCGCCGTGTTCCACCTGCACCACATCGGGCTGCCACTGTTCGTGGATACGTGGCAGGTCAACCGCCTGCTGCACATCCAGCCCGTAATCGACCATGCCCGTCAGCACCGACAGGATGATGGTGGGAATACGTGATCCACCCGGGCTGCCCACCACGATGACCGGCTGCCCCGCGCGGGAAACAATGGTGGGGGCCATGGATGAAAGCGGCGTCTTGCCCGGGGCAATGGCGTTGGCGACACTGCCAACAATGCCGAACATGTTCGGCGCGCCTGGACGGCTGGAAAAATCATCCATTTCATCATTCATCACGATGCCGGTGCGGCCCGCGACGACCCCCGCCCCGAACCAGCCATTCAGCGTATAGGTCACGGCCACCGCCGTGCCGTCCTGGTCCGCGATGGAATAATGGGTGGTTTCTTCCTTCTCGGGTTCCGCAACACCCGGGTGCAGGCTGGCAGATGACACGGCATGGTCCAGCGGCAGGGCCTGACGGATCTGCTGCGCATAGGCCGGATCAATCAGGTGCGCGACCGGATTGTTCACGAAGGCCGGATCGCCCAGATCCTGCCGGTCGGCATAGGCGTGGCGCATGGCCTCGACCTCACGCTGCACGCCTGCTGCCGTGTGCAGCCCCAGGGCATGCAGGTCATAACCGGACAGGATGTTCAGCATTTCGCACAATGCAACGCCCCCCCCGCTGGGCGGCGGCGCGGTATCGATGTGATAGCCACGGTATTCACATGACAGCGGCGCCATCATGCGCGTGTGGTAACTGGTGAAATCCCTGCGCGACAGGATCCCGCCGCCCCTGCGGCTGCTTTTGACGATTTCCTTCGCAACCGGGCCATCATAGAACGCCCGTGCGCCATCGCGGGCAATCCGCTCCAGCGTGCGGGCCAGATCGGCCTGCACCAGCCGTTCGCCCGCAGCCAGCGGCGTACCATCGGGGTGAAGGAAGATCTTGCGCGCATATGGATCCTTTGCAAAGGCCGCCGTCGCGGTATGCAGCAGGTCAACATCGCTCTGCTTCAGAATAAAGCCGTCACGCGCAAGGGCGATGGCCGGGGCCATGACATCGGCACGCGACAGCCTGCCCCAGCGGCTGTGCACCTCCTCCATCCCCGCCACGGTGCCCGGCACGGCCACCGACCGCCAGCCTGCGGTGGATGCCCCGGCAATGACCTGACCCGATGCATCCTGGTACATGGTGGGCGTCGCGGCCCCCGGCGCATGTTCGCGGAAATCAACAAAGGTGGCATGTCCATCCGGCGTGCGCAGGGTCATGAATCCCCCGCCACCGATATTGCCCGCAGCGGGATAGACCACGGCCAGCGCGTAGCCCACGGCGACGGCGGCATCCACCGCATTGCCGCCACGCGCCAGGATGTCCGCGCCCGCGTGGGACGCGAGGTCCTGCGCACTGACCACCATCGCATGCTGTCCCGGCGTGGGGGCCAGCCCGACAGCCTGCCCGGTCCGTGTCGTCTCAAAAGCCAGCGGGTCGCTTGCCGCGGCCCGCCCCGCATCCGGCGCGGCCGCCACAAGGCACGCAAAAAGGGCGGCGCTGTACCGCAGGCTACGGGAAAAGGACATGTTGGCTCCGTTATTGATAATCCGTTCCGGTGCTGCCTTCCCCCGAACCACCCGTTGCGGGGGAAGCCAGCCCCTATGCGACCGGGTAAGGCGGGCAGGTATAGCCCGCGGGCGAAAGGGTGAAGACCTCGCACCCGTCTTCCGTCACGCCCAGCATGTGTTCGAACTGGGCCGACAGGGAACGGTCGCGGGTGACGGCGGTCCAGCCATCTTCAAGGATCTTCACGTCGGGACGGCCGGTATTGAGCATCGGCTCGATGGTGAAGAACATGCCCGGACGCAGGACCAGCCCCTCACCGGGGCGGCCGTAATGCAGCACGTTGGGGGGCGCATGGAAGGTGCGTCCGATCCCGTGACCGCAGAAATCCTGCACCACGGAAAAACGGCGTGCCTCGGCATAGGTCTGGATGATGTGCCCGATATCCCCCAGCGTCGCCCCCGGCCGCACGGCGTCGATGGACAGCATGAGGGATTCGTACGTCGCCTCGATCAGCTTCTGCGCCTTTATGGGCACCTTGCCGACGGTGTACATACGGCTGGTATCGCCATACCAGCCATCAAGGATAACGGTCACGTCGATATTCAGGATGTCGCCATCCTTCAGTTCCCGCTCACCCGGTATGCCGTGGCAGACGACATGGTTGATCGAGATGCAGCTGGATGCGGGATACCCCCGGTAGCCCAGCGTTGCGGGCACCGAGCCGTTGGCGATCATGAAATCGTGGATCAGCCTGTCCAGCGCGCCCGTGGTGACCCCGGCGCGCACATGCGGCGTGATCATGTCCAGCGTCCGTGCGGCAAGCTGGCCTGCGGCACGCATCCCGGCAAAATCCTCCGGGGAGTGGATCTGCACCCCGCCGCCGCGCATATCGCCTTCCATGGCGTTATCCTTTCCTGTGTTCGACACATGACCACCCGCCCGCAGTCATGAAGGGGACAACAGGAACACGGCTGGCACGCCTGCCAGCCGCACCGGATGGATGATGATGCCTTCTATACAGCGCCCACATCGCGCTGTCAGCTTCGCGCCTTCGCATGGGTATGCGTGGCATGGGCGACATGTCCCATCCCAACCAGATGCACATGGGCGCGCACTGCCGTGGGGTGGATATGCGCGACCGTGCCATGTCCACGCCGGATGCGGGCGTAGCCTGCAGGAATCGTGGGGGCTTCGGCCACCTCGTCAGGCTGCACGGGGTTCAGCCGCGCGCTGGCGAGACGTACGTTGTGCGTGCTGCCATGCCGCGCCACCACGGTCCCGCCCCCCGCACGCGCCAGCAGCAGCGGACGCATGGCGGGACGGGCGACAGGTGCGACACCTTCCGCCTGGAAGCTGCTGTCAAGCAGGGCGGTCATGGTCGCGTTGCGGCGGCTGTTGGACTTCGCCCCCATCACCACGCCGATCAGGCGCACATTGTCACGCACGGCAGATGTCACGAGGTTATGCCCCGCTTCACCGGTATAGCCGGTCTTCAGCCCGTCCGCGCCGGGATAGGCACCCAGCATCGGGTCATGGTTGGGCACTTCATGCCCATGGAAATAGAATCCGGGCACCGCGAAATAATGATAGTACTCGCCGTAATCCACGATCAGGTGCCGCGCCAGCACCGCAAGGTCGCGGGCGGATGTCATCTGTTCCGGATTCGGCAGTCCGGAAGCATTGCGGAAAACGGTGTCATACATGCCAAGACGACCTGCCTCGCGCGTCATCATCGCGGCGAAGCGGGTTTCATCGCCACCGCCCAGGAATTCACCCAGCGCGCAGGCGGCGTCATTGGCGGATTTGGTGACCAGCGCCAGCACGGCCTGTTCCACCGTCAGGGTGCTGCCGGGCCGCAGGCCCAGCTTGGACGGTTCCATGGATGCCGCGTGCACCGATACCGGCATGTCCTGATCCAGCGTGACCTGCCCCGTCCGCACGGCCTTGAAAGTCAGGTACAGCGTCATAAGCTTTGTCAGGCTGGCAGGATAACGCCGCAGGTCGGGATCCTGCTGTGACAGGACAGCGCCGGTGCGGGCGTCAAGCACGATCGTGCTGACCTGACCGACATACTGGGCGCGGGCGGCATGCATGCCACCCAGACCGATACACAGGCCGACGGTCATGGTGACCTTCAGGCGGGAAAGGCGGGACAGGGGCATACGGCTCATGGAATGGTGAAACCTGCGCGTGCAATAACATTCATACGGCTTCCGAGCGCACGGTAATTATCCGGCACCCCTCCATCCATTCATGGGTTGCTTGGCTGCAACCATTCTAAAAGAAAGGTTTTCTATTCGTCCAGAGCGTATTTCCATCCCCGCCCCATGCGGGGGAATGGATGGCACGGGGCGCGGACTGAAAAAAAATCCTTGTCACCCTGCTGCGCCACCCCTTTCAACCGACGGCAAAGTTCCAATATGGTACCTGTCATGTCTGCTATTGCTCGCGCTTCCCTTCCCCGCCCCGTGTCGTCGCCCGAAATGGGCGGCACGTACCCGCACGGACATGGCGGCAACACGCCGCCACGCCGCCACGGCGGGCAGGATTCCCCCCCCGGCAATGATGACGGCATGATCGACGTGGTCATCCGCACCCGCCCACAGACCCGCAAACCGGCGATGTACAAGGTGCTGATGCTGAACGACGATTACACACCCATGGAATTCGTGGTGCATGTGCTGGAGCGTTTTTTCCAGAAAAACCGCGAGGAAGCGACCGACATCATGCTGCATGTTCACAAACGTGGCGTCGGCGTATGCGGGGTCTTTACGTATGAGGTTGCGGAAACCAAAGTAACACAGGTGATGGACCTGGCGCGCCAGAACCAGCACCCGCTGCAATGCACCATCGAAAAGGACTGATCCCACGGACAAGCGCATCTTGCAGCCCCCACCGCGATCCGATCGCGTTCCATGGCATTTTGTGCTGGCATTTCCGCCACAACGGGGCAAGGATTGTCCAGACTTACCGGTTATGATCTCCGGGGCCCGGGTGGCCCCTCTTGAAAAAGGAGCGTCTCGGCATGTTGTCACGTAATCTTGAACAGACGCTTCACCGTGCGCTGACACTGGCCGGCGACCGCCGGCACGAATACGCAACGCTTGAACACCTCCTGCTCGCCCTGATCGATGACCCGGATGCCGTGACGGTATTCCGCGCCTGCGGGGTGGACCTGACCAAGCTGCGCACCGACCTGACCGACTTCCTTGACAAGGACCTCGCGGGCCTCGCCGCCGACCGTACCGTCGACCCCAAACCCACCGCCGCCTTCCAGCGTGTGATCCAGCGCGCCGCGATCCATGTGCAGTCCACCGGACGGGACGAAGTGACGGGCGCCAACGTGCTGGTCGCCCTGTTTGCCGAACGCGAAAGCCATGCCGTCTATTTCCTGCAGCTGCAGGACATGACGCGGCTGGATGCGGTCAACTTCATTTCCCACGGGATTGCCAAGGCGCCTGACCGCTCCACGCGCAGGCCCGTCGCGGGCAGCGCCCCCGAAGGGAATGAAAACGAGGAACGCGGCAAGACCGGGCAGAAAAGCCAGGATGCGCTGTCCACCTACTGCACCAACCTCAACGAGAAGGCGCAGGAAGGCAAGGTCGACCCGCTGATCGGCCGCGACTCCGAAATCGAGCGCACGATCCAGATCCTGTGCCGCCGCACCAAGAACAACCCGCTGTACGTGGGCGACCCCGGCGTTGGCAAGACCGCCATTGCCGAAGGGCTGGCCAAGCGCATTGTCGAGGGTGACGTGCCTGAAGTGCTGCTCAACGCCACGATCTATTCGCTGGACATGGGCGCGCTGCTGGCGGGCACCCGCTACCGTGGCGATTTCGAGGAACGGCTGAAGGCGGTCGTGACCGAACTCGACAACAATCCCGGCTCCATCCTGTTCATTGACGAAATCCACACCGTCATTGGCGCGGGTGCGACGTCGGGCGGGGCCATGGATGCGTCCAACCTGCTCAAGCCCGCGCTGGCTGCCGGCACGCTGCGGTGCATGGGTTCGACCACCTACAAGGAATACCGCCAGCATTTTGAAAAGGACCGCGCGCTGGTACGCCGGTTCCAGAAGATCGATGTTGCGGAACCGACGGTCGACGATGCGGTGCAGATCCTGCGCGGCCTGAAGGTCAATTACGAAAAGCACCACAAGGTGCGGTACACCGATGATGCGATCCGTGGCGCGGTGGAACTGTCCGCCAAGTACATCCACGACCGCAAGCTGCCTGACAAGGCCATCGACGTCATTGACGAAGTTGGCGCATCACGCATGCTGGTGCCCGAAAACCGCCGTCGCAAGACGGTCACGCTGAAGGACGTGGAAGATATCGTCGCCAAGATCGCGCGTATTCCGCCCAAAAGCGTGTCGTCCGATGACAAGGAAACCCTGCGTTCACTGGAGCGTGACCTCAAGGGCATGGTCTATGGGCAGGACAAGGCGATCGAAGCCCTTACGGCTGCGATCAAGCTGTCGCGCGCTGGCCTGCGTGACCCGGAAAAGCCCATTGGCAACTACCTGTTCTCCGGCCCCACGGGTGTCGGCAAGACGGAAGTGGCCAAGCAGCTTGCCAGCACGCTGGGGATCGAGCTGATCCGCTTTGACATGTCGGAATACATGGAACGGCATTCGATCTCGCGCCTGATCGGTGCGCCGCCGGGCTATGTCGGTTTCGATCAGGGTGGCCTGCTGACCGACGCCATCGACCAGCACCCGCATGCGGTCCTGCTGCTTGATGAAATCGAGAAGGCGCACCAGGACCTGTATAACGTCCTGCTGCAGGTGATGGACCATGGTCGGCTGACCGACCATAACGGCAAGACGGTCGATTTCCGCAACGTGGTCCTGATCATGACCACCAATGCAGGCGCTGCCGACCTGAGCAAGGAGGCGATCGGCTTCGGCCGCACCAGTCGCGAAGGCGAGGACGAGGATGCGATCAAGCGCCTGTTCACGCCGGAATTCCGCAACCGCCTGGATGCGATCATTCCGTTTGCCAACCTGTCGCCGCATGTGGTGGACCGGGTGGTGGAGAAGTTCATCTTCCAGCTTGAAGCCCAGCTGGCGGACCGCAACGTGATGATCGAAATCTCGTCCGCCGCGCGCGAATGGCTGGCGGAACGGGGATATGACCGCCTGTATGGCGCCCGCCCGCTGGGCCGCGTCATTCAGGAATACATCAAGAAGCCACTGGCAGAAGAACTGCTGTTTGGCAGGCTGACCAAGGGGGGCGTGGCCAAGATCACGCTCAAGGACGGGAAGCTGGACTTCGAATATATCTCGCAGGCGGAAAATTCCTCCGCCGAAGGGGACGAAGGCGACAGCACGCGTGAAGCGGAAGCCGCCGACTGATACCGGGCCCTTGCGGGTGTTGACTGAAAATGACAGGGACCAGAAATGGTCCCTGTTTTTTTGTCTCCCTGCCCCTGAAAGGAACCTTATGCTGACGGCCGCCATTTATATTCCCGCTGCATTTGCCGAAATTGGCGGCTGCTTCTGTTTCTGGGCATGGATGCGCCTTGGCCGTTCGGCACTGGTACTGGTGCCGGGCTGCCTGTCGCTGATGGTGTTCGCATGGCTGCTGACATTCAGCCCGGCCGATAATGCGGGTCGGGCCTATGCCATTTATGGGGGGGTCTATATCGCCGCCAGCCTGATCTGGTCATGGCTGGTGGAAGGACTGCCGCCCGACCGCTGGGATATCGGGGGGGCCACGATCTGCATTGCCGGGGCCGCCATCATCCTGCTGGCTCCGCGCGGCTGAACATCCCGTTGATAAGAAAACTTTTTGGTAAAGCTTTTCTCAAAAAGCCTCAGGAAATGCCGCCTTTAAAGAAAAGGCGGCACCCAAAACGTCCTTAAGATATGAGGCAGCCCCTTACTGGTAACGGGTGCCGTTGACCGTCACATATCCCTCCACGGGCCAGGTCCGCCCGGTGCCATGATGGGTCCAGTCAATGCCCTGGCTGCGGGCATTATCGTAATAATACCGGCCCAGCACATCGGCCTGATCCCCCTTGGCCACCCACGGCCATGCGGGTGCAGACATACGATCCAGATCGGATACGATGCGAATGGACACGCCGTTTCCGACATCAACATAGAAATAACCATGCAGTCCGCTGCGGGTCCGTTTTGAGGCGGATACGGCGATCACACGACCACAGACATGCTCGACCCGGTCAGGCTGGTCCGCCTGCGAGGCTTCCGCCGCTTCGACATCTGCAAGGAATTTGCGATCATCGCAGGACTGCGGCACGGGGCTGGCGATGGCCTGGGTCTGCGCCCTGTCCTTCTCGCTGCCGGACTGCTGGTAATCTTCCCCGGCCTGTTCGCGTTTGTGGTGATGGTGACGGCGTGCTTCCGCCGGCGCCAGCAACGCCCCCTGCACCGCAAGGACCGCCGCCAGCCCCATCACTCCACGTATATGCCAGCGCGTTGCCGCCATGACTGTTCTCCATTCACACAAGATCACAATCTTTTGCGGGGTGTGGGCGCGCCCGTCAATGAACGGCGTGGTGGGCGTCCTTCGGCGCTTCGGCTTCCAGCTGTCGACGGGCCTTTTCCATTTCCGCCGCCATGGCGGGATCGGATGCCGGCATCTTCAGGTGCAGCTTCTCCAGCGCGTCAATGATGGCTTCGATCACCACCAGCCGTTCAAACCATTTCTGGTCGGCCGGCACGACAAACCACGGCGCATCCGGGTGGGCCGTACGCCGGATCGCGTCTTCATACGCGCTCTGGTAATCGTCCCAGTACTGCCGTTCGTGAATGTCGGAAGGCGAGAATTTCCAGTTCTTGGTCGGATGATCGATCCGGCGCAGGAACCGCCTGCGCTGCTCCTCCTTCGACAGGTGCAGGAAGAACTTCAGCACGACCGTGCCCTGACGCGCCATGTACTGCTCGAAATGGCTGATGTCCTGATAACGGTCGTGCCAGAATGTCGATTTCTTACGCAGGGGCCCGGGCAGGCATTCATGGTCCAGCAGTTCAGGATGCACGCGGGTGACCAGCACTTCCTCATAATGGCTGCGGTTGAAAATACCGATGCGCCCGGCGGCGGGCGCTGCCAGATGCTCGCGCCACAGATAGCCGTGCGACAGTTCAACCGGACCGGGCTGCTTGAACGATGTCACGCTGACGCCCTGCGGGTTGATGCCGGACATAACATGCTTGATCACGCCATCCTTGCCACCCGCATCCAGCGCCTGCAGCACGACCAGAACGGACCATGTGCCATTGGCGTACAGCACGGATTGCAGTTGTGACAGGCGGCCAATGCGTTCCTTCAGCAGCCGCTTTCCGGTTTTCTTGTCCAGCCCGCAGGCCTCCGCCGCGCGCGTGGGGCACGCCGCAAGGGAAAAACCATGTCCGTTGCGCACACAGAACTGACGCGCCAGCCTGTTACTCATATCCTTGGTCTTGCGGGTCATGATCAGTCCTTCATGCCCCGCGCTACCGCAAGGCCACCCGCCGCCTGACAGACGGGCATCATCTCGATTTCATTGATATTGACGTGACGCGGCAGCGACAGGACCCAGGCCACCGTTTCGGCAATGTCCGTCGGCAGCAGCGGCTTCGTGCCTTCGTACACCGCCTCGGCTTTCGCATTATCGCGCAGGCGCACCTGGCTGAACTCGCTTCCCCCGCACAGGCCAGGTTCAAGGTTCGTCACGCGCACGTTATGCCCCAGCAGGTCGCAGCGCAGGTTGCGCGTGAACTGCCTGACAAACGCCTTGGTCGCACCATACACATTGCCCCCCGTATACGGATAGGTGCCAGCCGTGCTGCCAAGGGTGACGACATGCCCGCGTTCCCGCGCCACCATGCCGGGCAGCATGACGCGGGTCAGTTCGACCATGCCGGTCACGTTGGTGGAAATCATGGTCTGCCAGTTGGTGATATCCGCCTCCTGCGCCTTTTCCATACCCAGCGCCAGACCGGCATTGCTGACCAGAATATCCACGTCGCGCCATTCCTGCGGCAGGCTGCCGGGCAGGGCCGCGATGGCGTCCGCATCGTCCATGTCCAGCCTGAAGGGCAGCAGGTCCGGCCCCAGTTCCGCCGCCAGCGCATCCAGGCGTTCCTGCCTGCGGCCGGTTGCTATGACGCGGTATCCATCATGCACAAGGCGCTGGGCAATCGCCCTGCCGAATCCGGCGGTCGCACCGGTTACCATTGCGATCTGCTTCATGGTTTGTCTCCTTCCTGCATGTCACGGCAGCCTTGCATATCGGGCGGCGTCCGTCATTGAGAACAATCAGCCTGTGGGTAACGTCTGAAATAGTTGCAAAGGAAAGCAAATCCGGTTCTATGGTTGTGTATGGCTTCCTTCACGACAACTCCGGGCTGCAGCCTGACCGGCCACCTGCTGGTGGCCACTCCTGCCCTGACGGATCCCGCCTTTGCGCGCAGTGTCGTCTATCTGTGCGCCCATTCCCCCGAGGATGGGGCCATGGGCCTTGTTGTCAACCGCCGCCTGTCCCAGCCCGTCCTTGATGATGTACTCGAACAGCTTGGCATTGCCCCCGTGCCGCCACGCCGCCGCATCAACCTGTGCGCGGGTGGACCGATGGATAACGGGCGCGGATTCGTGCTGCATACATCAGACTGGAGCGGCGATGGCAGCCTGCCGGTGGACCGCACCACCACCCTGACCGCCAGCCTGGACGTGCTGCGTGACATTGCCGATGGCAATGGCCCGGCTCACGCACTGCTGGCCATGGGCCATGCCAGCTGGGAAGCGGGGCAGCTTGAAGAAGAGATGCTGCGCCATGATGCATGGATCGCAGCACCGGCCACCGAAAACATCGTGTTCGGACCAGACCACAACGCCATGTGGCGGCAGGCGCTGGCCAGTGTGCATATCGACCCCGCATGGTACAGCTCCGCCCCCGGTCACGCCTGACCGCGGGCCGCGGCCCCTACCAGCGCAGGGACGGCACGCAGGCGACCGGCGCAAGACCGGCGGCAGTGGCTTCTTCCACCGCAAGGTCGTAATCCGGATTACGCCCCAGCTCCCAGTTCCCGCCAAGCATTTCCTGATGGATGCCACCCAGCACCCAGCAGCCGTCGATGCCTGCGGTGGCTGCCCCGCGCATGTCGGTCGCCAGCGCATCACCCAGCGCCAGCACGCGGTTGCGCGGTACATCCAGCAGTGACAGCGCCAGCCCGTACACCTCCGGATAGGGCTTGCCGATCCAGCGCACGTCGCGGCCATGTTCCGCATACCAGCTGGCCATCGCCCCCGCGCAGATCAGGCGCTGCGTGCCACGGATCACCTGCTGGTCGGGATTGGCGCAGATCATGGGCAGGCCATGGGCGGCACAACGCCCAAGCAGCGGCAGGTAGGGGGCGATGTCTTCTTCCCCCAGTTCGGCATCCGGTCCGGTATTCAGCACGAAATCGGCATTGGCCGGGTCAGTGACCACATCAAGGTCCAGCCCGGCATAGACATCCACGTCCTTTTCCGGTCCCAGATGGATCATGCGCCGCCCCAGTGCGGCAAACCACGGATCATCACGGCTGGCCAGCATGCGGTGGGTGCATTCGCCACTGGTCATGATGGCGTCATACAGGTCGGCGCTGATGCCCATGCGGCGCAGGTTTGGCTCCACCGTTGCGGTCCGGCGTGGCGCATTAGACAGCAGCACGACACGACGACCGGCTTCGCGCAGGCGCTGCAGGCATTCCAGAACGCCGGGATAGGGCTGCACGCCATTATGCACCACACCCCACAGGTCGAGGATGTATCCGTCATAATCGCCATTCAGCGTGGACAGCCCATCATGCCATTTCATTTGAGCGCGCTACCCCTTGCATCCGCCAGTGTCTCGAAGCCCTGCGCACGCAGCGCACGCAGGGTTTCGGCCTTCAGCCGCGCGATGATGCCCGGCCCTTCGTAAACATAGGATGTGTAGATCTGCACGAGGTCGGCACCCGCGCGCACCCGGTCCACGATATCCGCGCCGGTCTCGATCCCGCCACAGGCCACCAGTGCGACGCGGCCAGCGGCCACAGTCGCCACGCGGGTCAGCATATCCTGCGCCAGCGCGCGCAGCGGGCGACCGGACAGGCCGCCGGCTTCGTCCGCATCCGGGCTGCGCAGTCCAGGCGGGCGTGAAAGGGTGGTGTTGGACACGATCAGCCCCTGCACACCCCCGGCAATCGCGGCCTCGACCACTGCCGCCACGTCATCATGCGCGATATCAGGCGATATCTTGACCAGCAGTGGCGGCCGTTCGGGGTGGGCAGCACTGATGGCGTCCAGAATGCCCTTCAGGCGCGTCGCTTCCTGCAGGTCGCGCAGGCCCGGCGTATTGGGCGATGACAGGTTGATGACGATGTAGTCGGCATAATGCTTCACCCGCCCGACCAGCATGGGGTAATCGCGCTCGGGATCCGCACCGGTCTTGTTGATACCAAGGTTCGCGCCCACCGGCACCTGCGCGCCCGGCGTACGGCGCGGTGACGATACGCGGTGCAGCCGCGCCATGCGCACGGCAAAACGGTCGATGCCCTGATTGTTGAACCCCATGCGGTTGATGATGGCGCGGTCTTCCATCAGCCGGAACAGGCGTGGCTGCGGGTTGCCGAGCTGCGGGCGGGGGGTCACGGTCCCGGCTTCGACAAAACCGAAGCCCGAACGCGCCAGCGGGCGCACGACCAGCGCATTCTTGTCAAACCCGGCCGCCATGCCGATGGGATTGGGAAACCGCAGGCCCATGGCCCGTACCGACAGCGCCGGGTCATCATTGCCCGGGCAGGATACCCCGCCCAGACCAAGCTGCAGGGCATCAAGGGCGATACGATGGGCGGTCTCGGGCTCCAGACGCCGCATCAGGGGCAGGATCATACGCGACATAATATTCATGACAGGAAGTGTTGCCGCAATTCAGCGCCGGGGGAAAGGGGGCAACTAACCATGCGCGGGCTTTGTCGCGTCCACCGCCGCCGGTGCATCGGTGGGAAAGCGGATCAGGTAATAGGGCGGCACCCGCAGGTCATGCCCGCCATTCAGTCCACCCAGACGATTCCATTGCCCCAGCGTGCAGTATACCATGTCGCCATCAACGAATATCCCGTCGGGGGACAGGATTCGCGGGTCATGCACCATGGTGTCGAACGTCCCGTCCGCATTGCGGCGGAAAATGGCGTCATGTTCGAAATTGGTGGTGTAGATCCGCCCCTTTGCATCATTCGCCAGACCATCAGCCACGCCCTTTTCCCCCAGATCGCGGATCCCGGCGGCAAGCTGCGCATCGGTTCTGGAAAAATCGGCCAGCAGGCCTGTAGGAATGCTGTACAGCCGCCTGCTGGTCAGGGGACTGTAATACAGCGTGCCGCTGTCGGGCGACAGGGTAATGCCGTCCACCCCACCCCAGACAAAGCCGGGTGGATGCTGCGGAGGATCAAACACCAGTGGCCGTCCCTCCACTACCGCCATGAACGGACGCTGCGCCTGAATGGAGGGATGGTCCGCCAGCACCCGGCGCTGCCGGCCTGTTGCAATATCCACCACCACAAGGGCGGGCGACAGGCCAAAGGAGGAATCGGTCACGTACACCGTGCCCTGCGCCCCATGCGTCAGATCCACCCGCAGGTCGTTCATGTGGCTGTCCGGCAGCAGGGCTGGCGCACGCAGGATGATGCTGGCGAAAATCCGGTCCGTTTCGGGGTCGATGCCGATCACTTTCGCCGCCCCCGGCGCCAGTGGCTGTCCCGCCAGCTTGCCATCATCAATGGCCCATAACCGTCCCCGCGCATCCGTCGTCATGCCATGCACCGACATGAGCCGGATGGCCGGCGGCTGGTCGGACGGCATGCTGTGCGCCGCATCGGGATAGGGATACAGCTTCCCGCCCTTCAGTTCCGCAAGGGTCGCCCCGTGATGATTGACCGCATGGCGGGGAAAACCGACAAATATGCGCCCATGGGTCACGGCGATGCCCGACGGACCGGGCCCGTCAAACCGGGCGACGATTTCAAACGGGCCGGACGATGCCACGCCATGGTCGCGGTTGGTGGCATCATGCGCCGGTTCCGCCGCACGGGCGATGCCGCCCATGCCAATGGTCAGTGGCAGGATGGCACGGAACAGGTCACGCCTGTGCATGGACATGGTCATCGTCTCCCCCGGATGCTGGCTGTTCCGCCATTCATGCAAGTCCAGGTGGCAAGGGCAATCAGCCCTGCCCCGGCCCGGACTTCACAATCAGTTCATGGGCAGGGATGCGGGCGGGTGTTCGGGCGACAGCGTGCGCCGTATCCGTCCCACATCCGCAGTCGTTACCCCGGGTGCGTCATTTCCCCATGCCGCGCGGATGAAGGTGACGGTATCCGCCACGGCCGCATCATCCATGCCTGCCGCGAAACCGGGCATGACAAAGGCCGAAGGCGCCTGACGCGTCGCGCGCAGGACATTCCCCTCCAGCACGATACGGATCAGGGAATCCGGCCTGGGGTCCATGACCACCGGGTTGCCCGCCAGTGGCGGGAAGGTGGTGGGATAGCCACGGCCATCAGTGCGGTGACAGGCAGCGCAACGGTCGACATAGGACCGCGCACCACGGGCGGACACGTTGCCTGCGCGCAGGGCGTCGGTTGCCGTGGGATCATAGGTCCAGCCCTGCGCAACCGGGGTTGCCGCGGGGGACAGGGTCTTGAGGTAACGCGCGATCGCCAGCCGGTCCTCATCCGTCATGTGCTGCGTGCCATGGCCGATGGCATCCGTCATGCCGCCAAAGGCCGCACCCAGCGGCATGCGCCCGGTGGCCAGGAAACGCACGATGTCATGTTCGTTCCACCGCCCCAGCCCGGTGCGGTTTTCGCCGCGCAGGCTGACCGGACGCCAGCCATCCACCGCATCCCCGCCCGACAGGTACAATGGCCCGTCCGCCGCTGTCAGGGCCTTTTCCTGCATGGTCAGGGCGCGGGGCGTGTGACAGGCACCGCAATGCCCCGGCCCTTCGACCAGATAGCTGCCACGGGCCACCAGCGGGTCGGCAAAGGTGCGGCGGTCCATGTCGCGCCGCACGTCGCCCGGGTCGGGGGCATACAGCGTGCGCCATATGGCAAGCGGCCAGCGCATGGACATCGGCCATGACATGCCATCCTGCACCACCCTGTGCGCAACGGGTTTCACGCCATCCATGAAATAGACATACAACGCATGCACGTCCTCATCCGTCAGGCGCGCATAGGATGGATAGGGCATGGCCGGATACAGCGTCGCCCCGTCACGGCGGATGCCCCGGCGCAGGGCACGACGGAACTCGGCTTCGGAATACTGGCCGATGCCGGTCTGCCGGTCAGGGGTGATGTTGGGGGCATACAGCGTGCCGGTCGGCAGGTTAAAGGCCAGACCACCGGCAAACGGCGCGCCGCCGGATGCCGTATGGCAGGCGGCACAATCGGCAGCAACGGCCATGTAGGCGCCGCGCGCCACCACCGCATCGTGCTGCGCATCATCCTGCGCCCGCACGGGTCCGGCCCCCATTACCGCCACCGCCAGCACGGCCGCCAGCAGGGGACGCCACGTTCGCTTCACCACCCCCCTCATCCCGCCAGCGGTCCGGGATGGGCAAGGTAGGTCGTGCGGATGTGGTGTGCCGCCCAATACGCCAGTGCGGCGACCATGCCGGTCGGGTTGTATCCCGTTCCCTGCGGGAAGGCGTTGGCCCCGATCACGAATACATTGTGCACGTCCCACGACTGCAGGTACCGGTTGAGCGCACTGGTACCGGGATCACTGCCCATGACCGCGCCACCACCCAGATGGGTGGTCTGGTACTGCCGGGTATCGAACGGCCTGCCGAATTCGCGCTTTGTCAGGTTGACGCGGCGCGCGCCCATGGCCTTCGCCACATCGCCGATTTTGTCCACAACGTAGCGGTTCATGCGGATGTCGTTGTCTTTCCAGTCAAACGTCATGCGCAGCAGCGGCTGTCCGTAGGCATCCTTCCATGTCGGGTCGAGGTCGAGATACACATCGCGGTACGCCATGTTCGACCCATGGGCGTCAATGCGCAGGGAATGGCGGTATGTATCGATCATGCCCGCCTTCCACGCACTGCCCCAGCGCGGCGTGCCCGGCGGTCCGCCGGAATGGGCGGCGGCGATGGCGCGCACCCCGGCCTGGTTCACCCATACCGGCGACCCGCCCACGAACCCCAGTGGGCCGTGATCGAAGTTTTCGCTATTGAAATCATCAAACGCGACGCCACCGCCGCCTGCGCCGATATACTGGTTCGTCTCGATACCCCGGTCGAGCCAGACATTGCTGGTCGTCACGTTCTGGTAGACGAAATTGCGGCCCACCACCCCTTCGTTGCGCACGGGGTCATACGGTCTGCCAATGCCCGACAGCAGCATAAGCCTGACATTATGGAACTGGAACGCGGTCAGGATGACCAGTTCCGCCGGCTGGGTCACCACCTTCCCGTCGGGGTCGGTATAGGTCACGCCGGTCGCCCGCCTGCCATCCGCATCCAGTTCAACCTTCAGCACATGGCAGCCTGCGCGCAGGTCGAACAGCGGGTGCTGCCGCAACACCGGCAGGATGTTCACGTTGGGCGATGCCTTGGAATACATGTAACAGGCATATCCGCTGCAATATCCGCAGAAATTGCACGGCCCCATCTGGGCGCCATACGGATTGACATACTGCCGCGACGCATTGGCCGCCGGCAGGGAGTACGGGTGGAATCCCGCCTCTTCCGCCGCCTTGCGGAACAGGTGGGCGGTATAGACATCCTTCAGCGCGGGCAGCGGAAAATGGTCGGAACGCGAGGGAGAGAACACATTCCCCTTCCCCACCACCTTCCCGTTTATCATGTAGGGTTCGCCCGACGTGCCGAATACCTTTTCAGCCCTGTCGAAAAAGGGTTCCAGTTCCTCATACGTGACGCCGTAATCCTGAAGGTTCATGCCTTCGGGAATGAAGCTGGCGCCATATTTCTCGATCACGCGCGAACGCATCCGCAGGTCATCGGGGGGGATGCGGAAATGCACGCCCGACCAGTGCAGGCCCGCGCCGCCCACGCCCTCACCGGGCAGGAAGGCCGCCATGCGACGATAGGGCAACGCCGTCTGCTGGCTGTTATTGCGGATGGTGACGGTATTTTTCGACAGGTCCTGAAACAGTTTATAGCGGAAATTGGCCTCCAGTTCGTCAATCGACGCGGGATAGGCCCCCTCCGACGCGGTACTGCGGTCGGGGCCACGCTCCAGCATGACAACCGAGCGACCGGCCTCCGTCATTTCCTTGGCCATGATCGACCCGGCCCAGCCACCGCCCACGATCACCACGTCAACCGGCTTCAGCCTGCGTGCGTCGTCGCTCATGCCGTTTCCCCCGATATGGACACGCTGCCCAGCGGGTAATGCGCGCCGTAACGGTCCACCCAGTCCATGAAATCCGCCCGCGCACCGGGGAAACCCAGCATGGTCCAGCCACCAAGGCCGGTATTGCCGCCATGCACGGGGTCCGAAAATGCCCCTTCCATTACATTGGCCAGCAACTGGTCAAAAAACACACTGGATGGAATATCGCCAAAAACCAGCCTGTTGTTCTCGGCCCCGCGCAGCAGGTCGTCCTGCAACGCGGGGGCAAGGTCGGCAAACGGCCTGCCGTGACGGGTGGCGGCGTGTGCGTTCATGCCCGCGATACCGCGCCGGTAAAGATCACGCGGGGCATGGGGCAGCTGATAGCCAAGGTTATCCGGCCCCTGCACAAACGGGGCCTGCATGTACCATTGCGCCCCGAAGGCATATGGGGTGTCCATCTGCATGTCGATGAAACGGGGCACATCCAGCGCACATGCGCCGGGGCCGTTTTCATCGGCCGGGATCAGGCGGTCACACGCGGCGGTCAGGAACGCCCATTCGATGGGCGTGAAAAAACGCGGGACATAGGGCGCAGGCGGATGCGAACGCGCCGGACGGGATGCAAGGGACGTACCACATGCGGCAATTCCCGCCAGTCCCCGCATGAACTGCCGCCGCGACGAAATGAACCGTAAACCACCAATACCCAAAAATGCCTACCCGCTATGCCATGTCATTCCTGATCTGAACGCTCACTATATCCGTGAGGTCTGGATGAATGCCTAGACCATTTTTTCAACATTTTTATTAATGCAAGAAAATATGATCACGAAAAATGACCCATAGATAAACTTTTCCAGAGCCGGACCCCTTTCCCGACAGATCGTTTCAACATGTTGCAGATGATGGACAGGTTTCTGGCGCCGCCCGTTCCAGAAAGCTTCAGGAAACGCCACCTCTGTGGAAATTAACTGAAACTTTCCGTCCTGTTTGTCAGAAGGTTATTTTGAAACACGCGCCCATCCCGACCGCACCCTTGACCGGCCACGGGGCGCACCCTATCCCCCCGGCATGCGTATTCGCCTTTTCATGCCCGGAAGTATTGGCACCGCCTGCATTGCATCGGTGACGGACATGGCCGTGGGCTACCCACAGGCCCTGGTACGCCGGATCGGGCATCCGGTCATGTGGGTCGGGGGGCTGATCGGCATGCTGGACAGGCGGCTCAATACTGAAGACGCCACCCCGGCGCGGCGCAGGGCAAATGGCTGTCTGGCGGCCATGCTGATTGTCTCGGTGCCGACGGCGACAGCCGTGCTGGTGGATCGCGCCATCTGCCGCATCCTGCCGCGGTGGCTGGCGCTGCCGCTGACGGCGGTGCTGGCCAGTTCCCTTGTCGCCCAGCGTTCCCTGCATGACCATGTCAAGGCCGTGGCGGTTGCCGCACAGGACAGCCTGCCCGCTGCCCGGCATGCGGTCTCCCATATCGTCGGTCGTGATCCCGAACAGCTGGATGAGGCCGCGGTGCTGAGGGCCGCGACCGAAACACTGGCCGAAAACTTTTCCGATGGCATTGTCGCCCCCCTGCTGTGGATGGCGGCGGGTGGCCTGCCGGGGGCGGTTTTCTACAAATCGGTCAACACGGCAGACAGCATGATCGGCCATCGCACGCCCCGGCATGAAGCCTT
>Ga0157365_10000403_pt1 | contig 18940 bp, 16 predicted proteins | sample AttsexASBM3_FD_111478 | JGI IMG/M metagenome (GOLD analysis project Ga0157365, IMG submission 111478) | Fungus gardens microbial communities from leaf cutter ant in Ribeirão Preto, State of São Paulo, Brazil - Atta sexdens ASBM3 | ecosystem: Host-associated > Fungi > Mycelium > Unclassified ... | reverse complement strand
GAGAGAGGTCATGTCAGTTTCATCTTCCGATGCTGCGGTGGGTGTGAGCCTCCCTTACTGGCTGCGCTTTTCTCTCGCCTGCGAAGCTTTGATGACTCCGATATGACACTTTTATGACACGGCGCCTAACATACTGATTTATAATAGTTCTCAGAATGTGAACCTTGTCGTTGCATGAACGCCGTCTGACAAAGTGTGAGCAAATGTGGTTTTCGCGACACAGCTGCCCTCACGGATCATGCCCGATCCATCGGCATCGGTCTGCCAGCCTGTGTTGAGGCACCACCCATTCATCGCATGAATTTGCGCACAAGCCTCGTACATGACGTCGAGGCAGGCATTGTTGCGGCGTAGGCCGCATTGAGATGACGAAACAGATCAGTCTCATCCTTGGGCACACGAACGGCCCTAAGACCCTTGGCTCCATGCTCTCATGGCACCCCGGCGCCCGGAACTCGTGACCTGTTGCCATCACCCCTGCGGTCCAGGGATCGATGACAACCGGGAGATATCAGGGAAGACTAAAGGATCGTGTAGCCACCATCGATCAGGAGGTCCGCGCCGTTGATCATCGCCGCACCGGAAGAGGCAAGGAAAACCGCTGCGGCGGCGATTTCCTCGGGAATGGCGAAACGACCCGCCGGGATACGCTTGATGGCGGCTTCGCCTTTTTCACCGGCCCAGGCCTTCTTTCCCAGTTCGGTCAAGACAACCGTGGGAGAAATCGTGTTGACGGTGATCCCGTATTTCCCCCATTCGGCAGCGAAGGTCTTGGACATGCCGATAACGCCGAATTTCGACGCACAATAGGCGACATGCTCTTCAATCGCGACCGTACCGGCCTGGGATGCGAGATTGATGATCCGCCCGCCCTTGCCAGCTCTGATCATCGCCTGACCGACAGTCTGGGTAACAAGGAAGCTCCCCTTGAGATTAATGGCAATCGTCTTGTCCCAGTAATCGAGGGGCAAGGTTTCAGCCGGTGCCAGGAACACCACACCGGCACAGTTTACGAGAATATCGATCTGTCCGAACTGGGCCAGCACGTCAGACACCATGCCATGCACGGAATCAGGGCTGGATACGTCGCATGAAAATGGCTTTGCTGCCTCACCGAGCTCTTTAGCTTTCGCTGCAGCATTGTCCTGATTGACATCGACAACCGCAACCTTGGCGCCCTTACGAACGAAGGCAGCCGCAATCGCCGCGCCGATACCGGATGCGCCGCCTGTGACAAGCGCCGTCTTACCCTTCAGGGAAAAATCGATATCGACATCCGCCGCTGAGAAATTCATGTTCATGATCAGTCCCTCTGTGATCTATCACACAAACCTTATGATAATTGTGCTGTGCGGGTAAGCGTATTCGAAACGCGATCACGGAGAGTTTAGTGTTGCATCATAGTAAATAAACGCTGCCTTTCAATGTTTTGTAATAACCTGTCGACCGTTGATCGCCAGCTTTCCGGTTGCACTGAAACGAGTGTCCTCGCTGACATGAATGATTTCATGAAGCCTTTGCGATGATCACTTCATCACTGGATCGGCGCATTTCCGGATAAATCCAGATCCATTGTTCTCGTATCGTAATATTACAGCCTCGTTGGGCCGTATCACGAAAACAGACAAGCTCAGGTTAATTGCCGGCAAGGGCCTGTGTGCAAAAAGACTTATTATGATGGCAAGCACAATCAATTGATATCGTCACAAATGCGTCGGCAAAGACTGTCCATGCCTGAAAACCCCAGACTGAACAGAAGGCAACAATATTTTGTAAAGACCGGGGTTATTGACAAAACCACACGGTATTCGTCGTAATCTTTGCATATCCGTATCGTTCTCGTGTTTTCGCGGATATGCAGACAGGTGTTAAGGATTTGGCTTACAGCGCAACACTCGCCGGACAGCGTTTTGTCTTTCGGGATCTGAAGCATGTCATGGCTTGCGCGTCTCCCCTGCGTTCGGGAGATGCACTGGCTGGGCTCGCGGCCTCGAACGCGACGGAACGTGTGGCAGCCCGGCTGGCTCTCGCTGACCTGCCCCTTGGCCTTTTTCTCTCGGAAACCCTTATCCCTTACGAACAGGACGACGTCACACGCCTTATCGTGGACACGCATGATCCGAAGGCCTTTGCGCCGCTTGCCTCCATGACTGTCGGGGCTTTTCGGGACCGTCTTTTATCTCACGACGCCGATACTGTCTGGCTGGCATCGATCGCGCCGGGCGTAACGCCCGAAATGGCTGCAGCGGTCAGCAAGATCATGCGCAATCAGGATCTGATCGCGGTTTCACGCAAGATCGAGGTCGTCACCCGCTTTCGCAATACCATCGGGCAGAAAGGCGTGCTGGCTTCGCGGCTGCAACCCAATCACCCAACGGACGATCTGAAGGGCATCGCCATATCGACGCTCGATGGCCTTCTCTACGGCTGTGGTGACGCTGTGATCGGCATCAACCCGGCCACGGATAATGTCGAAACAGGCAGGGCCTTGCTCGACATGCTCGATACGCTGCGCAGCGATTACGACATCCCGACCCAGAGCTGCGTTCTGACTCACGTCACCAATACGATTGAGATCATCAATCGGGGCGGCCCGGTCGATCTGGTATTCCAGTCGATTGCGGGCACGCAGAAAGCCAATGAGGGGTTCGGTGTGACGCTCGATATCCTTTCCGAGGCCCATGATGCGGCCCAGAGCCTCCGACGCGGAACGATCGGCGATAATGTGATGTATTTCGAGACAGGTCAGGGTGCTGCCCTGTCGGCAGATGCGCATCACGGTGTCGATCAGCAGACAGTCGAAGCGCGGGCCTATGCAGTGGCACGCGCCTACAGACCGCTTCTGGTCAACACCGTCGTCGGCTTTATCGGCCCTGAATACCTTTATGACGGTAAACAGATCATCCGCGCCGGGCTGGAAGATCATTTCTGCGCCAAGCTTCTTGGCGTGCCGATGGGCTGCGATGTCTGTTACACCAATCACGCGGAAGCCGATCAGGACGATATGGACGCCCTGATGCTCCTTCTTGGCACGGCGGGAGCGACTTTTCTCATCGGCGTCCCCGGCGCCGATGATGTGATGCTCAATTATCAGAGCCTTGCCTTCAACGACATTCTCACGACGCGCTCGCTTCTGGGCCTGAAACCTGCCCCGGAATTCGCCCAGTGGCTGGAGCGTATGGGGCTTTACGACCAGGCCAGCGCGCGCGCGCTCACCCCGCCATTGGCGCAGACCAGACTGGCAACAATGATCGGATGGCAGTCGTGAAGTCGCATGATCGCGCTAACCATGATATTGCGCTGTCGAGCCCGGTTGCCCCGAGCCCCTGGGACAGACTTCGTCAGGCCACCCGCGCCCGTGTCGGGCTTGGCCGCACAGGCGATACGCAGATCACGCGAGATGTGCTGCAGTTTCAGGCAGCTCACGCACGCGCGCGCGACGCTGTTCATGATCCGCTGGATATGAGCGCGATCACTGAGGCCTTATCGCCAGAGCAGGCGCATATCGTGCGCAGTGCCGCGATGGATCGGGAAACCTATCTGAGACGTCCCGATCTCGGTCGACAATTATCGGATGAGAGTCGGAAGAGCCTCACTTCAGGTGAGTGGGACCTTGCCTTCGTTATGGCTGACGGTTTGTCTGCCCGGGCGGTTGCAGCCCATGGACCGGCCTTATATCACGCCTGCCGGTCGCGGCTTTCCAACTGGCGCATTGCACCTCCCGTGATTGCGCTTCAGGGCCGTGTCGCAATCGGTGACGATATTGCCGTTGCACTGAATACGCGGATGGTTGCGGTGCTTATAGGTGAAAGACCCGGCCTGTCCGTTCCTGACAGTATGGGCGTGTATTTCACTTATGCCCCATATCGGGGCTGCCCCGACTCACGTCGCAACTGCCTGTCGAATATTCACGCCCACGGCCTGAGCATCGAGGAGGCCAGCAGTAAACTGACCTGGTTGATACGCGAAGCATCCCGTCTCGGCCTGAGCGGTGTAGACCTCAAGGAGCGTGCTCCGGATGGCGCTTTATCGACCACATCGCAAGCGTCTCTCCTCACCGACAAGCAACAAGAAGGAACGCCATGAGCACGCCCCCCGCACAGCTGGACAAGAAACTCAGTGCTTTTCACCTGTGGGGTATCGCAGTCGGCCTCGTCATATCGGGTGAGTATTTCGGCTGGAGCTATGGCTGGGCCACGGCTGGAACGCTCGGTTTCCTCGGGGCCACCGTTTTCGTTGCGATCATGTATACGGCGTTCATTTTCAGCTTTACCGAGCTGACCTGCGCCATCCCCCATGCAGGCGGTCCATTCGCCTATGCAGAGCGGGCGCTGGGGCGTCTGGGAGGGACCGTCGCTGGTCTGGCCACGCTGGTCGAGTTCATTTTTGCGCCTCCTGCCATCGCACTCGCCATCGGTGCCTATCTCAACGTGCAGTTCCCGGGCCTGCCTCCGAAAGCAGCCGCTACGGGTGCCTATCTCGTTTTCATGACGCTTAATATCGTGGGGGTTCATATCGCCGCGACATTCGAGCTTTTCGTAACCATCGCCGCCATCGTCGAACTGCTCGTCTTTATGGCTGTCGTCGCGCCATCATTCTCCTGGGCGAATTTCACTATGGACGGATGGGGTTCTGCGCCGCATTTCGGCATGACGGCGCTCGGCGGCATGTTTGCCGCTATTCCCTTTGCGATCTGGTTTTTCCTTGCCATCGAGGGGGTTGCCATGGCCGCCGAGGAAGCACGCTCGCCCAGACGGTCCATCCCTCTGGCCTACATGGCGGGCGTTCTGACGCTCGTATCGCTTGCTTTCGGGGTCATGATTTTTGCTGGTGGTTCGGGAGACTGGAAAGCACTTGCCAATCTGAACGACCCGTTGCCGCAGGCGATGAAACGTGTCGTCGGTGCGGGTAGCCCCTGGCTATCGATGCTGGTCTGGCTCGGTCTGTTCGGCCTCGTCGCCTCGCTGCACGGCATTATCATGGGTTTCGGTCGTCAGATCTTTGCGCTTGCCCGAGCCGGTATTCTGCCGGCGGCGCTGGGCAAGCTTCACCCGCGTTTTCATACACCCCACCTCGCCACGATCGCGGGGAGCGTTATCGGCATTATCGCGATCTACGCCGATGATTTCATTTCGATCGGTGGGCAACCCCTGACTGCAACCCTCGTCACGCTGTCGGTCTTCGGGGCCCTGACGATGTATGGCCTGAGCATGGTCAGCCTTTTCGCTCTTCGTCGGAAAGAACCGGGACTGGAACGCAGCTACAGGGCACCGTTCTATCCCGTTCTACCAGCCATTGCGCTTTTCGGTGCCGCAGTCAGACTCGTTGCGGTTTCGTATTATAATTTTATATTGTTTCTGTTCTATCTGTGTTCTCTGTTCGTTATTGTGTGTATTTGCAGTTATTTTGTAAGATTTAATGGAGTAAATAATAACAACCATTAATTATGGAATAACAATATGGTCAAAGTGCCCAATCAGAAAATTTCCGCAAAAGCAGGTATTCTCGCGGGTGGGGCACTTCTGATACTTTGCAGTAATGCATCGCACGCCGAGACACAGAATACCAGCGATGCCCAGAGCACCAGCAATACCCAGGCAGCCCAATCCAGACCGTCGCGTATGCAGGATATCCAGAACGGTACCGGTCCGGTGTCGGATTATCTGGGGTCGGCACCCGACCCCTATGCCGAAAGCGCCCCCCCGGCCCGGCATCAAGGCAATCTCTTCAAACCTGAAAAGGGACATCCCCCCGGATACTGGAACGGGCTCGAAGCGCATCTGACCGTCGAGGGCGGTATTGCCGGCAATCCATGGACAAAATCGGGACGAAACTTCGGCCAGTTTTATACGGATCGCGCCAATACGGTCACGCTGAACCAGATCATGGGATCTGTCTCCCATCCTGTCACGGCCATAGGCGCGGGGTACGGTCTGGGTTTTGTCGCCGAGGTCATGTACGGATCGGACGCACGCTTCGACCCGACTATCGGCTTGGCGGACAAGGCACTTACCGGTCTGTACCAGTTTGCGCCCACACAGGCGCATATCGATCTGCATACACCCTGGATCGTGCCACGCGGTGTCGATTTTCAGTTGGGCCAGATCTACGGTCTGATGGGTGCGGAAGGCACACCTGCCATGGCGCGCCCGTTCTATACCTTCAATTACGCGTCCGACTATATCGTCCCTTTCGAGACTGTAGGCATTCTTTCAACAACCCATCTGACCGGACATCTCGACTGGATACTGGGTATCGATGCCGGAAACTCCACGACGTTCGGCGGCGCAGGCAATAACAGCCGTCCCAAAGGATATGTGGGTTTTGCTTTCGCCCATCTGATGCACGGAAAACTGGATGGTCATGCCATCGCGCATCTTGGGCCGCAGGGCAATAACGGTTTGCCCAGAACGTCGCCCGATGGCTGGACGAGCGCTGGTATCGGCAAGGCCGCGAACGGGAAGATGCTCTATAACGGCGATATCCTGCTCACCTATCATTTCAACGACAAACTGGCCGCGACGCTCAACGGCACCTATCTGCATGACGATATCACGCGCAACGACACCTATGGTGTCACGAGCTATCTGGCCTGGGACATCAATCCATCGCTGCGGCTCAATCTGCGTGGAGAGATTTTCCGCGACAATACCGGCGCCATGATCGCCGCCTATGTCAGCACGACCTCGTATACCGATATGCTGCGTAACGCGCCCTATCCCTATTACACGGCGCTCCCGACCACCTACGGTGCCCTTACCGCAGGCTTGACCTACACACCGGATTTCGTGAACCGCCATCTCAAGCTCGGCAAATTCGTGTTTCGACCCGAGATACGCCTCGACAAGTCTCTCAACGGCACGAAGCCTTTCAACAGGGCTGCCACGGTCGAAGATCCCGTTGTTCGGAACGGCACTAGCAATATGCTCTGGTTCTCATGCGATGCAATCTGGACATTCTGAGCGCGGTCGCACAGAAGCAGCCATAGTGATTCGGCATGCCCTCCCCGATGCGGGGAGGAACCGCCGTGAGTCAGATCGTTCACCCTGCTCTGCGGTTCGGGGAACCCCGTCGTTTCAGCGTTCTTCGCGAAAATAGGGCGTGCCCAGAGCGGCGGGCGCGGCCAAAAGGCGGCGCATGCCAGGGAACAGGAGTGCTGGCAGGATCATGAACAGGATCGTACCGAGATAAGGCGTCATGTTCAGTACTGCGGGGGCAACGGGCCAGCCCTGCGCCTGACCGAAAAAACTCAGCGACATGACAAGACCGAAAAGCAATGCTGACGCTGCGGCCAGAACGGGTCGATAGCCGCAGAAAATCACAAGTGCCACGGCAATCCATCCACGACCCGCAATCATCCCTTCGGACCAGACCGGCATGACCGAGAGTGTCATATCTGCTCCGGCAAGCCCTGCCAGGATGCCGCCGGCGACAAGCGCGCCGAGGCGGAAACGTCTGACCGGGATACCGACGGCATCGGCCGCCGCAGGGTTTTCACCCACGGCGCGCAGGCTGAGTCCCAGTCGGGTGCGGAAAAGCACCACATGACACAGAAGCGGGACCAGACCGAAGGCAAGGTAAACGAACGGGCTTTGCGAAAACAGCGGACCAATAACAGGAATGGAGACAAGACCGGGTATAGACCAGTTTCCGAAAACTGCAGCGACCGGCAACCCTGCCACGGCATGCCCCAGCACGGCACTCAACCCAAGCCCCAGAAAGGTGAGTGCTACGCCGCATAGGGTCTGGTTCGCCGCCCCGTTGACTGTCGCCAGACCCAGGACGAACGAGCCGAAACCTCCGACACCCATGGCCGCTAGAGCCCCGATCCAGGGAGACATCGATGCATCTGCGGCAAGGATAGCAACCACGGCACCGAGCGCCATCAACCCTTCCACGCCCAGATTGATCACGCCTGAGCGCTCGGCGATGACCTCCCCCTGTGCGGCCAGGGCAAGAATGCTGCCATAAGCCAGAGCATGAAGGAAAAGCGGTATCCAGACGCTCATTTTGCGGTCTCCAGCCGGACATAGGCGGACAACTCATCGCTGACTGCAATGGCGAAAACCAGAAGTCCGGTAATGGCCAGCACGGATGAGGCGCTGACCTGCAGGGTCTGCAGAACGATGCCTGTGTTCAGGATCACGGCCATCAGGAAAGCAGCCGGAATAAGGGCCAGAGCCGAATGGCGCGCAAGAAGGGCAACAACGATACCCAGATAGCCATAACCATGGGCAAGACCGCCCTGCAGGCGATGCACCGTACCGAGCACTTCCATCATACCGCCCAACCCGGCGAGTGCACCTGATGCAAGGAGCGCCACAAAAAGACGCGGTGCGACCGATATGCCAGCATAATGTGCGGCCTCGGGATTAGAGCCGCAAAGCCGCAATTCATAGCCGAACCGGCTGCGCCCGAGCGTCAGGCCGAGCGCAACAACCAGGGCGATCGCAAACGGGCCTCCCCAGTGCACGACACCGTAGAGAGCCGGAATTGCCAGTGCGATGCGCTGACTTGATACCTGCGCATCGGTCACATGATCGGCCCAGGGGCCGGTGACGAGATAATAGACCATGAACGATGCGATGAAGTTCAGTAGCAGGGTCGTGATGATCTCGCTGACGCCCAGCCAGGCGCGCCCGGCTGCCGGAACGGCACTCCAGAGTGCGCCTGCAACGAGACTGGCGAGGCCGGCAAGAGGCAGTGCCACAAAAGCCGGTAAGGGCAGAAAAAGCCCGACGGCTGCAGCAGCCGTGGCACCGGCCAGAAACTGTCCTTCCGCGCCGATGTTCCAGAGCCCCGCACGCAGGCCGAGCCAGACGGCGCCACCGGTCATCAGCAGGGGTGTCATGTAAAGCGCGAGATTTTCCAGACCGAATACCGTGCCGAATGTCGATGTGACGACAAGGCGAAGCACTTCACCCAGCGGCAGGCCGAGCATGATCAGCACGAAAGCCAGAACAAGACAGACGAAGCATAGTGCCAGAGCCCGCCCGGCAAGAATGCGGTGTGCGGGAACGAAGGCGAGACGGATCCTGCGGCTCATGAGGATTTCTCCCGGTTCTGTCCACTCATCAAGGCGCCGAGGCGTCCGCGGTCGAAATCACTGCGCTCGACAACCGTCATCAACTGACCGGCGCACAGGACGGCGATACGATCGCTGAGCGCCAACAGCTCGTCCAGATCCTCGGATACGAGCACGACTGCGCGCCCCTCGTCGCGGATATCGGCCAACGCCTCGCGCATTGTTGCAATGGCGCCGATATCGAGCCCGCGACTGGGATAGCTTGCGATCAGGGCACGATGGGCAATCATGCGTTCGCGCGCCAGCACCATGCGCTGCTGGTTGCCCCCCGAAAGACCGCGTATCGGCGTCAGCGGGTCAGCAACCGTAACCTGCGCCTGTTTCAGAAGAGACGTGGTAAAGGCCATGGCAGCTTGGGCGTGATAGGCAAAGCGCCCGCCAACCGGATGCGTTCTGAAAACACGCATGACCGCATTATCGACCACACCGAGCGCGGGTGCGAGTGCCTTGTGCAACCGGTCTTCCGGGACATAACCGATCCCGGCTGCGCGAAACGCATCGGGAGAGCTGCCCTGCATCGCCTTGTCCCCTATGCGGACCTGTCCGGTTTCAGGGGGATACAGTCCAGCCAGCATATCTGCCAGCTCGGATTGCCCGTTCCCTGTAACCCCGGCCACGCCGAGAATTTCGCCAGCCCGGATGTCCAGCGAGAATGGATGAAGCCGCAGGCGACCCGACCGATCGCGTGCGGTGACATTGTCCAGACTGATGACGCATTCCCGTGTCTCACGCGGCGTCTTGCGTGGATAGGCGCTTTTCTGCTCGACAGGGCGTCCGATCATCTCTGTCACAAGCGTTGCAGGGTCTGTCTTGTCTACACGGTGACTGCCAGCCACACGCCCATGACGCAGGACGGTGACACGATCGGCGAGCGCCATGATTTCGTCGAGCTTGTGACTGATCAGAATGACCGCCCCGCCGCCATCGCGAAACCGACGCAGCGCGGCATAAAGTTCGCCCACTTCAAGGGGGCTGAGCACGGCTGTCGGTTCATCGAGAATGAGCAGCCGCGCACCGCGCGAGAGAACGCGCAGGATCTCCACGCGCTGCTGTTCGCCAGCCGTAAGACTGTCGATCGGCGCATCGGGGCGTATATCGAGGCCAAATCGCGTGGCTTCCTGCGTGGCCCGTTTAGCCAGCGCGCCGGCGCTCAGCCAACGACCGGTTTCTTTCCATCCCAGCGCAAGATTCTCGGCCACGGTAAAACGCGAAACCAGCTTGAAATGCTGGTGTACCATGCCAATCCCGGCTGCGATTGCTGCCTCGGGACTGTCGAACCGCACGCCGTAACCATCGAGAATAAGCTCGCCTTCATCCGGCTGATACAACCCGGTGACGATATTCATGAGGGTCGACTTGCCCGCGCCGTTCTCACCGAGCAGCGCATGGATCTCGCCGGGGTAGAAATCGATCGTGACATCCTTGTTCGCGATCACACCGGGAAAAAACTTCGCAATGGCGGAGAGTGTCAGAAGCGGCGGTGCGCCAGCTGGAAGTGCTTCCGGCCGTTCACCGGCGCCATGGAACAGATCAGACAAGCCCGGAAACCCCCTCGACCTGCCAGTTCCAATGGAAGATTTCCATATCCGTCATCGTCTGACCTGCTGCGACCCTGATCCGCCCGGCTGAATCCCTGATCGGCCCGGTAAAGGGCGACCAGCCGGCAAGCATACGGTCGCGCGCGGCATCGGCTTCCTGTCTTATACTCTGCGGAACGCGTGCGCCCCATGCATCGCGGTCGACACCGTGACCGAGCTTGAGGAACGTACCCGAAGGACGCCAGCGCCCGGCAAGGCGCGCGGAAATGAGATCGCGATAATAATCGACGAAGTCCAGCACGACGGAGCTGACATAAGCGTCGGGGCCGAACTGACGCATGTCGGTGTTCCACATGGCGGCCCAAACGCCACGCTGCTGCGCAACTCTGAGATAACCCGGATCGTCCATGATACCGCACAGGAAATCGCAACCGCTATCGATCAGTGCTGCCCCTGCCGAGGCGGCTGCCTGCGGGTCGAACCATGAATTGATCGAGATGACGCGCATCGTCGCCTGCGGATTGACCGAACGCGCACCGAGCAGGGTAGCGTTCGCACTGGCGATAACCGATGTGGTGGGAAAAGAGGCGACATAGCCAAGACGGCCTGTCTTGCTCAGACGTGCGGCCGCGATGCCGATGACATAGCTCGCATACCAGTGGGTGATGTAATACCAGCCGAGATTGCCTGTTACGTTATTGCCGTCGCATTCTATGAATCCGACATCGGGCGCCTGATCGGCAACATCCTTGATGAAATCACCATAATCGGAGGTAGCGATAACCATCTGCGCGCCCTCGGCCACGAACTGGCGAAACAGGCGCGTCGCATCTGCCGAATAGGGAATGCTTTCCACATAAAGAGAACGCATACGCGGGAAATGCGCCTTGAGGGCACGTATCGCCTTGTCATGCATCTGCGACCAGCCACCGTCGTTGATCGGGCTGGTATGGCCGAAGCCTACAAGCAGATCCTGCTCGGCAATCGGCGCGAAACGCGGGGCCGCGCGCGCAAACGATGGAAGGGCAGCGCATCCCGCTGCGCCAAGCATGGCACGACGGGTCAGCAGCGGGGGTGTTTTCAGTGGCATGACGGAATTCCGGGCATCACGACAAATCCGGGCTGCTTGCGCATTTCACGGACGAAACGACGAAGCGCGGGATAAAGATCGAGCGCGATATCGAGATCGCGCGCCAGCCCGGCAATGGGAAAAACCACAATATCGATAGCGCCGATCCTCTCTCCGGAGAGCCATTTATTACCTGCCAGGAGCGTGTTGGCCAGATGGTCTTCCAGTTCACGATAAAGACAGGTCATGTCCTCTGTCTCCGGGCGCGCGGGCATTGTGGCGGCGAATGCCGTGCGCCTGGCCACAGAAAACGCCTCCAGTCCCTCAATGGCCCAGTGCAGTTGCGCGATCCTGTCCGGTCCGGGCCATGGAAGCGCGCCCGGGCACAGACGCGAGAGCTGCTGGATACATTCATAAAGACCGACGCAACAGACGCCCTCGTCCTCATCGGTCAGGGTTGGCCCAAAGGTCTCGGCGCGTCGGTCCGTGGTCATAACGAGGGGAACCGAAGCCAGGGAAGCGGCCAGACGCACTGCATAGCTGCGCTCGTCGATCATCCATCCATGCAGGGTCAGCATACGATTTCCTCGAGCGTATCGCGCAGATGTGTCAGCCATTGCGCTGCCTTCAGACGCGCACTTTCATCGCTTACCGCCATATGAACCATGGTAATCCCGACCTGAGGCGTGTGAAGGGCCAACAGCCGATCGGCAGACAGGCGCCACTGCCCTTCCTCAAGCACAAGGCTTGCTCTCGTTTCATTTTCAGGCGCGCGTATGGCCAAGCTCCTGACGCCATACCAGTTGCCCTGGGCAGGTGCGATCGCCGCGCGCGCGCCACGATTGGCAAAATCGACCCATAGCATGCCGGCCTTCTCCACCACCTCGTAAACGCGGGTCCGGATCGTGGAAGGGGGATTGAGCGAGGGGTGAGCCGGTATGACCCGGCAATGCCCGTCACGATCGAACTGCCAGCCATGATACTGGCAGGCCAGACGGTCATTGCGCATGAACCCGAGGCTCAGGCGCACACCGCGATGCGGGCAGCGATCCTCCCAGGCATGTGCAATCCCTTGCGCGTCGCGCCACAGAACGACCGGTTCATCGTAGTGACGGGCCGGCATGATGTCGCCGTGTCGCAGATCTATCGAGAGCCCGACAGGGATCATGGCAAGCCCTCCTCATTCCAGTCCGTCACAAGACAATTGGCCGGCCCGAGAACACAGGCCATGATGAACATATCGATCAGATCGCGCACGCCGTGCAGAAGAAAGACGATCCGACGACAGTCGAGATGAGCCGCGCTTACCCTGATTGAAAGAAGCCGGGCACGGTTTTGCGCAAACAAGCGAAATGCTTCTGTATCGAAATGACCGCTCAGGTAGAGTGCCGTGAATATTGTCATCGCTCCCTTCCTTCGCAGCCGGTTTGAGCATGATCCTGCCAGTAATAATTTTTTTGACAAGTGGAGAGCCACTATTAATGTTAACGATCATGCAACGTTGAGGAAACATGGCGCGATGATCAGTGCTCCCCCTGCCGATGCCGTCTCGACCCGACAATGGTATCCGCTCGGCATGGTGGAAACGCTCACGACCGATGTCACTGAAACCCTGTTGCTGGACAGGCTGCTGCGTCTGCGCCGCACGGGCGATAACGAGGCACAGGTTACCGAAGGCAAGCGCGCCCTGCCCTGCGTTATACGCTACGGCTATGTCTGGACGACGCTCGATCCGGATGAAATGTCTCGGAGCCATGTGCCGGTCATCGAAGAGGCGGATGAGCCTGACAGACGGCTCGTCTGCTGCGGCTCGATCACCGTTCATGCCTCGGGGCTGCGTGTGGTCGAGAACTTTCTCGACATGGCGCATTTTCCGTTCGTTCATACGGGGATTCTGGGAGCCGAGCCGCATACGGAGGTCGAACGCTATACGATCGAGACCCGTGAGGCAGGTCAGGAAATATGGGCAACCGATTGCCGCTTTTTTCAGCCACAGGGCGCGCTCTGTGCAGATGGCGGCCTTCTGACCGAGTACGTCTATCGCATCGCTGCGCCGTTCTCGACCCTGCTTTACAAAACGAACCCGAACACCCCCTCGCGCAAGGACGTGATTGCCCTGTTCGTGCAGCCCATGACGCGCGCTATCTGCCGGGCTCATCCGGTCATGTTTCTGCTCGATGACGGTTCCGCCCTCGATGCCCTGGTCGAATTCCAGCAGATGATTTTCCTTCAGGATCGCAGCATTCTGGAAAACCAGCGGCCTGTTGCCATGCCCCTCGATGCGTCGACTGAGATACCCACCCTCGCCGACCGCTCTTCCATCGCCTATCGACGGTGGCTCAAGGCACAGGGGGTTACCTACGGCGCCGCACAAGGCGCCTGATCAAGAACCCGGTACTATGACAGGAACCAAAATGAGCCATACGGCCTCGGATGACGATCTCGTTTTTCTTCGACATGCGTTTTCGGTAGCGGACCAGTCCCGCCTGGCGGGCGATCATCCTTTTGGAGCGATCCTGGTCGATGGCCAGGGCGAGGTCGTCATGACCCAGGGTAATGGTTTCAGCAGCGAGGGCCATGACATGACGGCTCATGCAGAGCGTTTGCTGGCCAGCCGGGCAAGCAAGGCCTACAGCGCCAGCGCCCTGCGCGATTTCACCCTCTACAGTTCGGCAGAGCCTTGCGCCATGTGCGCGGGCGCCATTTACTGGGCCGGTATAGGCCGTGTGGTTTACGGCCAGTCAGAGGCGCATCTCAAGGCCATGACCGGCAATCACCCGGAAAACCCGACACTGGATCTACCGTGCCGTCTCGTCTTCGCTGCAGGTCAGCGCGATACCGTCGTGATCGGCCCGTTGCTCGAGGAAGAAGCAGCCGATCTGCAACGCAGTTTTTGGGAAACGCATTCGTGACCGACCTCTGACTTTCATCGCCAACAGAATCTTCGCCCGCTCTCGAATTGCAGATGACGATCCGGATGTCCGCCCATCCGGAACAGGGCCATTGCGGAACGCCTCTTCATCTCAATACGGAGCCGTCCATGTCTGCCCCTCGCACCTCACTGCTCATTACCGATGCCTTCCTCTATCTCGATCGTGGGCTGGAAATCGCCAATGGCTGGATTTTCATAGAGAACGGACGTGTCGTCAGCCATGGCCCCATGACGACCACGCCACCTCAGGCTGAGACGCGCCTTTGCGCCAATGGCCGTATCGTGACGCCGGGCCTGGTCAATGCCCATCACCACATGTACCAGAACCTGACACGGTCCTACGCCCCCGTTGTCAACAGGACATTGTTCGAGTGGCTGAAGGGCCTATACCCGCTCTGGGCCACGCTGGATGAAGAGAGTGTCTATCTCTCGTCCTATGTCGCCATGATCGAACTGCTGCTTGGCGGCTGCACCACTTCCATGGATCACCATTATGTGCACCCTCGTCCCAATCTGATCGACGCACAGATCAGGGCCGCCAGTGAGATCGGTTTCAGATTTCATGCGACGCGTGGCTCCATGACGCGCTCGGTCAAGGATGGCGGCCTGCCGCCGGATAGCGTGGTGCAGGATGAAGATACGATTCTGGAAGATAGCGAGCGGTTGATCCGGCGTTATCACGACCCGTCACCGGGGGCGATGATACGCGTGGCGCTGGCGCCCTGTTCGCTGTTCAGCGTGTCAGAAACGATCATGAAAGAGAGCGCATCGATGGCAGAACGCCTCGATGTGCGTCTTCACACCCATCTTGCCGAAGACCATGACGAGGACCGCTACTGTCAGGAGGTTTATGGCTGCACCCCGACGGAATATTTCGAGCGCTCGGGCTGGGCGAGCGAGCGCTCCTGGGTTGCGCATTACATCTATCCTACGACCGACGAAATCGATCGCCTCGCCCACAGAGGCGTTTGCGCAGCGCAATGCCCATGCTCGAACATGATGATCGGTGGCGGATCAGCCGATGCCATGGATTTGCGGCGCCGTGGCATGAAAGTCGGGCTGGGATGCGACGGTTCTGCCTCGACGGATCATGGTTCGCTTTGGCTGGAAGCGCGTATGGCCCTCCTCCTCGGGCGCTATCGCAACGGGCCGCACAGCATGACGGCACGCGATGCACTGGACATGGCCACTCGAGGCGGGGCTGCCTGTCTGGGCCGGGAAGATGAAATCGGCCATCTGAGGCCGGGTGCCTGCGCCGATCTCGTGATCTGGCAGCTTCCTCCCTTCTCGCAGGCGGGCGCGCTCAGCGATCCTGTCGAGGCGCTCCTGCGCTGCGCACCCGCTACGGCCTGGACCACCATCGTCAACGGGCGCATTCTGGTGTCGGAGGGCGCACCCTGCCAGTCGGGTCTTGAAACCATCCTGCGCGCGCATGAGCACGCTGCACGCAGAATGCAAAAGCTCGATTGAGGGCGCCCGTTCGGGCCGCTGGTCGGGCGTGAAGGCCCTTCGGATCTGACACGACAAGTTATAGGAACCGGTCAGGGCGGTGTACGTCGTGACCGGTATCACCCATACGAAATCTTCGCCCACATAGTAAGCGCACGCCCATGGACCTATTACAGACAGACGATCGTGAAGACCAGCACTCCCACAAGCGACGACACGGGCTGAGAAGCGCACTGAAACACGCTCATGCATCTGTACGGGGACAGTCGCAGCCGTTCCAGACACATTGCGAAACTGGTCTCGACAGAACAAGATCAGTAATGAGCCATAATTCTTGTCTTTCAGTTCAGGATTCCGCATTCAGATGAGCCACGATACGCCTTTGATCGGTATCCTCGTCATAGGGCTGGGACTGGCCTTCATTCTGGGTACGATTGCCCAGCGCATACGGATTTCTCCCCTTGTCGGCTATCTGCTTGCAGGCATTGCCGTGGGTCCATTCACTCCGGGCTTCGTGGCCGATCAGCCTCTGGCTGCCGAGCTGTCTGAAATCGGCATCATTCTGCTCATGTTCGGCGTGGGGCTGCATTTCTCCCTGAAAGACCTGATTTCGGTCAAGGCAATTGCCGTACCCGGTGCCCTGCTCCAGATCGTGGCATCGGTCTGTATCGGTGCAGCCGTTGCGTGGTCGCTCGGCATGTCTGCCGGCGCCTGCCTCATTTTCGGTATCGCGCTGAGCGTGGCCAGTACGGTCGTCCTGTTGCGCACGCTACAGGAGCAGCGACTTATCGAGACCGAGCGAGGAAGGCTCTCCGTTGGCTGGCTGATCATACAGGATCTGGTCACCGTGCTTGCCCTTGTCCTGTTGCCGATTTTTGCGCCTGTCATGACAGGGGGCGATCATGCAGCAATCAGCCTGTCGGGGCTTGGGCTTTCGATCGCCCTGACGATCGGCAAGGTGGCAGCGTTCATGGCGCTGATGCTTGTTGTCGGGCGTCGTGTCATACCGGCAATCCTGCATTATGTCGCCCATACGGGCTCGCGCGAGTTGTTCCGCCTGGCACTTCTCGCTCTGGCACTCGGCGTCGCCTTCATGGCGACGGAGTGGTTCGACGTCTCCTTCGCGCTGGGCGCTTTCGTTGCCGGAATGGTGCTGAGCGAGTCTGAACTCAGCCATCGTGCAGCCGCAGAAACACTCCCCCTGCGTGATGCCTTTGCGGTGCTGTTCTTCATCTCCGTCGGCATGCTGTTCAATCCGCTGGTTCTGATACGCCAGCCGCTTCCCCTGCTGATGACCTTTCTCGTTATTCTCGTTGGCACGCCGCTTGCGGTCATCGCCATCCTGAGACTTCTACGGCAGCCATGGAACACCACCCTGTTCATTGCCAGCGGTCTCGCACAGATCGGCGAGTTCTCGTTCATCCTCGCCGCGCTGGGTATCAAGATGAAGGTCCTCGATGGTCGGGCACAGGATCTCATCCTCGGTGCTTCCATCCTCTCGATCCTGATCAATCCGTTCATCCTGATTGCGACACAACGTATCGAGGCATGGATTACCAGACATGCCCCTGCACCCACCGCAATCGCAGGCGATGAGGCCGGAATTCTCCTGCCGCCTCCCACGCCGACACATTTCGAGGGTCACGCCGTGGTCGTGGGCTGCGGGCGGGTCGGGCGACTGGTGGTCGAAGGGCTGGTCCAGAACGGGTGGCCGGTCCTCGTGGTCGAAACCGGGAAAATGGCCGACCCGTTTGCGGCACGCGACACGGTCGAACTCATGCTTGGCAATGCGGCTGAAGCCCGCACGATCAAGGCCATGAATCTCGAAAAGGCGCATCTTCTGATGGTGGCCATCCCCGAGCCATTCGAGGCAGGACAGATCATTGCGCAGGCAAGGGCCGTCAATCCGGATATCATGATCGTTGCACGCGCGCATTTCGATAGCGCGGTCGAGCATCTGAGAGAACTTGGGGCCAATCACGTGATCATGGGTGAGCGTGAAATGGCCCTGGCCATGCTCGCCATGGCCGTAACCGACCTTCCCTTCGACTCACGCCCGCCCCTGACCGACCCTGCGGCCGAGAATGGGCTGGATCCCGTTCCCGCCTGAATCCGTCTGGCGTTATTGCCCGAACGGCGAGGTGTTCCGTTTGCCTGCCATTCTCCCGAACCGGGCGATCTGGCAGGCAGCGCAGCCACAACGCACTTTTCTGCCCGCTCTGCGCACGGATAGCTTTGATTCGCCTGATATGTGTCTAAATGTTTCGATTGTGGCTTTTCTGACATACTAGACAACTTCGAGTTTTACACCGCCTCTATTTCACATCGCTGTCATATACTTACGATTAATACAAAATCCGGTGGTGACAATCGTCCCTACGGTATCGAAACAACCGTTTTCGTGCGTTTCGTGCCCTCATTTATGTAACGTAATGATACGAAACCGGATTATGGCTCGAAAGATCAACGCGATGTTTCCACGCACTGCGCTCCTGTTTGGCACGACGGCACTCGTCACGTTGCTGGTTCAGCCCGGGGGAGCCTGCGCCGCACCGGTCAATGCAGAACCTGAAGCAAAACCTGCAGGCCGATCCACCCATACAAACGCACCTTCCCGTCCTTCCCGCACGCAGGAAACAGCGCCCTCCATGCTCGGTGCGACATCTCCAACGGATGAGCGTATTGAAGTGACCGGCCATAATTATGGTGATGGCGTGACCAGAAGGGCTTTTGGCGGTGGTCTTATGACCCCTTCGGACAGCCCTAAATCGGTATCCGCCATTACGCGTGATTTCATCGCCAAGCAGAATCCCGCACTTAACCCCATGCAGCTGATCGCACTTCTGCCCGGTGCCAATGTTGCCGAT
>Ga0157365_10000402_pt1 | contig 18983 bp, 18 predicted proteins | sample AttsexASBM3_FD_111478 | JGI IMG/M metagenome (GOLD analysis project Ga0157365, IMG submission 111478) | Fungus gardens microbial communities from leaf cutter ant in Ribeirão Preto, State of São Paulo, Brazil - Atta sexdens ASBM3 | ecosystem: Host-associated > Fungi > Mycelium > Unclassified ... | reverse complement strand
GCCATCATGACCCCACGCAACGAACTGTGCTGGGTGGAACGGCACGTGCCCCGCGCGCAACTGCTGCAGATCCTGCGTTCGACCACCTATTCCCGTATTGTGGTGTGTGAGGGGGGGGTGGATAACCCGGTGGGCGTGATACTGGCCAAGGACATGCTGGACCGGTTTCTGGATGGCAAAAGCCCGTCGGTGGAAATCGGGCTGCGGCATCCCATCTCGGTGCCCGATACGCTATCGGCCTTTGACATGCTGGAGCGTATGCGCGCGTCCCCGCTGGGCCTTGCGCTGGTGCTGGATGAATATGGGTCGTTCGAGGGGATCGTGACCTCGTCCGACCTGTTTGGCGCCATTGTGGGGGAACAGCACGAACCGGGGAACACGCCGCCCCAGCGGCTGGCGCATGACAATGTGCTGGTGCTTGACGGGTCCATGCCCGCAGATGAGGTGAAGGACCGGCTTGGCCTGTCTGACCTGCCGGCCGAAGGCAGTTATCATACCCTTGCGGGGCTGGTACTGGCCCTGCTGCGGCGCGTGCCGGCCAGGGGGGACAAGGTCGTATTCTCCGGCTGGCTGTTTGAGGTGCTGGAAATGGAAGGGCGCCGCGTCGTGCGCGTGCAGGCCAGCCGCCAGCTTCTGGCTGAAAACTGAAGGCCGCACCCTCCCGGATGAAAAACAGGAGAAATTTCCGGGTGCTGCCTGATTTTCAATAAGGCGGCGTTTCCTGAAGCTTTCTGGAACACGCTTTATCAGAAACGTCTCTTTAATGTTCGGGACGCTCCACAGGCAGGGCATTGCAGGCGATCTGTCATAAAAAAAGGGCGTCCCCCGACAATGGGACGCCCTTTTTTTACGGATATGCAGGATCCGTTAATGGATGGTGTGGCCGGTATGTCCCGCCATGGCCGTTTCCGCGCCAAAACCGGGCCATTCATTGCGGGCCATTGTTTCCAGCGACGGCGCTGCGATCCCCAGCCTGTCGGCATAGATCCACAGATAGGTGAACGCCCGGCGGACATAATCACGTGTTTCGGTATTGGGCAGGCTTTCGATATACAGCAGCGGGTCCTCGCCTTCGTCCATGGTGGCGCTGCGGCGCGAAATGGCGGACGGCCCGGCATTGTAGCTGGCCAGCATGCGGATCATGTCGCCGCCTGGCGGCACATGCCGGCCACCAGCCTGTGTGGAAAGCTGGGCCAGGTACAGCACATAACGCTGTCCGATATCGAGGTTGGTCGCAGGGTCATGCAGGTCCGCGGGGCGGCGGGTGAAGCGGTCCTTGTCATGCATGACGAAACCGGCCGTGACCGGCATGACCTGCATGAGGCCATGCGCACCGGAACCTGATACCGCATTGCTGTCGAAATTGGATTCCAGCCGCGTCAGTGCATAGACCAGTGCCGGGTCCATGCGGAACCCGTGTTCAGGTTGCAGCGGCGGCAGGGGGAAGCGGGATGCGTGGGTGCTGTGCTCGCTCTCGTTCGTGTCGATCAGCATGAGCATCTGGGCCGACAGGTCCTTCATGTTCATGGCGTCGGCCACCATCTGGGTTGAATGGCACAGTGCTGCGTCGTTCTGGATGTCGGGCCACATGCGGCGCAGGGTGGCTTCCGCCCGGTCACGCTCACCCACCTGCAACAGGGCGAAGGCCCGGCGTCCCGCCGGTGTGGCGGCCACGGCCTCGATATCGATTTCCCCCAGCACACGGCTGCCCGCGTGAATGGTCTGCTGTTCGGCTGCCAGCGTCATGGCGGCGTTCGGGCCGATGGTATTGGACGGATGGGCGGATCTGGAGGCCGGAGTGCGCAGGCCAAGGATCTGTGAGGCCAGAAGGCCGTAGAACGTATGTGGGGCCGCGGCCGCGCGGTGCAGCCAGGGATGGTAGGCTGCCACATCACCCGTCGCCTGATGGGCGCGTGCGGCCCAGTAGGCGGCACCGGCGCGGATGCCGCCCGGTGTCAGGCTGGCGCGTGATGCGGCTTCGAACAGGGGTTCGGCCATGTCGGGCCGTCCCAGCCGCCATGCGGCCAGCCCGGCCACATAACCCGCAAGGCCCAGCTGCTGGCCGGATCTGGCAAAGGCATCGCGCGCGATTGACATGGCCAGCCGGTTTTCACCGCTGCTGAACATGGTCATGGCGATTTCCGCCTGAAGATGGGCTGCATACAGGTCATTCATGCCCGGCGTCACCGCGATCAGGTGCAGGGCGCTGCGTGCCCCCTTTACCCCCTGCGCGGCGCGTTCGCGCACCGTGTGGTCCAGCAGGCTGTTGCGGGTAAACACGCGGAGCGAGGGGTCATCCTCCTCCGGCAGGCGGATATGCTGCGGGGGATGGCTGCTGTCCAGCGCGTTATGGGCTGGCGCGGGCGGCAGTGGGCCACCCCTGTTGGGCATGGAGGACAGCAGGGAATAGATCGCGGGCGAATCCGCAAGCCCCGAAAACGTCCGGAGCCACAGCCTCAGCTGCCCGGGACTGGCATGGTAGGCGGGGTTGAGATACCGCGCGGCCAGAATGTCCCCCAGCAGGGTATCGTCATGGATCGCGGCCGTTTCATGAATCGCGGCGTCGAACTTGCCATCTGCCTGCAGCCGGAACACCCGGCGGATACGGCTGACGTCATCGGGCGAGAGGGGACGCGGCAGCCCGGCGCTACCCTGCGTGGGCAGGCGCGGAAGGGCGAGTGCCGTTTCCTCGTTATGGTCACCGTGACTGGCCGGATCCTGATCCGGCCTTCCGGCATCCACTGTTTGGGCACGCAGCGGCGCGAACGCCGCTCCTGCCAGAAATGCGGCGCCAGCCAGAAAGGCTGCCACCGCGTGATGGGGGGTATTGAGTGTCCCTCGCATAGCGCAGCCGGATGTAAGCCCTGCGCGGGAGGAAAGCAATAGCTAACGCATTAAGGGGTGGTAAATAAGTTTTCAGAACAGATGCGGGAACTATATGTAAACAGTGGGAAACATATACTCGAAACAGAACGAATATCTACCACTCCCAAGCTAATCGCCCGGAATGATTATGTTAATACCCTTTATGATTTTAAAGGATGTTTCCGATTGTTTCCCGGATCAGAAGCATGTCTTTCCATGCATCCCGGCGGGCCGTGGCGCTGGCGCGCAACTGTAGCGGATGGCGCATGGGCAACGCCTGGATCGTGGGCGGGGTTGCACCGTCATCCGCGCAGTCGGGGGGCAGCGGCAGGTCGCGCCAGCGGCCCCGCATGCGCGCCGCCGTGGTGCGCTGGTCCAGTAGGATGGAGACCGGCAGGTTGCCCATGAGTACCACGCGCGCGGGCCGCGCCAGCACGATCGCGCGCTGAATGAAGGGCAGGCAGATCCGTGTTTCGGCAACCGAAGGGGGCCTGCCGCCCGGCGGTCGCCATGGAATGACCGGCGCGCGCAGCAGACTGGCCTGGTTTATGCCGATACTGCCGAACATGGCGGTGACCAGCGCCCCGCTTTCCCCGGCAAAGGGCTGGCCGCCGCGATCTTCGTCCGCATCGGGGGCTTCACCAACCAGCATGAGCGGCGCACCCTCCGGTCCCGCGACAAATACGCTGTGGGTGGCCGTTTCACGCAGGCTGCACCCTTCGAAGGCACGGATGGCGGCATGCAGGTCCGCCAGCGTGCGTGCGCCACGCGCTGCCTCCCGCGCCGCCGCCACGGCCTGTTCCACCAGCGGGGCGGACCCGCGTGGGGCAGGGGGTGCGGGGCGGTGATTTTTATGTGCATTCCCCGCGCCTGGCTGTATGGGGGGGGGCTGTGTCGTCCGGGGGCGGTCGTGTATCGTGGGGGCAGGCGCCAGCCGGTCATGCGGGTGGCTGTCCAGCGCGTCATCAGCGCCCCATTCGACATACAGGCGCAACAGGGACAGGGAATCAGTCATCGGATGGATATATCCCGCACAGGCAATGCAGGCATGCGCCGTTCCGTCCCCATGCGCAGGGTTTGGCAGCGGACGCCGCACGCGGTAGATTCTGGCGTCATGCTCTTACCTCGTCTGTCACGCATGGTCGTGGCCGCCCTTGTTGTACCGCTCATCGCCGGGATTCCCAACCGGGAAATACACGCCGCAACCCCCGATGACACCATCATTCAGGCGGGACAGCACGATCTGGCCACCAACCTGCTGGTGGGCAGCGTCGCCGCCAGCGAGGGTGATAACGCCAGCGCCGCGCTGGCTTTCCGCAACGCAGCACACCTGGCGCCGACGTTCCGCCTGTTTGGCGAACGGGCGTTTTATTACAGCATTCTGGCCGGCAGCCCGGAGGCCGCGACACTGGCACACGCCCAGCCACCCGGCGTCATGTCCGCGCTGGTGCTGGGAAATGCCGCGGCCCTTGCCGGGAAATGGGACGAAGCCCTGACGCAGTATCAGGGCGCGCCTGCGGACCAGATCATGACCCTGCTGCGGCCGCTGCTGCGCGCCTGGGCGCTGCAGGGCGCGGGCCGCACGGATGAGGCGCTGGCCGCCCTTGAACCCGCACGGCAGGATCGTGCACTGGGGGGGTATTATACGCTGCATGCCGCCCTTGTGGCCCAGCTGTCGGGTCAGCAGATGCGCGCGGATACGCTGTTCCGGCAGGCAGGCAGCATGACGGGGGGCGACCTGTTCACCTCGCTGGTCATGGCGCGGTGGCTGGTGACGCAGGGACACGTGGCGGACGCGCAGGCCCTGATCAACCAGCGCATAACGGGCATGCCGGTGCTGGAAGCGGCGCGCGCCAACATCATGGCCATGATCCAGCATCCGGTGGTGACCCACGCGACGCAGGGGCTGGCGCAGGCATACGGGCTGATCGCCCTGCTGATCGACCAGCAGTTCTATGCCCGCGATGGCGTGGATGACGATCACCAGCCCGCCGATGCGGCAATGGAGATCGGTACCCTGCGCGGGACCGAACAGATGATGCTGCGCATGGCGCTGATGCTGGACCCGGCGGATTCGGAAGCGCGGCTGCTGCTGTCCTCCACGCTTCATGCCCGCAAGCAGGACCGACAGGCGCGCGAGGCGCTGGATGGCGCACCCGCCGATGATCCGCTGCTGCCGGTTTACCGGACCGAACAGGCCGACCTTGACGTGGTGATGGGGCATAAGGAACAGGCGGCGCGGGAACTGCGCGACCTGCTGCGGCAGGCCCCCGATGACCGCATGCTGTGGTCCAGCCTTGGCGATGCGCTGCTGGACCAGCAGAAATGGGCGGAGGCGCTGGATGCGTACCAGCATGCCATGGCGCTGACCCACCACCCGCTGGAGGGTGATGACTGGCGGCTGCTGTTCGGGCAGGCGATCGCACAGGAACGGCAGGACCACTGGCCGCAGGCGCGCGCGCTGCTGCAGCATGCCCTCCAGCTTTCCCCGAACGAGGCAGACCTGCTGAACTACCTTGGCTATTCCATGGTCGAACATGGTGGCGACCCCGCCCAGGCGGAAACCTACCTGCGGCGCGCGCTGGCGCTGGCCCCGTCCGACAACCAGATCCGTGACAGCGTGGGCTGGGTGCTCATGCGGCTTGGCCATGTGGCCGAAGGCCTGCCCCTGCTGGAACAGTCCGCCGAGCAGATGCCACAGGACCCGGCCATCAATTACCACCTTGGCGTTGCGTACTGGATGGCGGGGCGCAGGCTGGAAGCGGTGAATGAATGGCAGAACGCAATCCAGTTCCAGCCCGACCCCATGGACCGGCGCAAGATCACGGCGGCCCTGACCTACGCCAGGGCATGGCAGGCCAATGCGGGGCATCCCGGCGTGGCGCTGCCTGCTGACCTCAGGCCCGCGGTTGCCCCAGCCGCCCCTTCCCATTCACAGGCAAATGGAACCCATCACTGATGTCCCCACTACGTGAACTGGCTCATGCAAAAATCAACCTGTACCTGCATGTCACGGGACGGCGTGATGATGGCTATCACCTGCTGGACAGCCTTGCGGTGTTCGCGGGGGCGGCGGACGACTTGCGGCTGGACTGCGGGAGCGGACGCGGCGGCCATGTTCGCCTGCGGATCGAGGGGACATTCGCTCCCGGCCTGCTGGATGACAGCGCCGATAACCTGATCGTACGCGCGGGCGCGCTGCTGTGCGCGCACGTGGGGACGGATGTCGCCGCCCGCCTGCCTGATGTGGAGATCGTGCTGCACAAGGAACTGCCCGTGGCGTCGGGGATCGGAGGTGGATCGGCGGATGCTGCGGCCGCGTTGCGCCTGCTGCTGAAGGCATGGGACCTGTCCATCGACCGTGCCGACCTCATGATGCTGGCGACCCGTCTGGGCGCGGACGTGCCGGTATGCCTGGACCAGCTGCCAGCCCGGATGGAAGGAATCGGGGAGGAACTGACCCCCGCCCCCGGCCTGCCGCCGTGTGGCATGATGCTGGTCAACTGCGGGCAGAGCGTATCCACCCCACAGGTGTTCCGCACGCGTGCACCGGGCTTTACGCCACGTGCGGACCTGCCTGCGCGGTGGAATACGTTGGCGGACATGGTGGGTGACCTGTCGGCACAGACCAATGACCTGCAGGATGCGGCCTGCGCCATCTGTCCCGAGATCACGACCGTGCTCGATACCCTGCGCGCCGCACCCGGCTGCCGCCTTGCGCGGATGAGCGGGTCTGGCGCCACCTGCTTCGCCCTGTTTGACAGCCCGGAGGCGGCACGGGCGGCTGAACCTGCGGTGCGTCAGGGGAAATGGTGGGTCTGGGCAGGCGATCTGTGCCGCGCGGGCACGCGGCTGGACGCCCGGGCCGATTCGCTATCCGCCTGACAGGGCACGGGCTGTCGCAGATGGCAGCCCGTGAAACGTGCCATGGATCGGGAAGGCGCTTCTGGTGAAGCCTGTTTCCAGAACGCTTCGGGGAACGCCGCCTTTTTGAAAAAGAGGCGCCCGTGGCGGGATGCGCGCCTAGTCCCGCCTGCGGCGCAGGGCCAGCATTATGATGCCCATAAGCCCCGTGACGGTGGCCAGCTGTGCATGGCGGCTGGTCAGCAGCAGGGGCATGCTCTTGCGGGTGATCATGTCAAAGCGGCCATGGGCGGCATAGGCCCCCGGCACGGTGTCATACAGGTCATCGGGTTCGTTGCCTGCAACCGGTGTCTTTTCCATCTGCTTCGCATAGCCCTTGCCCGACAGCCAGCGGTCCGACAGGCCGGGCAGGAAGGTGGCCAGCGCCCAGTTGCGCACGCCAGACAGACCAACCCATATGTCACGTTCACGCCCGAAGGCGGCGCGGCATATCGCTTCGGCGGCGATTTCGGGTTCGTAAACCGGGCCCATCGGCTTCAGGCGCTTGCCGGTATGGTTACGTGTCCATGAAAAGCGCGGCGTGTTGATGGAGGGCAGGTGCACCAGCACGATATTGATCCGGTCCCCATCATGCAGGATTTCCGGACGGATGCTTTCGGAAAAGGCGCGCACGGCGGCGCGGGCGCCGTTTTCCACGGCCTGCAGCGGCGGCGGACGCAGGCTGGCCAGACGGTCGAGGTTGACAATGGTGCCATGTCCGCGCCTGCGCATGCGCGCCAGCGCGGAGCGGGTGCCGTTGACGGTGCCAAGATAGGTCACTTCGGTCGCGCGCCGGATTTCATCGGCGTCAAGGGCGGCGACCTGCCCGGTCACGCTGGCGCCTGCGCAGTTGATCCACAGGGTGATGGCGCCAAGGGTTTCCTCGATTTCCTCGGCCGCCTGATCGACGGCCTTGGCATCGGCCACGTCAACGCAGACGATATGGGTGCGTACGTTCAGTTCGCGCAGTTCGGCCGCCGCATCATTCAGCCGGTCGCGGTTACGGCCCAGCAGGGCGACATCGCACCCCGCGCGGCCCAGCGTGCGTGCTGTGGCGCGGCCGATACCTGCGCCCGCTCCGGTAATGACGGCAACCTGCTGCGGCATGAATGTGCTCCCCCACCCGTTGGAATATAGGCCCGCGAGGATGGTGCAGTCCGCGCGGGGATGAAATCATGACTGGTTCGTCATATCACGCCGCGCCTGACCCGAACACTGCCATGCGGGCGGACCGGGGCGGCGGGCGGTCCGTCATATGTATTTCAGCGCCACGATGCCGCCAATCAGCGCCAGCGCGAACAGGCCCGCCACCAGCGGCAGGCGGCGTTCGATAAATGCCTGGATCGGCGCGCCAAACCGGCGCAGCAGGGCGGCCAGCAGGAAGAAGCGCGCCCCACGCGTCACCGCGCAGGCCAGCAGGAAGGGCGCCAGCGGCAGGTGGGCCGCCCCGCTGGCGATTGTGACGAATTTGAACGGGATGGGGGTCAGCCCCTTTATGAGGATGATCCACACGCCCCATTCCCGGAAGCGTTCCTGCAGGACAAGCAATGTGTTCTGTGCATGATAGAAACGCACAATCGGCATCGCAATGTATTCCAGCAGGAATGCCCCGATGGTCCACCCCAGAATGGCCCCGCATACGCTGGCAGCCGTGCAGATGGCCGCAAGGCGGAAGGCGCGTGCCCGGCACGCCAGCACCATGGGCACCAGCATGATGTCGGGGGGCAGCGGAAAGACGCTGGCTTCGGCAAAGGCGATGACAGCCAGCCATATGATGGCATGTCGGCTGGCGGCCAGGGCAATGATGCGGGCATACAGGCGATCAAGCATTATCGGGCAATGCCATTACGTCTCTCCCACGGCAAGGCATTATTGCGCGCCGGTTACCCGTGGCTCACACAATACCGGGAAGCTGACCGAACGCGCGATGCAGCTGCGCATCGTGGCGTCCTGATGCAGGTCGATCACCTGCTGTATGTCATGGGGGGTGGAAATGGCGGCATGGGGCCGCAGGATGACCTGTGTGATGGAGAAGGAACCGTCCTCGTATTCATCAAGCAGGGCTTCGGCACTGTCGGAATAGGACAGGATGCCGATTCCCATGGCGGTGCACAGGTGAATGAACCAGAGCTGGTGATCGGCGCACAGGGCCCCGAGCAGCAGTTTTTCGGGATTCCATTTCTGGGAATCGCCGCGGAAGGCAGGTGCGGCCGAACCGTCGATAACCGGTCGGCCCACGCAGTGCAGTTCGTAATCACGATGATGGGCCTGCCGGGAAGCCCCGTCATTTCCGCCGTTTCCGGTCCATAAAAGCGAGACCTGATAGCGGTGTGTTCTGTCCGGCATTGAACGCTATATCCTGAATTGTCCGTACGGGAATCGGACCTTAGCAGACAAGTGTGACTGTCACACGCAATCCGTGAGGCTGCCGGTTGCCAAGACGGATATCACCGCCCAGCCCCCAGATAATGTTGCGCGAAATCGACAGCCCCAGCCCCGTGCCGCCGGTTTCGCGGTTGCGGCTCTGTTCGGCGCGGACGAAGGGATCGAACATGCGTTCAAGGTCTTCGGTGGGCAGGCCGGGGCCTTCATCCTCGATCAGGATGGTGACCTTGTATTCGCTGGCGTCCTCGCCTTCGCCCTTGTGGGGATGCAGCAGGGTGATCCTGGCGCCATCGCCATATTTCACCGCATTGGTCACAAGGTTGCTCAGCGCGCGCTTGAGCGCCATGGGGCGCGCGCGCACCAGCACGTCGGGCATGTTTTCCGATACGAACACGATCTGGTCCGCCGCATCGAGGTAGGTTTCGGCGGCCTCATCGGCAATGGTCTGCAGCATCGCGGTCAGGTTGACCTGTCCCATCGGTTCGCGCTGGGACGCATCCCGGCCGAAGGCCAGGGTGGCGGCGACCATGGCTTCGAGTTCATCAAGATCACTGAGCATCTTGATGCGCATTTCATCATCTTCAATGAATTCGGCCCGCAGCTTCAGCCGTGTAATCGGCGTGCGCAGGTCATGGCCGATCGCGGTCAGCATGAGCGTGCGGTCCGTCAGGTAACGGCGGATCCGGTGCGCCATGGTGTTGAACGCATGGGCGGCGCGGGCCACTTCGCGCGGGCCGTCTTCGGGCATGGGGGGCGCGTTCATGTTGCGGCCCAGCTCCTCGGCGGCGGCGGCAAGGGTGCTGACCGGCGCGATCAGCCTGCGCACGCCCCACAGGATCAGCACCCCCCCCGTGAACGTCATGATCAGGAAGGCAATGGGGAACGTGGGGGACCGGAACAGGCTGGGCCGGGGCAGCACGTAATGGATGGTGACCCATCGGCGTTCATCGGGCAGCAGGAAGGCCACCGCCCGCCTGCGTCCTGTCCCGGGGGAAACCAGCACCTGTTCAGGGCGCATGGAAGGGGGCAGCGGTCCCATGCCCTGATCGTTCTCCGGGCCGAAGCCATGCGGGCCGCCCGGGCTGTCGGGGCTGAAGGGACCGCCGCCATCATGCCGTCCGGGCGACCCGTCGCCCCCACCATCCGGCCTGCCGGAGCCGAAGGGGACAGGACCCATGTCATCGGGTCTGGGGCCGTTCCATTCATGTGGCTGGTGCATGTGCGCGGCGAAGGGGGGGCGACCGGGAAGCGCGCGCGCATTGATCATGTCCGGCTCGGGGCCGGGGGTCAGGGTAATGGTGACGTTTTCCGGCAGGTGCAGGGCGGCCAGTTCCCGGTCGCGGTCGGACGGCGCGGTTTCCACTATGGCGCGGTAGTACGTGAACATCTTGCTGCGCGCGCGTTCATAGATCATGCGCTGGTCAAAATCGAACCGGTCCATCGCGTGGATGGTCAGGCCGATAATCTGGATGATTCCCAGCCCGCCAATCAGCAGCAGCGTGGTGCGTGCCGCCAGCGATTGCGGCAGCAGGCGCGAGCGGATGCGCTGCGTCCAGCCGGGGGCAGTGCTTTCATCGGTTTCGGGGGAAGACAGGAATGACGACCAGGATGAATTGGACATGGGCGTCGGTCAGCAACGCTCGACTTCTGATGCGAGGACATAGCCACCGCCCCGTACCGTTTTGATCAGCTGCGCGTTGCGTCCGTTATCTTCCAGCTTGCGGCGCAGGCGGCTTATGGCCACGTCGATCGCCCGGTCAAACGGGCCGGCCTGCCGGCCGCGCAGCAGGTCAAACAGCATGTCGCGGGTCATGACCCGGTTGGCCCGTTCCAGCAGGGCCAGCAGCAGGTCGTATTCCCCGCCGGTCAGCGGGACTTCCACCCCGTCGGGGTTGAGCAGCCGCCGCCGCCCCGTATCAAGCTGCCACCCCGCGAAACGCAGCGTGTGCAGCACCGGCACGCTGCGTGGGTCGGGGGTGTCGCTGGCCCGGCGCGGATGCGCGCCAGCAGTTCACGCGGGTTGAAGGGCTTGGGCACGTAATCATCCGCCCCCAGTTCCAGGCCGATGATCCGGTCCGTATCATCGCCCATGGCGGTCAGCATGACGATGGGCACGTTGGCCTGCGTGCGCAGCCAGCGTGAAATGTCCAGCCCGCTCTCGCCGGGCAGCATGAGGTCGAGGATCACAAGCTGGTAATGCCCCTCCGCCCACCGGCGGCGGGCTTCCTGCCCGTCGCGCGCGGTGGTGACGCGCAGTTCATTGCGTTCAAGGAACCGTGCCAGCAGGTCACGGATCTCGCGATCATCGTCAATGATCAGGATATGGGGCAGCGGGCTCATGATACCATCCTACATGACCATCGGGGCGGGAACATCAGATGTTTCAATCCGTTGCAATTACCGCCCTATCAGGATCAGGCGCGCGGCCTCAGGCCAGCCAGCCAGGAACCGGCAGGTTCTTGGCGCGCAGGAATTCGGGGTTGAACAGCTTGGACTGGTACCGCGCCCCCCCGTCGCACAGGATGGTGGCAATGCGGTGCCCCGGCCCCATGGCGCGCGCGACCCGGATGGCGGCGGCGATGTTGATGCCGGCCGACCCGCCAACCGACAGTCCTTCATGGATCAGCAGGTCATAGATCTGCTCCAGCGCCTCGGGGTCGGGAATGCGCACGGCGTCGTCGAAATGCAGGTCCTCCAGATTGCCTGTCACCCGCGACTGGCCAATGCCTTCGGTTACAGATGACCCGCTGATCGACAGGTCGCCCGTCTTGACCCAGCCGTAAAGGCCCGACCCTTCCGGGTCGGCCAGGACGACGCGCGGGCGGGCGACACCGGCCTGTTTCGCGCAGTCTTCCAGCCCCAGCGTGACACCGGCCAGCGTGCCGCCCGTCCCGCATGAGCAGGTGAAGGCATCGATCCTGCCGCCCATCTGGTCCCAGATTTCGGGGGCGGTGGTGTGGCGGTGGCCTTCGCGGTTGGCGGTGTTGTCGAACTGGTTGGCCCAGACGCCGCCGGTTTCCTCCGCCAGGCGGCGCGAGACATGGACGTAGTTGCCGGGATCGCGGAACGGCCTGGCGGGGACAAGGCGCAGGTCAGCGCCGATCATGCTCAGGAACTCGATTTTCTCGCGGCTCTGCGTCTCGGGCATCACGATGACCGAGCGGTAGCCGCGCGCATTGGCCACCAGCGTCAGACCGATGCCGGTATTGCCCGCCGTCCCTTCGACAATCGTGCCGCCGGGCCTGAGCGTGCCCCGGCGTTCGGCGTCGTTGATGATGGCAAGGGCCGCGCGGTCCTTGACCGAACCACCGGGGTTCATGAATTCCGCCTTGCCGTAGATATCGCATCCCGTTGCCTCCGATGCCCGTCGCAGGCGGATCAGGGGCGTATGGCCGATGGCGGCCGGCATGTCCGGTGAGAGGGAGGAGGCGGGATTTGCACTTTCGGCCATAAGGCAGCACCTTCACTGGTCTGGGTCATATCATGCGGCACGGCGGCCGGACATGGCGGCCATGCCGGGCGTGTTGCATTCCTTACTATCAGGAATGCGTGCGGCTTGGCATATCCCTAAACAGGTTTTCCCGATGAAAGGAAACAGCAATGATCGACGATATTTCCCCCACCGCCGCATGGGAGGCCGTGCGCAGCCGCCCCAACGCCTGGCTGGTTGACGTGCGTACCCCCATGGAATGGGAGCATATCGGCGTGCCCGACCTGTCGGACGCGGGCCGGACGCTGGTGCGTGACAGCTGGCAGCTGCCGCCTGCGGGGCAGGTCAATCCGGATTTCGTCACCACGCTGGAAAAGGCGGGGATCGGTAAAACGGATGAGGTCTATTTCATCTGCCGTTCCGGCGCGCGCAGCATGGCCGCAGCCCATGCGGCGTATGATGCGGGGTACCACAACGTGCATAACGTGGCTGACGGGTTCGAAGGGCCGGAAGACGCAACCGGCCGTCGCGGCTGCGTTGCGGGCTGGCAGGCATCCGAACTGCCGTGGTCGCGTGGCTGATCACCCGGCAGGCACTGCCCGGCCCGGTGGGCGTGGTCCTGTCGGGCGGGGTGGTTACTGGTCCGTCTGTGGCTCGCTATCGGCGTCATAGCGGACCTGCAGCACGGCACACCAGGGATAGCGGGGGTCAAGGCTTCGGCCCCTGTGGTCGAACAGCCGCCCGTCCTGTCCCACCGGGACATGGGTCAGCGCGACCGCGTCATCTATGTTGCCGCCGATAATGCTGATTTCATGGCCGAAGGGCGCATCGTCATGGGGGCCTGCCACCACGATGCCGCAATGGGCGGGAAAACCCTGTGGCGTGGGCAGGTCGCGGAAGCGCACCGACTTGCTGGCGCCGCGCCCCACGCAGATCAGGTCCCCCGGTTTTGGCGCGTAACGGGCGGGGTTGCGCGCCTTCACGCCCTTTTCCTGTCCCGATGCCGCAGCGTTGATGTAGGTGGCGTGGTTGGGGGAATAGGCAAAGCGGTCATTCGCCCCCGCCACCCGCATGACATACGAAATGAACGCCGCAGACCAGGCAAAGCGGCCATCATGAACGAAATCGGTTATATGGCCGTCCGCATCATGCTTGCCGTCCCATGCGATCTCGGTTTCCTGCGGGTCCTGGCCAATCCACCAGTATTCGCCCACGCGCTGCCACAGCCCGGGCGTGCGCTCGGGCTTGACCACGGGCGTGGTTGGTTCGGGGCGCAGCAGGGGATCGTCATCACTGACCGGTTCCCCGAACAGCCGCCATTCGCGCAGGGCGATGGCTACCACGTCCTGCCGGGTAAAGGGTTCGTAATTGCGGGTGGCGAAGTCAGGCACATGGGCGCTGACCGCCAGCGGTCCGGCCCCGGTGGCGTATTGCGCAACCGGCGTGGTCGCCCGCCGGGTATGGTTGTCAGGACCATGGGCACAGGCGGCAAGGCAGGCCAGGGAAACGAAAAGGGCGATCTTGCGCAAAATCGGCACTCCATTGCAGGCGGCGTGCCCAATCCATACGGGGTGCACCGCCCCGGTGGAAGGGGGGCGGTCCGTACAGGGGTGAAAATGCGCCATTCATTCCGATGAAAAAACAGGACAGGCGTTTTCAGGCAGGCGGCGTGTTCCGAAGTATCTGCGCGCAGATGGCCCGGGACGGACTAATTGCCGATCCGGTCACCCGTATTGTTGGAGGACTGTGTGCGCCACATGCCTTCGGCCACCATGCATTCCGAGAAAAAGCGGATATGGGTACTGCCCACCGTGGTGGTTGCGCTGCCTGAATTGTTGCTGGACAGCGCGCCCATCGAGGCTTTTGTCTCACATTTCTGTTCAGCGGCGACGTAGCGGGGATCGTGTTCATCCATCGCCGGCATGTAGCCCCTGACATGACCATAGGGGGAATCCGCATGGACACGGTGCTGGGGCACGCTGAAATGATGTGAGCGGGCCTGCGCACGCGGTGCAAGGGCAGCGGTCAGGCACGCGCCCGCGAACAGGGCGCGTAGGAGGGGCGTCATGGGCAGTTTCTCCGGTTTGCAGCTCTGTTGCGGGTATAGGGGCACCGTCCGGCCGTGTCAGTGGCTGACGGCGCTGGCCATGCGTGCACTGGTGGGCTGGGTTGTGGTTTCGTGGTCTTCTGCGGGCAGGCTGTCGGGACGGGGCAGGGAGCGCGCCTCGATCTGGAGTTCCTGTTCAATGAAGTCCAGTTCCTGGTTGATGGTCCATTCGGTTTCGTCATTGATGTGTTTCTGGACCACGCGCATGTGCAGGCGTTCGCGCATGTGCCGGATGATCCGGAAGCGCAGCGCCAGTTCGGCGCGCTTTTCCCGGATGGCGGTGGCGCGGATGCTGGCCTCCGCTGCGCGGGAATTGTCCAGCCTGTGCACCGTGTCCTGATATTCATGCAGCAGGCGGCCAATGGCTTCCTGTTTCAGGTCCACCGATTCCTCATGGCCGGGCAGCCCATCGATTTCCTGCTGCGCCAGCGCCGCCTGTTCGGCATGCAGGGTTTCGATGGCGGTCTGCGCCAGTTCGATGCGCATCATGTCCAGTTCATGCAGGGTGGGGTCTTCTTCATCGGTGCGCATGCCATGCAGCAGCGGCGGAATGGCCATGCTGGCCAGCAGCAGTGAGCAGATGATCACCCCCGCCGCCAGCGTCACCAGCAGGTCACGGCCCGGAAACCCCGGTCCCGCCGCCGACGCCACCGGCAGCGACAGCACGGCCGCCAGCGTAATGGCCCCCCGCGTGCCCGCCACCGTCATCAGCATCACGGTGCGGGCAGAGGGGATGACCGTCTTGCGGTGGCGAAAATGGGCGAACAGCCGCCGTGCGGAAATGGAAACCCAGATCCATGCGAAGCGGATCAGGCTCATCATGAGCTGGATGCCCACAATGGCCAGGATCAGGAACCATGGCGATACCCCGCCCGCGCGTGCGATGGCGGCCCCTCCGCTGACAAGGTCGGGCAGCTGCAGGCCCAGCAGCAGGAAAATCACGGCGTTGAACGTGAAGTTCACCATGTCCCACACCGTGGTGGCCTTCAGCCGCGTCTCGGTCCGGGCTTCGTTCATCACGCCGGTGAACTTGACGGTCATGCCCCCCGCCACGGCGGCCAGGATGCCCGAACACTGCAGCGCGTCGGCAATCAGGTAAATGCCGAACGGCAGCATCATGGCCAGCGTGATATGGGTGGGCGGATCGTCATAGCCGCGTGTCAGCAGCACGTGTTCCGCCCGGCAGGCGGCCCATGCGCAGGCAATCCCGATCAGGATGCCGCCCGTGGACATGAAGATGAAGCTGCCCAGGGCCTGCTGGAAGGAAAACAGCCCCGTCATGGCCGCAGCCACCGCGAATTTGAAGCAAACCAGTCCCGATGCGTCGTTCAGCAGCGCCTCCCCATGCAGGATATGCACCACGCGTGCGGGCGCACGGCCGCCTTCGATCATGCTGCCGACCGAAACCGCATCGGTGGGGGACATGACGGCGGCCAGCGCAAAGGCCGCGGGCAGCATGATGGGCGGGATCAGCCAGTGGATGAAGTATCCGCACGCCAGCGTGGTAAAGACCACCAGCCCCAGCGCCATCATGATGATGATGTTCCGCAGTTCCCCGAATTCGCGCATCGGCATGCGGTAGGCATCGGCATACAGCAGCGGCGGAATGAACAGCAGCAGGAACATGTCCGGATCGAAACCGATATTCAGCCCCGCCAGGGCGGCAATCGCCCCCACCCCGATCTGGATCAGGGGTAGCGGCACGGGAATCCGTCCCACGCGTGAGATCAGGCTGCTGATTCCGGTAACGGTCAGTAATGCAAGGGTGATGAAAACGGCATGCATCTGCGGGGGTCTTTTTTATATTTCTATTGTCATGGGCAAATACTTCATTTTTCATTTAATTAAAAATACAAAAAATGTTATTTCGAAGTCTCCGTTCTGTTATTTTCTTCTGCCTGCCATGCAGGAAATAAAGATTTCCCCCCGCTTTCATTGACCCTGTGCGCCCCAATTCCCATTATCGAGGTAAGAGTGACCGCAAGGTCGTATTCATGGTGTTCGGGACGATAACGGGCGTGGCACAGGCCGGGCTGGCATGTTCCGACGGAGGATGATTTTTAAGTGAGCAAGGATCCATACGAAGTACTCGGCGTCGCCCGCACGGCAAGCCAGGATGACATTCGCAAGGCCTATCGCAAGCTGGCCAAGAAGTACCATCCTGACCTTAACCCCGGTGACAAGGTGGCGGAAGAGAACTTCAAGGCCGTGGGCGCAGCCAATGCCCTGCTGTCGGACGAGGAACAGCGCGCCCGCTTCGACCGTGGCGAAATTGACGCCACGGGGCAGGAAAAAGGCTTCGGCTTTGGCGGCGGGCGCGGCGGCTACCGTGATCATGCCGAAGGGGCGCAGGGCTTCAATTATGGCGGCGGCCAGTTTTCGGAAGATGACCTGGGCGATATTTTCGGCACCATGTTCGGTCAGGGCGGTGGCGCCGGGTTTGGCGGTGGCTTCCGCCGTCGTCCGCAGGGGCCGCAGAAGGGGGCCGATCGCCAGTATGCCCTGACCGTCAGCTTTCTTGATTCCGTCAATGGCGGTACGTCGCGCATTACCCTGCCCGGCGGCACGCAACTGGATGTGAAGATCCCCGCCGGCATTACCGAAGGCCAGGTGATGCGCCTGCGCGGCAAGGGCGATCCGGGCGTGCAGGGCGGTCCCGCCGGTGATGCGCTGATTACCATCACCGTCGCCCCCGACAGCACCTACACGCGCGATGGCAATGACATCCGCATGTCGCTGCCGGTAGACCTGAAGACGGCGGTGCTGGGGGGCAGCATCACCATTCCCACGCCCGCAGGGTCGGTGAAGATGAATGTCCCCCCCCATTCCGACAGTGGCAGCGTGCTGCGGCTGCGCGGGCGTGGGGTCAAGGCGCATGGCAAGCAGGAAGCCGGCAACCTGTATGTCAAGCTGGTCGTAACCATTGGCAAGGTCGATCCCGCGCTTGAGGCCTTCCTGAAGGGCACGGCGGATCAGGCCGGGGAGCCGGGGAAGGATAAGGCATGATCATGCTCGAAACCCTGTGCGTGCGCATCGGCAACGTGCCGGCGGACGAAGTGCAGGGCTGGATCGACAGCGACTGGCTGCGCCCCGCAGGGGTGCGCGGACATTACCTGTTCCGCGAGATTGACGAGGCCCGTGCCCGCCTGATCCTTGAACTGCGCGATGACATGGGCATCAATGATGAAGGGATGCCTGTCGTGCTGTCCCTGCTGGACCAGCTTTATGCCGCCCGGCGGCAGATGCTGCGCCTGCGTGAGGCCATAAGCGTCCCGCGCGACGACGAACTGCGCAGCAGGGTGCGCGCCCTGCTGGCCAGCATGCGGGACTGACGGCTCCGCCCCCCATGCCCGGACGGCATGGGGGTATTTTTTTACTTAATCCGCGCGGCTGAGCGGCAGGTCCAGCTTCTGCCCCGGTTTCGCGCCCTGCATCTGCAGGTCGGCGGCATTGGGGGATGTCAGGCGGAATACCGCGTGCGGGTTATCATCAACCGACCGCAGCGAGGTGTCGTCCTGCACCTTCATTTCGATGGTGCGTCCGGTCAGGCCGGTAATCTTGCCCAGCGAGTCCGGCAGCCGGAGGTACAGCCGCGCCGCCGGGCCGAGTGCCCTGTTGGCGCTGATGGTGACGGGCTTGAGGCCCAGCGCCGTCCAGTCCCCGGTATACGCGCCGGGGCCATAGGGGGGCTTGGGGTCCGTGCCGTCGGCGCGGGCGATGGTGCTGCTTCCGACAACGCCACCAAGGGCCAGCGCGGCAAGCGCCATGTGGAATGGTTTCATCAATCCAGTCTTCCTGATCCTATTTCGCGGACTACAATGGCAGGTGGGCGCTGCCTTGGGCAAGCGCGGGGGCTGCACGTCAGGCCCCATGCGGGGGAACGGATACGATCCATTCCATATTTTTTATATATGGAAAACGCCTTGAATATATATTGGACGTACGGACCCGGCTGGCTCACCATCTTCCTGCAATCACACATGACCGGGAAGTGCGGCGCCCATGCATACGCTGCCACCCGATGCAGGAGACTGAGGTCTTGAAGCTGAAATGCTACTCGGTAGGCGATGTCGATACCCGCTCCAGCGCCGCGGATGCGACTGGTGTGCGTCCGCGCATGAACCGCCTGTACCAGACGTCCACCATGGCGGCGCTGCTTGACGCGGTGTACGACGGGGAAACCACGCTTGATGAACTGCTGATGCACGGCAATTTCGGGCTGGGCACGTTCAACGGGCTGGATGGCGAGATGATCGTCAATGACAGCGTGATCCACCAGTTCCGCGCCGATGG
>Ga0157365_10000400_pt1 | contig 19069 bp, 16 predicted proteins | sample AttsexASBM3_FD_111478 | JGI IMG/M metagenome (GOLD analysis project Ga0157365, IMG submission 111478) | Fungus gardens microbial communities from leaf cutter ant in Ribeirão Preto, State of São Paulo, Brazil - Atta sexdens ASBM3 | ecosystem: Host-associated > Fungi > Mycelium > Unclassified ... | reverse complement strand
GGACTGATTACCAAGTCTTCTATTCCCCAACGGACAGTGATGTGACCCAATTAGTAAGTAGTAAAGAAAGAAGCAAGGGTTTGATTACGGGCGCATTAGCTATTGAGTTTGTTTTCTTGCTGGGAGAGGAGTGTTATTGATTGCTGTGATCGGTATGAAGTCAGGAATGGAGTAGAGGGGAAAGAAGATCCCAACTCTTAGCTGGTAGTAGGAAGTCTCAGTCTTAGTAGTCAGTGAGGCTCTGAAAGATCTCGAGCGAAGGCGAGAGGAAAGCAGCTATAGCAGCTAAGATATAAACTAGTAGCGCAGGGGATGGACTTACAGGAAAGGCACGTAGTTCTCGACTGGTAAGAAGAGGAAATTGAGACCTCATCCCTAGCTTCTTTTGCCGAGCGTATTCTAATGCTTTTTTGTCCCTTCACTTTTTCTAGGGCAAGATTAAGACTTAATATTCTATTGCAGAGAGGAAAGAAAGGAAAGGAGCGAGAAGAAACTTCCTTTTCACAATCTGTAGCCGGGGAATCCGTTGTCAGTTCGCGTCCTAAACCCGATTCTTCTGGTCCATCGTGAGTGATTTGTCAACAGATTTGATAGTAAGGGGTTCACCAGTGCATCGTAGCAGGTAAGAAGAAAGGGAGCAGCTTTCGCTTCTTCACCAGGAATTTCTATGAGAAAGTTGACCGGTAAAGAGCTTCTTTCGCGTTAAGCGAACATCAGAAAACTTCTATCCTGCCTTGTAATGACTTTGAGCTGACTTAGCTACAGGCCGCTTCGCTGGGACTTTTGTTTTGACTCGTGAGACCAAGATAATCAACCTAGGAAAGATTAACAAATCATTCTCCCTAAGTCACAGACTAGGGCAACTATTAATAGGAAATAGAAGCAAAGTAGCTACACTTTCGTGCCAGCTAGAACTGCATCGAAGCCAGCTATAAGCCCGGAGTCGAAGACAGATGGTAGCGTATTCTAAGTAGTTGATCTCACGTGCTATCCGAAAGTCTTCTTAGTCTTCGTCTGCTCTCAATGAGTCAATGCCCGGAACAGGCTCTTAATTAAATAGAAATCCCGTTAGTCGTTAGAAAACTCGGAGTTGAAAACTACTAAGCTTTTTGCCTTGACCTTGACACTAGTCTTAGCCTTTCCCAGGGCACCTTTCCTTCTTTCCTTGGCTTGGCGGGAAGGGCTACTACTGGGATCTCCGGTTCTGCTTCGCTCCTCAGAAATGCGGACGGTGCTTGGATCTGTAGAACATGCAGGAAGGTTGGCGAATGAAAGCTAAGTCTGGGCGTCGAATAGCCATTAACATCATCATCAAGGAATCTATGAATGCCCGGCGGTCCTTCCTCGAGAAGGTGGTAGCCAAGCTCCTGAGCTAAAGCATAACTTGCGAGAAAGTCTGCACTACGCTTCGCCTCTCTGTAGACGTGGCACACTTCAACATTCCAGTCTCTTTCTAATAATCCACGGATGGCCAGCAGCATTCGAGAGTTTTCCTTGATCAGGGAGTTTTGAGCATTGATCATCTGGACAAGAGTTCCATTGTCAGACTCCACTTGAACCTGATTCTAGCCCTTCGAACATGCTAAGTAGAGGACATCGTAAACGCCCCACAGCTCTGCAATCATAATACTGCATGAGGAGAGTCTTTTCTTCTTCACTCTACGGAGGACCAATATACAGCTTTGGAATCGAAGGCAGGTAACCTCTTTCTTTGGTAGCACGATCAAATCGAACGATTGGATAAATCCTGATATAGAGAATGTGATTATGACTTCGAAAAGAACGTATAATGAATGGGAATCATACAAAATCAGACCAACGAGAGAGTCCGACTTGGATGTGTGAGGAAAAAACAGCTCAAGAATGAATCCGGCGGTTAGAAAGAAACTATATGCTTAACATACGGCATTCGGTGCTTGGCCTTTTCTTTTTGCACCCACTATCCCTGAAGGAATTTCATCCATTATCCATAACGGCTGAACCATTTCTCTTATTCTCATGACGAATAAGCCTATTCACCGATTGAAAGAAAGGTGCAAGAGTGAAGAACGGGCTACTGTTTTGCTTAGTCTTAAGCGAGTGATTGTGCGCTTTGTTCGAAGCATACTAATACACTAAGACTATAGAGGTTGCCCTCTTGATCGTCAGGCCTATCTAAGCCCGTACGTAGAAGCTTTCTAGGCGCCACGGGGAAAGCCTGATGCACAATCCTTATGTGCCGGTTGATCAACGTCTGCTCCAGGATGGATAGAACGAAGCTCGACCTTTGCCTTTTGGAGAGGTCTTTCAGACCGGAGCTAAAATAAGCATTCATCGCCCCAAATCTTCTTAACGATCAGTCTTTACCGGCCCTTTTCCAGAGGAATCTCTCGCTCCTTTTTGGAGCGCCCTTCTTGACTCGAGTAAAACAAGCTACCGACCATCCAATATGGTTCCACAAAACCGGTTCTCTTACACCAAACAAGTTCAAAGCTATAAGTAACAAGACTCGGTCCTGCTCTGTTCTAAATCTAAAGGCACAGGTTTCAAAACAAATAAAGAAAGAGTGGAATAAGTTATTCCAAACTTACTTTCATCAACGATCTACGACCACTCTGATCTAAGGCGAAGCTTATCATAGACAAATATCACAAAAGCAAGATTCAAATAGTAACTTCCTTATTCGATAGTACACTCTTTCGCTTATTAACAAGACTTCCGTCGATTTCCCCTCGAGGTTGACCTCACATCGCTTTATTCAAATACGATAATTAAGTCAGGGGTGGCTAAAAAGCGATTCTTTCAAAATCCCCCACCTTAGAAGAGAAGCAAGAAGAGACAGTCTGACTATCTCTTGTGCCAGAATTCAGGCTCAAGGCCACTTAACGAGACGAAAAGAAAGAGATTCATCTCACTCCCTCGCCTTAGATGCAAGCTCTATTAAGCCCCCACTTTTCTTTCTAGATGAGGGATAATACTAGCCAAAAGGGGACATTTAGAGGTTGTTAAGAGACTTCCGCAGGTGGAATGAATGCTGCTCTTGTTCTTTCAAGGGGCGCTCATTAAGCAGCCTTGGGCAAACCTTTTGGATAGATTCCCTCAACAGATACTTTCAATGCGAGAAAGCCAGCAGTTTAGGTTCTGAGCTAAGCATTCGTGAAGCCAATCCCTTCTGGGTTCATCCCTGCTCTTCCCGTCTTTACAAGTCAACAATCGCCTTTTCTTTCCTATTAGTAAGTCAAATCTGGCTGTTCTTTTATTCCAGCCTTGCATTGGTGAGGAATTACCTTATTTTTTCCCTCTATTAAGAGAAAATACTACCACCGGGATTCTATTACCATAGATAGGCGCAGCAAGCTCGCTTCCCACATTTTATTCTCTGCTTTCCTTCTGAATGAGAAGCTCCTTTGGTTAGTAGAAAGGGCTACCACATTTCTTAATTTCTTAATCTATAAGTAGAGTGAGTTGGGGAAGGCACCCTCAACAGCTTTCTTACTGGAATAGCTTGGCCTTCCGTGCCGGCGTTAGTGTCAATTCCGTCCCCAGGCTGGACCTTCTCCTGTCTAAAGCGCGGCTGGTATCCTGCGTCCCTCTCCTTTCAGTCGAGCGACTCCGTACCTATCGCTCGAGGCACTTCCTCCTCTGAGGGTTAGGATCTTTGGATCGGTCTCACCTCGATCTCTGATCTATAACATTCCCTTACCTTCCTCTCTCGTGCAGGTGCTGGAGAAGGAAATCAAGATACATTTTCCCTCTCGCTTCAGCTGCCTACGCTCTTCTCCTTTCAGTCGAGTGTTTTTCAATTCTCTCTAGTTACAGAGCGAGGAAAGTCTTCTCTGCCCCGAAGTTCAAGCAAGTTCCCATCCTCTCCCTATCGGCTTGATAGCTGCTCAGTCCCTTGGGTCAAAGAAAAAGAATCTATATTCTTTCTTTAGTTAGACGAGGGCGATTGCTTTGCTTTCTTAATTCGTGCCTTCTCCCTTGCTTCTTTTGGAACGGTACTAAGATCAGGTATACTGTAACGGGACTCTTCCCAGAGACTTATTATATATTAATTTCCATTCTGATTTCTACTAGATAGTTTGAATATTCTATCTTATTTCACCGGAGGAGAGTGAAGAAGAAAAGATTCTCTGTGCTCAGTGCTCAAGCTAGCAATCTCTTTTCCGCCCTATACTTAGGTTTGATCCTGCATCTTTGGATCAGCCTAGGAGTAATCTCTCCACTTGCGTCATTGCTGTTCTTGTTGATGTCCATGATTTCTCCATCAAAAAACTGTCCAGGAAGCTTCGATCTGCATGGAGTCTGCGAGCGGATTTTTCTGTCCTAGACAAGGCTTCTTTCTTATTAGATTTGAGAACGAGGAGGATCGGGAGTACTTTGTCAATAATGGACCTTGGTCCATTGTAAACTCCTTACTTGTGGTGGATCGTTGGCTCCCCAACACCATTGTCAGAGAGATTCAGCTCGAGAGTTTCCCCTTATGGGTGCAATATTGGGGTCTTCCCCTGGAATATCACAATGAATATGTTGCTACTGTTCTGGGGAACCAGGTGGGGAATACTGTCACGAATGAAGGAGGTGCAATCTTCAGCAGCAGCCTCAACTTCCTCAGGGTCAGAGTACACATCAACCCAATGCTTCCTCTCGCTATCGCTCGAGCGTCTCCGAACCTTTAATTCAGAAGATTAAGGTTCAACTAGATGACGAAAAAGAAGTATGGGTGGAGTGCAGATATGAACGAGTCTTCAGAAGGTGCAACCTCTGTCGCATTCTGGGGCATACCATCTATGAATGCCCTAGGAGTGTTATTGATGCTTTTCGAGGGTATGAAGCTGTCAATCAACGCATTCTTAGCAGGTTTGGTACCAGGTATACGTGTAACTTTGAAGCAAGTGTAGCTGATCTTGAGTGGCAAAGATGGATCAGAGAAAATCGCTCGAGGGGTACTACAAAGGTGAGGTTTTTCAGAGACAGGCAGATCCACAAAGTCTTCGAGACAAAGCCTGAAGATATCCTTGTGGGGAGATATGATGGTGCTAACAATTTCATCTCGCTTTCTGACGATGACTCTTCCTCGGATTCGGACCTTCCTGATGGTTCTGCTGATGGCTTTTGGGTGCAGCATGATAAGCATGTTAATACTGGACCGGAGTCTTCACAGCTCCCTCCCAACAATTGGAGGGAGATTGAAAGAATGATTGACGAGCTCTTGCATCCCGATTTTCTTTCTGTGTTATCCCCTTGTAGCCCAGAAAGGGTTGCCCCTCCCCATGATCTTTCTGTTCATTGTAATTTGAATGTTGTGAATTCTTCTGCTGCCATGTACTCTTCTCGTGAACAGTGTCATGCAGGTAAAAGCTCATCAAGTGATCTCCTAAAAAGCATTTTCGGTGACTCTCCTTGTCAAAGTGGAAGCAAGTCCTCCTTGAAAAGGCATCGTGGTAATACAGATGTTTCGATCACAGCCAACAGTCAGGAATCATACTCGCTGGAGCATTAGAGAATCCCTCAACCTGTTTCAAGCTTCATGGAGCGGCCATGCAAGCAGAGAAGATTAGATGCAGATGGACATGTTTAATAAAGAAGTTGAAGCTTTTATGAATCCGTGCAGGAAGATTCTCGGCAAAGAACCAATTATTGATGATGATCGAAGAGAGCGCTTCATCCTGGACAACCCAGTTCCTCCTCTGCACAAAATGAATTGGGTCAAGGCCAAGCATACCCCTTCTCCGCCAAATGCTCTTATTAAGTGGTGGAATGTTAATTGTGTTAAGTATAACTGGGATTGTTGTAGAATGTAATCACAATGCACCATGGGAGTGGCAGTAGCTCCCTGTTGCATTGCATGAGTTCGAAGCTGTTATTGCCTGTTGTAACTCTTTATATTACTCTCCTCTGGAGGGTGGTACTCTAGCTTTTACCCCCAATCTCTCTGGTATGGCTACCAGGTGGTTTTGCTTCTTTGTTGGTGATCCAACCCCTTCTGTGCCGGCTGAGACAGTAAATGATGGACATAGCTTAGTCAACAAAGCTGCCCTTGACCTTAACTTGGCTCCAGGATCTGTGCTTGGGAAGAGAACTCTCATTAATGACTTGGATGCGGCCAATAAGAAGCTCAAGACTCAAGATTCTTCTCAGACCTCATCCTTCTCGTCTGCTGATGCTACCTCAAAGTTGTTGCTGTCTGGAATGGCTAAGGAAGCGGCCAACTTAAAGCTTCCCGCCTATGAGACCTAGTTGCTCGTATCGGCTATTACCTCTTCAACTACAAATTCTAGGAGAAATTCTTACTCGTATAGCCCAGTTAATATAGTGTCCTTGCTTGTCCTTCCATTCATATCGCTTGTCTAATCCCTTGTTTAGTCCTTATTACAGTGAGCCAGTGGGCAAGCGAGATAGTCACTATCAGATCTCCATATCAAGCCAGCCCAGTCTATATATTCATCTATCCTACTATGAGATTGACTGCTGAGGGAAGAACTTCTATACGAGCGGTCTATGCCAGTTCTTTTCTCTTGCCAGTCCATCCTAAGTTACGCTCGCGAGCTTTTAGTATTGATTAGTCATATTCTGAATTAGATGCTTTCTAGTTAACTTAGTTAAAGGGGACTACTCTACAGGGGGAGGGAGCAGCTCGACAACCAAGGAGTCCAATAAGAGAATGGGAAATGCTCGGTAGATAGGGAGAGAAGAGATGGGTTGTTTTCTTGCTTATTGTCTAGAATAAGGGTTTCTGGCTTCAAGCAAGGCCAACCTTCCTTCCCATTGAGCAGGGGTAGATCCTTTTTCGTAAGAGTCGGGGGCCTAGGATAAGTAGGCTTTGTCTACCTGAGGAAGTCTATTTCGAGTAGGAATCAAATTTTGAGCTGCTATTTAAATTTAAAGGCTCTTGTTGGTGAGTGAATAAGCGGACAGGCTGGAGCGAAGCAACTCTATTGACAAGGTTCGATGCCTAATTTTATCTACCGATAGGTTACGTAAGGGAATGACTCGAGCAATAACTAGAAAAAGGGCTCCAAACCTTTCTTTCCGGGTGTCGGTATAGGTAGGGCAGCTCATAGAAAGAAGTGCTCAAGGTAAGTTCATCTTAGGAATAGAAGTGGGCAAATGAAGGGCAATTTAGCAGTATTTTGCCTTGCCTCTCTTACTTGCTGCGCACCTGCTGAAATGGAATCAGAAGTGGGAACCTTCCTTCTTCCCCCCAGGCGCTCCCAAACCCATTTGATTTTTTTATTCTCGTATCTTGTTGCAGTCTTGAATTTTTATTGAACTGATTGAATCTGGTATTGTTAGTAGGAAGTGGTAATAGATAGCAGGAGGCTGACTTACCTAACTGATGCCGTGCCGGTCCAAAGAAAAGCTAGCAGAACAATCGACACAAGAGAGAGAGGAGAGGAGTCTCGAGAGCAAACTATCTCAAGGAGACGACCAAAAGAAGAGTCCCTGCAAGAAGTGCAGAACTGGATGATCAAACTGATGCTTCTACGCCGGAGAAAAAGAGAGAGAAGGCACAAAGGGCAAGAGTTCATCGTCGACAAGCAGGCATGTGTGGCACTTGCGGAATCGAAAGAGCTGCTTGAAGGTTGGAGGGTACATAGAAATCTTTCATTTCATAATAAAAGAAAGATGGTCGCTAGGATTCAGGCTACCCCTAAAGAAAGGCTATCCTACTTTCATGATGTAGTTGCCGTTGCCTTGCTTGGTACTCCACTTTGTCGAGATTTTTTGAGTTTTCTTTTAGTGACAGATCAAGGTCTAGTTTTGAGAATCAACCTTTCTTTTGTTCCATTCCAGGAGAAAAATGCCATGCCACTCAACCAGAGGCGTATGAAGGAAAAGCTCTCTAGCTGATAGTTGAACTCATTGAACGACTGGAAATGAATCCAAGTGCTGGTGAACCGGCCAGTTATTGGCTTATCTTGTCTATCTCCTCCCTATCGCCCCCATGCGCCCATGTCTTTTATGAAGTCTTCCCCCTCCTTCCCACCTCTTCTTTGAATTCATCTGAGTCTCCCTCATCCATCGATTCGGGGATGCGGCATTAACGGAAATGCCCAATTGAAAGGTTGGCTTATGACCTGAGCTTCCCCAACTCAGAGGGGAAAAGAGAAGTCCAAGATTGTCATCAAAATCAAAAAATGTGATATCACGTGCAAGCAAATCATTGACGTAGAAAAAAGGGGCTTTCTTCCCATTATTAGTTCAGTTCTTAGAGGAGCGATTGGTTAATGTGTGTAGGCTCGGGAGGCATCCGAACAAAGGCTATCCTAATCTTGAATTGCGTATAATAAGGAGGACTGTAACTTGAACTTTGCTTCAGTTCTTTCTTTTCTCTTCAAGAAGACTCAGTGGAATCGAGAAGCCAAGGACCAATGAGCTTAGCCATGTGTAGTCCGAAATGGGCTCGCGAAGCCGGTAATCCTTTGGTCAAGGAGAACTTGGATTACTATCGAAAAGAAGCTCTGAAGTCATTGAAAAGCAGATTCGAGTCATCTCGATTTGGTTGGTGTTCAGTGTACCGCTTGTGTAGCCTATGCGCGGGTACAAGATCGAAAAGAATGCCCGTGGCATACCAAGTGAGATGCCAAAGAGAAAAGGAACGAGGGGAAGAATCGACGAGAACATAAAATCGTGATTGAAAAAGCGTGACGAGAATTCTCAATTCGAGATGTTAGAAGGTGCAAAATCAATGGGTGCCGGAGCTGCTACAATTGCTTCATCGGCATCTGTTGTCGTTGAATGAATAACCGATGTTATTGCTCTTGTTGGCAGTTAGTTCGATTCAGCAGTGACGAAAGGATATAGTATTCTAATGATCCCGGCTGCTTAACGAAATGCTCTTTCTAGGTCTTTCGGCATAGAAATAGAGTAGGCTGGGATGACATATAGTGAAGTTCGAAAGGGCTTAGAAGCATAGAACTCACTTGACTGAAACTGAAAGTAGGAAAATAAATTGACTAGCTAACAAGCAGGGGTAAACTACTCATGCCACTACTAGACATACCGCAGGAGAGAAAGCGGCATTAAGTAAGGCTATTCTATCCATTCCTCTACTCTAGCAAGACAGATAGAGGTAAGGGATCTTTGCTCCTCGTTCACATCCTTCGCGCATGAGTTGGGGGCCTTCTAGTTCTTGATGACCTTTGTTCATGCCCGTGGTGAGCAGTGGTCTCAAGGCTGTTTATGGCCACCTAGAACACGGTTCGCCTTCGATGTGAAGAATAAAACCTTCACACCAGAAGACCGAGAGGCACGAGCTGGCTTAACCCATTCCCTTACCACCAAGTCCGGATAAGCAGCATCTTCAAAAGGAAAGTCGAATTACTTTACCTTTACAGAAAGAGAGCTCGTGAAAGATTTGAAATTGAATTGAAATATCTTTTAATTTCTTTTTCAATTGATTCCTAACAGGATTGGCAAATCTCACTGTGTGTAACACATCTACTTGGAAGTGGAATTAAGATAATGCGCTTTACTCTTTCATTTGTAGCTGGATTAGCCCTTTGGCTGGGCTAACTTGAATCTGTTCTGTTTAGTTTTTCACTAAGCCTCATCTGAGTGCTATATACATAGCTCCTTTCTTTCTTATCAAATAAAATGAACATTCTTTAATCACTTTCTCTCCCCGATCTTATTAGCTTAGTAGCAGCAGTGGAAGTCACAGTAGTTGTAGCTGAGTAAGCTAGAGCCAGAAGCTTTCCACCTACTACCATCTTGCTTAGATGGAGAGCCAGTTCTCGTCATCTATTTATATGTATATGTGCGCCACCTTGCCTAGCATCTCTTACAGTTCGTATAGCAGCATACCTTCAATTTCCAGATCCAGAGCATCCAATTTCAATTCGGATAACCATTTACAGTTCCATTTCGTGAGCCATAGCCCGTAGATAAAGAAAGGGGGCTGGCTGTTCCTTAGGATGGGTTGGGAATTAATATATAATTGATATAGGGATCGGGTAGGAGATTGTTAAGGTGGTTGAGTTAGCTTAGTTGGTTAGAGAAAAGCCCTTAAGATTCTTGTGTCAGTGGTTCGCCTAAGCATCTGCTTCTTTTCTTCCGGTTTGTTTCATTTTCTTTCAAGTCTAGTGGAATCACGTATGCGTATGATAGCTTGACCCGGAATTTCTTTTAGGTCGCGAACTCGTACTCGCTTTCCTGCGCCCTATTCTATCTGACCAAGGGTAAGGTAGCGTATAGCTATGAGATTGACCATCAAGCTAGGAAGAATTCCCTACACTGAGACTTTTAGTTTTTTCGACTAGCAAGGGAACAGGAAGTCGCTCCAATCGGCTTGCTGAAGCGGAAAGCTCCTTGAAACCAACGAACCATCATCATGCGTCTGCTCTTGCATTGTATATTTAGATTATCTTAGTCTTCAATAAAGGAGCAAGCTTTTTCCGATTTGATGAACTCGGAAATCTCTGTTTGAGTCGGTCCTAGTGAGCGCATCCTGAAGAGGATCTCGTCGATCCGGTGGTCGGCGGGAATCACAAAATAAGGTCTGCCGGTCGCTGATCCCTCAGGTAGTGGGCATACGAAAATGGAGGTAGATTAGTTGGGGGTGGAGGAAGGTAGGACGGAGGGTTGAAGTGAAAATATCTTTCCACCTAGGTCCCTATGACCAGATGTCTTTGCGACAAGATTCTGCTTGGTGTCTGCAATTGCTCCCAAGGAGCTGCGCGTCCTCGGAGGTTCAAAGATGTTTCATTAGCCTGTTTAGTACTGTAGACCGACTTTCACCTGAGAGAAGGAATTGAGATCCCCTGTTCTGCTTATGTTGCGATCCAAAAGATCCGCGTCATTGAAATCAACTTCTTGGTTCGTCTTAGGGGCTTTGAGGCGATACGATTGGGAATTATCCTCTTGTTTTTACTAGGATTCTTAGTTGACGCTGATGGTTTAGCCACGTGGCTAGCTTTGAAACCACTTGTCCCCCTCTTATCAAAGGTTGCTCCAGAAAAAGGAAATCCTGATGTCGGTGCCGGTATAGGCTTGATCCAGTTACGCAAGGTCTGGGCAGCTTTATTATAACATTAGAGAAGCAAAACCTCCAGCTATGCATAGGGAGGAAACTTGATCTACCCGATCGTTTTTTCCACTCGATTTATGCGCCAATCTTATTCTATCAGATTCGCTCGTTCTATCTCCTTGGGAGATAGTGGGTCTTCCCTACCCCACCGTTAAGGTTCCGAGGCCATCGTCGGCATGCTGCTCGTTGGTTACCCCTTTTTCACAATCCACTGCCTTCCTTACGCGAAATCACACTCCCAAAGTTTTCTTCACTCACGCGATTACAATGTCGGGTCAAGTTTTCATTTAGACCTTATTTATAACTTATTCAGCCCTCAACACTTGTCATCTCCATAACATAATTCCTGCTCCCGAGAGTAAAGGCGAGGCTTGAAAGACCCAGTGAAGCCCGAAAGGCACTCTAGTCCTCGTTGACTCTAACACCTTCGATCTAGTGGAATTTGTGGACGACTCTGAATGCGAAGTAAGAAACTACGGGTTTGTTTGATCGACAACTTGCTAGTCGACAGAAGCATTTTCAAACTCGATAGCTTTCTGGCTTAACTACTTTCTTGAACTCTGAGAGCACTCTCCTTCGCCTTCCAAAGTCTTTAGTAGGACACTCAAGACTTCAATCGCGAATTCTCAGTTGGAATCTTCTTTTGAAGATAGGTAGTATACCGGGCTAGCAGGACTGAATGCTTAGTAAGTGGAAAGAGGTATGTGGAAAGAAAGTAGCCTTTCGACTGACTTTAGAAGGCCTTGAATTGAAGGATGTAGGCAAGCTTTAGCTTGGTTCTTTTCTTGATTGATAGAAGGACGGATTATAAATAGTATTTTGAACCTTGCTCGCACAAGTGAGATGACTGCCGGTGTGGTAGCGACCGATAAGCACCTTATCTATTAAGTGAGGTGCATCTACTGGGAAAGCGTCCAACTCAACATGTCCGATGCGAGATAATACTGGTCCGCTACTATAGGTGTGTTACTTCCCGTACGAATTAATCCCCATCTGATCTATTGCTCATAATGAAATCAAAGGGCGTAGCAAATGGGGTAGCTATTCCGCTTCGTACGTAGTAAAGAGAAAGGAGAACTCTTCCGTTGGTTACTACCTTAGGTTAAACTATCCCTATCTAACCCCTATCCTATAGGATAGAGGTTATTCAGGGATAGTTTTTCGCTCTCGTCCTTCCTTCTTTACCTCCTCCTAGGGTTACTAGCTCATACCCACCTACCAGCTCAAGGAATAGGAAACTACCGGAAAAAGTCTTCCCTCCATCTACTCCTTCTTACCGGAACTCATCCACTCTCAAAGGTTTAGTATCCTGACTTGAATGCCAGTACTCCCTAAGTCAGGGATAAAAAGAAGACGTTACTCCTCATAACAGGAACAAGAGGAACCCCGGATGAGAGTCGAAGAGTCACCTCTTTCTCAAAAGGCTATAGCTGGCATTTAAACAAAAGATATCAGAAATGATTGGTGGGGGCCCTTACAGGGGCTTTCAAAAGCTGTTTTCTATAGATAAAGTTGGTCAATGAATGAATGCAATTCCCGCTGGAAAAGGAAGGAGGGGGAGCTGAAAGGACTCATCCATAACAGAAAGTAGTGAACGACCAAGCAGAGTAAGTAAGACGCGCAGAAGCGATTGCTCGAGGAAGGAGTTCGAGTGCCTGACTTAGCGTAGCGGGACTTCCTCTTCGACTTACTAATATGGATTCCACTGAGAAAGCTGTCGATAGTTCGAATTCTGCTTCCATCTTTAGGCCCCAAAGACTATGGTTTTTCTCCCGAATTGGACCTATTTGGTAAAGGGTTCCGCCTCTCTTTTTTTACTAAATCCGTCTCGAATTCTCAAATTAGGTAGATGACCGAGGCACCGAATCCAAGGTATTGCTTCTTCGAAAAAGCGCATTCGATCGAATTGACCGGATCACCCAATGAAGTCTCCGTCCGTAGTGACTCAAATCTAAGCTTCTCCTCTTTAGATCAGAGAATGACTGGGGAATAGATGCTTTCTTTTGTTTGTCTTATCCTGTCTCGGAACTGGTCGTAGCGGCAGCGTACTGAGCTGAAGAAGGGTCGACCTTCTCGCTCGAATGAATTCGTTTGGTTCTGTTTTGCTTATAGAATCGGGATCTGATGCCCCAATTCAGTATCAATTCCTTTCCTTTTCTTTCCGTAAAGGTGGCCAAGGCCGAAGCTTCTTTTCTTGACCGGGAGTTGGCGCAAAAGCACTTTGTTCAACTTGACTGGTCACGCGACGGGTTTCCTTTGAAATCCGTATTCTAGTTAAAGCCATAGTTCTTCACCACCGCTAGCAGTGCTACCAAAAGAGTAATTTGAATTCGTATTACTTTACTCTTTTGGTTTGGAAGCACTAATAGGTGGTGTACTTGCACCAGTCCACCATTATGAGGAAGAGGAATTAAGGCAGGCTGTGCTTATGCTTGCCCCGGCTCTGTCCATCATGCCCCTGCTAGTAGTGACCCCGGAATATGATGTGAGATGGGCTACGGCTATGAGAATGAAAGAGATGAAACCTCTACAACAGCAAGGTGAACTGCGAGTACCTCTACCCTTGCTGCGGGATAAACCGATTATGATTCAAGGTCAACCACTCGATCCCGATCTGCCGTTGGAACCGATTGAATTGGTTAAACCACTCGATCAATCGATGAAACTCGCTGTGATGCTGCTGTTTCAATTGCTGGATCAGCAGCGGGAATTGGCACAAGTTCAATTGGCTCTCTAACCGAAACGAATGCAGCGGGCCCGGTCAACCGCTTTACCAATGGGTGGTGAAACTGATAGCCTCGCGTCCGGGGGGATTGGATTTTTGCTGAATCAACAAAATCCGTGCTTGGAACTGCAACTTAGTCAACCGAATCACTTGCTTAAGCGGGCGAAACAGATAGCGCAGCGCATAACCCCACTAAACCGGATAGCGCCGGTCTATATCTATATACGTCATTCCTCCGTCTCAGATACTGCTGGTGGTGGAGAAGCTTCTGCTGCTTTTGACCCTGCCTCTCCCGCTGCTCCAACTGCTGCATCTACAGAATCTACTGATAGTGTTTCCACTCGAATCCGCCGAATCATGCAAAAGAGGACCTCTTTAGGGATAGGAGATGGACGAAGTCTAGTCTACGTACGAAAGGAATAGGAAGGAAGTGGTGAGACTAAGCAGGAGAGGAAGGTGAATAAGAATAAGCAGCGCGTCGAGAATAAGTGAGTGTGCGGTGGATAAGAGATGTCGCAGAGAATTTAATATTGAAAGAGTCTGTGCGTCGAGACTTATTTGCATGTGTTGGAGTTGGGCTGCGATGGTGTCTTCGAGTGGGGAGAATCCGGGGTCGAGGGGATCTTTCCTATCTCTCTGCCTTTACCGGGTAAGTTAGCACCACTCCGCTGAATTAAGATTCTTTCAGTAATATCAGTATAACTTATAGAAGTATAATAATAATAAGTAACATATCGCATATCAGTTTTCTTAAACTAAGAAACTATTAGTATGATTAGCAAGCCCACACTGAATCGAGATCCAGTTCTTACGGCCAACACGGCACTCACTGCCTTCTTAGGTGCGGGATATCTGCGCACACATACTCCCAGTCCTGCGTGTAAGCAAGCCTGAGATCGTGGTCCAAGACGAGCATATTGGTTGTATAAATGGCCTTTATCCGGATCCGGGCTTCAATTCAAAAAGCTCGGTACTCCAGAGTGAGAATCTTGTTCTGAATCTGATTCTTTGGCATATTGCCCAAGGGCATCCGATCCTGTTAGCATACTAAAGGTAATTCATGTACGAGCTAGAAGCGCACACTCAGCAATCTCCGACTCGAAATCGAGGAACTACCCAATAGCAAATGTCGGCATACCTGCATCATCTGGCGGAAGGAAAGGTGCTAAACTAAAGAAGAAGGAAGCGGCAAAAGGCGATCCGGACATAGATAGGAATTATAGGAAGATGTGGAACTCTTCTCTCCTTAAATGTCTTATCAACTCAGCAAATGCCCTTCATTGAAAGACTTGGATTCAGCTTTCCTTGAATCAACGCTTCGCTCATCTAAGAGTAAGAGGAGCTCTAGTCAGGAATAGCGTTTATCTACGAATTGCGATGAGGCCCCTAATCGAGTTAGTGAAGCTAGGCTCCCACGGAGCGGTAACTAGAACAAGGAAAGGTCAGTCCGCTAGGAACATTAGGAGGTGCTTCCTCCGGTTCAGGTTACCATGGACGACCCGTAAAAGGACGGATCGATCTAGGTATCGGATCGACGAACACCCGACAGCTGTTCACAGGTACCCTTACTTGGAGTAAGGTCTTTCCTGCATGCACCCCCATCTACATCCAACCGTAACAATGATCCTAGGCTTCCACTATCCGCACAATCCTATTTACCCTACAGTAAGAAGTTGGCTTCTGATATTGGAATGAAAGGCGGTAACGTCCTGGAGGTAGATGTTATATCTTCACTTTGATCGTAACCTTGCTTAACACATGGTTTTCATTAGGGGAGAAATAGTCCGTCCCGACTACTCCTCCAAAAAAAGTGATTGTATTTCAATCAATTCGAAGTAAAGTAGTATTGGTTGCAGCCGGGTATAAGGTCTCAAGGGATTTGTGATTGCCGCGATTCTCCTCAGGTCGTTCCCCTTTCGAAGTCAATTATGCTTCGGTCAATAGCTGGTGCTCTAGCCAATAGGCTTTAGTCTTCTTTCTTTATTATTGCATTACTGGATTTTCTTTTTCTGGAATACCCGGTGGTGGAGTATGAGAAAAAGCTGTTGGTCTTCTATTTTTTTCATCCGTAACTATAGAAATCCCTTTTGAGTAAGCTAATAAGAGAATTCAATTGACCTCGCCGGCAGGCGCTACGCTAGCTTTATACTTACTAACGCGGGAACGCTTGGAAGAAGTTCTCGGCTGGCTTGAGAACTAGAATTTCAGGGCGGACTTGCTACGACTACTTTTCTTTTTATAGCGTTGTCCACTTATTTTTCGCCCCTATCCCTAAAGGGCTTGAGAGAAACATGTCGAAGGAACTCGGCAGCATCCTATTGGGAGGAATAAATCGTTATGGAGGTTAGGAAATTGGTTATCGTTCCTCTTTTATAGAGTAAACCCTGAGCCCAGCCAGCCACCACGCCGCAGGACTTTATAAAACTAGAAAAGCCTTTCCCCTATCCGAGATGTGCTTACGTTTTTCAGCTGCCACTAGTTGAGGACGCGGACTGTAAACAACTAGTTCCCGAATTGTTTGAGAAAGCACAGAAATTGCGCTTAGTCTCGCTACCTCTTTAGTTTCTTCCCCCTACTTGCTCATTCACGCAATACAAGATTTGATCGATGCAGCAGATTCAATTCCTTCAATAGGTGCAAGAATGAGCCCGCCGGCCTATTGGGATAGCAGAAAAGGCATTCTATCCGAGGACACGTCTGAAGAGGAGAATAGAACGGCAATCAAGTATGAAGAACCTTCCCTAGGAGGTGGAATACCGCAGGAAAAGTGGTACCCCTTAGAGGTGCAAACTCGTTTTTGTCTGTAGTGTTGGCGAGCGAGAGCGGCAGATTTTACTGTTTGCTGCATGGGAGCTGATTACCCAAAAAATCCCTCAGTCGGTCCCAAGAAGCGGCGTTAGACTGCGACCTATAGCGGTGCCGCAGGCGCCAGCACCGGCACCTAGTCTTATCTACTCCTAAAGTTCCCCTTCAGCTCACCTTGGATCAAAATTCAATATCATAGAAATGGAACTAATCATCATAACCCCAACTTTAGAACGAGCATTTTCGGGGACTAGCCCGCGGAAACCTTCAGTCAAAGATTGGAATACGGATGAGATCAAAAAGGCCATCATTAAGGCAAACAAGGCTATGGCTTCGGTTAGAGCAAAGCCCAAAATGGCATAACCAAATAATTGTTTTGCCAATGATGGATTTCGCGCCACGGAATGGATCAAAGAACTGAAGACGTTTCCAATACCGACATCAACTCGCACTCTTTTATACAATCTATCCGCATTTTCTTTGACCAACAGGTCCTCAAACCTGTCCCCCACCCTCGCCTATGAAATGGGTAACCCGTGCTGCCATAGCTGCAGGATTTTCAGGGCTTCTGTCATAAGTTCATTACCAGGTCCCTTTTCCATCAAAATGCAATAGGCGTTGGCGAGAATGTTGACATCGGTCAAATAATCCGGACTGATCCCACTTGAAATAACAGCCCGTGCAAGCAAATATTGGACTGACAGTTTAGTTTTCTTCTCTTCTGTTAGCATGAACATGAATTATCTTCTATTCGTCTTCTTTATTTATTCTTAAGAGAAGGCTCCCCCCGAACCATTCTTAAGACCACCAAGCTCTCTTGAACGAGTTCTATTTTTTCTGCTTTCGTGATACACTTGGGGCAAAATCTCCTCCCAATTAATATGCGAAACTTTGTGCCTAGATCGTCCTGAAGACGGATGCGACGGGAAGAAGTGGCATTTGGAAGTGTTGCTGACTTAACATTTAGGTTTCGGCATAACAAAGCTTGCACTGTCTTTTCGCACTTAGGTGCACAGCGTGCCATTGGTAATGATTCTACTACGGTGCCACAAATTCGCAAACTGATCCTAAGTAATCGTTGTTGTTCATTGGATTCCGGAGGAACTACTTCGTTAGGATTGGGGAATTGCTGCGATTCTTCCTGAATAGCCTGGATTCTCCCGTCGAGAATCACTTTGAAAGTATTACCTAAACTCTTCCGACTGAATATGATAAAGCCTATAAAACAAGCAGCTACTATCATTTCTTCATTATAGATTGAGATCTTCTTCGAACTTGATGCACAAATAGATAAAATAACAGCAAATAGCATCTTTCTAGCCTGCATATTCGTGGAACTCAATATCATTTAGAAAGCCTTATCTCTATCTTTCAGCAACTGAACGGGAAGTGGTTTAGGAAAGGACTTTAGAATCGGATTCGCTCGCCCAGCGAGAAAGGCCCTGACCCTGCCAACCAAATCAAAATCAAAAAGAAAGAAGAGAACGAAAAGAGAAGAGAACTTCGTATTTTGTTAACTCTCTAGGAGTCATGTTTAACCTTGAATACTATTAATAGATTCTACAGCAATAGTCCCTCGGACTCGGAAAGTAATAACGAAAATGGCTAACCCAATAGCAGATTCCGCAGCTGCCACCGTTGGAACCAATAAAGCAAATGATTGACCCATCATATCATCCGAAGAAACGGAAAATACCAAAAAGTTCGAATTCACAGCTAATAACATTGATTCAATTGGCATTGACATAATAGGAATATTTCGTCTATTAAGAAGGATTCCCCGAATACCTGAAATAGAGATGATCATAGAAAATGTAAAATATTTGATAGGATCCATTTCGGGAACGTAGAATGTAAGAGAAATTCAAATGTTAGAACTAAAAAAAAGCACCTAAGTCGTCCCAGGGAGCGATCCGCTTTACCTTCGCCTACCGTGAAAAGAGAGTCCCCTATCACGATAGGCCCTCCCAGCTCCCGAACGTGTCTTTCTATCAATCGAGAGAGGTACATAAAATAACACCAACTAAACTGTGAAACTAAAAGCATGGGAAAAAGAAAGACTACCCTCCAAGAAATTGTATAACTTGGAGAAAGTATTCACTTTGCGTTCCATGATTGGCGAGATCTACATACATCTGGTTTAGCCAGTGAATGTTGTCCACGCTAAAAAGAACACGTTCGGCGACTTCTTGGAAATTCACCGCTGTTGGTAAATTCCCATCTCCCGTAGGAGTAGTGTCTTTATAGACTCTAAAAACAATTTTGAGTTTCTCCACGATTTTCTCTTTGAGAACATCGATAGCTAAATTGGTTATTTCCGTTTCCATATTTCGACTATTTACTTGATGGATCATTCTTCCAGCGCTAACGGCCACCATAATAGCTACAGGCAAAGCTAAACCCATTTGAAAGACGAAATCAGCAACAAGTTGATCCATAACTCGTATTTTTTTGTTGTTCTCTTAAAGAAGACCGCCAACTCCTATCCCGAAGATACAAGACAAGCAAAGCGCCCTGTCCTCTTCTCT
>Ga0157365_10000399_pt1 | contig 19082 bp, 20 predicted proteins | sample AttsexASBM3_FD_111478 | JGI IMG/M metagenome (GOLD analysis project Ga0157365, IMG submission 111478) | Fungus gardens microbial communities from leaf cutter ant in Ribeirão Preto, State of São Paulo, Brazil - Atta sexdens ASBM3 | ecosystem: Host-associated > Fungi > Mycelium > Unclassified ... | reverse complement strand
CTATCAAATAGAATCTCAAGATGCACTGATTTCCTCGAATATGTGAAGTCTCAAAGCTCTGGGTGTGTGGAATGGTCCTGCATAATACGATTGTCTGGTACTCCTATTGATATATTTCCTGGTCCCTGTTGTCTTTCCCGCGGTTTGGCTCGTCGGGAAGCATGTTATCTGGTTTGCCGTCAGCTGCAGCACCTAGGAGAACTTGATTCGTCACTTTTCCCTCACCCACAGGCCCCAGGCAGATTCCTGGACCGGGATGATGAAATCGAGACTTCAGTTGATCTGAATCATGAACGACCCTATATTCCACTCTCCCCAGATTTCTGGGCAATATCCATTTCTCGGCCGCCTAATCCTAATTTTTTATATCCTTGTATCATTTCGATAACGACTCTTGGAGCTGGTGTGGAAAAACACGCACCGATTTGTATCCTTACTCGAATTCCTTTGCCTGATCTTCCTCGCCTCCAGCTTTCTCATCTTGGCAATCGACTGGAACTCAATCTTCACAAAGCAGCTCCTATGGAACTAGAGATGAGCCAGCTTGAACTGATCCCCAGGTTCATGGTCAAATTCTGTCGAATTATTTTGAATAAACCGTTTGAATCTTCCTCTCGACATAATATGGGTTATTTTCTTTTACCCATGAAACAAACCTGGATTCCACCTTTGGAAACTGATCAGCAACTGTCACACTCTTCATTTGTCACCGACATTGATTGGCAAACAGTCTCTCTTGCATCGGAGACTTGGGCCATCCCTTTCGCGAACTTGGTTGATTTGAACCAGGAATTAGATGATGCTGTAGTTCAGGATCGAGCGGCGGAGTTTACTTACCGATGCGAAATTAATCGTGTCCGGAATGATATGACACCACTCAGCGAAGTAGACGACAAATCGACAGGCTACTCACTGTTGAAATATGCTGCATTTGCAGCGGATGAACGCTTTGAAAATGGTGGAAAGACACTGCTTGAACAGTGCCACCGTCGTAGGAAGACATTTCACGGGCTAATAGAGCCGAATCAACCAATCTTGGAGGTGAAAAGGATTCCTGGTGCGACTAATTGTCTCAATACACGAATTCCTTCCTATAACAAAGCTCCCGAAGAAGTAGTCCAACGTAAGTCACATCTGCTCATGTTGTATAGTATACTGATACTTCTGCTCAGTATTGATTCCTGAGTACAGCCACAAATTGACTATCCCAGCAAGGTTTTGACACCATGATGACGATTTTTCCTATTGATGTGCTCATGAATCTATGATCGCAGTACCCTGCGGATGGGTTATCTTCTTCCTTCAATCATGCGAAGAATCGATGAATTTCTTCTCGTCAAACAACTGAATGCCAAAATCCTCAATCATTGTGTTAGAGATGACCTGCTTGTGATCGCCACTGCATCGCCTATAGCTTGCAATGAGTACAATTATGAACGATTAGAACTACTAGGTAAGCAAGTTTGCTTCAGTATCTGGCTACCAGTTCTTACCACTCTTAAGGGGATGCCTTCCTAAAGTATCTCTCTAGTCTTTATGTATATGCTATGCATCCCTATGACTCCGAAGGAGAGCTACACACCTCCCGACAAAGATACATCAGCAATCAACAACTTTGTAGTATCACCAGTCGTACCGGGCTCCCGGGCTATATTCAAGTGAAACCATTTAACTTCAAGTCTTGGATGCCTCCTGGAATGCAACTGGAAGATACTCAGAGGAAGGCAGTTTCTGTAGTCGAGTCGACAGGGTCTACAAATAAAGATCTAGGAAAACGCCCCAGAAACCGAAAGAAACATTCGAAACAGAATGCCCTTCTGTCGACTATTGCAAGCAAGGTAGCTATCGCGCCGTTCTCTCTGTATATTGGGCTATTGATCATCTTCCCAGACCGTGGCTGATGTTGCAGAAGCCATCTTAGGCGCAGCATGCATCTCCGGTGGACGAGATGCAGCGCTCAGAGCAGCAAAAGCATTGATGATACCATTCACTGAGATAGAAGAGTGGTCTGATCTTGTTCGTAGAGACTGTATCCCTCCAGCAAGCAAGAGCCAGCACCTGGATACCTCAATGATCACCGCGATTGAAAACATCATTGGGCATACAATTCAAAAGACTCATCTCCTTGCCCTAGCGCTGGTAAGTCTTCGTGACTTCAGTGTCGCATACTGATAACAATCCAACAATCCTGTACAGACTCATTCCGCCATTACCACCGTAGATACGCAGAACCATCAACGCCTTGAATTCATTGGAGACGCGGTCTTAGACTATTGTGAGAACCTGCACTTCCTATCGAAGCCAAACTGAAACCTCGCAGTGGTCGTGCGCCATCTATTTGATGAGAATCAACGTGCATCACCAGGTGATCTCAGTATATTGAAGGTGTGTGTAGCTCGTTCATGAACAATGAACTCAAACTCAATGCACGAAGAGCATGATGGTGTCGAATTCAACTCTCGCTGCTATCTGCGTTTGGTCGGGATTGCACAGATTTATCTATGGTGCCCAACAGATCGAACAAACCATACGAAATTATGAAGGAGCATTGCTTGCACAGCAGACAGCACTGCTGTCTGGGGTGCACAAAGAAAGCAGATCAATGGTCCAATGTTGGAAGGATCTTGATGCCCCCAAGGTGTGCAGAATTAGTGAATATCCCAACATTTGTTGATCTTCCGCCAGGTACTTTCAGATGTAGTAGAATCTATAATCGGGGCTGTCTTGATTTCAGATAACTTTTCTCAGATTGGTGTCGATGCCATATTCACCACCCTACTCCTGCCCTTCTACGAGAGATATATTCTCTAGCAGCTATTGAGACACCTCCCAATCAGACGGCCTTTGATTGATTGATTGAAGCCTTTTGTTTATCTGTCCTTATCAGCTTTCAAACATGGTTGGATAGGATGATCCACAAACACAGAACAAGCTGAAGAACGAGAGAATCTATATTGGATGAGCGACAGAGGTGGACTCTATAGAACAGATCATCAGGGAAAACTCCGTCTCATGCTTCCATTTCAATTTCCAGAAGCACCAGCAGACTTTTTCCTGCAAACCACCGATCAGCAATTGAATGAGATGGGCAATTAATCACATATACAATTGCCACCAGGAAGCAACAAAAGGAATAGAGAATCCGGTAATGAGATATGCGGCAACTTTAAGCCCAAAAATACCCTTGTTCTGACTGGTAGGAAAATCAAAGGGCAAATGCTTGAAAAGTGTCAATGGTGCTACGCGCAGGGCAGGGGAGAATACAATACGCACGTGGTAATGGCCATGAACATCACGGACTGGAGAAGTAGTATGCAGAGCTCTTGTACGAGCAATGCTTTGACGAGCCGAGGCACGAGCAAGGAGGGTCAACGACATAACCAAATGAGAGGTATTAATTGTTGTTACAGGGTGTTCTTGTCACATGGAGTTCTCAATACTCCCACACTCGTTGACAGTGATCCGGAATTAGGACAGGTCACGTTACCATCTATTGAAAATTCCTAAAAAGGTATGACATCAACTTCATGGGTTATTGGGATCGAGTTGCGTCTTACCCACCACTTTTGTTCTGGTTGCGTTCCCGAATTTATAAGCTACCATGAGAGTGGCGTCAGCTGAGAACCTGTCATTGAGCTTGGTGCGAATTTCCTGCGAGGGGGGGTTCGGGCGTAAGATGATCCTTTTGTAGAAATAATGGACTCCACAAATTACCGTAATGTATTTATCACGGCCCTGGAATGCTACTACCCCTTGATGTCAGCAGAGCTATTCCTTGATAAATCACATTGTTGGAAGAGGCTAATGAGCAGCACGACAGTGACGATAGCATAGTCATCTGATGTGCTGAAGGAGGACCACACGGGGGCACCTGAGAGAACGAAGTATCCAAGCAGTTCGTAAAATCCCAAAAGTGGGAGATCCGCTTAGTCTGTAAATTTGAATTTATCTTATCAAATTAAAATTATGGACGGCGAGTATATGCAATCCACTCCTTGTACAGAATTATAGATAATGCAGGATGAACGTCCGGTCGTTATGTCAGGGTATCTAGAACGTCAAGAGAGGCATTCTTTCCCATACAATCATGATAAACAGATTAACCAAATGAGTAAGGGGACCTAGGTGAAGATTCCTTGTTCTCTTGCAACTTCTTTTTCCTATGTTATGTCCTATGATCCTTGTGTTCCATTTTTACTTGGTTCTGTACCCGGTTCTGATGTCAATGCATTCCATAGACATGGGATTGACTCCAGTAATATGAATCTGAAGATATTTGAGTCTTCATGTGTCGTCGGATATATATCTTGTCCTATACCTCCATACTCGTTAACTCAATAAAGTTGGGTATGAATTCCGTAAAATTTGATTATTCCTGCAAGAGAAATCAAAGCATATCTAAACGAACCGTCTCTTGAGGTTCGCACCATCAAAAGAACACTGTCACAAGGCATCATATATCAAGATGTGAAGGTGTGCCATCTTTCGGGCTGCTGGGATAACGACACGTAGATAGACCATCCAAGCTATCATATTTATCATAGCCATTTTTTGTACATGTCGTCGTAAGTACTTTTCCGTATCTGCATGTTTCTTACGTCGGGGAAACTTATCTCCTCTTCAGGCCATGGTAAGAATAGGATTCAAGCTACACTCACACAAGAATTGTTCGTTTTCTAGGCTTGCTTCACAATGGTAGCAAATCTGTGGACGAGTAATGTGTTTAAGTCAGGCTGTTACAAAGAGGGGTCTACCTTTGATTTCGATAAAGCCATAACAGAGTACCGGGCCTGGTTTCTCTGGTGGTTTAAGACCGGTTTTACTTTTTGGGAACAGTTGTTTGAAAGATGGGCCATTTCTTTCTCATGGTGGAGTTGATCAGCTTCGGTCTGTGGCAATTAGTAATCCGATATATTGCCCAAATTCGACCGTACTTGTTCTATTGGATCGTGCGACGCTAAGAAAGGGGATGTGGGAAAGGAAGATAGTGGCCGCCAAGGATAGGCTTCCGTTTTGCCCCGCTGCTCCTCAAGCAGCTGAAACCTGATGTTTTTTGCACCGTCAGAATGCTTAGATAACTGGCCTTCAGAGAGCTTTGGGCGCTTGAGCAGCCGTGGTGATATAAATTCATTGTCTGTAGGTTTGTAGCGGGACGACCTGAATATATATGCAGAACCGGAAGTCTGGGCACCTGGAGGCGCAGGCATGCTACAGTCGATCCTGTCATCTTCATGGTGCATAAACCCAAGGTGAAGATATAATGAAAATGGACAGAACAGACAAGGTGTCGCTGTGGCAAGCAGGGATGAAATAGTAGATGGGAAATGGCTGCGGACCAGTCACACTTACTACTTAGAAAGATACACACGCTTGGTCCGAAGGTTCTTAAACTCTCTTGCTCAGCTTCTCACTTCCCCACATCTTCATCCCACTGAGAATGGCTTACACTGTCGATGTGCAGATTCCCAACCTCGATGAGAAGATAACTATCCCGACTGGACTCTTCATCGATAATGAATTTGTTCCGTCCGTTGATTCCTCGGAAAGAATTACGTACGTTCATGTACTCTACAAACTTATCTCACCGATCCTCGATTCAGGGTCGTCAATCCCGCGACGGAGGAAACCATTTGTTCTGTTGTCTCTGGTAATGCAGCACTTCAAACGACGGGAGGGATCATGATACTTATGCCCTTTAGCCTCTCCAAAGGACATCGATGTGGCTGTGGCGGCCGCTAGGCGTGCTTTTAAAACCACATGGGGAAAGAACGTCACTGGAATCGAAAGAGCTAGACTCATCAATAAACTTGCCGACTTAATTGATCGTGACCAACAGAGCCTCGCTGAGCTTGAATCTCTCAACAACGGGAAACCTGTCGAGATCGCCAGGTAGGCTATTATTGGCATCCAGCCGTTACGTTATCCATGACCCCGCGATAGAGACTTTGATATCATCGATTCCGTTCAGTGTCTCCGTTACTATGCAGGCTGGGCCGACAAGATTATAGGTCAGGTAGGCCTCGTCCACTAGGGTGGCGTTTTAATTTTATGGCTTGTCTTCATCCCACGAATCACTAGACTCTCGAAGTCGATAACATAGCTAAATTGGCTTTCACTCGCCACGATCCGATTGGCGTCTGTGGTCAGATGCAAGTAGCAGCTCTAAATTGGAAAAGAAATCTAGCTGATATGCCAGCAGCATTCCATGGAATTATCCCATCGGCATGTGGTCCGTGGAAGTTCACCTCTAATTATAGCTACTTCTGATTTGTTTCATCAGGGCATGGAAAGTTGCTCCTGCTCTTGCTATGGGCTGCACTATCGTCATGAAGCCCTCAGAGTTGACCCCTTTGACTGCTTTGGTAAGGCACTATTCAGCGCGATGAGAAAAAACTAATGTTGTTCAGAAACTTTCGCAACTCGTCAAAGAGGCCGGGTAGGTAGAAATCCTGTCGATTGGATGGATGGCTTATATGCCTCGATTGAATAGATTCCCACCTGGCGTCATCAACACTGTTCCTTCCTTCGGTTCCGTCGGGGGTGCAGCTCTGACAGCACACCAAGACGTTGATAAGGTGGCATTCACAGGATCTACGATCACTGGTCGTAAAGTCATGGAAGCGGCTGCAAAAAGCAACTTAAAAAAAGTAGAAAAAATAATGGCCCTGACACCTTTTTGTGATTGAACAGGATCATAACACAGGTATCTTTGGAACTCGGTGGGAAATCGCCGTGTCTGGTTTTTGAATCAGCAGATCTGGAGCAAGGTGAGTATCAATCGATCCATCTGAGTATCCCTTTTCAGGCCTTGTTCGTTTCCACACTGGCCTGTGATTTTATGCTCATCGATATTTTGGTTTTCTCGCACCTCGGGCTTACTGGGTATTCTTTAGCTGCCAACTGGGCAGCCCTAGGCATATGCTATAACACAGGGCAAGATTGTACCGCTGGCTCGCGGGTCTACGTTCAAGAATCCATATATGACAAATTCATTGGGCTACTCACCGCGACAGTTAAATCCACAGTCGTCGGTGATGGTTTTGACGAGCAAACTACCTGTGGACCTGTGGTACGGTGATGAACACGATCTCTCACTTAATGAGGAACTTCCTTAACTCTCCTTGACTAGGTCTCTAAAGGCCAGTATGACCGGGTATGGAATTATATTGAAGCCGGTAAAAATGAAGGTGCAAATGTAATCCTGGGTGGCATCAGACGGACAGGAAAGGGGTTCTTTATAGATCCAACAAGTGGGAATTTTGATACCGCCTTCTGTACGGTTCTGACCCATCATCAGTTTTTACCGACATCCGTCCCGATATGAAGATAGTACGTCACTCTAAGTTCTTGTACTAAATATGCCGGATATCTGATGCGTAACTAGGTCAAAGAAGAGGTAAAATATAGCTTTGCGGCCCTACTTCCGTAGTTAACCTGGACATAGATATTCGGACCAGTACTTTCCGTCGGCAAGTTCAAGACAGAAGACGAGGCAATCACCCTTGCAAATGATACGAATTATGGTCTTGGTGCAGGCGTTTATTCAAGTAAGTGTATGGCACACTCGGACTTTTCAGTAATTATTCACAAAGCACCATGATCATCTTCGTTCGTGCGGTTCAGCTGATGCCGATCAATGCATGCGTGTTTCGTCTGCCCTTGAGGCAGGTACTGTGAGTGTGCCCATCCCCACTTTATGCATCTTATGTGGCTGTGCTTGATTGGACTGACCCATGAGCTCAACTGCCATAGGTTTGGGTGAACCAGTATGGTCTCTTAAACAACAATGTCCCATTTGGGGGAAAGAAACAATCAGGAATGGGTCGCGAGCTTGGCAGTTACGCCCTTGAGGAATATACGTCGGTGAAAGGGATACATTGGAACTTTGGCCAGCGCATTCAATGGCCTCTGTAAATAGCCCTCAGCGTACATGTTTCCCTATACATGTCCGATTCGATTGGTATCTGAAGATTATTAGGAAAGAACTAACAGGATTAAGCACTATCGTTCTATTTTGTCATTGTTCCCTTTTACAACCTTAAAATTGAAGTCTATAACGAGCGAATGATGCTTGTTAAGCAGCGGTCCTCAGAACAGTTATGAAATAAAGTTTTAAGAAAGTAGATATTGAAGAAGTGTTAGAGGATATCAAATTTTAATTGAAGAGATCCAGAATTGGCCCATAATATGAATAAATTTGGATTTTATGCGAGCCTGCGCGATACATTCTTGTTGTTTTACATTTTATTGTTTTAGCAGGTAAGTAGTGTAGTTGTTTGTATTTTGTATTCGCTATCCGTTTGTAACCTTCTCCGATCGTATTTCAACACAAAAAAGGTGAAAATTTCCGAAGAAAGTTATCATGGCCTCTCAGAACCCACGCGGCTAATTGGTTACCATAGAGTTACATTTACTATGGCCATGTTTTCTACCCGTGGCCTTCCTGTACATTTCAGAAATGATGTCTGGCGTGCATCTACAGGTGACTAACCCAATCACGACGACTGCCTCACTAGTAAAACAGTAACGTATTCATTCGGCATCATGCGAAACCCACGAATGTGGAGGCGAGGCTTCTGGTCTATTCGCAGAATCTGCTAACGGTTCCCGGAACCGGTGCCGCTCGTTATTCGGAGACTATGACAGGGAGCATCAACACGCTGATCAATGAATATCGACTTCTCAAGTGTTACCTCAAACTTCGCTTATGCAATATTGCACAATTATAAGATTGGAGTGGTATGTAATCAGGGCAAGATGACAACAAAGCAATGAATGAGAGCTACGTCAATACACACTTCGCACAAGGTGGCAGGTTTCAACCGATTAACGGTAGTGGCCGTAGAAACTGATCATTATGAAAGCTCAGTCGTCATTGTCTGATGAAAGTGTTGTTTTTTCGAAATGCTCACTTGTCATTATGTTCTGAACCCACATGGAGGACAGAGTAAGCAGGAAGATCGTTCGGCTGGAACTGAAACCTTTGATAATATCCATTTGGAAGGTGATATTGATGTTGTAAATTCTGAGACTCGTGTAAAGTATCTCCCGAGGTATGATATGAGTGAGTCGGGTCTGCGGTGTATGCTTCCCGAGAATAAGACAGATCGGATGGCGGTGAATAGCTGTATCGAGTAGAAGGATGAGGCTGTCCTTGGTTGACATGTGGGGGAGCCATAATCGCATGAGCCATAATCGGATGCAAAGAATATTCTGGTTGGACTGGGTTCAGCCACGGAGATCCGTCAACACTTGCGAAGGCTTCGTTCCTATAATGTAGGCCGGCAAAACCAGTGTCGGTCTGCTCTTCAGTAGGAAGGGGAAGATTAGCGCTAGTCGGGGAATGTATGTCGGGGCGCCGACAACATGCAGAACTACTTGGACGAAAAGCAGGAGTATCAGGGGCACATTCATAAGTCAAAGATCGAGAGAACAACAGCGTGCCTTGTCGAGAATGTTTCGAAGGACTGCGGGGGCATCCCTTGTATCGTTGTCCCCCTATTTGTTGGGGAAGTAGATGCCGCTCGTTGATTGAAGCTTCGGCAATCCTCTGAGCTGCCGCGACTAGAATCTGCGGTCTTTGGTAGCTTGGTGTCGTTGGCGACGGGTACAAAAATACATTCAGCTCTTTCTCCCTCGCACCTTTTACACGGCGCCACACTGTCCTTATTTTCGCACTACACGGCTGAAAGGTCAGCAGGAACAAGCAAGGTCTCACCAGTAATGAAAATAACGAACTTTGAGTTTACGGGCTCGACACCGTCTACAGGCCATGTCCGAGCGTCGTTTGGGTTTTTCCGGATGATAGGGCATGTCGAAGAGAGGTGAGAAAGATAGAAAATGATTCTGGGGGTGGTGAACAAGACTGGAACCAGATCAGCTTTCCTCGTCCGATTTGATTGTAATTTATATACTGGCCGGCCATGGGAAACGAACGAAGGGACAGCATCAGAAACAGGCTAATACTGAGATCTGTGTTGCTCCATACCTGCCAAGATATGGCACTTTGATTCTATACACGTGAATGGAGCACACAATCAAGGTGCTTCACCTCAGCGACATATTTTATCCGAGCATAGGCACGGCGTGCTGGAGAAATGACTATACCACGCAGTCATCTGGCATCCGGGCCAGATCAGATGCACGAACATTCCGAGTTTTTTCTTTCGAAGAACTGCAGATTGTGGCTCGTAAATGATCAGTGGCTTGGATAGACCAGGGTTGGTTTGGTCAGGATCTGAGATTGGATCAGGCTCTAAAGAGACTCAATTTCCTGTGAAATGAGAGTATTGTTGGCCATCCCCGGACATTGGCTTTTCAATGTCAGTATCACCTTATCCATCATCCTGTATCGAGAGCTGATGCTTCCACTTGATCGTTCCTCAGCCTTTGAGCAGGTAATGATCAGGTAATGATCAGGCCTATTGCGAAGGTCGGGGACAAGGCGAATACAGGTGACAATAAATGATACACGTGGACTATGGATTACAATGCAAGGTAATCTTGAACTTCTTCTTCACTCAGCTTCCTAAACGTTGGCTTGGGTCGGGCGTTGGGACCAACAGCACTCATCTCCAATTCTTCCGCCGTTGGTACCATCACCACCCCTATTTCAATTGTTTTTTCAGTCATTTGACCCTCAAATCCTTCCTTCAATGTTAGCAAGGCGGTATGGATGGCATCTTCTAAGCTAATATCGTCATTGTATCTAGATGGCAATCATGATTCAGTAGATGCATCAACCAAAGGCAAGACCAGAATCTTGCCTCTTTTCCAGAAAAGTCTTCGCATTGACCATATTCTTCCCGATAGCACTTGCCTTCCAAGCCCAAAACGATCCTGACGGGTCGACTTGATATAATGAAGGCCCACGATTGGGATCCCAACCAGCAACTAGCAAAGAGACGCCATAAGGTCGTACACCGCTGAATGGTGAAAATAAATAGGCTCATTGGTATGGAGTGGATGTACCTACCCAGACTGTGTTGCTTGTTGCATTACATTCGCAATTTCCTGAGTCAACACCCGTGTCGGCGGATACTCATTATAAATCTTCCAATAGGCTTGCGCGCTTTTACGAGCCTTTGTAACTAACACTCTGAAATCCGGACCCATACCCGAGTACACGATGCCAATGTTGGGACAGATTATGGCCACCTTATCCACCATAGAATCATCAATCAGGATGGATGATGTCTTCTTTTCAGTGGCAATGACGATCCCATTGGAGGCTAGAGGAGCGACACTTAGATTGACCTAGTACCTAATGGAATGCATGCACCTTTAATTCCAAGACTTGTTGTTCCCTGCGAGACCGCAGCAAGAGCATGCTCAATCTGAACTAACTTGCCGCTCGGCGAGAAGACAGTCAGGGAGTAGCTGGAATTTCATCAACAGGGTTCATTTCATAAAAGCGAACATGTGAACCTGTATGCACCACCTTCTGCATTGGCCATGGATGAAAGAACGTAGAGATGGTAGGGTCCATGACGCGTACTCTCATGAATTGTTTGTTCATGTTGTTGTCCTGTCCAACAGAATCGGTATTCGCCTTGGCTGGAAATTTTTGTTGTGAAGTCCGCAATGTCGTTTATCCTTTGCTCCTTCACAGGTTGCCTCGGTTGTCTCATCTTAATTGTTTGCCCTGCTTCGACCCTTATTTCATCTTTCCTTATCTTACATTTATTAGTAAGCGGATATCCTTGCCACGCAGTATAGAAACCTCAGTTCCGTGCGTTCATATTTTTTGTTATATTCCTAAGTACTAATTACTGATTTTGCCTAGAGATTCTATTTACTAAGTATACCAAAGAGTATCAGTTCCGTACGTTTATGAGCTGAGAGATTCTATATCATAGTGCAATTCTCTACTGGTAATAAAGCTTAGGCAACAAGGCTTCCCACAATTCTGGGACATCAAGCTGAGACTTAGGTCAAACAAGATCATAATATTTTACATGCTCCTCTAATACATCAATCCAAATTTGATTCCAACTTTCAGTATCGGCGATCGGAACCGTGAGGAACAATTTTCAGGCATCGATGGGTGTAGTTCTAAGGTAGGGCTAGGTTCAAAATGTTAGCATCATTTTCAGCCACAAATCAGAACATCGATTATTACCAAATGACGAGTGTGATTTGGGAACCGTTCAGTTGCTTCATCGTTATTCACGGTGGGATGAATGATGACATCATCACCCTTGTTCCAATTAACAGGTGTGGTAACAGGTTGTTTGTCGCTAAGTTGCAAAGCTAGATTGTGCGTCAATAGCAGGTATCTAAAATTGTGTCAGTACATACAGTCGACAACACTGTAGTTCATTTAAATCAGCTTTGGTCATTATTCACCGAGTCGGGATACATACCGGACAATTTCATCAAAGTTGCGACCACACGAGGCAGGATAAGCAAGGGTTAGACGAATCTTCTTCTTGGGGTCAATGATGAAGACAGTGCGAACCTATCATGCCTCAGTCAAAAATTACCGTAATTGCAAAGATGGCAGACTTACAGTAAAAGGAAGTCCTTTAGCATCCCTGTTGGTAGGGTCTTGCTCGTCCAACATATCATATAGGGTAGAAATCCTCCTATCGGTATCAGCAATCTAGAAAGAACCCTTTAGATTTCCCGAAAATAACTGGCATGTCACTCAGACATACGATAGGGAATTGGACGTTAGTCGAACCATAATTATTGATGTCCTTGATCCATTCTCCGTGCTGTTCATTGCTGTCCACGGATAGGCCGATGACTTTGACGCCACGCTGCTCAAAATCGGCGGCACGACGAGCAACCTCACCGAGTTCTGTAGTGCATACAGGGGTAAAGTCACCAGGATGAGAAAAAAGGATTGCCTGTATACTATAATTAGTGATACAATTCTTAAACTTACTTGATCTGTTTGCCTACCCAAGAATCACCGATCCAATCATGGAACTTGATCGGCCCAGCAGTAGTTTCAGCCTCAAAATTAGGCGCAGTGTAACCAAGGCGGAGCGACGACATGTTTAGTGAGAGGGAAGACTCCGAGATACGATTGCCGCTAAATACGTTTCTGTTATCACATCGATCACGCCTTTGATTCTCACGCCCGTTTGGCGCACAGATTGCGTGCTTGATAGAAACCGATGGGCATGCAATGATACAATTATTGGAATCTGAGCGAGCCCATGTATGGTAAGTGACATGTGGCATGTTTTAATCAGATGTGGATGATTGTTGACTAATTCTATCCATTTGCCTCTCTCACGAGGAAATGGTACACAGTCATTTCAACAAAGGACACTAAAGAATTTTCGTGTAGCTATACAAGTACCTATGGCATGTGCGTTACTTTAGATGATACGCACAAGATTATCGTGATCCTGATGCGAGTGCTAAATTTGCACAGGTATTATTAGATCTGCTCAAAAACGAACAGCTCTTGAGCTACTGATATCCAAGCGATAGAGTCATGCAAGGTGTCCTACCCCTTATGCACTTTGGATACTTCGATCCCTATGTCCTGAAACGATAATAATACGGCTTGCATGTTGATGATGTCATGAGGACTCTGGACCATAAAATATCCTGTGGACGGAAAACGTCAGAAAGATTCCGGGTCAGCTAAGGCTCAAAGTGATGGACCTGAGGAAAATCAATAGTATGCAACTGCATGTAAAAGACTATGCGGATGTTTCTCTTGTTGATCTTGGAGAATCTTATCCATGTTTTCATCGATGTCCTCCGCTGTTTCGATCTATGATTGTGATATCAAAATTTGTGCATGTTACCAGCCTCAACACTAACCGCAGCTGCTAAATCTAGCATGGCTTTTCCAGCAATCAATGCTTCTTCATGATTATCTTTGATCTCCATATTTATGATGTGGACTGGCTTGTTGAATTCGCTTGCGCGAGACAAGAGATCTGTGGAAAGGTTATGAGTAGAACAATTACCAATTTTTGGATCATTACCATCACAGACCGCGTCGAAGCACCGTTCTTCGCAGGTGATGACGATGTCGGCAATCGCCTTATTCTCCTGCCATCTTTCTGGAGCCAATTTAATATGCCGATTCCTATCTAGCATCGGCAGAAGTCCATTGGCACTATAACTGATCTCCAAACATGAGATTTCATCGTGCAAACAATATTCTTGCTCACAGTCTAGAATCTTTCCCATCCAGCTCTTCATAAATCGAATTGTATGGGGTACCGAAGGAATAAATATTAGGTTTGTCTATTGATGGACCAGGTAATCGCACTGCCGACCCAGTGCCTGATGAAATCACTCTGTACCCTGCTTTACTTGATAAGGGCAGTAAAATTCAACCAACGTAAATGACAACGAGCGACAACGCACGAGAGCACATGATGTCCTTCCATTGAACGGTTCTGAGATGTTCTGGAGTCGATTTTGGAGTACATCATCTCGAGAGTGGACCAACCTGGTTACTTGCACAAACAATGCAGAACAAAGGGCGCTTAAAACCTGCCAATGGCGACGGCGATGGAGGTGAATTCAATACGTCATTTCTTCCAGCACTCGTAATCTGTACAGAACTGGTCTGTGGATAGAGTTGCGGTTCCATTTGTGACAACTGGTCTCTTCCCAAATCCATTGGCACATTTTCAGCGTTTACAGAGTGTAGGAAATCGCTGTTCTGGGTAGATGGTAGTCGGTCAACGCGAACCAATCTGGGATCCCGAGCTCTTCGGGGATCCATCAGGGATTCCGTCTAGAAGGCAAGGAATTGAGTAAATTGTGTAGTGTCAGGCGAGTACCCGGTGCAAGCTCAGCAGTATCCAGAACATCTGGTCTTCTCGACGACCCATCATCGATTACATGCCAGAAATTAGAGGGTCATTCAGATTCCACTCCGAATCATCGTGGACTCAGGTCAAGTCTGATACACTTACCAGTAACTAGGTATTTCAACAGGTGGAAGTTCGTAAACCGCACGATCACAACAGCGACAAACAACCCAGAAACCAATAACGAAGTAATTATGAAACAATTCACACCTAAATTTCTGGGTCTTCGTCTCTTATTGGCGGCGAGATGATGACCAGAACGGCTCAAGAAACTGATGGAGGCGGGAATATAGAGGCTATCCACATCCAAATACGCACTCATGAGTCGGCCATCGCTATCATTGATGATGAGATATGTGGGCTCATGCGGACCGTTCGCCAGCTCGAATTCAAAAAGCTCAAGCACGCAGAGGGTATAAGGCACTGCAAGGGGTTGATCACCCTGGCACGGCGATTGCCAATTGAGATCCTGGCCAGCATCTTCGAAATGTGTGTACAGGATGGATACACTAGAACCCCCCTTGTAGTATCCCACGTATGCGCGCAATGGAGGAAGGCCGCCAGTTTGCCAAGCGTTTGGTCTCACATTTATGTTGATCTTGATGATTATGATCCCTTTAACAGAACAAGATTCTGGCTTGCCAGGGCCGGAGATAGTAGTCTTCGCATAACTTTGGAAATCCGACAAGACCAGACCCGACTTCTTGATGTTATTAACATATTGTTGGAGAAGAGAAACAAATGGGGGATTCTTACCATTAATTCCGCCCTTCTTGCCAATGTCAATCGTACCCTGATGGCATGCACTGGCCTCTTTCCCCAACTTCATACGTTGCATGTCTCCATTCCCCAGGAGCTCCACGAAAGTGACGAAAATGGCATGAATATGGAACTTGTCAGTCTTCGGACCGTATTCCAGGATGCCCCCAAGTTATCAACAGTTCATCTAGTCAGAAATGCTCTTCCAGCTCCAAGTGTTCTTCCTTCCTCAATTACCAACCTATCACTGGTTCTTCCATCGTATCGCTTTGCATCCATTTCTTCAATTGAATCTGTTCTTTTGGTTCTGGAAGACCTGCATCATCTCGAAAAGTTTTCTATGATCCTTCCGGCAGGGCCCATCCATGCATTCGAGCCCGTTGAAGACACTACGCGCCTTGTTAGCTTGCCCCACTTATATTCAATCACCCTTACTGGTGGGCGAGACATGTACAACCTTTTGTTACATCTGGTCACCCCATGCCTTAGATTCCTTCATCTTCGGTCCTCTGACGACCTAGGTAGCGCACCTGATGAAAGGACTGGTCAATGTTTACTCTTTTTTCTGGTTCGGGCATCCCCACCCCTCGAAGAGTTGGAGTTGCGCGATGCTGATATTCCAGCATCGTATCTGATTCAGTGCTTTTCCAGTTTGAGTCGGTTGAAAACGCTCCGACTTCATGAGAGTGAGATCTCCGATGACGTTCTCTATCAATTGTACGGACAGAATGGCCTTTGTCCTCTTCTCTCTGTTCTCGATTTCCGCTGGTGCGGATTTTTCACAGGTCGAACTTTGGTTGGGCTAGTACAGAGTCGCCTCCATCATCCGAGCACTTCGAAGACGGGCACAAACGTGTTGCCGGACACTATCGCCAAAGTAACTGTCATTTATTGTTCTTTCGTGAAAACACAAGACATCGCAGATCTGGCCTCGTTAACACTTTGTCAAGTTGTTGTGGATTTGACTGACTATTGTTGTGAGTGTTCCTACCCGATAAATTGGAGTTGTAATTCAAGAATTCTTTCAAAGGCACTGTAGGCTGTTGTTCAAATGATAGATACCGTAAAAGGCTTGTATTGGAAGGTATTGGACGAACAGGTAGACTCATTATTTAGTTATCTCAGAGCCCACTGGACATAACGGATAGACCAAATGTCTTCGAGGTTTTGCCAAATCAGAGAGTGCCGTCTTTATATTGGCTCGAACAGTTCTATTTCCCTCGAATAATATATTCATATGGCGTTCGCAAGCTTTCCACGTCAAATGTTGGTGACTGGAACAATGGGATTCATTTTATCTATGATTGATGTAGCAAGCACTTGAGCTCCCAATGAGTCTGTTGTCAAGTCACATCCCTTATAAAGTAGACCCTGTTGGTAGTCTATAGATACTGTGAAACATTGAACTATACAATTACTGTCAATAAGATGCATCCTGTACCTATGTTATTTTTCACCGAGGTACTGTGATATGGGAATTATCACTGATAGCGATGGACGAGTTGCCGGTGCATTGTGTCCCGGTACAGTGTGCTTCTCACATCAACCATAAGAATAATCAATCCATTGTCCCAGCCGCCAACCGTATGTGACGAGGTGCTAGCTCCGGACGCCATATGACACCATTCAAGTCAAAATATTTCGAGCCATCTCGGGAAATGTCCCGACTTTTATTTTAAGAATGGTCAACCCTTTCAAGTGTTTGTGCCCAGATCCTTACGGAAAGTCACCCAATTGCAGGTAGCTTCTAGATTTCTCACTCGAACAAATGACATGGTGTCACTGTCCGAGACACATGATCCCTGGGCGGATTATTTACCCCGCTCTTATCTTGACTATTTGTAGCTTGACAGATGTGATTTGACAACAATTCAATAAAAATCCAGGAGTAGAGATAAACGTTCGAATGATATAAAAACATTTGGTGCTCATGTTGTGTCCCACACTGCGATGTCTCCTAAACTGTCCTCCATCTCAGTAAATGAAGACAAGTCTGCCAACTTAGGAAATGATTTAAATACATTCGTTTCTACGAAGGAAATTGACGCTGGTGCCGAACTGGTGGCATGTTATGCTGGCGAACTGGACGCGGCGGAGGCTCTCAGAATACGGTACGTAGAGCCCTTCCATTCCAATGACATTTGATTGACCCTCTGTGAAGCCGGAAAATTGATAGACATATCATACCTCTCATGTGCAGTGCGTTTCCAATATCATTGAAATTGTCACGTGCTCCTTCATAAGTATATAGCTCTCTACTGGTTGGTCATTTTGCTTTAGTTCGGGGATGTTAATCTGAGGGGATTTTTAGGGTTCAATTCATGGACAAGACCACTCTAGGGAGTGCCGCGATACTGGGAATCAGGTCCCTCCTTCTAGAATTCATGCGGCCCTCATCCTAATTTTGATCCAGGGAAGCAACTCATCTGACTACAAACCAGTGCGTGATCTTTCTTACGTTGCGATCTGTCAATTTATCTATTGGTAGATATAATTGGTGCTGCAATTTACCCAAGATTGTTATCATCTGATGGCTTAAACTCGCCGACTTCACCAGGCTTGGAACTATCTTCTACTTGGGTTATCTAGCATTCGAGTTTCCTCAAAACTTGTGCCTGCAAAGATTCCCAGTCGCCAAATGGATGAGGTGTGTTTCACCCCCACCGATTATTAGTTGTTCCCTCAAATCATTAGTTGTAATATCACTGTTTGGGCTATTGCACTTGGTGCTCATGCTGCCTGCAAGGATTTCGCAGGTCTTTTCGTAGTCAGATTGATCTTGGGTGCTTGTGAAGGCTCGATAACCGCAGGGTTTCTTATCGTGACGTCAATGTTTTATACAAGGAATGAACAAACTGTTCGAGTGGGATGGTGGTGTAAGTGATGGGTACCTATTCAGTTATTTGGTGCTTAATTTTCCCCCTTTCCCCAAGTCTTGACAAATGGAACAGGTATGTATTCAAGATATTCAAGAGTGCCTTAGAGGAACTGACCTCATTGTTTGTCGTTCAACCAGCTCAAATTATATCTGGTTTTATCAGTTTTGGGACCCTTCATATTCACACGTCATCCTTTGAGCCTTGGCAATGGTGAAGGGCATTTGAAGGCTATGAAAGACCTATTCTTATTCTATTGCAGGCTCATGATAATCACTGGCGCTATAACACTTTTGACGGCTGTAGCATTCTGGTGCATATTTCTCACAAGATTACTGAGCTAGTCTACATAACAACAGGTTCTTATTTCCAGATTCCCCTACGACTGCCTGGTTCTTGACGACGGATGAACGAGCCAAAGCTATACTGCGCATCAGAGCGAGTTTTCTTGGTTATTTTTCCCGCATCAATCTTGACTCTAGGCCATAGGAAAACCAAACTGGAGTGGAGAACAAACAATTCAAGAAAGACCAGTTCGTAATCTTACCATCATCTCAGGAACGGCGTGCCCACTTATTTTAAAAGGATGATTGAAGCTCTCACAGACCCGAAAACATGGCTCTTTGCACTGTTCTCTATTCTGGATAATGTT
>Ga0157365_10000397_pt1 | contig 19103 bp, 13 predicted proteins | sample AttsexASBM3_FD_111478 | JGI IMG/M metagenome (GOLD analysis project Ga0157365, IMG submission 111478) | Fungus gardens microbial communities from leaf cutter ant in Ribeirão Preto, State of São Paulo, Brazil - Atta sexdens ASBM3 | ecosystem: Host-associated > Fungi > Mycelium > Unclassified ... | reverse complement strand
GCCATGGCGCGCAGGCTGCGGCGGCGCTTTATCGGCATTGAACGCCATCCCGATTATGCCGAGGCCGCAATCGGCCGCGCCCGCCGGGAAAAGCCCGTGCCGCTGGACAGCGTGCTGACCACGCCCGCCCGCCGTGAAAGCCCGCGCGTGCCCTTTGGCCTGCTGGTGGAACGGGGCATGGTGCCTGCGGGTACCGTGCTCATGGACCGGCAGAAGCGGGTGCGCGCCACCGTATCGCCCGATGGCACGCTGGTCAGTGGACGGCACCGGGGGTCGATCCATAAAATGGGCGCGCTGCTGACCAACGCGCCATCATGCAACGGCTGGACCTTCTGGTATTTCGAGCGCGAGGGTGAACTGACCCAGCTTGATGTGCTGCGCGGTGAAATCCGGGCGGAGCAGGCAGCCGTCGCCTCCTGACCGATGGCGGCGGGGCAGGACAAACCATTCAGGGAAGCGGCAGCATGAACCGGCGTCCCGATCTTGCCGGGCCACATGCCCTGTCCGCGATGGAATGGAACGCGGGCCGCCATTCCGCCCTGCAGACGGATGATTACCTGTTCAGCCAGCTTATCCCCTATATCGGGAACAAGCGTAAACTGCTGGGACTGATCGCGCAGGCGATCGCGGCCACGGGAGAAGATCCCGGCCAGGCCGATTTCGTGGACCTGTTTGCCGGGACCGGCGTCGTGTCGCGCCTGGCCAAGCGGCTGGGTTTTCGCGTGATGACCAATGACTGGGAACCGTATAGCGAGGTCCTGAACCGCTGCCATGTGGCCACGTCCGCCCCGCCCCGGTTTGCAGGGGGGCGTGATTATGCGCAGGTCATGGCCGAACTGAACGCCCTGCCGCCGCTGGAAGGCTGGGTGACGCGGCACCTGTGCCCCGATGACGACGTGCAGTATGATACGGCACGTGACCGGATGTTCTATATGCGCAAGAACGGCATGCGTATTGACGCCATCCGCGAACGGATCGCGCAGTGGGAACATGACGGCCTGCTTGATGCCGGGCAGAAGGCGTGCCTGCTTGCGCCGTTACTGTACAGCGCCAGTTACAACAGCAATACCAGCGGCCTGTTCAAGGGGTTCCACCGGGGCTGGGGCGGGCGCACCGGCACGGCGCTGTACAGGATCGCGGCTGACCTGTACCTGCGTCCGGCCTGTTTTATCGATAACGGGCGTGACAACCAGGTCATGCGCATGGACGCGCATGACCTGGCCACGCATCTGCACACGCAGGTGGGGCAGGCTGCGATTACGTATGTGGACCCGCCCTACAACCAGCATCCTTATGGCGCGAATTACCATGTGCTGAATACGATCGCCCTGTGGGACCAGCCGGACCTTGCCCCCAAGATCACGGGGCGGGATAAATCGGCAATCCGGCAGGACTGGCGGACAGAGCGCCGCAGCCCCTACAATCACCGCAGGCAGGCGCTGGTGGCCTATCGTGGCCTGTTATCCGCGCTGGATACGCGCTGGATCGCCACCAGTTACAGCACCGATGGCTTCATTCCGCTGGATGATATGGTGCGCGCCAACTGTGAACGGGGGGATGTCCGGGTTTTTACCCGTGGCTACAAACGCTATCGCGTCAGTCGCCAGCGGTATTCGGCACGTCCCATGACCGTCGAATTCATCCTGCTGACCAATACCCGGCGGCGCGGGACATGTGATCCGGACGGGATCGTGCAGGAAATCATGACCGTGGAAGCCAGCCTGAATTCGCCGGGCGGAGACTGAAGACGTTTTTTAAGGACGGCCTGCGCCCGGAATGAGTTTTGGGGGAGGTGGCCTGAAACGTCTGCCCGGAACACATCCGGCAATAACAGGACAGGTGCCGGGGGCGCCTTTTTGAAACAAGACGGCACCCGGAAAGTTTTATTCTTTTTTATCAGCCGTGTATTTCAGCCAATCCCTTAGCTGCCGCCAAAGCCGAGAAACCCGATGGACGGGTCGGCATGGCCACCGGATGCATCATACCGCCGGTCGGCGCTGGCGGTGGTGGATGCATGGTGCGGCATGGTCAGCGGCGGGGTGTCATCCTCGCCTTCCGCAAGGTTGTTGGATGCGAAATGCGGATCGGAATCCGAGAAGGTGCGCATGGACAGCAGCAGGAAGGTGATGTCGTTACGGTTCAGGTCGATCGCCATGTCCAGCGGCGTCTGCCCCAGCACGTTATGGCCCGTCATGTCCGCGCCCCGGTTCAGGGCTTCCTTCGCCGCGCCAAGGCTGCCACGGTTGATGGCGTCAAACAGCGCGTCGGTCGGATTCATGTCGGCGCTGGCGTGGCCGTGTTCTTCTTCGCTGGATTCTGCACCGGGCAGGGCGGCAGGCGGGGCCGCAGCCTTGGCCGCACGGCGGGCTTCAGCCTTTTTCGCGGCTTCGGCGGCTTCGCCCTCGGCTTCCGCTTCGTCGGCATCCTGCGCATGGGCCATGTGGATGGGCATGCATACGGAAGGGACGCCTGCGAACAGGGCTGCGACAAGAAGATAAATACCGGATCTGGAAATCATGTCCTGTCCCGAGAGTGAGCGTTCGTCCGGGCGTGCGAAACTGCCATATGCCACCCGACCGTTCTGGTGATTACCGCAAAATGGCGGCGGATGCGATGCCTAATCATCTTTCTGTCAGGAACGGCTTTCCCGCCACCATGCCATAAGCAGCATGACCAGCACGAACAGCCCCACCGTCCAGGCAGGCAGCATGGACGTGGCCTGCTGTCCCGATACGCTGTGCGCGTTGCGCGCGGGGAAGGCAAACCGGTCCGCGGTCGAGGTCACCCGTCCGTCTTCCATGACGACCTGCGGCAGGGACGGCACCTGCGGGTTATCGCCCAGCCAGTGCACGCCGCCCCCGGTCGCCGCCGCCATGGGGGTCAGCAGGGACGCCGTTGCCCGCAGGTCGGCAAACTCGACCGGGTCTTCGGCGCGCGGGGCGGCAAAGGCCTCATGCCCCGCATCGTCACGCACGGTCCATATCCCTTCCTGCCGCGCGGGCAGGCGCGCACGGGTCAGCCCCGTATTGCCAGCGGGTTCCAGCGTTATGGACTGCGTGGTGCCATCGGGGGCGATGACATGGACAACCGGCGGCGGCCCGGCAGTGACCGAACGGCGGGTAATGGTCATCTGGCCTGCCGATATTTCGGCCTCAAGCTGGTTTTCCTCCAGCTCCGGCTCTTTCATCAGCCAGTGTGAAATGCGCCGCAGCAGTTCGGACTGCGGGCCCCCGCCGCCTTCGCCATGCGACCACAGCCACGCCTGATCCGACAGCAGGAAGGCCACGCGTCCCTTGCCCGCGTGGTCAAGAACCAGCAGGGGCTGCTGGTCCGGGCCGGTCATCAGTACTTCGCCGCCCGCCGTATCCGTATGCAGGCTGCGATACCATGGTCCCCATCCCGGCTGGCCGCCCGCATGGTCGGGCGCGCCCGGCAGGCCGGACGTCACGGGATGGCGCATGCCGGTTTCCGTAAGGTCGGGCCGGAACCGGCGCACGGTCATGCCGTCGGTGGATGACACGTGGGCTGGCAGGATGTCCGATAGCGGCGTGTCCTGCAGGGAACCGGAGGTCAGGAATTCCGGCCCCCCGATCAGCAGCAGCCCGCCGCCCGCGCGGATGTGGTTGACGATATTGCGCAGGTAGGCTTCGGGCAGGATGCCCCGGTTTTCGAACCCGTCCAGGATGATGAGGTCGAACTGGTCGATTTTCTGCTGGAACAGTTCATTCACCGGAAAGGCGATCAGGGCCAGGTCCGACAGCGGCGTGCCGTCATCGCGGTCGGGCGGGCGCAGGATGGTGAAGTGGACCAGATCAACCGACGGGTCGGCCTTCAGCAGCCGCCTCCAGACCCGCTCGCCCTGGTTGGGGGTGCCCGATACCAGCAGCACGCGCAGCCGGTCGCGCACGCCGTTGATGCGGATGACATCGTGATTGTTGCGTGTCGAAACCTCGCCGGGCAGTTCAGGCGCCGACAGGCCCACCAGCATCTCGCCCGGATGGGTGACCGGCAGGGTGATGTCCTGTGGCTGCCCGATCTGCACGGGACGGGAGAAAGTCGTGCCATCCCCCTGTGTCAGGGTCAGCTGGGTGGTGGCGCCGGGGGCGGGATGCGCGCCCTGGTCATCAATCTCGACACGGATGGTCACGTCCTTGCCGACAATGGCGAAGGGCGGGGCCTGCAGCACGCGCAGGTGGCGATCCGTTTCTTCCCCCCTGCCGGTCAGCAGGACATGCAGCGGCAGCAGCGTGCGGTGGCCATGCCCGTCGTCGGGGTCGAGCATGTCGGGCACGCCTGCGGGAATGTCATGGTCTTCCCCATCGGTCACCAGCACCGCACCCGCAAGGCGCGAGGGCGGAATATCCGCAGCCGCCTGCTGCAATGCGCCAAACAGCCGCGTGCCGCCATGCCGGGCTTCGCGCAGGGTCACGATGCGCGGCACAAGCCCCGGCACGCGGTTCATCTCCGCCTGCAGGCGTTCGGCCGTGTTACGTGCCATCCCGTCGCGGTTGCGTTCGGACATGGATGCCGACTGGTCCACCACGATCAGCGCGGTTTCAGGCAGCGGGTGCCATGTTTCGGTAATGTGCTGCGGGTTGCACAGCCACGCGATGATGCCCAGCGCCGCCAGCAGCCGCCACACGCTGCCGCGCACCCGCCGCACAAGCCCGATGACCGCGAGTGCGATTATCGTGGCCAGCAGGATGTCGATGCACCATGGCGGCACCTGCGGGCTGAATGCCATCATGTGACGTGACAGGTCGGGCATGCCCATCATTCCCCCAGCCGTTTCAGCAGGGCGGGCACATGAACCTGATCCGCCTTGTAATTGCCAGTCAGCGCGTAAATCACGGCATTGACCCCGAACCGGTAGGCCACCACGCGCTGTTCCGCGCCATCGGGCACGGGGGCGTACGGTGTGTTGCCGCCATCATCCACTGCCCATGCATGCGCCCAGTCATTGCTGCCGATGATGACGGGGCTGACGCCATCATTCGTGCTGTCGCCTTCCTGCGCCACCCATACCGGCATGCCGTCATAACGACCGGGAAAGTCATGCAGGAGGTAGAACGTGCGTGACAGCACATGATGGGTATCCAGCCGGGTCAGGAGGGGGATATCCAGCCCCGCCGTCATGCGCCGCAACGCCGCCGCCGTACCGGGAGCGGACCCGGTATAGCCGGTGGCGGTGTCGGGCGCCGTGGCGGGATCCTGTCCCTGCGTGTCGATCATCAGGATGCCGCCATGGCGCATGTAGGTGTTCAGCGCCGCCGTGCGCGCGGGCGTGGTGGTGGCGTCCGCCGTCACGGGCCAGTAGATGAGTGGATAGTACGACAGGTCATCATGTTCCGGCACGACGCCATCAGGATGGCCCAGCACGGCGGAGGTCCGGGCATTGACGTAATCCGACAGTCCCTGCAGCCCTTCTTTCGAGACATCATCGATATCCGCATGCCCGGTCACGATATAGGCCAGCCGGGTTTCCAGCGCCGCGCGGGGGACGTCGGGGGGAATGTCCTCCGCCGCATGGGCGGGATCATGCAGTGTGCAGGCCAGCAGCATCGCCATGGTTGCCCGGCGGCCCCATTTGCGCCCGCGCTGCATCACGCTTGCCACCCCGTCCACGATCAGCAGCAGTGCAGCCAGGGCCATGAGCACCGGCCCGATGGCAAGGTCGGGCACCTGACCGCGCAGGTCGGATGCCATGCCGATGGCGGTCTGTGGCGCAAGCAGAGCCGGATCATCGCCCGGATTGAGCGCGCGGCGGCTGTTGCGTGGTCCATACAGTCCCGGCGGGTGTTCCGGGGACGGGGCAGTATGGCCAAAGGCATCGGCCCGCAGGGCCTGCGCGCCCGCTGGCGGCGTGACCAGCGCGCCATCGCCATCCAGCGTCATGTAGGGGGCCAGCAGGGTACGGCCCGCCGGTGTCTCGATGCCCGAGGCTTCATCAATCAGGTGCTGCAGCATGCTGACGAACAGCCCCGACAGCGGCAGGTTGGACCATTCCGCCGTGCTGGTGACATGAAACAGCACGACCTGTCCGGCGCCAAGGGCGGCATGTGTGACCAGTGGCGTGCCATCGGTCAGCCGCGCCCAGCTATGGCTGTCCAGATCGGTGGAGGGCTGCGCCAGGACCTGCCGCGACACCGTGACATCGCCGGGGATGTCAAGGTCATGGAACGGAGAGGATGCGGGGAAGGGGGCAAGGTGTTCTGGCCTGCTCCATGACATGGTGCCGCCCAGCACCCGCTCGCCCCCCATCAGCTGGACAGGCAGCAGCGTGTCCGCAGGCCTGGGGTTGGGGTCGGTATTATTATCCCCGGAGGACTGGACCAGCAGGGGGCCGGCAAAACGGATCAGTGTGCCGCCACTGCGCACCCATGCATCAACTTTCCTGCGGCTGTCCGGGCTGCCCAGCGTGCCATCGGGCGCGATGATGACCGAAAGCGGACGGGCCAGCAGCGTATCCAGGTCCCCTTCGCGCAGTTCGGCGGTGGGTTGCAGCGCACGGCGCAGGTAGAACAGGCTGCCCATGAGCGGCGTGTCGGATGACGTGCTGGCGATCAGCCCCACGGGGCGCTGGCGTTCGCGTTCATCCAGCAGGCGTATCCCCCCCGGCCCGTTCACGCCATCCAGCGACAGGTGATCGACCTTGCCGCGCAGTTCGGCCGGCAGGTCGGGTGTGGCGTCCACATGGTCCTGTCCGGCGGGCAGTGTCACGGGCACAAGGCCCAGCGTGCCGCCCACGGCGGTTTCAAGCCGCAGCTGCCATGTGCGCGGCTGGGGACGTGGCACGGCGCGGATGCGGGTGGCAAGGCTGCTTTCGCCCTGGCCGGGCGGCGCCAGCAGGGTAATGTCCGAACCGGGCAGGTACATGTCCCGCACCGGCCCGATTCTGGCCAGTGCCGCGCCAAACGCGGCATCCGCCGGGGTGGCCAGGCCGTCAGCAATGTAGATGACCGGCCCGTGCCAGCCCTGCTGCGCCAGTTGTGCCAGCGCCTGCGTGGCGGCGGCCCGGTCCACCGGCCATGCACGGGGCAGGAGCGGGTCAAGCATGCCGCGCAGCACCTGTGCCGGCTGCATGGGCTGGACCGTGACGGGATCCAGTGCGTCATTGCGCGCCGTCAGCAGCAGACGCGCGCCATGCCCGGTGCGCGACAGGTGGTCCAGCAGCCCGTCCAGCGCGTGGAGGCGCTGCGGCCATGTACCCGCTGCGGCCCAGCCGTTATCCAGCACGATCAGGCAGTCGGCATCGGCAATGCCGGCCTGCCCGAGCGGAAAGACGGGTTGCGCCAGCCCCAGCACCAGCAGCCCCACGGCGGCGCAGCGCAGAAGCTGCCGCCAGAGCGGGGCGGAGGTCGCGTCCGGCGGCGGCGCACTGAGTGCACGCAGCAGGGCCATGGGGGGAAAGGACTGCACGCGCGGCGCGGGAGGCAGGGCATGCAGCAGCCACCACACCACCGGCAGCGCCAGCAGGCCCAGCAGCATCCATGGCGCGAGCAGCATCATGGCCTGTTCCCCATGCCAGGCAGGGCATGCAGCGCCAGCAGGGCCTGTTCGGGTGGCTGGTCCGTCAGATGCGGCACGGGCGGGCTGCCCGCTGCCTGACACACCGTGCGCAACTGATCCTGATGGCGCGTCCAGACCGCACTGTACTCGTGGCGCAGCGTGGCGTCGCCATTCAGCAGCACGGTCGTCTCGTCCTCCAGCCCGGTAAAGCGTGTATGGCCTTCATACGGAAGGGTGGTCTCCGCCGGGTCGATTATTTCGACCAGCGTGCAGGCCGCCTGCCGCGCGGTCGCCGCGCGCAGGAAGGCCGACAGTTGTGGCACGGGATAAAGCCCGTCGCCAAACAGCAGTACCCGGCTGCGTGCGGGAATGGCGGCGGGCAGGGGCAGGCCGGGTTCATCCACTGTCGTGCGCAGGGCGGCGATCAATGCATGCGCCATCCGTTCCAGCGCCTGTCGGCCCCGCAGGCGCAGCGGCTGCGCGCCGGTCGTGCCCAGCAGGCGGATGTCCTCCCCCTGCCGCAGCAGCATGGCGGCGCAGGCCAGCGCCAGCAGGAAGGCGCGTTCCGCCTTCAGCGGCAGGCTGTCAGCGGACCGCCAGCGCATGGATGCACTGTTATCGCACCAGATGCATATGGTGTGGGGGGTCTGGGCTTCATGTTCGCGCACGAAGGCCCGGTCCCCGCGCGCCGACTGCCGCCAGTCGATATGGGTCGCGGCCTCGCCCGGTGTGGCGGGGCGGTACTGCCAGAATTCCTCCCCCACACCCACCTTGCGCCGGGGGTGGGGGCCACCACCCGCATTCTGCGCGATCCGTCGTGCCGCCACGATCAGGGCGGGCAGGCGGCTGGCAAGTGAATCCGCCAGCGCCGTGGCCGCAACCGGGTGGCGTGGCAGGAAGGGACTGCCACCACCCGTTGGCCCCGATGGGGATACCGCCCGTTCAGGCCCCGGTCGGGTCCGGCCGGACAGCCGCGTGAGAAAGGACAGGGGAGACCGCAACGTCAGCCAATCCGTCCGACCAGTGTGTCGATCAGCGTAGGCAGGCGGACATTTTCCGCGCGTGCGGTAAAGGACAGCGCCATGCGGTGGGCAAGGATGGGGCGGGCCAGTGCGGCCACGTCCTCGATGGTGGGGGACAGGCGGCCATCCAGCAGGGCGCGCGCACGGGTCGCCAGCATCAGCGCCTGTGCCGCGCGCGGGCCGGGGCCCCATGCCACGGCTTCGCGTATGGTCGGGTCATCGGTCGTTTCCGGCCGGGCCGCGCGGACAAGCCGCACGATCGCATCCACCACCTGTTCGCCCACCGGCAGCGCGCGCACCAGGTCCTGCGCCGCCAGCACGTCGCTCGCCGCCAGTACGGGCCGGGCCGTGGCGGTGGTGGTGCCGGTGGTGGCCAGCAGCATGGCGCGTTCGGCGCCGGCATCGGGGAAATCCAGCGTCACCTGCATGAGGAAACGGTCAAGCTGTGCCTCGGGCAGGGGGTAGGTGCCTTCCTGCTCGATCGGGTTCTGGGTGGCCAGAACATGGAAGGGGCGGGGCAGCAGGTGGTTGGTGCCCGCAATGGCCACCTCGTGTTCCTGCATGGCCTGCAGCAGGGCGGACTGGGTGCGGGGGCTGGCGCGGTTGATTTCATCGGCCATCAGCAACTGGCAGAAGACCGGCCCCGCCACGAAGCGGAAGCTGCGGCGGCCGCTGTCGTCCTCATCCAGTATCTCGCTGCCCAGAATGTCCGATGGCATGAGGTCGGGCGTAAACTGCACGCGCCGCGCATCCATGCCCATGACGTGACCCAGCGTTGTGACCAGCAGCGTCTTGCCCAGTCCCGGCGCACCCACCAGCAGCGCGTGACCACCCGACAGGATGGCGGTCAGCACAAGGTCGATCACCCGGTCCTGCCCCAGTATGACACGGCCGATTTCCGCGCGTGCGTCACGCAGGCGGCCGCCCATGCGTTCGGTCTGGGCTGCGATCTGTTCGCCCGTGGGGGCGGAGGGGGATGTCATGCCCGCCTGCGGCGCCGCATGGAGGGGGGAGGTATCATCCATGGTCATCATTCCAACAGTCTGACAGGTCCGGGGGTTTCATCAAGCCGGTGTTGATCCCTATATCAAGTCCAGCAGCTTCCATAGTGTCGGGTTAACGCAATTGATGGACGATTTCGAGACAGGTGAGACCATGCCCTCCCTTTCCATGGGGCGGACGGCGGGCACATGCGGCGCGCTGCCGTTCCTGATCCGGCGGGACGGGACATGGCTGTACCGTGGCTCCCCCATTCGCCGCAAGACGATGGTCTGCCTGTTCGCATCCACCCTGCGGCGCGATGCGCAGGGTGGCTACCGCCTGCAGACCCCGGTCGAGCGGGGCACGATCGAGGTGGAGGACGCGCCCTTCGTCGCCACCCATCTGGAATGGCATGGCTGCGGGCGGGGGCAGGTGCTGTCATTCCGCACCAATGTGGACCAGGTGATCTGCGCGGGACCGGACCACCCGATTCGCTGTGCATGGGACGTGCCGTGCGAGGGCTGCGGCACGGGGCCGGTGCCCTACCTGCATGTGCGCGACGGGGATGGCGCGCTGCCGATCGAAGCCAGGATCGCGCGGCCCGTCTATTACGAACTGGCGGCGCTGGCGGTGGAGGGCAACTGCCGTGGCGTGCCATGCCTGGGGGTATGGAGCCAGCATGCGTTTTTCCCCCTGTCCGTCATGCCGGATGAGACCTGCCCATGACGGGCACCAGCCTGCTTGATGGCCTGCGGCGGGACATGCCCGACATGGCAGGGCACCTTGCGCGGATATGGGGTATCCTGCCCGATGCGCGGCTGGTGGGCGGCGCAGTGCGCGACCTGCTGTGCGGGCGCGGGGTGTCGGATATCGACCTTGCCACCCCGCACGCGCCCGACGCGGTCATGGCGCGGCTGAAGCCGGCGGGGATACGGGTGGTGCCTACGGGCCTGTCGCATGGCACGGTCACCGCCGTGCTGGACGGTCATCCCTTCGAGATCACGACCCTGCGCCGCGATGAGGAAACCGATGGCCGCCACGCCACCGTGGCCTGGACCCATGACTGGCGCGAGGACGCGGCCCGGCGGGATTTCACCATAAACGCCATGTCGTGCGACAGCGCGGGCGTCGTGCATGACTATTTTGGCGGGCAGGCCGATCTTGCGGCAGGGCGTATCCGCTTTGTGGGGGACGCCCGGCTGCGCATTACGGAAGATGCGCTGCGTATCCTGCGTTTTTTCCGGTTTCAGGCCCGTTATGGCGGTGCCGCGCCCGACCGGGAAGCCATTGCGGCCATCACCGCCCTGTCCGGCATGATCGACCGCCTGTCGGTGGAGCGGGTGTGGTCGGAACTGCGCCGTATCCTGATCGGGCCGCATGTGGCGCGTACGCTGGCCCAGATGCATGATAGCGGCGTGCTGGGCCATGTCCTGCCCGAAGGCTACGACATCGACCGCCTTGCCTGCCTGCTGTCGTGTGGCGCGCCAGCGGATGCGGTGCTGCGCCTTGCCGCTCTGGTATCGGGCGATGTGCGGGAGGTGGCGCGGCGGCTGAAGCTGTCGCGTGCCGACACCACGGCGCTGGCGCAGACACGTGCGGACCCCGTGCCCCTGCCGGACATGGGGGACGACGTGCTGGCGCCCATGCTGGCCGATCATGCGCTACGTGACCTGCTGTGGCGCACATGGCTGCGTCAGGCCGACCTTGCCGGACACCGGGACGCGGCATGGGACGCCCTGCGCGCCCGGCTGGATGGTATGGAAAAACCGGTCTTTCCGCTGGCCGGGCGTGATATCATGGCCACCGGGCGGGCATCAGGGGCCATGGTGGGCCGTGTGCTGGCGCAGGTGCGGCAGTGGTGGCTGGAAAATGGCTGCACCGCAGGCCATGCGGACTGTGTGGCGCGCATGAACGCGGTATTGCGGGACAGTCCGACTGGCGCGACATAATTTGTAACCATGTGTCGCGGCCCTTTGTTTTGGGTCGTCATGCGGTTATAGCCCGATTGATGAACGCGATTAAACCGCCCACGCCCGACAGGCAGGCCGCACCCACGGATATGGTGTCGTCACGCAGCCTGATGCGGCGGCTGTGGCATGATGAACTGGCCTGCCACAAGCTGCGTATCCTGGGTGTCATGGTGCTGACCGCGCTCATGGCCATCTTCAGTGCGCTGTACCCGCTGGTCATCCAGCGCGCGCTGGACATGTTTGCCGATCATGACCCGCGTATCCTGTATCAGGTGCCGCTGCTGGTGGTGGTGATCACGGTGGCGAAGGCCATATCGCAGTACGGGCAGTCGATCGCGGTGCAGTCGCTGGTGCTGCTGGTCATACGTGGCCTGCAGCAGCGCATGTTCCACCATCTGGTCCATGCCGACATCTCCCGCATCGAAACCGAGGCCCCGGCCCAGATCGCCGCCCGCTTCACCACCGACGCCGTCGCGATTCGTGAGGCGATGATCCGCGCCACCAATGCTCTGGGTGACGCCGTGACGGTGGTGGGGCTGATTGCGTCCATGCTGTACATGGACTGGGAACTCAGCCTGATCGCCGCTGTGCTGTATCCTATCGCGGCCATGCCGGTGCGCAGGCTGGGCAAGCGCCTGCGGCGGGAGTCGGGTGGCGTGCACGAACAGGTGGGCGAGACGAGCGCGATGCTGACCGAAAGTTTCAGCCAGTCGCGCACGATCCGCGTCTATCGGCTGGAAGGGGCGGAAGAACGCCGGGCGGCGCATGTGCTGGACGGGTTGCATGCGGGTCTGCTGCGCATTGCCCGTGGCCGTGCGCGCGTGGACCCGATGCTGGAGGTACTGGGCGGGATCGCGGTGGCGGCCGTGCTGGGCTTTGCCGGGTGGCGCGCGACGCAGGGCGGCGCCACGCTGGGGGATTTTTCGGGGTTTGTCGCCGCCCTGCTGCTGGCGGCACGGCCATTGCGCGCGCTGGGCACGCTCAATATCGCGTTGCAGGAGGGGCTTGGCGGCCTGCAGCGCGTGTTTGACGTGATTGACGAACCGGTGGCCGTGGCGCAGGCGCCCGATGCGATCGACCTGCCGCCGGGCGGGGGCGATCTGCGATTTGAACAGGTGACGTTCCGTTACCCCGATGGCCGCATGGGGCTGGAGGGGCTGGATTTCGTGGCAAGTCCCGGCCTGACCGTGGCGCTTGTCGGTCCGTCGGGGGCAGGAAAATCCACCGCCCTGTCGCTGATCCCGCGCCTGCATGACGTATCGGGCGGGCGCATTACGCTGGATGGCGTGGACCTGCGCCGTCTGGTCCTGTCGCAACTGCGCGACGCCATTGCCTATGTCAGCCAGGACACGCTGCTGTTTGATCTGTCGGTCATGGACAACATTCGCATGGGCAACCCGCAGGCAAGTGATGAACAGGTGCGCACCGCCGCCCGCGCGGCGGCGGCGGATGAATTTATTCAGGCCCTGCCACGCGGATATGACACGGTGGTCGGTCCCGGTGGGCAGCGCCTGTCGGGCGGCCAGCGGCAGCGCGTGGCGCTGGCGCGCGCGCTGCTGCGCAATCCGCGCGTGCTGCTGCTGGATGAAGCGACCAGCGCGCTGGACAGCGAAAGCGAAGCCATTGTCCAGAACGCCCTGACGCACCTGCGCCACGGGCGCACGACCATTGTGGTGGCCCACCGGCTGTCCACCGTCCGGTCAGCCGATCTTGTCGTGGTCATGGCGCAGGGCCGCGCGGTGGAATGTGGCACGCATGATGCGCTGATGGATGAAGATGGCCTGTATGCCCGCATGGTGCGCAATCAGGCCTTTACACTGTAAACTGCGCTGAATGTGCGTCTGGGCCGGTGATGGCGGTTGAAGTGTTGCAAGCTTCGTGTCATGGATTGACCGACCCGTTCGGTCAATGCGTGGATGACAGGATCAGGGGCTGCAATCAAAGTGATGATGAGGGAAGCAGATGGCCGCGGACGAAGGCAAGGCACCTGAAGACGGACAGACCGCACAGGACAAAGGGCACGAACAGGAAAAGGCTTCCCCCCGGCGCAAGGTGATCCTGATCGGCGTTCTGGTGGTGGTGGCCGTTCTGGCCGGGCTGTACTGGTTCCTGCACCGCAATGAAGTCGAGACGGATGACGCCTTTACCGCCGGTCGCGCCGTGGCGGTGGCGCCCCATGTATCGGGTTACGTGACCGAACTGCTGGTGAACGATAACCAGTTCGTGCACCAGGGCGATGTCATTGCCCGCATTGATGACCGCAACTGGCGCGCCCAGCGCGATCAGGCGGCGGCGGCCGTGGATATTGCGCGTGCGCAGGTCCGCAACTACAGCCTGCTGGCCGAAGTGGCGAAAAAGAACTTCCCCGGCCACCTGATGGTGGCGCAGGGCCAGCTGGTGGAAGCGCAGGCCCAGCAGTTTCGTGCGGAAACCGATTATCGCCGCCAGCATGGCGTAACCCGCGAGGCGACATCACAGCAGAATATCGATTACGCCACTGCGGCCCTCAATGCCGCGAAGGCGAAGGTGCTGGAGGCACAGGGCAACCTTGAAACCGCCCTGCCGGTCATTCCCAATATTTCCAGCACCGAAGCCCGCGTGACCGAACAGCAGGCCCAGCTTGCGCAGGCGGAAGCCAAGCTGCGTGAGGCGGAACTGAATGTGGAATGGACATGGATCCGCGCCCCGCATGACGGCTGGATTTCACAGCGTAACATCGAACGCGGCACCTATGTTACGGCGGGCCAGACCGTGGTGTCGGTTGTCGAACCCGAAATATGGGTCGTGGCGAACTACAAGGAAACACAGCTGACCCACATGCGCCCGGGCCAGAAGGTGGATATTGCGGTCGATGCCTATCCGTTCCTGAAGCTGAAAGGGCATGTTGATTCGCTGCAGCTGGGCACGGGGGCGACCTTCAGCGCCTTCCCGCCGGAAAATGCCACGGGCAACTATGTGAAGATCGTGCAGCGCGTGCCGGTCAAGATCCTGATTGACGACGGGCTGCGACAGGACCTGCCGCTGTCGATCGGCCTGTCGGTTGAACCGACGGTCCACACGGAATGAGCGCGCAGGCAGCATCCACCGGGGCAGCCGATGGCACGAACTGGAAACCGAAACACAATCCATGGCTGATCGCCGTGGTTGTGACGGTGGCCGCATTCATGGAAATCCTGGACACCACCATCGTCAACGTGGCGCTGCCGCATATCGCGGGGAATCTTTCATCCACGTATGATGATGCGACATGGACGCTGACATCCTATCTGGTGGCGAACGGGATCGTGCTGACGATTTCGGGCTGGCTGGGCAAGCTGTTCGGACGCAGGCACTATTTCCTGATCTGTATTTCCATGTTCTCTCTGTCGTCGTTCCTGTGCGGCATTTCCACCAGCCTGCCCGAACTGATCCTGTTCCGGCTGATGCAGGGGTTCTTCGGGGGCGGGCTGCAACCCAACCAGCAGTCCATCATCCTTGACACGTTCCCGCCCGACAAACGCGCCGCCGCCTTCGGCCTGACCGCCATCGCCACCGTCGTGGCGCCGGTGCTTGGTCCGTCGCTGGGGGGGTGGATCACCGATAACTATTCCTGGCGGTGGGTGTTCTTCATCAACGTGCCGGTGGGCATGCTGGCCACCATCGCGGTGTCGATCATGGTCGAGGACCCGCCATGGGCGCGCAAGCAGAAGGCGCCGCTGGATTTCGTGGGCATCGGTCTGATCACCATTGGCTTCGGCTGCCTGGAAGTGGCGGTTGACCGTGGCGAGGATGAGGACTGGTTCGGTTCGCGCATGATCGTCATCATGGCCATCCTTGCCTTCCTTGGCATTGGCGGCGCGGTTGTCTGGCTGTTGCGGGCGAAAAATCCGGCGGTGGACCTGCGGGTGTTCAAGGACCGCAATTTCGCGGTGGGCACAGGGCTTATGGGCGCGGTGGGGGCGCTGCTGTATTCCTCGGCCATTATCGTGCCGCAGTTTTCGCAGCAGATCATGGGTTATACCGCCACCCTGTCCGGCCTGATCCTGTCGCCCGGCGGCATGGTGGTGATCGTGCTGATCCCGCTGGTGGGGATCGGGATGAAATATATCCAGCTGCGCTACATCATCGCGTTCGGCTTCTTCCTCATGGGGGTTTCCATGCTGTGGTCGGCGCAACTGGTGCCTGATCTGGATTTCCGCCATCTGGTCCTGTTCCGCATGAGCCAGACCGGAACGATGGCCTTTCTGTTCGTCCCGATTTCCACCATTACCTACGCCACGCTTCCACGCGAACTGAATGCCGATGGGTCGGCCCTGTTCAGCATGGCGCGTAACGTTCTGGGGTCACTGAGTATTTCGGGGGCCACGGCGCTGGTGACCGAACTGCGTCAGGCGCACCAGAACCAGATGGTCCACTGGATGACGCCCTATCACCAGCCGTTCAACGAATATCTGGCCCATGGCCGCGCGGTGGCCGTCATGCGCGGCTATGCGCAGGGAGCGCTGAATAATGTGGCCATGGGGCGGCTGTACAAGGAATTCCAGCGTCAGGTCGCCATCCTTGCCTATAACGAGGTCTTCATGATCCTTGGCATCGGCTGCATGCTTGTCGTGCCTTTCTGCTTTCTCATGTCGCCGCTCAAGGGCGGGGACAAGTAAACTGAACCGCTCCGGGATTGGTGGGGACCATTTCTTCCGGGAAGAGCGGCTGTTCAGCATATATGCTGAACAGATGGGGCAAAAAGACTGCGGCCCATGCCGTTACGGTGTCACCACCGATCAGTAACCCGGCATCCGTCAGGGTAACCGTGTCGGCATGCAAAGTGCAGGCGAACCTATTTTTGGGTGTCGACTGACAATCCCGATCCTGCCAGTCCCCTGACAGTGGTCATGCGTCCAGTGAACAGCTGTGGACGCGGCACCGGATCGGGGATGACCGTTATGGCATCCAGAATGGCCGTCGCTGCAATGCGCGCCGATGCGGGGTCGCGAGCGTGCAGGATGCAGAGCGGCTGCCCGGTTTCGATCCGGTCGCCGACATGAACCATATCACTCAGCCCGACACCATGATCGATTCGATCGTCAGGCAGCCTGCGCCCCGCGCCCAGTCCGACCATCGCCATACCTACGGCAAAGGCATCGACGACCGCCACGTAACCCGAGACTGGCGCGACCACTGCCAGACGCTCCGGCGCAAGGGGCCACAATATATCGGGATCTCCTTCCACGCGGCCTCCCATGGCGCCAATCATGCGCCAGAACCGGGCAAGCGCACTGCCGTCCGCCAGCCTGAGTGCGAGCATTTTCCGTGCGTCCGCCGTGTCTGTTACAATGCCGGCCATCAGAAGAACCTCGATCGAAAGTCCCATCACCAGTTCCTCAAGGCGCGGGTCGCGGGCACCCCCCGAGAGGAAGCGGAGAACCTCGTGCAACTGCGGGTAGCTGCCCACGGCGCTCCCCATAACTTCGTTCAGTTGCACGATCGGTACGACCATCGGTAGCGCCGCCAGTTCGGCGGTTCCGATCAGGCTTGCCGCTAATGTTGCGGCTTCCCCTGCATCGGCCATGAAAGCAGCCGATCCATAGTTCACACTCATGACCAGCCCCGATGCACCCGAAGCCAGTTTCTTCGAGAGGATCGAGGATGTAATCAGGGCGACGCTCTCCACCGTTGCGGTTACGTCACGGACACGATAGATCGCGGCGTCAGCAGGGGCGATATCCGGCCCCGGCCCGACAATCGCCGTGCCTGCCTCCATCACGGCGTGGCGCAGTTCGTCGGGTGAAAGCGCAATGGCCGCGCCCGTCGCCTCGATCAGATCAACTTCACCGCCAGTGTGCCCAAGGCCGCGTGCCGTGATCATCGGCATGTGGACACCGCAGGCCGCAACCAGAGGCGCAAGGATCAGGCTGACCTTCTCGTCTCCGGTGCCCCCCGAGGAATGCTTTTCGATCAGGCATCTGGAGGGAAGGCCGGTCGCGGACCAGTCGATCACCGTGCCGCTGTCGCGCATGGCAAGGGTTAGGGCCGCAGTTTCGGCAGCATTCATGCCGTGCTGATAGACCGCCATGGTGAAGGCGCCGATCTGCCCTTCCGAGACGCGACCAGTGCCGATTCCGGTGATGAATTCCGCAATGTCTGCATCTGTCAGCCGGCCGCCGTCACGCTTGATCCGCAGGATCCCTGCGGGAGACAGACTCATTCCCGCCCCGGGGCGCTGTTCCGCCCCGGCCAGGGCGGCGCATCGATCAGGTCAGGACCGGGGGGCGGGCCCGTCTCGGTTTCGGGCCTGCCTGTCCATGCCTGTGTATTGTTCGCAGCGATCATCTGGGTGAATGACTCCTGTTGTTTGCGCGGCACATTCCTGCAGAAGGCTTCCTGATCGGGTTTCGTGGCTTGCCTGTGCCTGTCGGGGCTGTCACGCGGTCCTGAATTCGGTGAAGGCGTCGATCCAGCGTGGCTACTGAGTGGGGGAGGGCAGCCGGGTATCGGGCCGTTATCGACGCCGTGGGAAGGATACAGCCACGACTCATTTCGATTAAGCAATAAGAAATTCACGATAATTCCCAACAGGCCCTGATAAGGAACAGTAAAGGAGCTGGGGGCCGTCTTTTTCAAAAAAGCGACGTTTCCTGAAGCTTTAAACGCCCTTATGCTTATCTGATGTTTTCTGGGGAGGCTTTTCGGACAGTCTCTTATCGATTCTTTGAGGGCAGCAGGGGGCCGTATCCATGTCAGGTATTATCAGGGTCGTCTGTGCGGCGGTCATCGTGCGCGAGCGCCTGCTGGTCGTGCGCAAGCGCGGCACGACCGCCTTCATGCTGCCCGGTGGCAAGCCCGATGCGGGGGAACGCCCCGAACAGGCACTGATGCGTGAAATACGTGAGGAACTGGGCTGCGCGCTGACGCCGGGGGCGGAACTGGCTGGTGATTTTACCGACGTGGCGGCCAATGAACCCGGCTTTACCGTGCAGGCCCGCATCTGGACCGGGCAGTTGCACGGCACGCCGGATGCCGCGGCCGAAATTGCGGAACTGCGCTGGATCGGGGCAGGGGACATGGCCAGGCTGGACCTTGCTCCCCTGTTGCGGGGCAAAACCATGACCGCCCTCGTGCGGGCGGGGCTTATGCCTCAGGCGGCAATGGCGTAAGGGGCGAAATATGTCGCAAGCTGCGTGTAGATGTTTTTCTTGATGCCGACATTCAGCAGAGGCAACTGGTCCAGCGGAACCCATTTCCACATATCGAATTCCGCAGGCAGGTGCGTATCCAGCCTGATATCGGAATCCTGACCCAAAAAGCGCAGGGCAAACCACTTCTGCGTCTGGCCGCGGTAACGGCCACCCAGCGCCTTGCCAATCAGGTGCGCGGGCAGGTCGTAGCTGAGCCATTCGGGATAGGTGCCAATGATTTCGGCGGTATTGGTGCCGATTTCCTCATGCAGTTCGCGCAGGACCGCGGTCTGTGGGTCTTCCCCTTCATCAATGCCGCCCTGCGGGCACTGCCACACGCCCTGATCCGGGGGGCCGCCCGCGCCATCCATGTCGGTGCGGCGCGCGACAAGCACCTTGCCCTGTCGGTTGAACAGCAGCGCCCCCACATTGGGACGGTAGGGCAGGTCGGTCATGGCGGGCGGCTTCCG
>Ga0157365_10000396_pt1 | contig 19129 bp, 17 predicted proteins | sample AttsexASBM3_FD_111478 | JGI IMG/M metagenome (GOLD analysis project Ga0157365, IMG submission 111478) | Fungus gardens microbial communities from leaf cutter ant in Ribeirão Preto, State of São Paulo, Brazil - Atta sexdens ASBM3 | ecosystem: Host-associated > Fungi > Mycelium > Unclassified ... | reverse complement strand
CCCGATGATAACTGTATTGGGAGGTGTGCCTTGCGCTCCAATCGCGCCCCGCAGGAGTGACAAAACAATGACGATACGTGTGAAGGCCGTCACCATCACCAGTAGACTGGGAGCCAGAGAAAGCAGGGTAATGAGCGCAGTGAGCTGGATCAGACGACTAGTCGTGCCCGGTGTGCCCCCGGTACCGCCGAGGTCGAGAGAGAGGGACTGACCATAAGCTATGACGGGCGTACATAGTACGAGCATTGTAAGGATGAAAAAGAGTAGCTGGAAGGAAGGCCACTTATTTGCGCGCGAAGGCGCGGCATATACCGTACCGTGATCAATTGCGCTGGCACCTGAGGTCAGGAGCATTCCGCCGGAGGGATGGATCATTGGTTCAACTCGGCGGATGGGGAGAGCTCGGGATACAGGGCCTCATTTATGCTCGCAGCGGGCGGGGTCACTACGCGAGCCTCTTCGTCGAGCCAGCCGATGAAGAGATCGCTGTTAGGACCTGTCAAGATAAGCCCACGCCGCTCCGAGCAGGAAAAGATCATCAGGCGCCTCTTAGGATCGAGGGCAAGGGTGTCGGTAACTTGCAGGTTCTTCGTTGATCTCCCGCGGCTTACCCTGGGCTCCAGATATCTGACAACGAACCGCATCAGAAAGATGAGCGAGATCACCAGCGCAAACGAAGCACCGTAACCGAGCCATGAATATGGTGTCATGGGAGCGACCGGCCCCGTAGTTTGCTAGCGAGATGCGCAAACAGGATTCTCATTTTTGAGCGGAATTGGTCGAAGACAGAATCTCGGTCATCGTCACGCCGATATTGTTGTCGTCAACCACCACGAGTTCACCTCGAGCGATGAGGCGGTTATTGGCGTAAATATCGACGGCTTCACCGAGCTTCTTGTTCAACTCGACCACGGCACCGCGACCCAGCCTTAATAGCTGGCTGACGGGCATAGTGGCAGTGCCGATCACCGCCGTGATCTTGACTGGAATGTCATAAACCGCATCGGTGTGGGGGGACCGTGATACGCCAGAGACTGGCGCGTCCGCTGCCGTTTCCGGAGTGTCAAAGGGTTCCGAAGTGAAGTCCTCGAGTCCGATCATTCCGTTTTCTGCGCTCATGATTTACAGTCCATCTGCCATCTTGCGTGTTTTTGTGTCTGAACGTGAGAGAGAAGTTACGGAGGCTAAAACTTTCTCCACAGCTCTTCGGCGCCACTCATCCGGATCGAGAACGATCATGTTTGTTTCAGTGCTGATCCTGATACGTGACTCTTCGGGAGCAGCACAAGGCGTGAACCTGATTTTGTCAGGATGCGCTAGGGCGCTTCTGATTCGCGCTTCGTCAGAAGATGTACAAGATACAGTGACTTCGGATCCGTAACCCGAAATCAGGTCTATCGCATCTTGCACCAGATCACGATGTATACCGCGTAGCAAGTCGGGAGGAAGCTGCGTTAGTGCTTCGACGACATCGATTAATGTCTGCGCAAAAAGTTCTCCTGCGCGTTCAGCGAGAAGAGAGTTTCGTGCGCGCTCGCTTTCCTCGTTAATCGCTATCTCGGTCAGAGCTGACGAAAAAGAAGCTTCGGCCGCGAGCTGTGCCGCAGTGGCGCCTTCCCTGCTTCCAGCTTCGAAGGCGGCCTGGGTCAACGTCTCAATCTCATCTTGAGGAAGCGAGATCAGCGGACTCGTCTGCGGGGCTGGGATAGTCAGCTCATCGTCGGTGGGCAAGTGAATGGGCACAGGGGGAGGCGACCTCGCATCAAAGTCGACAAGATGACGAGCGAGAGACACCTGCGGAGTGCTGTCTGCCCTTGGTGTGCGCTCGCTACATGACTTCAGAGAGAAGGGCACGAAGTTAGGCATCAGGAAATGAATTCGTCGGTGCCAGAGCTATCACTGATATCGATTTCTCCCGCATTGACCAGATTCTTAATCGTCATGACAATTTCCGCCTGCGCTGCCTCGACTTCCTTCACGCGCACAGGCCCCAGTGAGGCGATTTCTTCAAGCAGTATATTGCCAGCGCGTTTCGACATGCACTGAAGAAACAACTTGCGCTCGCTATCCGTTGCGCCCTTCAAGGCGATCGGCAAGCGATCGCGATCCATCTCATTGACAACCCGCATGAGGGATTCCTGCGAAAGGCGGGATATATCCTCGAAGGTGAACATAAGCGCCTTGACCTTCTCCATATCCTCATGACTCTGCTGATCCATGAGCTCTGTGAGGCGGGTCTCGGTCTTCCTATCAAAATTATTGAAGACTTCAGCCAGAAGCTCGTAGCTGTCACGTTTGGAGGATCTGCCGAGGGAAGAAATGAATTCTGACCGCAATGTTGCCTCGACGCTCTCGATCACCTCGCGTTGCACAGTTTCCATGTGCAGGATGCGCATCATGACGTCTGTCGCATAATCCTCAGGCAACAAGGCGAGAACACGCGCAGCATGGGCTGGCTGCAAGCGGCTAACGATAACCGCCGCGGTTTGAGGGTATTCGCTTCGCAGATAATTGGCGAGGATTGACTCCTGTACGTTGGCCAATTTGTCCCACATATTGCGCCCGGCAGGTCCACGGATTTCATCCATGATTTTCTCGACCTGATCAGGGCTGAGTGAACGGCGCAAGAAGGCTTCGGTTGTCTCGAAGGTTCCAACGAGACCATCGGCAAGCTCGAAATTCTCTATGAATTCCTTGCACACCATCTCGACCATAGGGGCTCTGACCACGCCCAGTCCTGCCATGGCTATAGAGATGTCACGTATCTCGTCCTCATGGAGGGACTGCATGAGAGAGGCGCTTCTATCGCGACCAATAGCCATGAAGAGGATTGCCGCCTTCTGTTTGCCCGACAGGATAAGTTCCGGTTCGGCAGGGGGGGGTGATCCCGTATCAGGGGGAGGCACAACACTCATGAAGGGGCTCCCTGGCGAGGCTCGGGCGACTCAAGCCAGTTACGGATGATTCCGAGGCTGCCCTCAGGATTCTGATCAATACGGTCAGCGACTTTTGCAATGGTTCCTGCACGGGCCTTACCCTCGATCCCATCGATCGAGACGGTCTCTGCTTCGTTGCGAAGCGCCAGGCTACTCCCGTTATTTTGACCGAGCGCGGCATGGCCTGAGTCGTTATCCAGAAAAGTGTTGGAAGCGCCGTTGAGAGCCTCAAGATGGGTTGGCCCGGACCTGGAGAGGGCTGGAAGAACACCGCCGCCAGCCCCGCGTCGAAGAAAGGGCTTTAGGGCAAAGAAGCCGGCCCCGAGCGCGAGCAAGATCGGTATGACCCATTCGGCGAGATAGATCAGGTGATCGCGAGAAAAGAAACCCGGGGCACTGGGAAGAGGCTCGATCCCCCCGTCGGGCATGAAGCGCATGGAGACGACTTCAACCTGGTCGCCGCGCGCTTTGTCATATCCCACGGCAGTCTTGACGAGTGTTGTGATTCGCTCGATTTCTGCCGCATCGAGCGGCTTCCATACCTCCGTCCCACTCCTGTCTTTAGCATAGGAACCATCGACCATGACGGCCATGCTGATACGCGCAACGCGTGGGTGGGTCTGATTGACGACCCGCACGCGTTTGCCGATTTCGTAGTTGTTCGTTTCCTCGTCTCGCGTATCGCTGGACCCGCTTTTGTTGGCCTGCCCAGCATTTGCATTCGGAAGATTATTGGCAACGGATGTATTTGGACTCGACTCTGTGTTGACGCTTTTGTCCGAGCTCGTCTGCTGCGATCTCAAAACCTGCTGATTGGGGTCGAAGCTCTCCTCGGTCTCATGGACTTCATCCGTATTGATGGTCACCGCCGCGCGAGCGCGCACATGGGCGGTTCCTAATGTCGGGATGAGCATGTCCTCAACTGACTGGGAAAGCCGGGTCTCCTCGGCATGTCGGAACTTCTCGAAGGCATTTTCCTGGCCATCTTCGCTATTAGGCTCCCCGGGTTTCGCCAGCACATCCCCCCGCGTGTCGACGAGCGAGATTGATTGCGGTCTCAAGCCAGGAACTGCTGCGGCGACAAGGTTCTGAATCGCCTGGATGCCGTCAGGTGCGATGCGCCCCGCGCGCCCAATGTCAATTACAACACTTGCCTGAGACGGGTTGGTCTGTACTGAAAACAGGTCGCGATGGGGAAGTACAAGATGGACACGCACATTGCGTACGCCTTGCAAGAGTCGGATCGACCGCTCGAGTTCGCCCTCGAGAGCACGCGTTTCGTTGATGTTCTGCTCGAATTGCGTGCTTGTCAGCGTCGCGCTCTTATCGAAAAGCTCATAGCCGACGCTCCCGCCGTTCGGAAGGCCGTCCTTGGCCAGAAGAAGCCGCGCCTTTGCGACTTGATCCGGAGGGACATAAAGACTGGTGCCATCCGGAGAGGTCGTGCTCGGGATATGCGCTTTGGTGAGATCCTCAACCATCCTGGCGGCTTCGTTAAGGTCTAGGTTACCGTAAACAAGGGCATTCGGCTGGCTGGAGCCACCGAGCATCAGATAGCCCAGAAGTCCCAGCACGAGCGCTCCGGCCGCGCCAAGCGCGATAAGGCGGTTGCGCCCAAGGCCTTTCAAGGAGGAGATAAGATTTTTCATCGATTATGGTCGTCAGTCGTGGTCGATGATTTCGACAGCTGGCACCCTTAATCTCCATTGCTTTCTATTCAATTTCAGATTTTATCCGCGATTAATTGCGTTGACGAAGGTTCTAGATCACAAGCGACTTATTCAAGTGCTCAGTAACGGCACGCGTCACCCGAGAGGACGATGGCAGGGTCAGGGCATATAGGCATTTGTCGGCGGCGTCTCTTTGAGCGGCAGATTAAGGCGATTGGCATTCTGATCTTGGGTAAGTCCCGTGGGACCCTGTGCGACTTGGCGAGCAACATTGGGCATGAGATCGGGTCTACTCCAGCAATCCACCCCGTTCCAGCTCTGCGTGCAGTATGGTTGGGGCGCAGGGGGACGTTCCGCAGGCGCGCACCAATCCTCGCCCTGTTGTATATACCCGGCATTACACTCACGCCCTGTGAGGTGGCGGGCAACATCGTCCACGGCGCATGCAGAGAGAATGAGGCATGACATTCCAAGCATAAAAATGTGGCGGATGCCTTTACCGCTAAGCACTAAGAAGGGGTGACGCATCGCGGTCCTTGCTGGATGTCGTAAACTGTTGCGGTCGAACCTAGGATCAAGAAAGACCCAGTGATCACGATCAGGATTTAACTCGTTGGTTCAGCGGCTATTTTGTCGATGGCGTTCATGCCACGAGTGGTTTCCGTCTGGATAAGCTGGAAAGTAAGGTCGTAGTCGCGCTGAATCTGAACCAGGCGCGTAGTCTCTGCGACGGCATTGACATTACTTCCCTCGAGCATTGCTTGATGCAGCTCAGGATTGGGAATCTGACGCGTCGGGGTGGTAGGCCTTAGGAGGTAGCTTCCCTCCGCGATAAGCGTCTGAGGATTATTGACAGTCACGATGCCGATCATTCCCAGAGGCCCATCTTCGGTCGAAATGGTCCCGTCTTTCGCAATCGAAAAATCGCCACTCTCCTGTCGCAGCACGAGATTGCGCCCGTTATTATCGAGCAAAGGATTACCCGCGCTATCTATGATTGTGCCATCCAGGCGACGAGAGAACTGCCCATTTCGCGTGAGCCTCACGCCCTGCGTCGTACGCACTGAGAAATAGCCTTCTCCGTTGATCGCGACATCTGTGGCATTACCCGTGCTTCTCAAAGGACCTTGGACAAAATCGCGAAACGTCGCCTTGTCCTCTGTATAGGCTTGCTCACGATCACCTGGAATTTGCCCAGAGCCTTTTTGATGCACGAGGTACTGCGAGAAGAGCTCTCGCGCTCCCTTGAATCCATCCGTATTTTCGTTGGCCAGGTTATTCGCCGCGACATCGAGCTCACGCTTGAGGACGTCGATACGCGACAAGGCGATATAAGCAGTACTATCCATGGCGCACGATCTTCCCTTGAGATGGAAGCAGTATAGGGAAAAGGTATAAGAGAATTACCCTCAATGAATTCGACATTATTTCATTAAATTGATGGTTCGCGTGAGCATGGACCGTGTTACTTGCAACGCGTTGAGGTTGGCCTCGTAGGAATGCTGCGCCTCATGTGTATCCATGATTTCGGTCATAGCATCGACATTGGGAAGCTTCACAAGCCCATTTCGATCTGCGGCGGGATGAGACGGATCGTAATGTGTCTCAAAAGAGGACTGGTCTTCACCAATTTCCTTGACGGACACCGAAGATACACCAGTATCGCGATTGAGGATTTCCTTGAAAGTAATGGTTTTTCGACGGTATGGGTCGGAACCCGGTGTCGAGCCCGTCGTTTCAGAGTTTGCCAGATTCTCGGCCGCAACTTGTAGTCGCTTCGCCTGCGCCTGCATTCCGGATGCGGAAATTCCGATCGTATCGGAGAAATTCATTTTTTACCTCATGAACCTGGGGTCAGGATGAACCCAGCGCGAGCGAAAACATCGACATATAAGTGCTGTAGGCATTCGTCGCCATGCGCTGTTGGTCGTCGGTCTGGGCAATCTTCACGAGCTCATTTTCCAGATCGACGCGGTTGCCATCGATCGACATGCTTCCTTCGGTCTTGCCTGTACCAGAGTGACTCCTCGTTCCGATCAAATGCGCTGAGTCTGTGCGGGATAACGGCACAGACATCTGATGCGATAGTGCGCTTCTGAAATCGGGCAAATCGCGGGCCACATAGCCTGGAGTGTTGGCGTTGGCGATATTACCTGCAATCAGTGACTCTCGCGACTGCAACCACTGCATGCGCTGCTTGGCGAGGTCGAGGACATCTGTATTTTTATCCGCACCAGTCAAAGGTGTTGATAGGGCTTGGAGCATTTAATTCTGCCCTTCGTTATGAAACCGTGATGACGGTAAATGGCATTATCAGAATGGATGAGACTCTAGAATGAAATCGCGTAAGAGAGAAGCACAACCGCGGTACGTAACAAAAAAAATCCCTATCTGTTTCTGAAGCGATGCTCATCGTTGTGCTTCTGTGGTAAGAGGTGAAGCGCCGAATTGAGTCAGTACTGAGAATATCCTCGCCTTGGGCCCAGTCATTTCACGCGCACCAACGCGCTCCGTCAGCCATTTGAGGGTCGCGATGTCCCCGGCACGGGCGGCATCTGAAGCCAGTCTTAGGGCTAGATCCTGCTGAACATCTGACAGTGTCCCCCCGACGGGAAGCTCAGCTTGCGCGATAGCCTGAAGTTCATGGCTCGCAGAGGTCCAGTTGGCTTGGTTTTCGAGCATTCTGACCCGCATCAGCTTCGCTGAAGTGCTTTGCGCAGCCTTAAGTATGCTCAAGCTCTGCGCGTTATCCCCGTTCACTAGCGCGATTTCAGCGCGCGCTACGTCACGCTGCGCTTTGAGTTCGGGAGAAATCGACGGCATATCGGTGGCGTCGAGTGCAGCAGAAGCCTTGGTGGTATTTTTCAGTTGAAGATACGCTCGCGCAAGAGCGAGGCCAGCTTCTGCTTTATTTTCCGGGCCGGTCAGACCAGGGACCGCGGTTTCCAGGACTTGGCTCGCATCATCAGCAAGCCCCAGCGAGAGCAAAAGCTCGCCGTAAGCAGCCTTCAGGAATGAAGAGTCCGGGCCTGCTGGCAGCAGTGCGATATGGGATTTGATCAGTGCGGCACTGCGAAGGGCTTGTTGATTGTCCTGTCCATGCGCGCCGGTTTCTGCCAGGCCCTTCAGCGCTGCGATGAGATCCGCGTTACGCCTTTTTGAATACGCCGAAGGACCGTCCGGCGGCGCGCCTTGGTCGATCATCAAGGCCGCGCTTTGCCATTCGCCGGCGTCCAAAAATGCTTCTGCCTGTGCGAGGCGTACCGACGCTTCTCGTCCGGCAAGACGGGCGTCCAGGATGAGGGTGTCAAGCGCGTGGATTGCCTGGTGCGGCGTCAACTTGCCCTGCTCGCGATCGAGCTGGATCAAGCGCTCGGTGGATTTTTCGGCGATAACGGGGTCGCTGTCCGACTTGAGACGATCAAGCGTTCGCCGCGCAGCATCGATTCTCCCGATCCGTATATTCGCAAGCGCACGTGCCAATTGAAAGGCTGGCTCTTGTGGCAACGCATTCAGACTTGGTAGATCACTTGGAGTTGCCTCGCGCGCGATCGCCTCTGCGGCGCGCGGCAACAGAATAGCGCGTACGTGCCGCGGGTAACTCTTCAATCGATCGAGATCAAGCGCGAGACGATGTAGGCTTGAAGCATCACTTTGCTCAGAACGCGCCAGATATAGGGCGCGCCAGAGCTGCGCAGCGCGTTGCTGGTTTTCTGGCCAAGGGCCGTCGAGCGCCGATGCTTCTTCCAGATCATCGTTCATCAAGGCTGTAGCGGCGGAGAGGAAGCGGATTTCGTTACGTCCAATTTCCTCGGGATCGTCTCGGAGCGCTACTGCGAGAATGCCACGTGTCTCCTTGAACGCCCCCATACTGAAAGCGGCCTGCGCCTCCTTGACGCGACTATTGAAACGCGCTGCCGGGCTAGAATCTGCGGCGGCTAGAAACGACGAATGAAGTCTCTTACGAAGTCCAGTGTCGCTCAAATCCTGAAGAGCTAGCCACTTTAGATCAATATCGTTCGCATAAACCGCGCGACCGTCATCTATCATACGGTGGCCATCGCGATTGAGAAGGAGGCCGGATGGGACAGCCTGAAGAGTTACATCATCATCGCGCGACGCAACCACAACGCCTTCGCTCGTGGGCCACACATCATATCCGGGCGCGCGGCGCATCGAAGCGATACCCCCATCGTCCAAAAGGGATGTACCGACTAGGAGCCGCCCGCCCGAGCTTGGGTCGGTGATCGATAGGACGCGACCGCTACGACGCATCGGATAAAGGATACCCGTCGGGACCGCGATAGGATTCAATGCCCGGCGGTCTCGTTGTGCGGCATCGACGGGCGGTCGAAGGCCCAGAACCCACCCGTCGCTTTGTTGAGAGAGGTACAGAGGGCGGGTGTCGGCTTTGTGTAGCTGGATTACGGTCGCGTCGGGTAAGACACTCACGCTCAGTGAGGCGAAAATCCCATCGCCATGTATCGCAGAGGTATCCATAGGGATCGCGTTATCGACCAGGATGATGAAACGGTCACCGCTCTCGAAGGCAGCAATGCCCGCTTTGGCGGGGATCGGAAGCAACACCCGGCTCTGTGAGGATGTAGAAGTCGAGAGTGTTGTCTCAGGTCGGGCACCTCCCACACCAGACGCGCCATATGGCGCAGATCCGCTCGAGGTATGAGGTAACGTATCTCCGCTAGATGCCGGGGTGGAAGGTGAGGGTGGGTCCGAGAGAGTGGCACGCCAAGATGGCGGCAATCCTTTAATGAGATCGCCGCCAGAAACCTGATTGGCGCCACCGTTCGGCTGCGCCATTATGAGGGGTGCTGACTTGGAATCTGGTTTCGCGCGTGCTTCCTTGTGATGAGATGCAGAATGCGTTGCGCGCGCGTAGCTGCAGGACGTTCCAGCGTATAAGCAAGCGAGCGCAAGCCAGTGAACGCTTCTGGCAACCCTCAGGGGAGGATGAGTCACTTTTCGGCCCATCCGAAAAAGCCAGCATTTGCCGTTGGGATATGCCTATCCCTGCGCGTGTGTTGCATGGGCTCTACCCTGAACGCAGAAATCGCAAGTCAGGCGAGCAAATCCAAGATTTGACTGAAAGTCGAACTGCTCGAGGCTGCGACATTGGTGGCGTTATTGCTGGATTGAGTCGTTTTCGACGCAGCGTTTCCGATGTCTTGATGGGCTTTGGTCGAGGAAATGCCATGGCGGCTCGCCTCGTAAGAGGCATGAGCGTTCGAACTTGTCGCCCTTAGCAAAGCGGCTGAGACCGAAGAGGCTGCTGCGATATCTGACATGTCATACCTTTTTTTAAATCTGACTCTTAAGCAAGGGACTAGAATTTTCGCCCAAATATCGAGGCCCGGTTCATCCGCGCGGACTTATTATGACGCAAGTGTGTTTCACGAACGTTAAAGTTTTTTGAATCGTTTGCGAGATGGTTTCTGAAATCCTAGGCACTCGATTAGCACGTTTTTTGCGTCGTGAAGCTATTTTTTGCGAAATGTTTCCTATTTGCAGCCAAGATAGCAGATGGCAGTTAACGATTCTTAACGGATTATCGATGCCCGTTTGCAACACCTCGAGGAAATCGGTAAAGAGTAGTCATATTTTGTCACTGTCAGATGGTCGCCTCAATTTTTGCGTTGTAAGATCAGGGTAAACGTGGCGATATAAAAGTAAATACATCTGTGCGAAAAATCAATATTAGTTACAGTCAGTTAACACTAAATGAATACTTAACTTAGTGATTGCATAACTCAGAACGAACGCTTACGAATTTTTGGTGGATAATAAATGCGCATATTATGTGTGGCTGAAAGTGCAAGGTTCAGCAGGCCAAGTGTAGAGCTTGCCAAAGCCGCTATCTCGGGTTCGCTCTCGATCATCGTTAATGACACCGCTGGGGTCGTAGAAACGCTACGTCGATCGCACTTTGACATTGTGGTTTTGCAGCAGGCAGCGTCTGACACGCGTATGATCCGGCAATTGCGCAAAGGGAAAATTGCGCTTCCTGTTGTTGTATTCCGCAAAATAGCCACCGTAGAAGGGGAGGTTGAATTACTCTCCGCTGGTGCCGATGATTGCTTGAACGAAGATACCGATCACACGGTAATTCTGGCGAGGCTTCGCGCGGTCATGCGGCGTGCTGGCGGCCATGACAGCCCCACGCTGCAGATTGGAAGGCTGTCCGTTGGCATCGATAGACGCGAGGTCCATATTGATAAAGCTGTCGTGCCCTTGACGCGCAAAGAATATGATCTTCTCGCGCTCTTAGCGATGCGGAAGAACCAGGTCCTAAGCAAAGAGGTTCTCCTGGACAGTCTTTATAGTGGCGAGGATGAACCCTTTGGCAAGGTCGTTGACGTGATGATCTGCAAGATAAGGAAGAAAATCCGGGCTCTCGGGATTGCCGAGCCATTTACAACGCAATGGGGTATCGGCTACCGACTTAATGAAGCTGCTTTCATGCCTGTTACTCTGACCTTGCCCACGGAAGATCTGCAGGTGCGCTCGGTATCTAAAGAGACATGTCTCCCGGTGATGGGGGGAATTCACATGCTCAATGTGATACGCCCACCTGAAGGCGCCAGGGGCTGAATCGTCAGAAATTGCTGGACCGTAAGATGATCCTTCCGTACCCATTCGGCATTCCGTCAGGCGGCGGAATGCCTAGGCTGTTCGTCAGCTCTCCGCAGAGCTGACGGAGTCGGTATCGTTTGCGGCCGTTGTCGATGCTTTGCCGCTAAAATTTGTGATATTCGAGAGGGGAATGGTCGCAGCGCCCATTTGAATCTCTAGGTCGGATGTGCCTTTCGTTACACCTGTGACGATGCCCTTGATGGTGAATGGCAAATCGGACGTCGTTCCGGTCGAATCAATAGTCTTGACTGCAACGCTGTATGCGCCGTCGGCAAGTTTATTGCCCGAATTGTCTGTACCGTCCCACGCCCAATTATTGGTGCCAGAGACGGTGGTGCCTGTCTCGGTTTTCACGATCTTCCCGCTCGAGTCACTGACTGCGATTGCGACGTTCTGACCCTGTGTTGCGCTGAAGCTGAGAGATGCTGCGCCACTCTGCAGAGGCAAGGTCGTGGTTTTGGCCGTCGCTGTCTGACCTACCCATTGGCTGCCGGAGCTAAGCTGGCTGCTCTCATTGAGTGAAATGAGAGAAGAAAGATTCGTGTTGGTCTGAACCTGTTGCTCCACCCCTGCGAATTGTACCAATTCGGACGTAAACGAGTCGGAACTCATCGGACTGCTGGGATCTTGATGCTGCAACTGCGTCGTCAAAAGTGTGAGGAACGTCGTGTAGTTATTGGCTAAAGACGATAGGCCGAGTGCGGCGCTGGAATTCGAGGACGTGCCAGAAGTCGTCGCATTCGCGGAGGCTTTTGCCGTAGCCTCCGCCGCTTGAATAAGTGCGGTTTGATTGCTGATCGATGAGGTTGCCACGTAGTTTGCCCTTCCAATAATAGTGCAGAGTTCTTGTTTGGCGTTACGCCGTTATGTTTAGCCGGCGGTCTCGGCCCATTGCGGGGTTCGTCTTTTGAGTTGACACATGGGTCTCCGTAGTGGCGTCTCGATCCATGATATCCGAGACGCTGAGTTGTGGTTTGTAGCCGGGATTAGAATTCTGACCTCCACCCGCGAACCCTTGACCTTGCCCTTGCGCAAGGAAGTTTGTGCCGCTTTGAGACTGATAGTCATGTGTCTGTGTATTGGAACCAGCAGACCCGGGAGCCACAATGTCTATTTTGATCGCGCTCGTATCGATTCCGGCGAAAGTTAATGCTGCGACCAGATCGTGTCTGCTTTTGTTGAGGTTCTGCGCCGTGACGTCGTCGTCACTTCGAAGGATGATACGGGTTGCTAGGCCATTCTCGCTCTCGAGGCTCAGATGGATCGGGCTCGAGTCGGCCGTCTGTATTGTCATCGAGAGAGCGGTCAAATCTTGTGAAGTGCTAGACGATAGATCGGCCCCTATTGATGGGTCGGTCTTCTCTCCTGATTTAACAGTATCATACGGGCTTAGGTTGCTCGGATCGCTCTGTCGATCGGCAACAAGCGACGCGAATTCGTTGTGTAGACTGCCAATTGAGTTCGCAAGCTGCGTCATCAACGGCTGAGGTGAACTACCGATATCGCTGCGTTTGTCGGATGATGCGCTCCGGTCTTCAGATGATGCACCGCCACCTAGACCACTCCCAATCATAGAGCCGTTCTGCGTCGCATCAGCGTTTTGAGCGCTCTCTTGCCCGGAGGCGGCGTCCGATGATCCCGCGCCCGCTTGAGAGCTATCATCCAGCCTATGGATATCCTCGGAGGGAGTATCAAAGCCTGGCCTTGAGCTCGGCATTTGGAGAAGCGGCGTGATAGAGGCAGTCGAGTTTACCAGCGCTTCAAGAGTCTGGTCTTGAGCTGGTCGCGCGGGGGATAGCTCATCGGTGATCTGTGTTGCTGCGTATGAATTGAGTGAATTGCTGCTGCCTAACGTCTCTACAGATGGGGTAACCGAGGCACCGCTCGTTATATTGGCGGCAAGTCGAGTGATCGTTATGCCCTGATTGTTGAGAGAGGCTGCGCTAGGAGCTAACCCATTTGACATCTCGAGGTGACCCGTATTGGTTCCGATGAGATAGGCTCCTGCTGCGCTCGCGTTTGCAGGCTCTGATGGGGAGGTCGTGTTGGAGGCTGAACTAATTGGCCTTGATGTGATGTCTCGGCCTGGGAGCGCGCTAACAAAGTGGAAGGGCAGCATCTCCTCGACGAGGGGGGCGCTGGTTGCCGCAGATGTCGAAACGAAGAAGCTACTTCCGCCCGCTGGCTCGACGGATGGGGTGACGGAGGCAGCGCTCTTTATACTGGCGGCAAGTTGGGTGATCGTTATGCCCTGATTGTTGAGAAGAGCTGCGCTCGGAGCCAACCCAATTGGTATCTCAAGGTGACCCGTATTGGTTCCGATGAGATGGGCTCCTGCTGCGCTCGCATTTGCAGGCGCTGATGGGGAGGTCGTGTTAGAGGCTGAGCCAATTGGCCTTGAAGTGGTGTCTCGGCCTGGGAGCGCGCTAACAGAGTTGGAGGGCAGCATCTCCTCGACGAAAGGGACGCTGGTTGCTGCAGAAGTCAAAACGAAGGAGCTATTTCTGCCCGACGGCTCGACGGATGGGGTGACGGAGGCAGCGCTCTTTATACTGGCGGTAAGTCGGGTGATCGTTATGCCCCGATTGTTGAGGAGGACTGCGCTTGGAGCCGACCTGATTGGTATCTCAGGGTGACCCGTATTGGTTCCGATGAGATTGGCTCCTGCTGCGCTCGCGTTTGCAGGCGCTGACGGGGAGGTCGTGTCAGAGGCTAGACCAATGGGTCTTGCCGTGATGTTTCGGCCTGGGGGCGCGCTGGGCGCTGTAGACGTCGAAACGAAGGAGTTGTCGCCGTCGAGACTCGCGACTGAGTTCACCTGTGTCAAAGCGAACCCCGCGTTCGTGAGTGCGACAAAGCCACCCATCGTTGAGGTTGCCGTGGAGGCTGGGCCCGAAACTATCGGGCGTCCTTTCATCCGCAGTCTGTTTTGCTCGGACTGGGTCGCCCCCAATTCTGAGGATGTCAAATCAGGCGTGTCGTTCGAAGTCAGGGCGGCGAAATCTGAGGGGATAAGGTAAGGCTCCTGAAGGCCGAAAGATGCTAATCCATCCTGGCCATCCTTGCCTTGAGATCTCGTGGCGTCTGCAGTTTCGTCATCCGCCGCTGGAATGGGCTTGTGGAGTGGCTTCCTCATAGGCAGCGGAAAGACAACTTCGGCATCCTGAGAGGTAGGGAGGCGTGTGCTGGCATCGGAGAGCCCCGAACTCACCACATCGCCCCGACCCGGCAGGATGCCTTTAGGTTGTTCCGAGATCGTTCTTCTTTGTTGTGTTGCTGCGGAGAGCTCGTTGCTGAATGCGCCTTTGTGGCCACTTGGTTCGGCGATCACCTGGGCGCCAGACGTTACCCGGATTGCGGGGCCAAAGAGGCTCATTGTCGAGGCGCGTTCGGTACCAATTGAGCGGGAGTGGCTTCCTCTGAGTTTCATTGGGGAGCCTCCAAAGGCAGGTGTTGCGTGCGGATCACGGGGCGACGGCCTGAGACTCAGAGAGCGCCGTATCTAATTCGAAAAAGCTTGGCATTGCCTCAGGCGGAATCTCTTTTCGTCCGATTTCCGCGCTGACCTGGGGAGGATTTCCTTGAAGATGCGCAACAAGGACCGTTTTGATGATGTTATGATAGCGGCTGTCCTGCACAATCACAGCCTTGATCCTGGATGCAAGAGGTGCAACTACACCATAAGACAAAAGGACGCCAAGGAAGGTTCCGACGAGGGCCCCGGAGATCATCTCACCCAGTATCGCAGGTGGCTTGCTGATGGAAGCCATGGTCTTTATCACGCCCAGCACGGCCGCCACGATGCCCAGTGCGGGGAGAGCATCGGCGATGCTGGTGAGGCATTCCGAGATGTGGAGCTTCTCTTCCTGGTTTTTATGTAGTTCGCGTGCCATCACATCATCGAGCTGATAGGCATCTTCGAGGTTGAGGCTGACCAGACGCAGATAATCGCAAATCAGATTCCGCGTTTCCTTATCGTCACGCACTTCCGGTGAAAGCGCGAAAATGCCGCTTTCCTCGGGATTTTCTACGTGCTCCTCGAGCGCCATCGGCCCTTTGGACTGGGCAAGGCGCGTCAGGCGGAAAAGGATAACCAAGAGACCGATATATGCAGTCTTATCGTATTGTGGGCCTTTTAAGGCGAGCTTGAAATTATGCGGCAGCTCCTTGAGAGCACCGAGAGAATTCGACATCACGAATATGCCGAGCGCGGATCCCAAGATTGTCAGGAGCTCGAATGGCATGGATGCAAGAAGGGGGCCTAGTACGCCGCCGGACGCTGCGAACGAGCCAAATACACAGAGCAGGGAAAAAACGAGCCCCCCGATGAAAAGCATCTTGCAGTTCCAATTCTGAGTCTGATCTGGGAATTTGTAGGTCGAAAGGGATAGGGCTAAAATAATGGTGGCTGCGAGGAGCGGCGAGGCAGGTGATCAATAATTTATTTCGGGCTCGAGGGACCATATAGGTTTTTTCGATTCGCCTCCCCACTGGTGCGGGTGTCGAGAGATGATGGGTCCATATTTGGATGGAGACGATGCATAATGATCACAACACGACGATTTGCGGCGGCCGAGGGTGTTGCCTGAATCGCAAGTTCACGGTCGGCTCCTCCTGAAACGTCGAGAAGCCGGGTATCAGGATACCCTGCCTTGACCAGAATTTCACGAGATTGGTCGGCTCTCAATGCGGAGAGCGTCCAGTTCGACATCGCGCCCGCAACCTTGCCTTTGTACGGCGCGCCATCAGTGTATCCGACAATCGAGATACGCTCGGGCATTGGGGCGAGCCATTTGGCTATCTCGGTGAGCATCGCGCGGCCCGCCTTGTTGGGGCTTGAGGCGCCAAGATCGAACATGGGCACATTCCGCGTGTCATGCAGTTCGATCCTTACCTCGTTCCTCCCATAGGATATTGAAAGATTGTCGATATAAGCGCTTGTTTCGCTCCCATCTTTCAGCGCTTTTTCCAGCTTGCCTGTCATTTCGCTCAGGCTTTCTTGTTCAGCCTTCGCTGCTTCGGAGCCCACCGGTCCTGGCTTGTCTTGACGAGATCCGCTTTCGGGGCCGCCGATCGGTACGATTGCTGCCTGAGTTGGGAGTGAGTCGTGCTCCGTCTGATGACGGATTGCCGGAGCCGCGTCCATTGGTGACGATGCACCATGGCCTACGTAAGGGACCGGCACTGGCCCCGCCGTATCCATGTTGGCATCATCTTCCAGGCGGTCGAAGCTGCTGCCGCCCATCATGGGAGCGGGTGGGGTATCGACGATTTTCTCAGGCGGAACTGCCGACTTCTCATCGGCCAGTGGGTTAAAATACTGTGCAATCCCGCGACGTTGCTCGTCGGTCGTCGCGTTCAGCAGCCACATGACCAGAAAGAACGCCATCATTGCAGTCATGAAATCAGCGTAAGCGATTTTCCAGGCGCCGCCGTGATGGGCTTCATGGCCGTCATCCGCGGATTTGCGGATGATGACAGTTGGTCGATTTTTTTTGGCCATGTGCCCGATGCGTTCCCGTTATCGACCTTTTAGATGCAACATGCCAAGACGCGAAGAAGGGGTCCCCTCAAATCCTGCTCGTCCAGCGTGGTTGAGGGCGATTGATGTATCCAGCCAAACCTCACCTCCCAAATCCCGCCAACGCTTGCAGAACGTGAAATCCTCACTGAGGTAGGTACCCGTTTCCTGGTCGATGCTTCCGTCGAACAAGGCGTGACACATCATGCCGTCGCTGGAGCCTGCAGCATCAATCCGCTTATAAGCGGTTTCCGGGTGATGTTTGATCATTGCTGCAATCGCCTTGCGGCTAATCATCATGAAGCCGGTTCCCGCGTAATGAGTCCTGAAAAGCGGCCCTTTTTCCCAGGACGAGTGCATCGCATCTGTTTCACCCACGTAGCGTAGCGACGCGGTTTCCATCTTCTCGCCGCGATTGAGGTTTTCCTGAGTTCCCTTGTCCCAGAAGCGCTCCTTAATCGGATACATTCCTGCGATGACATCCTTGTCCGCTGCGAGCAATCGTGCAGGCGCTTCAGCCGGAAATCCGATATCGGCGTCAACGAAGAGGAGATGCGTCGCATCGGAACGGGTGTAGAATTGATGGACAAGCGTGTTGCGCGCGCGACTAACCATCGCATCATCACCCAGCAAAGACAGGGTCATCGGTATGCGAATAATGCTCGTGCAAGCAATGATCGACTCCATATATTCCTGCGTGACGAGCCCCCCGAAGCAAGGCGTCGCGATGAATATCTTGGCGTTCTGTGTCTCTTCCATAACGTTCCTGATCGCTGCTGAAAATAAGGATGCACCGCTGTCATAGCAGGCTGGAATGAACAGGTTATTGCGCTTGGCGAAACGAGACTTCACCAGGCCTTAAAACAATCTTGTCAAACACGTAAGCTGCGGAGGTGCCGATCCCGTAATGATAACTCATCGAGCTCCGCCTGCTCACGGCGTACGTGAGAATCATTACGCTCTTTTTCTCGACGCCGTAAGAGTGTCTCTGTGGCTTTGCATTCGAGCGCCGCTTGCAGGGCAACGTTTTTGGCACGCTCGGTTTGGGCCACTGCTGCGCGCGCTGCCTCCTCTGCAGTTGCGAGCCTCTCAAGGCCGGCCGGAAACCAAGCTCTGAAGTCCTCCATTGTAGCATTGCCCTCGGAGGCTATCTGACGCTCTAGAGCGAGTGTCTCAGTGGCATAAGCCACGCTTGCCGTCGCCTCGCCCTCGAGCCTGCGCATCGCGATGAGACCTGTTTTTGCCGCCTGTTTCTCCCGCTCCCTGATTTTGACGAGGGATGCGACTGCACGCAGGCGCCGCGTCATTGCGGGCCCCCATATGCTACTATGAGATTTTTGAGAGCAAGAAAGCTATCTGAAATCGCTCTGACCTCGACGCGATCCTGCTGCAGGAGAGACTCTATATCCGGAGCAAGCCGAACCGCGCGGTCGGACTTCGCATCGCTCCCCTCGCGGTAAGCGCCGAGTTGCACGATGTCCTGAATGTCGTCCCATACGGCCAATGTCGCCCGCGCTTCGCGGGTGAGGGCAATCTCCTCCGCGCTATTGCAACCAGAGGCCGTGCGCGAGAGGGACTTAAGGACGTTTATTGCCGGGTAGCGCCCCGCCTCCGCAATGCGTCGGTCCATAACGACATGGCCATCGAGTATGCCTCGCACGGCGTCTGCAACGGGCTCGTTGTGATCATCACCCTCAACCAATACTGAATATATCGCTGTGATCTGTCCCGTCTTGCGATCGGGCGCAGGGAGGCCCGGTCCTGCGCGCTCAAGGAGCTTCGGCAGCTCCGCGAAAACGCTCGGGGGATATCCTCTTGTTACTGGGGGCTCGCCACTGGAAAGGCCGATCTCACGCAGAGCATGGCAGAAGCGGGTGACGCTATCCATGAGGATAAGAACGGATTTACCTTGATCGCGAAAATATTCAGCTACGGTCGTCGCAGTATAAGCCGCCTCCCGTCTCATGAGAGGAGGAGAGTCGGAAGTGGCGATAACGACGACGGCTTTGGACAATCCTTCTGAACCAAGATCATCCTCGAGAAATTCGCGTACCTCACGCCCGCGTTCACCTACGAGCGCGATCACCGCAACATCGCAGTTGCTGTTGCGTGCGAGCATGCCCATCAGGGTTGATTTCCCGACCCCTGAACCTGCGAAAAGCCCTAGCCGCTGACCTTCCCGGCATGTGGTAAACAAATCAAGCGCAGAAATGCCGAGACTCACACGCGGACCGAGGCGCGCGCGCATTGCCGCCTCAGGCGGCTTGGCGCGAACATTGCACGGCGTTCCGTTGGGGGAGAGCGGCTGCTTGCCGTCAATTGGTCTCCCCATCGGATCGATGACGCGCCCTATG
>Ga0157365_10000395_pt1 | contig 19162 bp, 17 predicted proteins | sample AttsexASBM3_FD_111478 | JGI IMG/M metagenome (GOLD analysis project Ga0157365, IMG submission 111478) | Fungus gardens microbial communities from leaf cutter ant in Ribeirão Preto, State of São Paulo, Brazil - Atta sexdens ASBM3 | ecosystem: Host-associated > Fungi > Mycelium > Unclassified ... | reverse complement strand
CGGCGTTACGCTTCAGTCGTTAAGAGGATAGGACGCGAGCAAGCGGCGCTGATTGAACCAGTGGCGCAGCAGCCCCATTGCAGACGTTGCCCGCCAGCCCGCGCGGCGCTTTTTCGCGCCGATTGCGAAGGCTGCACGGTAATGATGGAACTGCGCGGCATAGGCTTCCCACAGGGTGGTTTTTCGATCCCAGATGTGGGTGGCCTCGGAGCCGATACCGTTAATCTCGATGATGCGAAATCCCTGTCCGCGACGCAGGGCAGCAACGGATTCGAATTTCACGTCGACCCGCCCGAAGTGAAAGTCAGGAACGTCCTTCATCACGCGATCGAGTTCGGCCTCAAGCTCGGGGGTTATGTCCGAACCACCATTCAGGAAGATCGAGCCCTTGCAATGGTTGCCAGCAAAAACAAGCCGCACGGCCTCGCCCGCCGCAGGGACTAGATGGAGCCGTCCCTCCAGGCGGGGGAGATAGAGATGCGGGACCAGACGTGTCCGCTCATCGGCATGGATCAGTTCGTGAATGGTCGAACGCCCGTCACCGACAAGGGTAGGCGCCTTCTTGTAGGTTATCGAGGTGATCCGGCCGACCGCGGCATCGGGATCGCGAATATAGAACAGTCCGGCCTCTTCGGGTTCAGTGACCAGTTCCTGGATCACAAGCATTACGCCGCGCGGGAATGAGGCCAGAACCCGGTCCAGATCGGCTTCATGTTCGACCAGCTTCACACCAGTGCCGTTGCAGCCGATGTCGGGCTTTACGACCACCGGGCAGGACAGCCCGGCTTTTTGCATGGCTGAACGCGCCATCTGCGGGTCAGACGCGCCCGTTACAAATGCGGTATAGGGTGCGATGCGGGTGCGCGCGTACTCCCCGGCCAGATCGAAAATCTCCACCTTGCTTTCGCCGCACAGGCCGCCGGTCGTGATGCGTGGATTGGCCGCCGTGGGCGTGGTCACGCCGCCATAGCGCAACCCAAGCACCACCCAATACAGCACTACCGGCGTGTAAAATGCCCACCCTGGCCAGAACTCGAACATCGAGATTGGGGCGGGCGAACGCGGCGCAGGCGTTGACGGGTTGAGCAGGGACGTGGAGGCCTCGGTCATGAATTCCGCTTTTGCAGGTGGGCGGCAAAGCGCCCGATAACAATAATGGTCAGCACGAATCCGGCCGCACCTACCCAGCGCCAGGCCCCGAGATGCGTCAGGATGACCGCTCCGATCCTGAGGGATACGGCAAACAGCGCGGAAGTCCATATCAGGGTTGCAACAGAAGTTGCCAGCGTGAAGCGCGCGAGGCCCGCGCGGAAGAAGCCGCACGCGGTATAGACCGGCAGTCGGGCACCAGGGATGAAGCGGCTGATGAAGACGGCGCGCATGACGTGCGCACGCATCCATTCGGCCCGGCGTTCGCCTTCTGGCAGGTTGACCCAGCGGCGCGCACGTGGCCAGCGCGCGCCTGCCATGCCGAGCCCATACAGCCCGATATCGCCAAGAATGATGCCGGCATAAAGGGCACCGAGCGCGACGGGCAGCGCGATCAGGCCGCTTTGCACTTCGATCGCAGTCAGGACAGTGGCGGCGTCTTCCAGGATAAAGGTCGCGATAATGATCGCGAATACCTGAAAAATGGGGGAGTTCCCGGCCGCGTGCAGGTACACGACAAGTTCGTTAAGCATGCGCCGTGATCCGGGGGCATGCAGATCCCGCAGGTCGGGGCCGCAGGTCGGGACCGGACTGTTGCATTGGGCGGAATTCCGGCAGTGCCGTGAAAGCCGGATTCAGGGTGGTGTTCATTCGCCTCGGTGCATCGGGTCACTTGCGGCGACCATATGGCACGAAGACGGCACGTCACCAAATTTAAGGAAAGGTTCGGAAACGACATAAATTAACAATGTGAGAGCTTTCCAAACGACGCTTTGGCGATTAAGAATTTGCCCACGAAAACGTGTGAGGACACGCGCATGGCCCGTAAAGCAACGACGACCGCGACTTCGACCAAAGCTGCACCTGCACCGGTGAAAAAAACCGCCTCAAAGCCAGCCGTCCGGACGAAAGCCCTGAATACTGCCCAGGTCAGTATTGCGGCGCAGGAAGCTGCGTGGCCGGTGGAGACGTTCATTTTCGATTCTGAGTGGTATCTGGAATCATATCCGGATGTGGCGGGTGTCGATCCCGTTCAGCACTTCCTGAACTATGGCTATGCCGAGGGTCGTAACCCGAACCCGTATTTCAGCTGCGCGGCATATCTCGAGGCGAATCCGGACGTCGCTAACGCCAGCATCAATCCTTTCACGCACTTCGTTTTTTACGGTGCGAAAGAGGGTCGTCCCACAAAGCGCTGAACGCCGTGTCGATCCACTGAACACCCGTTGCGGGAATCCGGCAGCACCGCTAGATTCCCGTGATGATTTCACGTCGTTCTGTGGTTTTGTCCACCGCGCTTTTGTCCGCTCCTGCTCTGCTCCGGTCGGGCAGGGCGAACGAGCGGTCGTATCAGTCTTTTCTCGATGGCGTGCGGGCCGAGGCGACGGGCCTCGGGCTTGATCCGGCCATTGTCAGCCGGGCACTGGCCCTGTCCCGGCAGCCGAACCCCGACGTTTTGAAACGTGATCGGCATCAGCCCGAATTCACCATGACATGGGCCCAGTATCGGGCCCGTGTTCTTGGGCAAAGCCGGATCGATCAGGGACGCAGCGCATTCTCCCAGCGTCAGCCGACGCTGGATGCGATCGGCAATCAGTACGGCGTCGATTCGCGCATCGTCGTGGGTATCTGGGGGCTCGAATCCGGATACGGTGCACACACTGGCAATTTCCAGATCGTCGATGCCCTTGCCACCCTCGCGTTCGATGGGCGACGCGCGCAGTTTTTCCGCACCGAGTTGCTGAACGCGCTGCGTATCCTCAACCAGCGCGACATCGCGCCGGATGCCATGCTCGGCTCCTACGCCGGGGCTATGGGGCAGCCGCAGTTCATGCCCAGCGCCTATCTTAAATACGCGGTGGATGGCGACGGGGATGGCCGTCGCGATATCTGGAAATCGGAGAAGGACGTGTTTGCGTCAGTTGCCAATTACCTGTCTCGTTGCGGCTGGAAAGCGGGGGAGCCGTGGGGTCAGCCCTGCACGGTACCGGAGTCCGTGCCGCAGTCGGCATGTGGTCGGTCAAACGAACAATCCCTGGGTGCCTGGATGGCGATGGGTGTGCGGCGTGCGGATGGCAGCGCGTTTTCGCGCACTGACGTGCGGGGCGCGGTGTTGCGCCCGGATGGGCCCGGCGGGGACAGTTTCATGGTCTTCCATAATTTCAACGTGATCCGCCGCTACAACCCGTCGGATTATTACGCATTGGTCGTCGGGTTGCTGGGGAGCGCAGTTGCATGAGAGCGGTTACGCGGTCCGCGCCTTTTCTTGCGGCGATGCTGCTGGCGTCCTGCCACAAGCCAGCCCCGCCGCCGCCACAGCCGCATGTTCATTATACGATCGGGAGCGGCTGGCGCGGGGACAAGGGTGTCTGGTTCTACCCGCGGGAAGAGTTCGCCTATCAGGGCACGGGTCTGGCGGTGGTCGATAGCGACACCAGCGAGCATCTGACGGCCGATGGGGAACTCTATGATCCGGGTGCCATGACCGGCGGTCACCAGACATTGCAATTGCCGTCTATCGTTACAGTTCGTAACCTTGATAATGGACGGCAGATCACCATTCGTCTGAATGACCGTGGGCCGTCCGATCCGGGGCGGGTGCTATCGCTGACCCCGACGGCAGCGCGGTTACTGGGCATGGGGCAGGAGCCCGCGAAGGTGATGGTGGTCGAGGATGAAAATCTCAGCCGCCAGATCAACGAGCAGAGCCCGGATGCGCGGCACCTCGATATCCAGTCGGCACCGGTTGATTCGGTCAAGGTAGAGAGCCTTGGCGGTGGAAGCGGGACTGCCTCGATGGACCGTATCCCGGACCGTAGCGGGAGTGCCCTCGCCAAGGTTTCGAATTTGCCGCAGACCTATGCCCAAGGCTATGCCACGGGCGGCACGTTGTGGATCGATGCCGGCGAATTTTCCCAGCGCCGCTATGCTGGCGACATCGCGCAGCGTTGTGGCGGCCGGGTTGATTACCGCGCCGATCCGCAGGGCCTGGTGTGGCACGTCCGGTCTGGTCCGTTCCTGAGTGCAGCGGAAGCTGACAAGGCACTGGACCGGACGCGGGACGAGGGAGTAACGGGTGCGCGCATCGTCGTGGAGCAGAATTAATCGTGCGGAATCGTAGAACTGTACTATCCGGCCTTTTCGCCGGAGTCTCTGGCCTCGCGATGGGCCTGCGTCCCGGCTTCGCGGCGCATCACAAACACGCCGCGGCAGCGGCCAAAAAAGCGAAGGCCGCAGCCGGTGGCGACGACGAGGACACGGGCACCGGACCCGAAGGTGGCGTGGCGACCCCCGCCAACACGCCAGTCGGCCCCGTCGATACCATTGCGAAGTGGGCCTACATCGTCGACTTCACCACTGGTGCCGTCCTGATGGAAAAGGCATCGGACGAACGGATGACGCCGTCTTCGCTGACGAAGATGATGACGGCCTACATCACCTTTTCGATGCTGAAGACCGGGCGGCTGCATCTCGACCAGCAACTGCCGGTCAGCGAGCGCGCATGGCGCATGCAGGGCTCGAAAATGTTCGTGCCGCTGGGCGAGACCGTGGCGGTTCAGGACCTGATCCAGGGCATGGTCATCCAGTCGGGCAACGATGCGTGCATCGTGCTGGCCGAAGGGATTTCCGGATCGGAAGAGCAGTTCGCGGCCTTGATGAACAAGGAAGCGGCCCGTCTGGGGCTGAGCAATTCGCACTTCATGAACGCGACAGGATGGCCGGCCGAGGGCCATTACATGTCGATGCGGGACGTCGCCATGCTGGCGTGCGCGATCCTTCGTGATTACCCGGATTACTACCACTTTTTCTCGGAAAAAGAGTTCCTGTTCAACAAGATCCGCCAGGGCAACCGGAACGTGCTGGTCGACAAGGGGCTGGCTGACGGGCTGAAGACCGGCCACACGGATGCGGGCGGTTTCGGTCTGTGTGCAAGTTCGCTGCGGGATGGCAACCGGATCGTGATGGCGTTGAACGGCATGCCTTCGAGCAACGCCCGCGCGCATGAGGGTGAGCGGCTTCTGGGCTGGGCGTTCGCGAATTTCGAGAACGTGACGCTGGTGCAGCGTGGCCGTGTCGTGGATCAGGTTCCGGTCTGGATGGGCACGTCGAGCAAGGTCAATGTCGTGACCACACGCGACGTGGTGCTGACGTTGCCGCACGGATGGCAGTCCCGCACGCACTTCCGTGTGGATTATCAGGCACCGGTTCCGGCTCCTGTCGTTGCGGGGACGCAGCTTGCGGAACTGGTTGTGACGAATCCCGGCATGGCCGATATCCGCATGCCGCTGGTGGCGGCGGGATCGGTGCCGCGTCTGGGGCTGTTCGCACGGGCGTCGAGCCGCCTTGGGTTCAAGCCCTCGGGCCAGGACTGATTGGTGTCGGGCTTTTTCCTGACATTCGAGGGCGGCGAGGGCGCGGGCAAGACCACGCAGATCCGTGCGCTGGCCACCTCTCTGGCTGCCCAGGGCCGCGATGTGGTTGTCACGCGGGAGCCTGGCGGCTCTGCCGGGGCCGAGGCGCTGCGGGAGTTCCTGCTGTTCGGGCAGCATGATCTGTCCGCACGGTCCGAGATTTTTGCGATGTTTGCAGCGCGTGCCGATCACGTCGATAGGGTGATTGCGCCTGCGCTGGCGGCCGGAAAAATCGTGTTATGCGATCGGTTTACCGATTCGACCGAAGCATATCAGGGGTATGGCCGCGCTTCGGGCGACGCCGGCCTGCTGGCACTGGTGGCAGCGTTACAGGCTCAGATCGGGCTTTCTCCGTCGCTGACGCTGCTGCTGACGGTGCCAAGGGATATTGCCCGGGTCCGGGTCGCTTCACGCGGCGGGCGTGAGGACCGGTTCGAAACCAGCGCGGAAGAATTTCATGCCAGGGTGGCAAAGGGCTTTGTGGCAATCGCTGCGCGTGAGCCGGAACGCTGCACGACGATCGACGCAAGCCTCCCGATCGACGAGGTCGCTGCGCGGGTTTCGGCGGTGGTGACTGAGGCGCTTACGCGCGCCGGGGTCTGACCCCGATGCCCGATGCGATGCCGATCGGGCATGACGCTGCGCTGGACCTGTTTCGCACTGGAATTGCATCGGGCCGCCTGCATCACGCGTGGTTGCTGACTGGCCCCGAGGGCATTGGCAAAGCAACGCTGGCGATGCAGTTCGCCCGTATCCTGTTGCTGGCCGAGGACGGAAATTCCCCAGCAGGCAAGCGGGTGAGCGCGGGGACCCACGCGGATTTACTGCGGATTGCACGCGGGCTCGACGAAAAGAAGAACCGGCTGCGGGCGGAGATCGTTGCGGACGAAGTGCGTCCGGCTGGCGATTTCCTGCGGCGCACCGCCGCCGAGGGCGGATGGCGCGTGGTGCTGATCGACGGTGCGGACCGGATGAACCGCAATGCCGCCAATGCGCTGCTGAAAATTCTGGAAGAGCCACCGGCGCGGGCGGTCCTGATCCTGACATGCGATGCGCCGGGGCGTCTGTTGCCCACGATCCGTAGCCGCTGCCGACTGCTGCCTCTCGCACCGCTGGAGGATCGTGACGTGGCGGATGTGCTGGCACGGAACGGCGTTTCAGACGTGGAAATTTCCCGTGTTCTGCCGCACGCGCAGGGCTCCCCGGGGCGGGCATTGCGATATCTGGGCGATACGGATGGCACGATTGAGGCAGCCGTACAGTCCATTATCGCGGGCAAGGGCGCGCCCGGTGACGAATATGGCTTTGCCGAAAGCATTGCACGGGGCGACAATGGTTTCCCTGCCTTCTTTACCCTGTTATGCGACGAGGTCTCGTCCCGCGCGCGTCAGTCCGCCCGGTCGGGAGATGGAAGCACGGCGGCGCGTCTGGCGGCACTGTGGGACACGTTGAACCGCATTCGATCCGAGACCGAGCGTTCCAATCTTGATAAACTTCAGGCCGTTCTTTCGGCCGTTTCGACCATGAGTGAGATATGACAGCGCGTTTTTACGTCACGACCCCGATCTATTACGTGAATGGCGCGCCGCATATCGGCCACGCCTACACCTCGGTCGCGGCGGATGTCGTGGCGAGATTTCATCGTCTGTCCGGGGCGGACGTGCATTTTCTGACCGGCACGGACGAACACGGTCAGAAGGTGGAGCAGGCCGCGGCTGCGGCCGGGCTGGGCGCGCAGGCCTTTGCGGACGGGATCGCGGCGGATTTCCGCGCGATGGCGGACGCTATGAACATCTCCTACGACGATTTTATCCGCACGACGGAAGATCGGCACAAACGCGGTGCCTCCGCATTGTGGGAGAAGGTTGCGGCAAACGGTCACATCTATCTGGGTGCGTATGAGGGCTGGTACGCCCTGCGCGACGAGAGCTTTTATGGCGAGGATGAACTTGTCACGCGCCCTGATGGCACAAAGGTCGCGCCGACCGGTGCCCCGGTTGAATGGGTGCGGGAGCCGTCTTATTTCTTCGAGCTCTCCGCGTTCGAGGACAAACTGCTCGCCCTGTATGAGGAGCACCCGGAATTTATCGGCCCGCACGGGCGCTATCGCGAGATCAGCAGTTTCGTCAAACAGGGGCTGCGCGATCTTTCGATCAGCCGGACCAGTTTCTCGTGGGGCATCCCGGTCCCGGGGGATTCGGAGCACGTGATGTATGTGTGGTTCGATGCGCTGGCAAATTATCTGACGGCCCTCGGCTATCCGGACGAGAATGCCGATCTGATGCGGTTCTGGCCCGCAAACCTGCATCTGGTTGGCAAGGATATCGCCCGCTTCCACACCGTCTATTGGCCTGCGTTTCTGATGGCCGCGGGTATCGAGTTGCCAAAGAGCGTTTTCTCGAACGGATGGTGGACCATCGAGGGCGAGAAGATGAGCAAGTCGCTCGGCAATGTCATTGACCCGCGGGCGCTGGTGGCAGAGTTCGGACTGGATGCCGTGCGCTTCTTCCTGCTGCGTGAAGTGCCGTTTGGCGGGGATTCCGACCTGAACCGTCGTGCGCTGATCAGCCGCACGAACGTGGAGCTGGCAAATGACCTGGGCAATCTGGCGCAGCGCACGCTGTCGCTGATTGCGCGCAATTGCGACGGGATCTTGCCCCCCGAAGGCGCGCGTACGGACGACGACGCAGAACTCCTCGCGCAGGCGCACGCACTGCCGACGTTGCTGGCCGAGCATATCGGGCGCTTTGCCCTGACCGACGCGCTGGAGGAAGTCTGGCGTGTGATCCGCGCGTCCAACTCCTATATCGATCGTCAGGCGCCGTGGGCGCTGAAGAAGACGGACATGGCCCGTATGGCCGATGTGCTGCGGGTTCTGGCCGATGTGTTGCGGTCGATCTCGACCATGCTGCAGCCTTTCATGCCGGACAGCATGGACGCGATGCTGACCCAGCTTGGGGTTGAGCCGGGCGAGCGGACGCTGGCGGCGTTGGGCACGGCGCTGCCCGGCGGCCGGGCACTGCCTGCGCCAAAGGGTGTGTTCCCGCGTTACGTTGCACCGGAAGATGCGACGGCGAGCACATGAACGACCTTCCTCTGCCAGCGAAATTCGGCGGTGCGCTGGTCGACTCCCACTGCCATCTCGACCGGTTTTCGGCTGAGGAACAGGCGGTTCTGGTTGAGCGCGCCCGCTCTGTCGGGCTGTCCGGCCTGGTGACGATCGGCACAAGCCTTGCCGATGCCCATGTTCAGGAGGGGCTTTGTGCACTCGACCGGCCCGACATGCGGGTCTGGTGCACGATCGGGACGCATCCGGATCACGCTCATGAAGAAGATGTGCCTGACCCCGAAAAGCTTGCGCAGCGGGCGTCGCGCCCCGGAACTGTTGGTATCGGGGAATCCGGGCTGGATTATTTCCACGGCACGCCGGATGTGCGGGAGCGGCAGCAGCAGAGTTTCCGCGCCCATATTCGCGCGTCCCGTCTGGCCGATCTGCCGCTGGTGATCCACGCGCGCGATGCTGACGATGACGTCGCGGAAATTCTCGAAGAGGAAACCCGCGCGGGCGGTGCGTTCCGGTTCCTGCTGCATTGCTTTTCGTCGGGACCGATGCTGGCTGAACGGGCTTTGGCGTTAGGGGGCTACGTCAGTTTCTCCGGCATTGCGACGTTCAATAAATCCGAAGCCGTGCGCGCGGTCGCAGCATCCGTCCCGGAAGACAGGCTGCTGGTCGAGACCGATGCGCCGTTCCTCGCGCCCGCGCCGTTGCGGGGCAAGCGCAATGAACCAGCGCTGGTGGTGCACACCGCCCGGCTGCTGGCGGGTGTCCGGGGCATGGACGAGGCGACGTTCGCAGCCGTGACGACCGCGAATTTCCATCGTCTTTTCTCCCGAGCGGCCTGACGCGATGGAACTGGTGATCCTCGGGTGTGGTGGTTCTGCCGGTGTGCCGATGATCGGTGGTCCGGATGGCCGGGGAGACTGGGGCGCTTGCGACCCGACCGAGCCGCGCAATCGTCGGACACGGTCTTCGGTCATGCTGCATGATCCTCTGGCAGGTCGCAGCCTGCTGGTCGATACCGGCCCGGACCTACGCTCCCAGTTACTGGCAAACGGGATCGGGCGGTTCGACGCCGTGTTTTATACGCACCCGCACGCCGATCACATTGCGGGACTCGATGAACTGCGTCAGATCAACCGGGAGATCGGGCGAGCACTGGATCTGTTCGGGACCGCCGCGACGCTGGCGGAAATTCGATCACGTTTTGATTACGCGTTTCAGCCGTGGAGCGGGGGCGATTTCTACCGCCCGGTTATCAACCCGATCCCGCTCGAACCCGGGCGGGAGCATGTTCTTGCGGGGTTCGCGCTGAATGTGTTCGAGCAGAGCCACGGGCGCACCACGTCGCTGGGGATTCGATGCGGTAATCTGGCCTATTGCACCGACGTGGTGACATTGAATGAAGACGCGCTGGATCGTCTGCAAGGGGTGGAAACCTTTGTCATCGACTGCTTCCAGCGCCGTCAGCATCCCGCGCACGGCTGGCTGGAGCAGGTCGAGACGTGGCGTGCGCGAATCGGTGCCAGACGGACGATTCTCACGCACATGGGCACCGATATGGACTGGGGGTGGCTTCAGGCACACTTGCCATCGGGTGTTGAGGCAGCGTTCGATGGGTTGCGCGTGGCGTTCGACGCCTGAGGCGAACGGCCAAATTCCTGATTTGGATCGGGTTTATACGCGCCTTGCGTGTCGCGCTTCGTGATGAGCGTGACGGGCAGGGATGCTGTTTTCTATTGAATCCGGCATCGCAGGGGCGATAGCGTCAGGGCAGTGTTTCGACGAACCGGGATCAATGGCTCATTTTCAGAGAATCTGCAAGATATGCGATTTAATTTCTGATTTGCGGGGTCTGCGCCCAATGGCTGCAATCAGCCGGAGGACGCGCACCGCTCTCTGAAATCAGGCGAACCAGACCCGCTTCCGGACCGCAAATGACGTTCTCGGAGTGTGCTGCTGATGGCTTCGTTCACAGACGTTTTTTCTCTCGCGACCGCAATGCGCGACGAACTCCGCGAAACAGAAATGACCCTCGCGGAATACCTTGCTGCGTGCCGCGACGATCCGACCTGCTACGCCAGTGCTTCGGAGCGTATGCTGGCAGCAATTGGCGAGCCTTCTCTGTTCGACAGTTCCCGCGACCCGCGCATGGGGCGGGTTTTCATGAATCGCACGGTGCGGACCTATCCCGCGTTCGCGGACTTCTTCGGCATGGAAGAGACGATCGAGCAGATCGTCGGTTTCTTCCGGCATGCGGCCCAGGGGCTGGAGGAACGCAAGCAGATCCTCTATCTGCTCGGCCCGGTGGGGGGCGGCAAATCGTCGCTGGGTGAGCGACTGAAGTCGCTGATGGAAAAACAGCCGATCTATGTCCTCAAGGCCGGGCGGCATCTGAGCCCGGTGTTTGAAAGCCCGCTCGGCCTGTTCGACCCGGTGCGGATGGGCGACACGCTGCGTGAACAGTACGGCATTCCGAAACGGGTGCTGAACGGGATTTCCAGCCCTTGGGCGCTCAAACGCCTTGAGGAGTTCGACGGCGATCTTTCGCGCTTTTCGGTCGTAAAACTGCACCCTTCGCGACTGCGCCAGATTGCAGTGGCGAAGACCGAGCCGGGGGACGACAATAACCAGGACGTTTCTGCTCTGGTCGGTAAGGTCGATATTCGTCAGTTGGAGCATTACAGCCAGAACGACCCGGATGCTTACGGATATTCAGGCGGTTTGAACCGCGCCAATCAGGGCATTCTCGAATTTGTGGAGATGTTCAAGGCACCGATCAAGATGCTGCATCCGTTGCTGACGGCAACGCAGGAAGGCAATTACGTCGGGACCGAGAATATCGGATCCATCCCGTTCACAGGCATCATCCTTGCCCACTCGAACGAGGCGGAGTGGCAGAGTTTCCGTAACAATCGCTCTAACGAAGCGTTTCTGGACCGCGTGTGCGTCATCAAGGTGCCTTACTGCCTGCGCGTGACGGAAGAGACACGGATTTACGAGAAGCTGATCGAATCTTCTGCATTGGGTAAGGCACCGTGCGCGCCGAACACGTTGGAAATGCTGGCACGGTTCGCGGTTTTGTCGCGGCTGAAACCGCACCCGAATTCAACGCAGTTCGCGAAGATGCGGGTTTACGATGGCGAGAACCTGCGCGAGACCGATCCTAAAGCGCGCACGATGCAGGAATATCGGGATACTGCAGGCGTGGATGAGGGGATGGAGGGCATTTCGACGCGCTTTGCGTATAAGGTGCTTTCGGCGACTTTCAACCATGATTCCAACGAGATATCTGCTGATCCAGTGCATCTGATGTATGTGCTGGAGCAGGCCGTGAAGCGGGAGCAGTTTCCGGCAGAGGTTGAAGCCAACTATCTGTCGGTTCTGAAATCCGAACTTTCCCGGCGCTATGCCGAGTTTTTGGGGCACGAAATCCAGAAGGCCTATCTCGAGAGCTATAATGATTATGGGCAGAACCTTTTCGACCGGTATCTGGATTACGCTGATGCATGGATCGAGGATCAGGATTTCAAGGACCCGGACACTGGCCAGATGATGAGCCGGGATCTTCTGAACGCGGAACTGACGAAAATTGAAAAGCCTGCGGGCATTGCCAACCCCAAGGACTTCCGCAACGAGGTTGTGAAATTCTCGCTCCGCGCGCGTGCAGCCAATGGGGGCACGAACCCGCGCTGGACGTCTTATGAGAAAATCCGCGACGTTATCGAGAAGCGGATGTTCAGCCAGGTAGAAGACCTGCTGCCGGTCATCAGTTTCGGGTCGAAAAAGGATGGAGAAACCGAACGCAAGCATGACGAGTTTGTCGAGCGCATGGTGTCGCGTGGCTATACCGATCGTCAGGTCAGGCGTCTGGTCGAGTGGTATATGCGCGTCAAGCAGTCGGCGTAACGCGTGAGGGCCGGTTCCCGGCAACCGGAACCGGCGGCTTGCCCCTTCGATAAAATGGACCAGCCTGAACCGCAGGCCGGTCACGCGCCCCTTTCAGCGGGGGCACAAAGGGAACGGTGCGATACGTGGATATCATCGACAGACGCCCCAATCCGCACGGGAAGAATCTCGATAACCGGCGGCGTGTTCTGGAACGGGCACGCGGCGCGGTGCAGAAAGCGGTGCGCGACGCCGTGGCATCCGGCAAAATCCGCGAGGCAGCACAACCCAATGCGGTGTCCATCCCCTCTGACGCACTGCATGAGCCCAGCTTTCATCGGATGTTTGCCGATGGACAGCGCCAGTTGATCCTGCCCGGCAACCGGGAATTTTCCACCGGCGACAGGATTCAGCGGCCACCGTCTGGTGGTCGAGGCAAGGGATCGGGCGAGGGGGCGGCGAGCGAGCAGGGGTCGGGTCAGGATTCTTATCGGTTCCTGTTGAGCCGTGAGGAATTTCTCGACCTGTTCTTCGACGATCTGGAATTGCCGGATCTGGTCAAGCGTGAGATCGCGACCACGGAACTCTCGGCGCCAAGCCGTGCGGGCTTAAGCAGCGAAGGGTCGCCATCGCAACTCGATCTCGGGCGCACCATGCGACATTCCATGGGACGCCGCATCGGCCTGAAGCGTCCGAAGCCTGAACATGCGCGTGAGATCGAAGTGCAGATCGAAGAACTCGAGGCACGACGACCGCTGAGCGACGCCGATCTGGAGACACTGGAGCGACTGCGTGGGGAGCGCACCGCGATGTCGCGGCGCCTCAATCGTATTCCTTGGGTCGATCCGGTGGATTTGCGCTATCGGCGGTTCACGATGGTGCCGAAACCTTCAACGCGCGCCGTCATGTTTTGTGTGATGGATGTGTCGGGCTCGATGACGGAGCGTATGAAGGAACTGGGCAAGCAGTTCTTCCTGCTGCTGCATGTATTCCTTGAGCGGCGCTACAAAAAGCTCGACATCGTGTTTATCCGCCATGCGGAAAGCGCTGAGGAGGTGGATGAGGAGACGTTCTTCAACGACCCACGAACCGGCGGGACGGTGGTTTCTACGGCACTGGCTGAGGTAACGCGTATCCAGAAAGCGCGGTATCCGGCCGATCAGTGGAATGTCTATGTCGCGCAGGCATCCGATGGGGACAATACTGGCTCCGATACGCCAGTCGCCGTCACGATGTTGACCCAGGACATTCTGCCGGCGGTTCAGTATTTCGCCTATATCGAGATTTCGGGCTCTGGCGCGATCATTCGGGGAGAGACGGATCTGTGGCGTGCCTATCGCGGTGTGGCAGAGCAGTTTCCGCAGCTTGCGATCCGGCAGGTTGCCGATCGCAAGGACATTTTTCCGGTTTTCCGCGAGCTTTTCTCCCGCCGCTCTCCTGAACAGGCAGGTGCATGATGAACAGCATCACCACGGGCCAGTCGGGCCTGCTTTATACCGGATCGGACTGGAACTTTCAGATTCTACGCGATTCCTACGATGCGATTGAGGATATTGCGGTGCGGGAGCTTGGGCTGACGACCTATCCCAATCGCATCGAGATCATCACGTCCGAGCAGATGCTGGATGTTTACACGTCGCACGGTATGCCGCTGATCTATTCCCATTGGTCGTTCGGCAAGCGTTTCGTCGGGCACGAGAACGCCTATCGTCAGGGACTGATGGGGCTGGCGTATGAAGTGGTGATCAACTCAAGCCCTTGCATCAGCTATCTGATGGAAGAAAATTCGGCGACGATGCAGGCGCTGGTGATCGCCCATGCGGCCTTCGGCCACAATCATTTCTTTCGCAATAACCGGCTGTTTCGGGAATGGACCGACCCAAGCCAGATACTCGACTATTTGGAATTTGCCCGCGCCTATATCGCGCGCTGCGAGGAGCAGCACGGCGTGCGCGCGGTCGAGCGCATTATCGACGCAGCGCATGCGTTGCAAGGGCAGGGCGTGCATCGCCATTCCGGCGCGCGTCGCCTCGATCTTCAGGCGGAGCAGCTGCGTGCGCGTGAACGGCGGGAATATGAGGACAGCACGTTCAACGACCTGTGGCGGACGGTGCCGGAAAATGACGTCGAAAAGCCGCTTGTTGACAGTGTAGATGCGGTCGATCCGAATCTGGGCCTGCCGGAAGAGAACCTGCTGTATTTTCTCGAGAAACACGCCCCCAAGCTTGCATCGTGGGAGCGCGAGATCATTCGGATCGTGCGGCTGATCGCTCAGTATTTCTATCCGCAGCCGCAGGTCAAAATGATGAATGAAGGCTGCGCGACGTGGGTGCATGACTACATCATGCGTCGGTTGCATGAGATGGGACGCATAGACGACGCCGCGTTTCTGGAGACGATCCATTCCACGTCCAATGTCATCGCGCAGTATGACTTCGACCGCGTTGGGCCGAATTTTAATCCGTATGCGCTGGGCTTTGCGATGATGACGGACATTGCGCGCATGTGTACGGACCCGACGCAGGAGGACCGTGACTGGTTTCCCGATATTGCAGGCAATCAGGATCCGATCGGGACACTGAAACATGCGTGGGCGGAGTTTCGGGACGAGAGCTTCATCCAGCAATATCTGTCGCCTGCGGTCATGCGTCGTTTCCATATGTTCAGTCTGCTGGACGACACTGAAAAGCCGTATCTGCTGGTTGATGCCATTCATGACGAGGATGGATATCGGGCCATCCGCCGGACGCTCGCCGCGTCTTACGATCCCGGTATCCTGGCCGAGGAAATCGAGATCATTGGTGCGGATCTGGCCGGGACACGGACGTTGCGGCTGGAACATCGCACACGCCCGGGACATTTGCTGGAGCCGGAAGATGCACGCAGGACACTGGCGCATCTGGCGGATTTATGGGGGTATGGCGTTGTTTTGAAGGAAGTGGATTCCCAGTCCGGGCGTGTTTTATTCACACATTCAGCACCCTAGTACGATTGGACCCGTCGGCGCCGCATTCGGCTGCGTCGATCGGTTCGTGTGTATTTATTTTGGCATAATATATATTAGGAGACTTTTGTGTGTCGGCCTTGACGCGGGTCCTACGCTACGAAGCAGATTGTGTTTCTGACGATCAAGAACCGCTCGGAACCGACTCCTTGTCTGATCATGTGTTGGCTCAGGCGCGTGCGATACCGCTCTGTCTGCCGAAGAATTCCAATGCACGCAGGTGTGGCTTTTCCGGATCTGCGCCGCCCGAAAGACAGGCCCAATCCGCCGTCACATGCGCGCGGAGCCGGATAAGGGTCGCGTCATAGACCAAAGCGCAGACACTGCCCTGTTACTCCTCGTTACGTCCACTGTTGAACGCGGACGGCTGGATGTCGTTATAAGGCCAGCAATCACACAGGAGTGCCCTTAACGATGCAGTTCGATATCCCGCACCTCGCCGCCGAATTCAGGCACGCGATTCCGCTTTTGATACCCGGTGCCTTGCATGTTCTCGAAGCCTTGGTGATCCTGGCGATCGGCATCTGGATTGCTGGCAAATCTGACCGGATCACGAACCGGATGCTCGAAAAAGCCGGCCATTTCGACGAGATGCTGCGCGGGTTCTTCGGAAACATCGTGCGCTACTTTATCCTGACGATCACGGGCCTGACGGTGCTGGGTCAGTTCGGTGTGCAGACCGCAAGCCTCGTCACCGTGATTGGCGCGGCATCTCTGGCAATCGGTCTGGCACTGCAGGGAACACTCTCGAACCTCGCTGCCGGGGTCATGTTGCTGATTTTCCGCCCGTTCCGCCTTGGTCATAATGTGACGGTCGGGGGTAATACTGGCACGGTGCATACCCTGACACTGTTCTGGACCGAGATCGTGACGGACACGAACGCACAGATTCTGGTCCCGAACAGCAGCGTCTGGGGTCAGGCCTTGCGGAACACCAGCATCTATCCACAATCTGCCAAGCGGATTTCCGTACGATTTCCCCTGCCCGGCAACACGGACCTTGCGACGACGCGCACCCGTGCGCTCGGGGTGATTTCGGGTCTGGAGCGGGTTTCACCAGAACCGCCGCCCGAGATCATGTTCGATCGTTCCACGACAGACTATACCCTGCTGCTCTACGTGAAGTTCACGCCAAAGGGCGATGATGACGAAGCAAGCAGCGCAGTCATCGAAGCAGTAGAGACCGAGTTGCGCCCCGTGCCGGTCATCGACTGAACTGAACCGCCCTACTTGCCACGTCGCCTTCTGGACAAACGCGTCTGCTGACCACATTTGAGGCAGACACTCCGGAAGGCATGGCGACGATGAATGTAGCAGGAACATCCCAACCGACCTTCTTCACACAGTTTCCAATGCAGAAGGTCAACAGCACATCCCTTGATGATGTGCTGTCCGGAGAAGCCGCTCCGCGCGTGACGATCCTGTTTCTCTGGGGCTTGAACTGCCCTAACTGCGACATCGCCAAGGCGGCCATTCTCAGAACACCGGATCGTTTCCTGTGGCCCACCGTCAGATGGCTTCAGTGCAACGTCTATGACGATTTCCCGATGGCCAGCCGCTTTGGATTGCACGGCGCGCCAACCTTCGTGGTCTATCGTGACCGCCGATCACGCGGCCGCATCACCGGGTGGCCGGGGGGTGAAGCCTTCGTTCGCGCGATCGAGCAGCAGATCGCTGTCTAGAGTCAAAAAAAGCGCGCCTCTTTCGGGGCGCGCTTTTTCATCGAAGATTCGAAACGCTCAGTTTGTCCGGCTGCGGAATCGCATCGCGAGTGCGGCGATCAGCAACACGATAACAAGCCCCGCACCTGCCATCACCCATGGCAGGGCTTCGAGCAGTTTCGGCTTGTTGTCACCGGATTTCAGCACATCGACATCCTGTTCCGACACCTTCAGTTCAGCATTGCCGAAATGCGACAGGACATAATTTGTGACGGCGGCAACCTGCGCGCTGCTCATCTGGTCCTCGAAGGCGGACATGGCGACCTTGCCGTCGTTGGTCTGACGCTGGATACCCTTGAGCACGGCGAGGATCAGATTGTTCGGCGAGGTTGCGCCTGTTGCCGTATTTGCCGTCAGGGAGGGATAGAACTGGTCCTGCGTCCCCTGCCCGTTCAACTGATGGCAGGTCGCGCACGCACCGACATACAGTTCCTGTCCGTTGACACTGGTGCCGTTCTTCATGGCGTCCGGACTGCGATCCACCGCACGGTCCAGCACGGACAGATCTGCAGCCTTGGGCGTCGCAAAGCTGAACGCGGGTTGCTTTTGCGCAGGGTCGCGCACCGCAGGCACCGTTTTCAGATAGGCCGCAATCGCCGCAATATCGTCGTCAGTCAGGAAGCGCAGGCTGTGCTCAACCGCTTCAGCCATACCGCCGGCCGCCTGCGCCTTTCCATGTGCAGCACCGGTCCGCAGATAGGCGATGACCTCGTCGCTGCTCCATCCGCCGATACCGCTGACGGCATCTGAGGTGATGTTCGGCGCATGCCATCCGCCCAGCGGCGCACCAGCAAGGAACTGCGAACTCTTCTCCGCCATCGCGATGTTGCGCGGTGTGTGGCAGGTCGAGCAATGAGCGAGCGTTTTTACAAGATACTCACCGCGCTTCGCACCGCCGGGACCCGTCAGACCGCTGTCGGCCGGGGTTCCGCCCGCAAACATCATGTTCCAGCCGATCATCAGCAAGCGCTGGTTAAATGGAAACGGCAGTTTTGTGCTGACCGACGGCGCGCGATCGACTGGCTTCACGTCCTGCATGATGTAGGCATACAGGGCGTGGATATCGGCATCCGACATGGTGGCATAGGCGGTGTAGGGCATCGCGGGATAAAGATGCCCGTCTGGTGCGACGCCTTTGCGGACCGCGTCGGCGAATTGTGCCTCGGTCCACGCGCCGATACCGAACTGCTTTGAAGGCGAGATATTCGTGGCGATGATATCGCCCAATGGCGAAGACAGCGAGTATCCGCCGGCGTAAGGCGTGCCGTCGCCCCCGGTGTGGCATGCCATGCAGTCGGCAGCGCGGGCGACATAAGCCCCCTGCTTTACCAGTGCTGCATCGCTGGTGGCGGCGTGGGCGCCCGGCGCAAAGGCTACGGCGCCGGTCAGCGCGAGGGCTGCAATGGTCCAGCGTGCCATTTCAGACTTCCTTCGCGATCTGTTCTGCGGCGCGGATTGCCAGGGCAACGCCGGTCAGGGTCGGGTTGATAATGCCGCAGGCCGGGATGACGCCCGTTGTGGCCAGGAACAGGTTGTCATGATCCCATGAGCGGCAGTCGCCGTTCACGACCGAGGTTTTGGCGTCGTCGCCCATCAGGACCGTGCCCATGATATGGTCGCGGTTCTGCCAGCCGGTGTTGTCCTCGACCACAGTTCCGCCCATCAGCTTCACGAACTGCGCGTAGTCTTCCTTCGCTTTCACCGCGCCTGCGGCGATGTAGTCGTCGGTATCGTAATGGACGGTCAGCGTCGGGATACCGAGCGCGTCCTTGTGCTTTGTCGAGGGCTGCACCCGGTTGGTTGCATGCGGGAGCATCTCGAACACGCTCGAAATATCAACCCAGCGGGCTGCCATATGACGGATCTGCTCATCAAGTTCCGGACCGACAACGCCCTTTTTCAGCAACGACTGCGTGATCTGCCGGTTCGG
>Ga0157365_10000394_pt1 | contig 19224 bp, 16 predicted proteins | sample AttsexASBM3_FD_111478 | JGI IMG/M metagenome (GOLD analysis project Ga0157365, IMG submission 111478) | Fungus gardens microbial communities from leaf cutter ant in Ribeirão Preto, State of São Paulo, Brazil - Atta sexdens ASBM3 | ecosystem: Host-associated > Fungi > Mycelium > Unclassified ... | reverse complement strand
AAGATACGGGACAACCAACGACCATTCTTCGTCTGATACGTCAGAGGGATACGGCTTCCGAACTCGCGTCATTCAGCATTACTGAACCAATCACGCATGAAAGTACATAACACCCTCTAGGACCGCGCGTGAGTAATGCGTTGATTTGATGTTCTGTATTTTTTGAAGTGTAGCGAGTAGCACGCAGCTTATTTCTGGCATTGTGATGCGAGCTTCGGGTGGCTGCCCATAGGGTGCCCTCTCACGCGGGCGTCGCAAGGACGTTGAAAGTCCATCTAAGATTTTAGCTAACGGCAGTAGAACGAATCTGGATGACGGCTTTATGGAAACTACGACATCACACTCGGAGAATTCAGTATTTTCGCGCCCATGCACGAAAGCCGTCTTGATACTAAAACAGATTTGATGACTGACCATGGTCCGATCCGCCCGTTCTTTCAATTAGGCCTTCACAGCTTGGAGCAAGTTTTGGTTGAGCGAGCGTGAAAACAATTTGTCTTGGTATTGCACGAAGACGGTACGCTCAAGTCATGTTCAGATGCCAAAATCCAGAACCAGCTAAAGAATGTCGTATTATTCAGCTTTTCGGCTAGCCTAGGGTCGAAAAGGGCATGCCAGACAGCAAGCAAAATCGTCCGGAACATCGGTAGCAGCAGCCATGCGGCGTTTTTCTTCATCGCGGGATCGACGTCTGCCGACAGAGTGGCGGTAGGCTGCCACTCGATCAGGGAAGCGATTAAGTCCTGTGATGATAGCTTCGGCTCCAGCCGCAAGAAATTAAAGAGGTCCTGACCAATCGCCCAGTATTCCATCACCATTCTCCAATCTCGATATCACCTACTAGAGAGTGATCAATGGCGCCCGTCGGCCGTCACTCGCACACAGGTCTGGGGAAAATACCTGCCCCTTTTCAAGACGTCACTCAAGAATGTTCGCTACGTCGCGTATAACCGCCAAATTACAGCTAAGCTCATTTCGGCAGCCCACAAAGTGCTTCTCCTGAGGAACATCGGGTCAGTCAACGCCGATAGGGAAATTCGGAAATACTTTGGTACACCAACCGGAAAAACCAGAAAAGAAACAATGTCGCCTTAGAAACTTTTGATCCAGCCTCTCTCCTTATGTCATTGCGCGGCAAAATTCCTTGAGGCGGTTGCATGCCTCGTCCAGTGACTCCATTGATGCGGCGAAGGATATTCTGAAGTGTGGACTGAGGCCGAAGGCGGCTCCCTGAACGGCGGACACTCCATGCTCAACCAGGAAAGCAGCGCAGAAGTCTTCATCCGTCTGGACCCGTCGGCCGCCGGCGGTCGTACGACCAAGGAAATTACGACAGGATGGATAGGCGTAGAAAGCGCCATCCGGCGCACGACAAGTCAGCCCAGGTATCTTGTTCAATGCGGCTACGATTACGTTTCGCCGATCGAGAAAGATCTCGCGCGCTTGCCGGACGCTTTCCTGCGGGCCATCAAGTGCCTCGACGGCGGCCCACTGACTGATGCGGCACGCTCCGCCGGTGAGTTGGCTTTGCGCGAGTTCCATGGCTTGGATCAATGGGGCCGGCCCGCCACCATAGCCGATCCTCCAGCCTGTCATCGAATAGGCCTTTGACACCCCGTTCGCCGTGAGAGTCCGTTCCTTCAGTCGGGGTTCGATCTCCGCGATGGTCCAGTATTTGTCTTCCGAATAGACAAGGTGCTCGTAGATGTCGTCGCTCAGCACCATCACGTGAGGATACCGGACGAGGACTTCGGCTAATGCACTCAGCGCGTAGCGGCTATAGACGGCACCGGAAGGATTGCCAGGGCTATTGAGGATCACCCACTTAGTGCGCGGAGTGATGGCACGTTCCAGATCCTCAGGACGCATTAGAAAGCCGTTGTCAATCGATGTCGCCACTATGACCGGCTTTGCAGCAAATAGGTTGGCCAACTGCAAATAGCTCACGTAGTATGGTGCCGCCATGATGACCTCGTCGCCAGGATCAAGCGTCGCCATCATCGCAGTCGCGATGACCTGTTTGCAGCCGTTACCTACGATGATCTCGGCCGGAAGATAGTCGAGGCTGTTCTCGCGCTGGAACTTGCGACGCACGGCGTCTTTCAACTCTAAGATTCCACCCACCGGCGGATATTTCGTTTGACCCTCCTGAATAGCGCGGAGAGCCGCCATCTGGATGTTGTCGGGTGTCGGGAAATCCGGCTCGCCAATGCTAAGCGAGATCACGTCCTGCCCGGCCTTCTTTAGGTCGCGGGCGAGTTGGGTGATCGCGATAGTGGCAGAAGGCTGGATCGCAGCCAGCGCCGCTGAACGGTGGAACCCACCATCGGCCGCTTTGATCACAGGCGCACCAGCTGGCCTTGCGCATCGCGCTCGACTCCATAGTCGCGTTGCGCCGCCTCCCATGAAATGAACTCACGGACGAGGTCATTCTCGATCGCCTCGAGATTGCGATCTTTGGGGTCGCCGTAGCCGGCACCGCCGGGCATCTCCAGAACGACGCTGTCGCCCTCTGGGACCGTCTGGCGTCCCTTGGCGCGTAGTGTTGCACCGGAGGCCAGGCTGATCGAGCCTCGTGCACCGTCGAGGCCGCCTTCGCGTCCCATCGGCGGGTTCGCCACCCGGTCGAACGTAGCGAACACTGCGAATGCCTCCGGCTCACGATTGCCGATAACCATCGTCTGGCCAAGTCCACCCCGGTGTCTGCCAGCCCCGCCGGAATCCATCCGAAGCTCCTTTTTCCAAACCACTAAGGGCGTAATGGCCTCGGTCACCTCAATGGGGACATTCTTGACTCCCGACGGGAACGGAGTTGCCGACAAGCCATCAAGCGCGGGCCTTGCGCCCGCGCCGCCAGAGTGCAGGCTCATCATCATGAAGGTGGTGGAACTTGGCTTGAATGCCATATTCGTCAGGCCATGCCCGGCGCCCGCCTTCAGGCCCCATAGCGAGCCCGCTCCTTCGGCAGGGACTTCGTTTGGTAGAAGCTGATGAAGGCAGCCGAAAACTGTATCTGGGATGAGATGGCCGATCACCGAGCGTACCGCGACGGCACAGGGGAACAGCGCGTTGACGATGGTATTCTCTGGTGCCGAAATCTTTATCAGGGCGAGCGAAGCGTGGTTATTGGGGATCTTGGGCGCGATCACGCATTTGATCGCGAAGGATGCGTAGGCAGTCGTATAGCACATTGGACAGTTGATGCCGTAGTTCGACACGCCCGAGGTGCCGGTGAAATCAACAGTGACCTCACCTGTGCCAATCTCCACGCTGCAGGCGAGGTCGATCGGATAGTCGTAGCCGTCCGTCCGCATAACGTAGGTGGCCCGGCCCCGTGGCAGGATCGCGATTGCCTCGCGCATCGCCTTGTCGGTGCTTTCCAGGATGAAGGTACCGACGTCTTCCAACGCACCTACTTGGTATTCGCTCATCAAACGATTGAGCGCTTTCGCGGCCATCGTATTGCATGCCGCAAGCGCATAGAGGTCGCCCTCCACCTGGATGCTCTCGCGAACATTGTTGCGTACGATCTCGATGAACATCGAGTCCACCTGCCCTGCGTCGGCAAAGCGCATGATCGGGACGCGAAGTCCCTCGTGGTACACTTGGCGACCATCGGGATTGAATCCGATCCCGCCAATGTCCACCACGTGCGCTGTGCATGCGAAAAGAGCCACCACCTTGTCGCCGTGGAACGCAGGCGACACGAAAGTGAAATCGTGTAGGTGTCCTGTTCCCTGCCACGGATCGTTGGTTAGGAAGCAGTCACCGGGCCGCATGGTGTCCAGGGGAAATTTTTTGAGAAAATGTGGTACAGCCAGCGCCATCGAGTTGATATGACCCGGTGTGCCAGTCTCCGCCTGAGCCAGCATCCTGCCCTGGACGTCAAAGACACCTGCGGACACGTCTCCGGCCTCGCGCGTGGACACAGAGAACGACGTGCGAACGAGGGTCTGCGCCTGCTCCTCGACGATGGCGAGCAACCGGTTCCACATGACCTGGAGGCGGATGCGATCGGCCATTTTGCTCATGCCCTTTTCTCCAGAAGGATGTAGCCTGAGGCTAGGATGCGTGCGTTGAAATTGCGGCCGACGAGCGTAGAAGTCTCGTCTTCCACAATGATGGCCGGCCCCCTGACAGTCATCCCCACGCGGAGGCCGGACCGCGAATAAATCCCGTGTGGAATGGCTTCCACGATGTCGGGATCGAAGACCATCCTGACTTGCTCGGGCGGCTGAACGGTCCAAGTCATCGGTTCTTCGGCATGCGGTGGCCGGGGTATCGGAACGCTAGCAGAGAGACGCCAGGTCATGATCTCGAGCCCGAGCTTCGGGATCGTGCGCCCATAGAGTTCTGCATAACGCTCGGCGAACAACTCTTCGAGCAGCACGCGATCGACAGGCGTCAAATCGCGTAATGGAAGCGCGACGTCGATCTCGTGCCCTTGACCGCGATAGCGGATGAAGGCCGTCCTCTGCTCGACGATATCGCCTTCTGGAGCACCGCGGCGGATCGCGGCAACGGCCTCGCTCTTCATCTCCCGAAACAGCTCGTTAATCGAGGCCGGGTCAAAATGATCGAGATCCTGATATCGAGAACGGGTCACGTCGTAGGCGACCGGCGCGAGCAGAAAGCCGATCGCCGATCCTACGCCCGCACCGGTCGGAACGACCACGCGGCGAATCCCGCACTTTTCGGCCAGCCGTGCGGCATGGAGTGGGGCCGCGCCGCCAAACGCGATCATAGTGCGCTGGTCGAGGTCTTTGCCCCATTCAATGGCGTGCACGCGGGCGGCGTTCGACATGTTCTCGTCGACGATCTCAGATACGCCGGCCGCCGCGGTGTCGGTGCCTAGTGCCAGTGGCGCGCCAACCGTCAGATCGAGCGCAGCGCGCGAAGCAGAGGACGACAGCTTGATCTTGCCCCCCGCAAAACGCTCGGGGTCGAGGCGGGAAAGCACAAGGTCGGCATCGGTGACGGTCGGCCTGTCGCCACCAAGACCGTAACAGGCGGGGCCAGGCTTGGAAGACGCGCTCTCTGGGCCGACTGTGATGCGCCCCAGCCCATCGACGCCAGCAATCGAGCCGCCACCGGCACCGATCTCTACCATTTCGATGACGGGAATGCGCAGAGGCAGCCCGGACCCCTTCAGGAACCGGTACTCGCGCCCGACCTCGAAGGTGCGGGACTGGAGCGGCTCGAAGTCGTCGATAAGGCAGATCTTCGCCGTTGTGCCGCCCATGTCGAAGGAGAGGACCTCACGGGCCCCGATCTCGGCAGCGATGTTCTTCGCAAGAATCGCACCGCCGGCCGGACCCGACTCTACCAGCCGGATCGGCAAGCGACAGGCCGTGTCGACCGTGCACATGCCGCCCGACGATGTGATCATGAGAAGCTGGGAGGTCAGGCCCTCCACGTGGAGAAGGTCCTCAAGGCGACGGAGATAGCCTTCCATCAGCGGCCGGACATAGGCGTTGGCGACAGTAGTGGAGACCCTGTCGTATTCCCGGATCTCGGGGCTGACTTCGGACGAGAGCGAGATCAGTGCATCTGGGATGACAGAGCGAATAATCTCGGCAGCGCGACGTTCGTGCTCGCTATTCTGGTAGGAGTGGAGAAAAGCAATCGCAACCGCCCTTATCCCGAGCTCGGCAAGCTGCCTTGCCACAGCAGCGACATTCTCGTCATTCAGGTCGATCAGAACAGAACCGTCGGCAGCAAGCCGCTCGCGAACCGTGAAGCGCCGCTGGCGTGGCACCAGCGGTGCAGGACGGACCATGCGAAGGTCGGATTGCTCAAAACGATGCTCATAGGCAATTTCAATAGAGTCACGGAATCCTTCCGTGGTGACCAGAGCGACGTCGGCCCCTTTGCGCTCGATGATCGCATTGGTGGCAAGCGTTGTGCCATGCACCACCGCATCAACGTCACCCGGTAAGATGCCGGATTTCGCCAGGACTTCGTGTGTGCCTGTCAAAAAGCCGCGCTCCGGAGCGTCGGGGGTCGTAAGCGTCTTGGCGGTGATACGCTTGCCACCCACGTCGAGCACGACGTCCGTAAAAGTTCCTCCGATATCGACGGCTAAACGGATCATGATGCGCCTCGGCGTATTGTATAATGGAACATTAGTCCACTCTTATGAAAGCTGGCCGCTTCTTGTCAAGGCGCCGTTGCACTTTCGTACCGTATGAGCGCTCCCCTCCTCGTAAGGCAGCCCACGTATGGTCCGCATATCGATAATGTGGTATGCATAGTAGAAAAGGAGACCCTTCTAGGGATGAATGATGGACACGACCACAGCCAAGGGCTTTCAACTTCTCGAACGACTCGCCTTGAGCGAAACGCCGCGTGGCGTTTCGGAGCTTTCCCGCGAGATGGAGCTGACAAAGTCGAACGTACAACGGATTCTTGCGACCCTCGGAGCACTTGGCTACGTGGAGCAGGAGCCGCAGACCAGCCGCTATTTTGCCACGCTGAAAATGTGGGAATTTGGAAACCGAGTTCGTCAGCGTGGCCCGATCGTGCGCGCCTGTTCCAGCATGGTGAAGATGCTGCGCAGCGAGACTCAGGAGACCACTGTGCTCTGTTTGCTTGACGGGCTTGATGTCATCTATGTCGACAAGCTGGAGAGCGAGAATCCGATCCGTCTCTCATGCCCTATTGGTGCCCGACTACCGGCTCACGCGACGGCGAACGGACGTGTGATCGTAGCTTTCGGCGACTCTACGACTATCGACGAGATCGTAGAGCGTTACGAGACAAGTGTTCCAGATGGAAGAATGGATTTACGCAAGCGGCTGCAGCAGATCAGTGTGCGAGGCTACGAGACGTCGGAGGGCGATTACAGGAGCGGCATAAATAGCATCGCGGCCCCAGTCTATGGGGCGACCGGGTCCGTAGTGGCATCGTTGGGCGTCACAGGGCCGCAGGAACGGCTACCGGTCGGTAGACTCGATGCCCTAGCGGTCGAATTGATGGATGCGGCATCGCGCGCGTCGAACGCGCTCGGCTACGCCGGAACCGGTTGATGCACTAAATTTATTCAGGTCGCTCGATCGTCACAGGAAAGGATAAGGATTGGCACCTCCATCCATCAGCATCGTTCGGCCGGTCAGGCTCGATGCGTGGGGTGAGGCTAGGAATACCGCCGTGCGGCCGATCTCTTCGGCTTTCAGGAATCGTCTCGTCGGCGTGTCCATGAGGCGCTGAGCTCGGATATCTCCTACCGCCGCATTCTGCTCGTGCGCAATGCGCGCGAAATAGGCTGTCAGGCCGTTAGACTCGACTGGGCCTGGCGCGATGTTGTTGACGGTCACACCTGCGGCCGCGACCTGGCGAGCAAGGTTCGCGGCCGCATGGGTCAAGGCTGCGCGCAGGGCGCCCGAAAAGGCGAGGTTCGGATTGACCATGGCAAAGGCGGAAGAGGTGATGTTGATTACGCGCCCATATCCGCGATCGACCATGCCGGCAAGGTAGGCTCCTGCGAGCTCCATCGGGCGAGCAACAATTGCAGAGATACCCTCTTCCCAAGCGCCGGCTGCCCGGAGGATGTCGGCCGCCGGCGAAATGCCGGCGTTTGTGACCAAAATATCGATGTCCGGCACGGCGGCGGTCAGTATGGCTGTGGCGTCCGGATCCGCGAGATCAGCGGCCACGCTGCGCGCCGTCGGCCCAGACCGCCTCAGGGCAGTTACTGCGACATCGAGCCGAGATTGGTCGCGACCGACGATCGTGACCTCGGCACCTTCGTCAGCGAAGGCCAGGGCGCAGGCGAAGCCGATCCCGCGTGACCCTCCACAAACGAGAGCCCTTCGTCCCAGCAGATGCATATCCATCGTCGATCAGACTCTTTCTCTCTAGGTCGGCCCCTGCAGGATCGCCCGGATTCCCGGATGGCCGGCTGCACTACATGCGACGGCAGAGCGAAGCGGGACGATCCGCCCATCCGTAATAGCCGATCAACAACGGCATCGTCAGTTGAGTCCGGGCCGGGACCGGTACTCGCGGAAAATTGGGACGTGCGAAGAAACTCGTAGCGTCGCGGTCAAGCCCCAGCATCTGGTGCGCGACCTTGCGTGCTAGATGCGGGCCCATAGCCATCCCGGAAAATGAGTAGCCTAGGGCATAGAACAGGCCGTCCTGCTTTCCGAAGCGTGGAAAGGCGTCGACCGGAGCTGCGCATTTCCCTTGCCAAGCGTGGGTTAAGCGTGTCCCCTCAAGGTGTGGGAAGATATGGACGAGGTCGCCCTGCAAGCTTGCCGCCAGCTTTCGGAGATCGGTCTGCCAACTCGCTGTCCGGCCCCCCATGAGAATGCGCGTGCTGTCGGAGGAGACCGAGAAGAAATGCGAACGACGACGATTGTCATGGTAGGTGCGGATAAACGGGAGTGTCGCGCGCATCGCGTCGTCCGACAAGCATTCCGTGGCCACCATATAAGACGCGATCGGTAGCAGGCGCCGCCGAAACGATGGGAGAGCGCCACTGGTGTAGCCATTCGTCGCAACCAGGACCTGACGGCAGCTGATCGTGCCTCGCGCTGTGCGGACCAAAAAGCAGTCTCTATCATGACTGACAGCCACAACAGTCGTGTGACCAATGATATCTGCACCGGCTGCGGCCGCGCGTTGCGCGAGGAATTCATGGTAACGCGCCGGCTGTACGGAGCCGTTGAAGGGAAGCCGGATCCCACCGACATACCGCGGGGAGCCGATCTCTGCCTGGACTTCAGCGCGGTCCAGGATTTCGATCGTCTCGCCGATCTCACGCGCTCGGCTTTCGTACTCCCGACGCAGTCGATCAAGAAACGTTGGCGACAATGCGCCGATGACCCGGCCGTTCTCCCGCCAGTCGAAGGCCTCCGGATTTGCGAGGCCAAGCTCGCGGACCGCATCGTAGGCGTCCTGCATCTCTGCAAAGAAGCCTCTGGCGACGCCGGTCCCCTGTGCAGCCTTCAGACTACTATAGCTGTGCTTGAAGTTGCGCCCAATCATTCCTGCATTGCGGGACGACGCGCCGAAGCCCGGCTCGCCAGAGTCGAGCACGACTACATGGCGCCCACCTTCCGACAGAACGCGTGCAGCCTCCACGCCGGTGACGCCTGCTCCTATGACAACGACATCCGCACGACCGGGCAGGCTCTTGGCCTCTGACGAAAGCGCAGTTCGCCCCTCCCACCAGTAAGGCGTCTCCTTAAAATCGGCAGCCAAGCTCATGAGGCAGGCGTCATCGTATAATTCAGCCCCAGGCGCCCTCCATCGGCGTAGATCGTCTGGCCAGTCACGTAAGAGGAATCCTGGGAGGCAAGGAAGGCCACGATCGACGCGATCTCTTCGACTTCTCCTAGCCGGCCGAGGGGGGTGCGGGACAGGATGCGGCGGCGGTTATCGTCGTTAGCCAGCGCCCCCGCGCGAGTCATGTCGCTGACGATGGTCCCGGGCCCAACGCCGTTGACCCGGATCCCGCGTTCGGCGAGCGCGATCGACATCACGGTGGTAAGCTGGTTAAGGCCGCCCTTCGAGACGACGTAGGCCGTCTGATGCGGAAGGGCCAGTTTGGCGTTAACCGACGAGACGTTGACAATGGCGCCAGTGCCCCCACGTCCGACAATATGCCGGGCAACCGCCTGTCCGGCTAGGAAGGCACCCGTCAGATTGATGCGGAGGACACGCTCGAACTCTTCCAGCTTGTAGTCGAGGAAATCGGCCGGCGAGGTAATCCCGGCATTGTTCACCAGGATGTCGACTTTGCCGTAAAGCGATATCGCCTGATCGACGACGTTCTGGACATCCTCCGGATTGGCGATATCGCAGGGAACTGCCGCCGCACCTAGTTCGGTCATTACCGGTGCCAGCTTATCAGAGACGTCCGCTCCTACGACGAGAGCGCCCTCGGCACGGAGTCGTCGCACGGATGCTTGGCCGATCCCCTGCGCGGCGCCCGTCACGATAGCAACTTGGTTTTCGAAACGCACAGCGAGGTCCTCTCTAATGGTTCAATCTTGACCTCGCCAATACGACATAATATGCATCGGTTCAATATGCCGAATAACGATACGGTGAACCAATTGAGAAGTGCTAGAGATGTCAGCGTGACGTCGGACTTGAGTAACTCCCTCGTCAAGACGATGACTGCCCTGACTTTCCTGCTGGTCGGCACGTTCGCCACGAGCAGCCGCGCCGCGTCTCTGGATGCGATCAAAGCGCGTGGAACGCTGCTCTGTCCGGTTCCCACCGCCCCTTATCCCGGCTTCAGCGAGATCGATGCAAAAGGCCGCTGGACGGGGCTCGACATCGACATCTGCCGGTCGATCGCCACAGCGTTGTTGGGCGCGCCGAGCAAAGCGGAGTTCGTGCCGATCAGTTGGGCGGACCGCGTCCCCGCGATCCAGTCCGGTGCCATCGACATCCTTGTCATGCTGACGAGCTGGGTCAGATCGCGCGACGTCAAGCTGGGCCTGCAATTCAGTAACCCCTATTATTATGACGGCGCGCAGCTGATGGTGCCGTTCGCCCTCAACGTCTACAGTGCCAAAGGGTTGTACGGCGCGACGATCTGTGCGATCTCGGGGTCTACAGCGACCAGCGATGTCGACGACTACCTGCGAGGTCTTGCCGTCAAGCACGACATGCTGACGTTTGACAGATCGAGTAGCGCGGAGGCTGCCTATCAGGCCGGTCGCTGCGAGGCCATTGCTCAGTTCGGTGCCGGCAACGGCGTCTTCCGTGCAACCCAGCTTAAGGTGTCCGCGCACCGTATCCTGCCGGAAGTGATCGCGATGGAGCCCCAGAGCGTCGCCGTCAAGCAGGGCGATGACAGCCTTCTCGACATGGTGAACTGGACCATCGCAGCGCTCGTCGAGGCCGATATCCTGGGGATAACGTCGCAGAATCTCGATCAAGTCGCGGCCGATCCCAAGGCAACGCCGGAGCAGAAACGCCTGCTCGGTGTCATCCCGGGCATCGGGTCCGGCTTCGGTCTCGACGATCGATGGGCCTATCGCGTGATCAAGTCTGAGGGGAACTACGGGGAGATCTTCGATCGCAACCTCGGGCAGCGCTCGCCCTACAAGATGGCCCCCGGGTTCAATCAGCCCTGGATCGAAGGTGGGCTGCTTGTCAGCCCCGCTTTCGACTGAGCGGACCATGCACCAATCGAGCAGCAAGCCGCATCTCGGGCGCGACACGAACACGACCGCGCTCCTCATCCAGATTGCGGGGGTCGCATGCGTCCTCATCCTGACGGTCGGCGCCGCGTGGTCAATCTGGCTGCGCCTGAAGCAGCAGGGCTACGCCCAGGGGTTTGACATTCTGCTGCAGCCAACTGGTTTCAGCATCGTTTCTCCCTTACTGCGGCAGAGCGCGCTGGATCCCTATTGGTGGACCCTTCTCGTCGCCATAGCCAATACCGCCGCGGTCAGTCTCCTCGCCATCGTGGCGACGATGGTTTGCGGCACGATTGTTGGCGTCGGCCTCACCTCCTCGAACGACGTGATCAAGACCGTGTGCAAGATCTACGCCGAAGGATTCCGCAACATCCCCCTCATTCTGCAGGTGATGTTCTGGTACATGTCGTTCATGCGCCTGCCAACGCCGCAGGATCACGCTGCGGGACTGATGTCGTCCGTCTTCATGACAAACAAGGGCCTCTTTTTCCCGAAGATCGTCGTCCACTCGTCAATCCCTCTTTTGTTAATCTCGTTCGCCGTCCTGATCGCGCTCCTCGCCGCAATCCCCGCCGGGCGCCATCGGATGAAAGCGATGGGACTTCCTCGATACTCGCTATGGCTCATTGCCGGAGGCGCATTGCTCGCCAGCGCCGGCTCCTTATTCTTTGCAGGATCCATTGACCGTCCTCGGCTGCATGGCTTCTCGTTCGAAGGGGGTGCTACGCTCTCCCTGGAGTTCCTGACGCTAACTTTCTCTATCGTCGTCTTCAGCAGCGCGTATACGGCGGAGATCGTGCGTGGCGGTCTAGATTCAGTCCCCAGAGGACAACGCGAAGCGGCGGAGGCGCTTGGCCTTTCCCCGCTCATCACGTTTGTTAAGGTCGCGTTCCCAATCGCCCTCCGCTCCATGATCCCGTCACTTGGAAACCAGTTCACCTTCATCATCAAGGCAACAGCGCTCGGACTCGCCATCGGCTACTCTGACCTTTTCTCTTTCTCCGTGCTCAGCATCAGCCAGTCGGGTGAGACGGTGGAGTTCCTTGTCACGATGATGGTCGCCTACCTTGTCCTGAACTACAGCATGACCTTGTTGATGCATCGGCTCGACCGTACCCTGTCCTTCAAGGGCCGCCTAGGATGAGGGCCGTACGCTCGCCCTCCGCGGCCGGCACCCATGCGGCGCCGCGCCGGTCCATCACCCAGTCGATGGCGCGGTTGCTTAACCGGCTACGACGCAAAGCTTTCGCCAATCGCCTGGACGCTGCTCTCTCGCTCTTCGGAATCGCTCTCTTCGCCTTCGTCGCGCTCGAATTCGGCCGCTGGGCGATCGTCGGCAGTGTCGTCGGCACAGACCCGCAGGCATGCCACCTCGTGCGAGGAGCCTGCTGGTCGGTGATCCGGGCGCGCTACAGGCTGATTCTGTTTGGGCTCTACCCATATGACGAGCAGTGGCGCTCCGGTCTCGCCTGCGTTGTTATGATCGGCGCGGCTATTTTCGCTGGCCTGCCGTCCATGTGGACCGCCCGGCGTGTCGTCGCCATTGTGATTACGGGATACGCCTCGTTCTTCCTGTTCATGTATGGGGGAGTGCTTGGGCTGAGGACCGTGTCATCCGCCGAGTGGGGTGGCCTCTCGCTCACCCTGTTCATCTACGCGACGGTCGTCGTCTTCGGCATGCCTTTGGCTGCGGTTATCGCGGTCATCCGTCATGATGCCTATCCTGCCTTCCGCTGTATGACCGGCCTTATCATTGACGTCACCCGGTCCCTGCCCTTGCTGACCATCCTGTTTGCTGGGGCGATCATCCTGCCGATGGTCCTGCCCTACGCGTTGCAGGGGAACAAGCTGGGACGCTCGCTCATCGGCTTTGTCTTCTTCTTCGCTTGTTACCAGTCCGAAGTCTTCCGCGGCGGTTTGCAGACCGTGCCGGCTGGGCAGATCGAGGCGGCACGCAGCCTTGGCTTCAGCTACGCGCGTGCCTTGCGCCTCATTGTGTTTCCGCAAGTACTTCGCGTAGCTATGCCGGCTACCATCAGCCAACTGGTAATCACGTTCAAGGAGACGGCACTCGTCGTCATCGTTGGGCTATTCGACCTCATGGCATCAGGTGAAGCAGCCTACCAGACCGGCGCTTGGTCTCCCTACTATCGCGAGGTCTATTGCGTCGTCGGCCTGATTTACTTCCTCGGGGCGTTCTCTCTGTCACGATATGGCGACTACATTGAGAGGCGCCTGCGGCGCGGTTCAAGCTGAAGGATCCCAAAGCCCCTTGCAGACTACATCTGAACACTCGTTGATTGATGGCTCCCGGAGCAACCGAATGACTGAATATAGTGACAAGCTTGGCCGGAAGGCCGTGATCGCTTCCGGTGCAGAGCTACCTTCGATCATGCTCGAAGGTGTGGAGAAATGGTATGGAGCGCAGAAGGTCCTGAAATCCGTCTCACTCTCCATCACCGCAGGCGAAAGGGTTGTCGTATGCGGACCGTCCGGATCTGGAAAGTCAACTATGATCCGGTGTATCAACAGATTGGAATCGCACCAGAAGGGGCGGATCCTCATTGATGGGGTCGAGCTGACCAACGATGCGAGAACGCTGCGCGTCATTCGTCGCAATGTCGGCATGGTCTTCCAGTCCTACAATCTCTTTCCTCACCTGACGGTTTTGGAGAATTGCACAATAGCCCCGGTTTGGGTGAGGGGCTTGAAAAAGGAGCACGCGGAAGATCGTGCGATGGAGTACCTGCATCGTGTGCGGATTGCTGACCATGCATGGAAACACCCAGGGCAACTCTCGGGCGGACAGCAGCAGCGCGTTGCGATCGCCCGGGCGCTGTGCATGGATCCAAAGATTATGCTGTTCGACGAACCAACATCTGCTCTCGATCCAGAGATGGTCAAGGAGGTTCTCGTTACGATGCTCAGTCTAGCAACCTCCGGCATGACAATGGTTTGTGTCACGCACGAGATGGGCTTTGCCCGTCAGGTCGCTGACCGAGTGGTATTCATGGATGGCGGGACCGTCGTCGAAGCCGGATCGCCGGATTCGTTCTTCACTGCTCCGAAGACGGATCGAGCTAAAGCCTTTCTGAGTCAGGTTCTCGGCCATTAGATCGCTAGCGCGCGCATCTCACTTCACCCTGGGAAACACGTTTTTGCGGAATTGTTGAGCACATTTTCCAGGTGGTTTCGCGCATGATGGCTGTTTTTCTAACGGTTGGACGCGCCGCTCTTACCCATTTTGAGGCGGGGCGTGTTGGTAGGCATGGCAGCTCGCGGTGTCTGATTCGTTCAGCGGGCTGCCTTCATGAGCAAGGCCGTGCGCTCACCCGAACTCGTATTGGACCTGGAGGGATCGAAGAACCGTTTGTTGATATAGTTTTGTCCTGATTTCTGGTTCCTGGAGCTGATTTTCGCTCTGCGTTTATCGCAGATCTGGAGTTCTCATCCGCAAAATTGCTACGCGCTCGCGTTGATCCGCTCCAGGAAGAGGAAGTGGCGCATATTATAGACGATATTGGCCAGTCCGATCCTCATTGTGGCCCGGGTGATGCCAATTGTTCGGATGAACAGTCCCGTCTGAGACTTCTGGTCAGCAAAGACATGCTCGACACGCGAGCGTATCACTGACTTTCCAGCATTTGATTTCTGGATGTGCCGGGGCATAGGCTTGAGATGCGGCTTTTTGCGATGAACCTTGGAGACAAAGCCAAGCTTTTCCATGAAGTCCTCATTGGCTTTTGAGCGATAGGCTGTGTCAGCCCAAACCGTTGAGGCCGTATTGGTTTTACCCAGCAGCCCCTCTCTCAATCGCGCGCCATCACTGGCGGCGGCATCCGTCGTCTTCCCTTTCCGGATGAACCGAAACTTCCAGTCGATGGAGACGTGGGATTTGTAGCCAAAGAACGGGATAGCGAGATCCGTTGCGGGGATCGTTCCGTCATCCTGCCGTTTTGCTTTCGTGAACTTCAGCGTCCAGCGCGCATGACGATCCTTGTGCGACAGCTTTGCCGGTTTGTCCTGCCAGTCTTCGGGAATACGTCCTGCCCGGAGATCCACTTTCTCAGTGTTGGTATTGCGCTGCTTTGGAGCAGCCACCAGTGTTGCATCCAGGATCTGGCCGGACATCGGATGATAACCGGCGTTGCCCAGGGTCGCGTCAAATCGGTCAAACAGTCTTTCAATGGCCCCCACCTGGGTCAGACGCTCGCGAAACAGCCAAATTGTCTTGGCATCCGGAACACGGTCCGACAGCCCTAATCCCAGAAAGCGCATGAACGACAGACGGTCGTTGATCAGATACTCCGTCCGTTCGTCGGACAAATTGTTCAGCGTCTGGATGACCAGAATTTTGAACATCAGCACCGGATCAAACGGAGGACGTCCGCCCTTGCTTCCGTCAGAATACGCCAGAGCCTTTTCTAAATCACGACGAAACACTTCAAAATCCACTGTCCGGGGAAACGCTTCGAGCTGATCACCAAGCCCGCTCAAGCGGGCCAAGCGCTCTTCAACATCAAAGAAACCGGGCTGCTTCATCTTCCATACCCCAATCAACGCAGGAAAAATGGAATCACAAAGGTAGGCTCAAAACCAGAGGGTTTTTCGAACCCTCCACGTCTCGATCAGGGCACTAGAGGCAAAATTGGCCGACGCGACGGTAGGCGACCGCAGCTATGTTCCAATACATCAACGGTTTCAACAATCCACGACGGCGCCGCTCATATCTCAGAAATATCAGCCCACTCGCTTTCGAAGCCGAAGTCGCGTAACAAGATCCATTGTCGGCAAGATCGTGGTATGTCCACTTGGCATAAACGAGTGTAGCTTATGCAATTTCGGCGTCTTGCTCGCATCTTCCGATTTGTAGGAGTGCACCTATTATGCCCACTGATTCCAGAGTAGCCAACACGAGGTCTCCGATTTTGATGCTTGCAGCGCCTTTGCCGAAGGACAGTCTCTGCCGTTTAACAGCATTTGTTCCTTTGGTTATCGCCCTAACCTCGGAGGAGCGATTTCGGGCGGCTGAGGAACACGGGAACACGATCAGGGTCATCGTGACGAACGCAGCAACCGTCATTCCAGAACTCCTGCTCGAGCGCCTTCCTAATCTCGGCCTGATGGCGATGATCGGTGTCGGGACCGACGGGATCGCCTTCGAGGCAATCAGGAGCCGGGGTATCATCGTAACGAATTGTCCCGGCACAAGTGCCGAGACCGTTGCGGATCATGCTCTTGCTCTGATGCTCGCGGCGTTACGCGAAATCCCGAGCTATGATGCAGCCGTCCGTCGTGGAGAGTGGCGCAGGGCGGAATCGCTCAGTCCTATCGCTTCCGGAAAGCGCGTGGGTATCCTGGGTCTTGGCGATATCGGCTCGCGTATCGCCCAGCGCTGCGCCGCCTTCAACATGAAGGTTGTCTACCATAATCGAAAGCCTCGACAGGATGTCGGCTGGAGCTACGCAGAGTCGGTACGTGCCTTGGCCGAGATGTCAGACGTCCTCATCACGACACTTCCGGACGAACCGAAGACAAAGCACCTTATCAGTCGCTCCGAGCTTGCGGCGCTCGGCCCGAACGGTTTCCTTGTCAATGTTGGTCGTGGTTCCGTCGTCGATACAGAGGCACTTCTTGATGCTCTTGACGAGGGTCTTCTATGTGGGGCGGCGCTCGACGTCGTCGAAGGGGAGCCGGAGATCCCGAGCAGGCTCTTGGCCACTTCCAAGCTGATTCTTACACCGCATGTCGGAGGACGCTCTCCAGAAGCAGCTGCTGCGACCATTGATCTTGTAATTGCAAACATTCATGCGTTTCTTACGAATCAGCCGGTATTGACACGTATATTGTGAACGGATCGAAATCGGGGCATCGGGCTCTGGAATCAGCGAAAGTTCTTGTTTGAAAAGGAAAATCCGGGAGCGAGATCAGAGACCCGATGCAAACGCAGCTTAGCGTGGGCCAGATGCCTTTTGGAAAGATTTCCATACGCAAGGTTATTGCAAATTTCGTGGGCGGAGCAATCACTCCGGATGCAGGGGCGCTGCTGCTCGGGGTAGCGAACCGGGCAATCGATCTATCTGTCAGGTTGTGGAACGTCATTGGTCTGGGACAGAGTGGGCGATATCTCGTTACAGGCCATGGTTTACTGCCGTTTGCTGGGAGACCGAATGATGCTTCAGATCCATCCGCAAGCCGGACCCGTTCGTGGAAAAGGGACCTTCCGGGACTACGATCCGGGTTACGTCCATATCGATGTGAACCATCTGCCGAAACTCCAGACGGCGGACAGAGAAAGGCGGAAGCGATATCTGTATGTCGCCATCGACCGGTGCTCCCGATCGGTGCATCTGGCGATCTATGACGCCGAAAATGCCGAGAACGCCGTCGACTTCCTCAGGGCCGTCACAGCCGCCTTTCCTTTCCGGATCACGCATATCCTGACCGATCGCGGCTCTTGCTTTACGGCGGATGCTTTCGAAAAAGCCTGTCGTGACATGACGATCGACCGGCGCCGGACGAAGGCCTATTCACCACAGACCAACAGCATGGAGGAACGCTTCAACGGTCGGGTTGCGACAGAAGTGCTGCAGGTCTGTGTCGCCAATCACGAAGATCTCGAAATCCTGTTCAAAGGCTTCTGCTTTGCTTACAATCATCGAAAGCAGCGCGTCCTGGCCGGTTTGTCTCCCGCAGAACACATCGCATCATGGCTCAAAAAACATCCCAGATCCCGCAATGCGGATCATGTAAAGCCGATCCGCCACGAATTTATGAAACAAGTCGATCAAATCCTCGAATACGCCAATGACGTCTTCTGTGGTTGCCGTCCGTAGTGCAAGAAGTATCCGACTCATTAAACGAGTGATCGACTGCGGTCTTCTGTCAGGCCTTCGAATGCGGCGTTTTCAGAAGCCGCTGGCCGATATGGTGATCTGCGGATCAGGTCCAAATCTCATAAACGTGCTCTATGGCACCACGACGTCAGTTGGTTTCCCGATCCGGATCGGCTCGATCATACGACTATATGGGTCGTCGCCTTCTCACACCCCCTTACCGGTTTCGTTCGCACACGACTGAGGTCATCTCATGCCGCCGCAGACAGGACCGGATCGCGATAATTCTCCTGCTTCGTCAACATGGCCCAGATCGTCCGTGCCATCTTGTTCGCCAACGCGATCGCCACCAGCATGCGTGGCTTGTGGGCCAGCATCCGCGCCAACCAGATGCCGGGCACCGGTGGCTTACGGCTCGCCCAGTTCACCCGTGTCATGGCGCCGATGATCAGAAGGCAGCGGATGTCGGCCTGACCGGCCTTCAAGACCCGTCCGAGCCGTTCTTTGCCGCCAGATGAAAACTGCCGGGGAACAAGGTCGAGCCACGCGGAAAAGTGACGGCCGCTGCGGAAGCTCTCCATGGAAGGAGCAAAGGCCTCCACCGCCAGCGCCGTCAACGGTCCGACACCCGGCATCGTCTCCAGGCGCTGTGCCATACCGCTTTCTTCCGAAAGTCCGACCATGGCATGCGTCTTTTCCGTAATTCTGGCCGATTGCTCGTCGATCTGCTCCAGAAGATCCCGGCACTCCTTCCGGACGACTGCCGGGAGCGATACGCTATCATCTGCGACGAACTCCTCGATGCGCTTGAGATGAGCGATGCCTTTCGGCACGACCACGCCGAATTCGTAAAGCGTGCCGCGCAGGGCGTTGACGAGTCCGGTCCGCTGATGAACCAGCCGGTCGCGACAGCGGAATAGAACAGCACGCGCCAGCTGCGCCTCGGTCTTCAGCACCACGAAGCGCATCTCCGCCTGTCGGGCGGCGATCACGATCGCTTCCGCGTCGGCGGCGTCGTTCTTCTGACGCTTGACGAAGGGGCGCACATATTGCGGGGCGATCAGTCTCACCTCGTGCCCTGCGTTCATCAATTCCCGTGCCCAATAATACCAACGGCTATAGCTTCTGACCTGTGTGAGCCCATTGCCTGAGCCCGATTGAGCGTATGGTGTTGGGCAGTGCGACAAGGTTGTTCCGGGCGGTGCAGGCGGCGTCGATGATGTGTT
>Ga0157365_10000393_pt1 | contig 19231 bp, 16 predicted proteins | sample AttsexASBM3_FD_111478 | JGI IMG/M metagenome (GOLD analysis project Ga0157365, IMG submission 111478) | Fungus gardens microbial communities from leaf cutter ant in Ribeirão Preto, State of São Paulo, Brazil - Atta sexdens ASBM3 | ecosystem: Host-associated > Fungi > Mycelium > Unclassified ... | reverse complement strand
TGTTGCCTGCAATCGCCTTGAGGTGCCACGTGCCGACTGTACCGCCCACCGGTACGATCAATCCGCGCTCACGACCCGGTATCATGAAAATCGCACTGCCATGTCCGTTATGATCGATGATCGCTGAAAGGCGCGGCGTGCCGCTCAGCGCAGCCTTGCTCAGCGCAGGACGGCGCGACGGGCTGAAAAGTGGGCGGGCAAGACTTTGCTGCTGCCATGATGTCATGTCGTCAGCACAGGCATAGGGCATGGCGCAGATCGCAGAGCCAACACAGAGCCATGTCATGAGAAGCGAGGACGAGGCATGTCGTCTCATGGCGCAGGTTCCTGATGCGTGGGGATCGCTGCGGTCTCACGCCGAAAAGCGAAAATGCTCATATCGCAGCTCAAGGCACCGCTCGCATTGTCGTCTTCCGGCGCATGAAGATGTAACCCGTCGATAACCATCGATGGCGATGCCCGCTCCACGGCGCCGATAAACGTGACAATGGCAGGATAAGGGGCCAGCAGGGTAATATGCAGGCCGATGCGCCTTGCACCTCTTTCTGTCGACCGCGTAAGCGTTTCGCTGCTCCCGATCTCGGTTCCGGCTGTCGCGGCGAGATGGGCCAGATGGTCCTGAAGGGTCGCACTTGCAATGGAATCGCTCGCCCCGTCGATCAGACCCGGTGCTGTGTCCGGCAGACGTGAGGCAGTTCGACGCAGATGCGGCAGAATGTCCTGCAGATAGGTCATACGCGCAATCGTTTCACGGTTCAGATCGATATGGGCCGCGCGCTGCATGAAGAAATCGGCCAGTGGCGCGATGACAGAGACCCAGAGCATTAGAATTGCAAGGCCCAGTAACGCGACGGCCAGAAACTGCCCGCGACGACCTTCTGGCAGATCACGAATCAGGCGTGCGGCACGGCTCATTGTGCGGCTCCTTTGGCGCTGGGCTGTGCAGCCTTGCCGATATCGGCACGTATCGAAAACAGGCTTGCTGTCTGTCCTGTAAGGTGGGTCACCGGCGCTACGAAAACCGGATTGTGCAAAAGAGGCGAGGCGCTGAGCGTCCGTATCAGGCTCGCGGGTTCCCCGGACTGGCCGCTGATCAGCAACTGTCCCTGCTTAAGGCTCAGATCGGTCAGAAAGGTGTCGTCGGGCAGGAGCTCCGTCAGAGCGGAAAGAATTTGCATGGGATCACCGAGACGCGTTCTGGCATCCTGCACCAGTCGCGCGCCTGCGCGTTTTTCCTCGATCATGCGGCGCAGTTGGCTGGCTTGCAGAGCCGGTGTGCGCAGGCCGGCAATCCGGCTTTCATCGATCGCAAGCCTGTGGCTCTGATGAACCGCACCGACCAGCAGAAAAACCACCAGAAAGACACATGCCATAACAGGCAGGGCAAATCTTGGGTCTTTTACCCTGTCCAGCGACGCGCTCTGCCGGGGCAGGGCAATACGCGCCGAGCCATGGTCGTTTTCAAGCCAGTCCGGCGTGATGCCCATGGAGGTCAGCTGGTCCATGACCGGATCGACCAGATGACGCGGTGCGATCCAGAGTGCGAGTACGATCTGGTTGAGGTCGGTGTCCCGGCGCAGGAGCGTATGAGCCCAGAACAGGGCATCAGCGGGAAATGGCGTGAGCCGGTCCATCTCGAAACGAAGGACCGCATCGAGGTCGTGCTCTGCGGCTAGAGGCAGGGTGACGCTGCGCTGCATGATCTGCCCCTCCGGTAACACAAGAGCGCAGCAGGGAGCAGCCGCCCATTTCCCCACGATCTTTCTTGCCTGCTCGGAAGGGCCGATTGAGGTCTCGGCGTCATTCTCCAGCAATACTGTTTTTCGGTCCGTGTAGAGGGAGAAAATCAATCCCTCGGGTCCGGGCCGGACCCGCATGACAGGGCGTGCGGGCAGAATGACCGTCTTTGCGAAACGTTCCGGAATCAATGTGTATAACTGACGTCCCCACCAGTGCAGAAACAGGCCGATCGCCATCAGTGGATACTCCTGCGCATCAGGGCATGGCCTCCAGTCTTGTGGCGATGACAATATCAGGCCAGCGCCGTGAGCTATCGGCTGAAAAAACGAGGCGTAGACGCACCAACTCGGGTAGGCCGGTGCCATACCATGTCGATCTCCATTGCCCGGCGGCATAATACTGGCAGTCGAACCCAGCCACGCCGGAAAGCAGCCGCGAAGCGTGGGGAGCGGCTGCAGGTTCGATGACATGGCGATAAGGTGCCCAGATGAGCACGATATGCCCGTTGCGATCGAGTGAAACCTGCATGGTGGCGCGTGCATCGGGGCGGTTGTCGAGCGCGGCTGGAGGCGTGCCACGCCATGAGAGACCGTGCGGTCCCCCGCTAAAAACCGGGCCATCCCGCCCATTACCCGGATCTGCTGTGGCAACAATCTGTCTGAGCAGACGATCTGCGGCATAGAGATCGTCCTGCGATGACAGCATGACACGCTGGCGTTCGAAAACCCGTGTCGCTGCATCGAACCCCTGGTGCAGGACGAACAGCACGAGCGAAAACACGACCAGTGCGACCAGCAGTTCGAGCAGGGTAAAGCCGCTTTCGGCACGTCGGGCTGTCATGGTGTGTCGCCTGTCGGGCCCGTGCGCAGGCTGGTCAGCGTGACTGAGCGCTCTCCGGTTGCCGTCATGGCGTCTGGCCAGGATTCCGTTACGCGCACATGATAGAGCGTGGCATGACTGTTGCTTTCCACGGGAGTCATGGTGATGCGCCAGTGGAAATGACGGCCGTCCTCACCACTCTGGGTATAGGCGCCGGGTGTCATGCCATGACCGATGGCCTCCATGTGCGATTGTGCCCGTGACAAAGCTTCTCGTGTGGCAGCCGCCACATGTCCGGCGGTCACACCGCCAAGCATGCCTTCATAAAGCGCCCCGAGAGACAGGGCGACGATCACGAAAGCAATCAGAACTTCGATCAGGGTAAAACCTTCGTCGTTGCGTCTGGGCCGTTCTGTCATCCTCCGGCGCTCTCCACGGCGCCCGTCAGCCATTTCACACCAAGCGTGGCCTGACTTGCGCCACGGCTCAGATGAAGAACAGGACCCGAAGCGCTGCCATCGGGGTAGAAACGGTATGTGCTGACAGTGATCGGGCGTATCGAAAGAGGAGGCAGGGCGCGTGGCGGCGCGCCATCCACCCTGTAAAGCCCTGTGGCTGGGGAAAAAACGACAGACTGGACCTGTCCGGTATAAAGCGCCCGCGCATGAGCCTCACGCAGCGAGGATGCAATCTGGCGAACCCCCTGCCGCAGTTCGAGACGCGCAGGATGAAGCGGGCCATGGCCGATCGCGATGGCCCCGATTAGGCCCATGATGACTAGCACCACGAGCATTTCCAAGAGCGTGAAACCCGCAGCGTTGTCGGTCGTGGAGGGTCCAGCAGGCCGGAGCGTGATGCGCGCCCGGTCAGGAGAGGGCAAGAGCCGGTTACTGGGCAAGGTCGTTCAGGCTCAGCATGGCAAGAAGCAGAGAGGAGACGATACCGGCCACCATCAACCCCATGACAATGGTGATGGCAGGCACGAGAATGGCGACGAGACGTTGTATGGCCAGCTTTGCCTGATCCTCATGGATATCTGCGGCGCGCAGGGCCATCGGACCCAGACGCGCTGTTTCCTCGCCCAGCTGGAGAAGGTGGACCAGTCGTGCAGGAAAGATCCCGGCCTGCGCGAGAGAGGCAGAGAGGCCTCCGCCTGAGCGTGCGGTGTCGCTGGCCGCGGCAATGGCCTTCGATGCAGCGCTGTTGCCTAGCGCATCGCGCACAATGCCGAGTGCTGTCAGCAGTGGCACCCCATTGATCAGCAGCGTACCCAGAACACGGGCAAACCGTGCAGCGAGGATCTCACGCATCAGGGCACCGAGACCGGGCAGACGCAACAGCATGGTATCGGCACTGTGCCGGATAGAGGGGCGACGCAAGGCGATACGTACGACCAGACCGAACCCAAGAAAAACGAGAAGCAGCACGATCCCATACTGGCCGAGCCAGGCTCCTGCGGCGGTCAGAAGCCGCGTCGAGGCTGGCAAGGTGGCGCCATTCTGTTCGAAAAGCGGGGTGAATTGCGGCAGCACCTTCGTCAGCAGCAAGGTTACGGAGCCTATAGCGGTCAGGGTGAGAATGGCAGGGTAAATCATGGCCGATTGTACGGTGCTGGCCAGAGCGCGCTCCCGTTCGAGTAGGGTCGCCAGTCGATCCATCGTCGGGGTAAGATCTCCCGATGCTTCGGCTGCTCTTACCATGCCGAGATAGAGCGGCGGAAAACTGCCGGGGGCGGAGGACAGTGCGAGATGCAGGGCCTGACCGCCGCGTATCCTGTCGCGTACGCCCTGCATAACGTTGGTAGTTCGCGTATTTCCTGCCGTCTCGGCAAGAAAACGCAGTGCTCGGTCCATGTCCTGGCCGGCACCCAGCATCACGGCAAGCTCACGCGTGACAGCAGACAGTTCCGCACGCGTCAGGGAGCGTCTTGCGAGAGAAATTCCGGCGAAAGACGGTCCCTGTTTCAGCCCCCGGGCAATGAGGCTTCCTGTGGAACGTTCTCCTGCCGCGCCGATATGGATGGGCATATGGCCCATCTGCCTGAGCTGCGCGATGGCCGCATCGCGTGTTACGGCGCTCAGTGTGCCTGAGAGCATTGTGCCTTGTCTGTCGATTGCCCTGTATGGAAACTCTGCCATGATGTGTCGGTCCCGTGCGCTGCTCAGGACGTCGCGCGCACGCTGCGCATGACGTCATCCAGCGTGGTTTCCCCTTCGACTGCCGCACGCAACCCGGCATCGAGCAGCGTTTCCATGCCTGCATCGACGGCCGCGCGTTCGATCGCCAGATGGTCTGCCTTCTCAAAAATCAGGCGTTCGACAGTCGTATCGGGTTCCAGCAATTCGGCGATGGCCAGTCGCCCCCGATATCCTGTATGGCGACACGAATTGCAGCCTGCTGCGTGATACAGGGTGAGTTTCCCGCTTGTTGCGAAACGGTCCAGACGCAGTGTCTCGATCAGGGCTGGCGGGGGTGTATAGGGTGTCTTGCAGGCCGGGCAGAGCCTGCGCACGAGGCGCTGCGCCAGTATGCCGCGCAGCACCGCGGTCATGAGGTAATCCTCTACCCCCATATCGCGCAGGCGGATAATGGCAGCGGCGGCAGAATTGGTATGCAGGGTCGACAGAACGAGATGGCCTGTCAGGGCTGCCTGAACCGCGATCTGTGCCGTTTCGCGGTCGCGTATCTCGCCCACCATGATCACATCCGGATCCTGACGCAGAATGGCGCGCAGAAGGGCTGCGAAATCCAGCCCGATCTGGGGTTTGACCTGCACCTGATTGATACCGCCGAGCTGGTATTCGACCGGATCCTCAATCGTGACGACCTTGCGTGTAACGGCATTGAGATCGGAAAGGCCGGTATAAAGCGTGGTGGTCTTGCCCGACCCTGTCGGACCAGTGACCAGAACGATACCGTTGGGCAGATCGAGCAGTGAGCGCAGACGCGTCACGATGCGTGGAGGAACGCCGAGCGTGGCATAGTCGAAGCGTGTGCTCGACCGGTCCAGTACGCGCAGGACCAGTGTTTCGCCATGCAGGGAGGGGATGGTCGATACACGAAAATCGACTTCATGTCCGCGTACGACGAGCCTTATACGTCCGTCCTGTGGCAGACGCCGCTCTGCGATATCCAGACGTGCCATGATTTTTACGCGTGAGAGAACTGCAGGGATGAGCGAGGCCGCCAGTGTCTCTGCTTCATGCAGTACGCCATCATAGCGATAGCGCACACGCAGTCTGTCTTCGAAAGGCTCGATATGAATATCCGACGCATGCGTCTCGACGGCGCGATTGATGATCTGGCTTACGAGCCGGATCACGGGAGCTTCCGAAGCAAGATCTTTCAGGCGTTCGGCATCGTCTTCCAGCGGTGCGCCCTGCGTCTCGTCGGGTGTGGGAGGGACATCCTGCGGGTAAAGGCGATCGAGCGCGGCTTCCAGCTCGACGGGACGGGCCACACAGGGGACAATGTCGAGACCGGTGGCCGTGGCGAGTGCAGTCTGGGTGAAGCTGTCGAGCGGGTCACGCATGGCGAGAGCAAGCGTGTTATCCTCGATAGAGAGGGGCACCACATGCGCATCCCGCAAAAAACGCGGTGACAGACGATCGGGCAGAACCGGTTCCTGCGGATACAGGGCAGGTTCGACGAGGGGAATGTCGAGCAGCTCGGCATAACTTGTCGTCATCACTGCCTCGGATACGAGACCGAGTTGCAGCAGGATACGGTCGAGGCGACCGCCACTCTGCTCGGCGGCCCGCGCGGCCCTGTCGAGGGCACGGCGGTCGCAGCGTCCCCGTTCAAGAAGCAGCGTAGCGAGTGCGTCGATCATCGTATCAGTCATAGGCTTGCCCTATGATCTGAAAGAGCCATCCGCCCCATAGCGCCAGAGCAAGGCCGGGTCCGAACGGGAGCTTCGTGCCTGAGGCGAGCGTCCCTTTTTGCGTGAGCCAGGCGCCTGCGAGAGTAAGGAGCGCGCCGGACCCCAGGATTTCCGGCAGGAGAGCAGGGCCGAGCCATCCACCACCCGCCGCCAGAAGCTTGGCATCGCCTCCGCCCAGACCCTCACGACCGCGCAGTCTGCGGTACACCAAGGCCACAGCCTCCAGCATCAGCCAGGCAAGAAGTGCAGCAATGCTGTGGAGATGAAACACATCCCTGCCACGCAGTGTGGCAAAACACAGCCCCGTACCGAGAAGCGGCATGGTCAGATAATCGGGCAGTGTGAAGCTGCGCAGATCGACCGCTGCAAGTAATAAAAGCCACCAGCCGAACAGGCAGCCTTCGATCATGAGCCGCGAGATATCCATGATACCGGGGCCGGAATGCACGGCTATATCGGCAGCACCGGCAATGGCAAGGGCGGCAATCTCCACCGCCGGATGAAAAGGGTCGATCGGGGCCTGACAGTGCCGGCATTTGCCGCGCTGTATGGCATAACTCACAAGCGGTACGAGATCGCGCGCAGCCAGAATGCCATCGCACACAGGGCAACGCGAGCGTATGAAGAATGGTGAGCGTCCCTCAGGCAAGCGCCATGCGAGAACCCCGAGAAACGAGCCGATAAAGGGCGAGGCAATAACCAGATCCGTTGCGATCGAGAGCATCGGGGGCGCTCAGGGATTGCAGATCATGGCGGCACGGTCTGTGGTATTATGAGCGCCGCGTGAGCAAAGATCGTAGTCATGGCCCGGACGCTCTGAAGGCGAGGCGTAGAGATAGGGGTGATGCCATGGATCTTTGGGTTCTGCGCCATCCTTGAGATAGGGGCCGTTCCAGCTCTCCGCCTCTTGCGGGCGCTCGATAAGCGCATGAAGGCCGTCTTCCGTGCTCGGATAGGCCCCGATATCGAGTTTATAAAGGTCGAGAACCTCGCCCAGTCTCTGGATCGATTGATGGGCGACGGAATTGCGTGCGCCGCCTAGTTGTCTGAGTGCGGCCGGGGCAACGAGGCCGATCAGCAAGCCAAGTATGGCGATGACCACGAGCAGTTCGAGTAGGGTGAACCCGCTCTCCTGTGTATCGCTTTGGTAACGGTCATCCCGATTGTGCGGAGGGGAGGTGCAAAGGCGAATAATACGCAACAGAGACGTTTCAGACATGGAAAATTCCGCAATAAAATAAGCTGGGAGAAAAAGCCTGTGTCCGGCCGGTATTTTCCGGATAAATGGGCTGTGGTGATGAAGGGGAAATGCGATGCCGGTTGCCTATGCGCAGTGCATGATGGTTGTAGCCTCGCTCTACCATTTGCCCCCTCGTGTGCTGCCAGCCATACTGGGTGTGGAAGGTGGTCGTAACGGTCTCGTGCATCATAATACCAACGGCACGGACGATCTGGGGCTGATGCAGGTCAATACGCGCTGGGTGATGCCCATTGCGCAATTCACCCATACGATGCCCGCTCTCGTCTATCGTAATCTTCGTATCAGCCCATGTTACAATATCAGTGCGGCTGGTGCGATCATGCGTTTGTATCTGAATGAAACGCATGGCGATCTCATGCGTGCCGTAGGCAATTATCATTCCCATACGCTTGCGCTCAACCGCGCCTATCAGCAGCAGGTGCTCGGTTCTGCACGTCATCTGTTCCAGTCCATGCATCCCTGAACCGGCCTCAAAGGTCGAGCCTGACGACACGCAGCCCATCGATCGAGGCGGGAGCCCCTTCGGTGAAAAGCGAGAGGAAAGTACTGTTTCGGTCTGGAAAAACCAGATCGGTCATGCGCAACGCGCCTTCATTCGCAAAGACCTCGACCGAACTGCGATCCATGACCAGATGCAGGGTAACGGCCCGGTTTTGCAGGGGGAGTGCGGCGATATGAACAGGGCTGAAACGGTCCGAGAAATCGCGCTGTCCGGCATGGCTGCGATCGAGCGTCAGGCGATGTGTCGCAAAGTCATAGATGACCGTCGTGCCCTCACGTCTATCTCGCGACTGGTGAAGTACGACGCCTGCCCGCCCGGCCCCATCACTGCGCAGGGTAAAGCGTATATCGGCAACACCGGTGCGCAGCGGCAGGCGCCATTGCGTGTTCGCTGCCATTTTCCGGTCAGGCCAGACACGGCTTGCATGCCTGCTGACAAAAATCTCGTATTCCGGTGCCGGCGTCTGAAGCAGTTCGGTCGCGCCCTGTTGCGTCTTGAGTGACAGTGAGACGGGCAGGGTCATCTGACCGCGCCACGGCGTGGTTGGCAGGCGGTCTGCGTAATCCCAGTTGTTCATCCAGCTGATCAACTGAGGCGGTCGGTCACCCGTATTGGCAAAGCGTATAGCAGCGTAATTATCTGCACCATGATCGAGCCAGTGATAAGCAGCCGGATCCGCACCATTTCGAGGCAGGGGGTCTGAGACGAAATGTATGCCATCGAACCGACCGGTAAAATATTCTACTCCTGAGCCGCCCGCGATGCTCCAGGGATTGACGCTGACGATCATGACCCAGCGCAGGGTGTCCGGATTGCCATAGAGTGGCAGGGGAATGAGTGCCGGCATTTCCCATAACATGCCCGGCTTGCGATAGCCTGAAGGCTGGAAATCGCTCAGAAAGTCCCAGTGTATGAGGTCGGATGAGCGATAGAGCTTGACCACCTGCGCATCGGCGACGACGGTTGTCATCACCCAGTATTTCCCCGGTGCGTACCAGACCACCGATGGATCGCGAAACTGTTTCGAGTCCGGGTTCAGTGTCAGAACGGGATTGTGTGCACTGGACTGCCAGCTTTGCCCATGGTCAAGACTATAGGACAGAGACTGGGCTTGCGTACCCTCCGGATGGAGCGGATCGTCGGAGAATACGGTCGTGTAAAGAGCGATCAGGGGGGCGACGCCTGTCTGCCCCAAGCCCGAGCGGTTCGATTTATCGAGGATGACCGAGCCGGAAAAAATATCCCGTCCCGCACTGAAGGGAATGGCGACGCCCTCCTCCTGCCAGTGCAGCAGATCGCGGCTGGTGGCATGACCCCATGAGGAGTGCCCCCAGATCATGCCGTTGGGATTATACTGGTAGAAGAGATGCCATATCCCATCGAGCAGGATCGGCCCGTTCGGGTCGTTCATCCAGTGGGCCAGGGGCGTGTAATGCAGCGCCGGGCGCCATTGAGGCGTTGCCGGCCCGGCACCGTCTTCTGTCCCGGCGAAGGCGAGCTTTCCCGGGCCTGTGAAGAAACAGGCGCTCAGGACCATTGGCAACAGGAAAAAGCGGCGCTGGCGCTGTGACATCGTCACCTGAAGTAGCATGAAGGAAGGCGGCCCGTTTTGAAAACGTTACGGGCCGCCAGGCCGTATGGAATGTGACGGGACAAGACGACTTTACTGCGGCGTAGTGAGGAAGGCGCGCATACGGTTATTCACATCGGGACCGATCTGTTTGCGCTGGCTCAGCAGATCCTGAATGAACCCGACGATATTGATATCGGCACGATTGGCGGCAATATCGCCGTAGCCGCCCAAGCCGTTATCGCCGTAATGTCTGTCGACAATTGACGCATCACCACGAATACGAACCTTGACGGTTGGCGAGAGCGCGCCGCCGCGCCGTCCTTCCACCGTATCGATAAAGGATTCCACGAGGCCACCAGGCATCACGTAATGCGAGTAGGACTGGAAGGCGCGCGGGTTCTGGTTGGGATTGGCGTCGTAATCGGTGCCTGCGGCGACGTTCAGATCGGTCGGGTTGCCGAGCATGAGACCGCTGCCGTAATTCATGGGCTGGAAGTCGCTGCGGATACCGTTACCCACGAAGCCGTACACACCGTCAGGGCCGTCAACGCCTGCTGCATAGGTGGTACGATGGCTGATGGTGAAAATGTAGTATTTGCCGTCCTTGATATACATCTGCGGACGTTCGGTCTGATCGTTGACGCAATTGGCCTCGATCAGTGGCGAGAGGAATTTCCACTTCGACAGCGAACCGTTTTCGGCAACGGCAAGGCCGATTGCGGCTTTCTGGTAATAGGCGCCGGTATTCAGCACTTCCTGCACGGTTTCCGCATGCGGGTCGTTTGCGCGGTAACCCAGATCTTCGGCGGTGCAGTTCGCGACACCGCGCTGACCGGGCGTATTGCCCTCGAACACCATATAATTGGTGCCGGGATGCTGCGGGTCTTCGAACGTGAACGGGTCACGGAAGTTATAATACGGGTTCTGTGCGCCATTCTGGTACAGCACGCCATCGGGGCGCAGAAGCGGCGTGTGCCGGGTGAATCCCGTAAACCAGACATGGGTAAAGTCGGCATGAATCTGGCCAAGGCTCTGGGTGATCACCGCCTGCGAGGGCGTGATATCCTGACCGGCCGAATTCCGGTTGAAGGCCATATCGGTATAGAAAAGCGAAACCTTGTCGCTGTTCGGGTCGAGCAGACGCGTCGAGCCGGACCATTCGGCCGTAATGGTATAGGTCGTTCCGGCAAAAACCTGTTCCTGCGCACCTTCGGGGATCAGGTGACCGCCATAGATCCATCCACCGTTGGCGGGGCGTCGGCTGGCTGGCACGCCAGCACGACGATAGAAATAACCGATACGTGCGTGGGTATGACGGTCATCGAAGCCGTAACCCGCGTTCTTGTCTGCCGTCAGGCAGAAAATGACTTCCCACCCGTTATAGCTGAACTGGTTGGCTTTCTTGTCGATCAGGGTCCAGGTATCCCAGACCCAAACATCCGGATTGGTGGCCGGGAAATCGGCAGGAACATCGGGCATGACGAGTTGCTGGGGCAGGGAGTTCTGCCCGGCACTGACTGTCGTATCGGAATGGGCCTTGATCTGCATTGCATCCGCACGCGTCCATCGCGCCGTGAAACTGTCCTGCGGGTCATAGACTTTTTGGGTGTGGATCGTCGGAAGCGGGAAGCCGGGCACGCCACTCAGCGAACTGCCGGGATAGAGACGTGCGCCATGAGGCATCATGCCCGGCCGGGGGGCTACGCGTAATGCTTCGCGCAGAGCCTCTGAGCTGAGCTGGGCGTGGGCCGTCTGTCCTGCAAAAGTTGCGACCACCGTACCGGCCAGCAACAGATTGAGCATCGCTCTTTTCGTGAACCTGTCTGCCATGTCACCCTCATATGTTTCTGCCATGAGACCAAGCCGGAACGTTGCCGTTTCGTCACGCTTCATGACGACGTGTCTCGATGCCCTGGTGGCATTCCATGCAACCCCGAGCCCCGTGACTGATCACGATTCTGTTATGTGAGTCAACTCTAAATTAACGACACTTTAATGTCAGAAGCGGGGCAGATTCACGACAATCGAAAGGGGGATAATGTGATTCGGGTAGTTAAAAGATCATGGAATGGTAGTTTAAAATACTATTATGTTACAATTACGGAATGGTATAGGACATCGGCGTAGAGATTAATTTTTGCCTAACAATGGCAGGGTTTATTTTTGATGCGTGAAATCAATGAAATAATTTGGATAGGTAAAGAGATCAACAGTCACGTTTTTCGAGCTGGACCAGACGGTAACCGATGCCGGTTTCTGTTACGATATACCCGGGACGTTCCGGATCGCTTTCTATTTTCTGACGGATTTGCCGGATATAGACGCGCAGCTGTTGTACATCGCCGCTGGCTCCCCACAAGGCATCCATGATGGTACGATGCGTCAGCACACGACCCGCATACCGGACCAGCATGCGCAGAATATCCCATTCCCGCGGTGACAGACGCAGTTCGGTCCCGGCCTTGAAAATCTGCCGCTTGACGAGGTCGATACGCAGATTTCCCGATTCATAAAGCGGTTGGGTTCCTTCCTGCTGAAGGGCATGGCGTAGCGCATTGCGAAGGCGGGCGATCAGCTCCGCCATGCTGAAAGGCTTGGTGACGTAATCATCGGCGCCGGCTTCGAGCGCGGCGACCTTCCCGCGTTCGTCGTCGCGTACGGACAGGATCACGACAGGCAGGGCGGGGTTGGCCTGTCTGAGCCGTTTAAGAACCTCCACGCCGTCATGGTCGGGCAGACCTAGGTCGAGAAGCACGAGGTCAGGCGGTGTCTCTGCAGCGATGCGCAAGGCATTTTCGCCGGTTCCGGCTTCGAGAATACGCCAGGACTGGCTGGCCAATGTCGTCCGCAAAAGGCGGCGAATGGCAGGCTCGTCATCGACAACAAGCAGGGTCGGATCGCTCATGAGACAGGAATTTCGTGTCAGGGATTGATGGGGAGAGGAAAGTACAGGGTGAAACGGGCACCATTGCGTTCATGGCGGTTGGAGGCGGCAATCGTGCCCCCCATGGCCTCGGTAAAACCACGCGCGATTGCCAGCCCAAGTCCTGTGCCCGCACGGGTTGTATCCGCTGCGGCAAAGCGCGTGAATTTGCCGAAAATCAGCGCTGGGTCGCGATCGCCAAAACCAGGCCCCTCGTCTTCGACGATAATGGCGAGACCCGCACGGTCGCGTTGCAGACGAAGGGTTATCGCCGTATCGGGCGGTGTATATTTTGCCGCATTATCGAGAATATTGAACAGACATTGTTCCAGCAGCACGGCATCGAGCTTCAGCATGGGAAGGTCCGATGCAGTATCGAGTGTCACCCTGTGATGCTCCAGCAGTCTCGCAGCCCGGGCGAGGGCTGTGGCGGCAACTTCGGCGCAATCCACACTGTCATGCCGCAGTGGGAGTGCTCCTGCTTCGAGGCGCGTCATGTCAAGCAGATTGCCGACGAAGCGGTTCAGGCGCTCGGCCTCATCGGTCAGGGTTGCCAGCAGCTCGTTTCGTCCTTCCTCACCCAGTACTGCGCCATAATCGCGCAGGCTGGATGCTGCGCCCAGAATGGAGGCAAGTGGCGTGCGCAGATCGTGGGAGATGGAGGTGAGCAAGGCACCGCGCAGCCTGTCGGTTTCGGTCTCAAGCCGCACACGGTCGAGATCGCGTGTCAGCAGAATGCTCTCTATGGCTGAAGCCGTCTGGTCTGCCAGCGCATCGAGCAGGCCTTGCTGCTCCACATCGAGCAGATGTCCATCACGCTCACGATCGAGACCGAGCAAGGCGACCGGACCGCGTGCGGTACGCAGGGGAATGAATAGCCAGCGCACACCGGGCAGGCTGTCGGAGCCTCTTCCTGCAATACGCCCATGCTTCCAGGCCCAGCTTGCAGCAGCGAGATCGTCCTCGTTCGGCTGACCATGTGATGCGGAATGCGCTCTGACACCCAGCACGCCATCGTCAGGCATAAGCAGAACGACATGGCAGTCGAGCAGTTGTCCGATCTGCTGCGTAACCGACCAGAGAAGGGCGTCCAGACTGGACATGCCTGTAATCGTGCGACTGAAACGATAGAGCGACTGGGTGATCTCAGCGCGATGGCGGGCGACAACAGCCTGACTGCGCACGCGCGCGCCCAGATTGCCGGCTATAAGGGCTGTGGCAAAAAAGAAGAACAGCGCCACTACATTATCGGGAGCTGCAATCGTGAGGGTATAAAGCGGTGGCAGAAAGAAGAAATTGAAGCAGAGCATTCCCAGAACCGAGGCCCAGAGGGAAGGCCAGAGTCCATAGGCCACCGCCACGCCGAGTATGGCCGTCAGAAAGGCGAGCGAAACATTGCTGACCTCAAAACCCTGTCGCAGTAACAGTGCCACGCCGAGCGCGCAGAGAACCATGGCGGTGCTGGCAAGATAGGGAGACAGGCCAGGAGGGGGGCGCTCATGAATGCGATGGCCCATGGTCTCGCCAGAGCGCGGGACGACGTGAACGGGGAAATTTTCCGAACGCTGGATAAGGCGCTCGGTGGTGGAGCGCCCTAGCAGCTGTCTGAGTCGCCCGAGCCAGCCTGTTCCGGCGGGATGGGCCGCGACGATCTGGGTTACGTTTTGCGCACGTGCATAAGCCAGTGCGTCGAGAGCGATATCATGGCCCGGCAGGGTCACGGTCTCGGCCCCCAGGGACTGGGCAAGATGCATCTGCGAGGCCATGCGCGCACGGACCTCATCGGTCAGATCGCGGCTGGTCTCGACATGCAGAACGATCAGAGGCGCATGAAGCCGGTCGGCAAGGCGCTTGCCGTAGCGTACGAGCCCGGCATCGCCATCCTGAAGGGTGAGACAGACCATGACGCGTTCGCCGGCGGCCCAGGGGCCGGCGATGGCGTTGGCTTTCATGTGATCGACAAGCTGGGCATCGACCTGCTGGGCAGTCTGACGCAGGGCCAGTTCGCGCAGGGCGGTGAGGTTGCCGGGAGAGAAATAGTGCAGCATGGCACGCCCTGCCGTGTGGGCGGCGTAGATCTTGCCATCGCGCATGCGTTGCAGCAGGTCGCCAGGTGTCAGATCGACCAGTTCGACCTCGTCGGCATTTTCGATAACATGGTCCGGAACTGTCTCGCGCACACGCACACGTGTGATCGAGGCCACGATATCGTTCAGGCTTTCCAGATGCTGGATGTTGACGGTGGTAAAGACATCGATCCCGGCGCAGAGCAGTTCCTCGACATCCATCCAGCGTTTCGGATGGCGCGATCCCGGCACATTGCTGTGGGCCAGTTCGTCTACCAGGACGAGGGCCGGGCAACGCTGGAGGATGGCGTCGAGATCCATCTCGTGAAGCACCTGCCCGCGATAGGGGATTATGCAGGGTGAAATCAGTGGAACGTCCTCCACAAGCGCCTGCGTTTCGGCGCGACCGTGGGTTTCCACAATGCCGATAACCAGATCGCGCCCTTCATGGAGCAGATGCCGCGCTGTGCTCAGCATTTCGAAGGTTTTGCCGACACCGGGAGCGGCGCCCAGAAAAACTTTCAGCCTGCCGCGTTTACTGTCCGCACAGCCCTGACGCAGGAGCGCGTCGGGGTCAGGGCGGGTGTAATCCTGTCTGGTCATGTCGCCTGTCCGATCATGGCATCGGCCGCATCAGGGGTAATACGGAGGTTTTATATGCGGCTCCGGCAGACCGGTTCGTTCTGTCGCCTTCTTCGCTCATTGCGCCAGTCTATCCAGTGCCCGGTTGAGCGCCAGAATATTCACATGTGGCTCTCCGAGAAAACCAAGGAAAGGTTGCTGTATCTGGGTCAATACCAGATGGCGTACGCGCTCTTCATCGAGATTGCGCGCTTTGGCCACACGCAGCACCTGAAACAATGCCGCACCCGGTGACAGGTCGGGGTCGAGCCCGCTGGCCGATGTCGTGACCAGATCGATCGGGATACGCCAGCCACGGGCCATGGCATCCGGATTGTCCGCCCTCAGGGTTGCCGTCGCCTGTGCGATACGCTCGATCATGGCTCTGGATGTCGGTCCTGCGTTCGAGGCAAGGGAAGCAGCGGCATTATAGGGTACTGGAACGGTTCTGGTCGTGTCTTTCGGGTCCGGGCCCATCGTGGCGGAGGGGCGGCCGTGGAAGTAACGGGGCGAGGTGAAATTCTGCCCGATAAGCGACGAGCCGATAACCCATCCCTTGTCATGGATCAGGCTGCCCGAGGCTTTCTCTGGCAGAATCAGGGCCGAGAGAGCCGTCATGCCAAGTGGATAGACCAGACCGGTCAGGACGGAGAGCAGAAGAAAGAGGATGAGCGCCGGGCGCAGCTGGGAAAGAACCATAATGACCTCCTCAGGCCAGACCGATATGGGTGATGAACAGGTCGATCAGCTTGATGCCGATGAAAGGCACGATGAGGCCGCCCACGCCGTAAATGAGCAGATTGCGCCGCAGCAGGGCAGCCGCGCCCACAGGACGATACGCCACGCCGCGCAGGGCTAGCGGAATAAGTGCGATGATGATCAGGGCATTGAAGATAATGGCTGACAGCACGGCACTTTCTGGGGTGGCCAGATGCATGATGTTGAGACTCGACAAAGCCGGATAAAAACCGACGAACATGGCCGGAATGATTGCGAAATACTTGGCCACGTCATTGGCAATGGAAAAAGTGGTCAGCGCGCCGCGCGTCATGAGGAGCTGTTTGCCGATCCCGACAATCTCGATCAGCTTGGTGGGGTCACTGTCGAGATCCACCATATTACCCGCCTCGCGGGCGGCCACCGTACCGGTGTTCATGGCGACGCCGACATCGGCCTGCGCGAGGGCGGGCGCATCGTTCGTGCCGTCGCCGCACATCGCCACCAGCTTGCCCGATGCCTGCTCGCTGCGGATCAGGGCCAGTTTGGCTTCCGGCGTGGCCTGGGCGAGAAAATCGTCCACGCCGCTTTCTGCCGCGATGGCAGCCGCAGTCAGGGGGTTGTCGCCCGTAATCATGATGGTGCGTATGCCCATGCGCCGCAACTCGGCAAAACGCTCGCGTATGCCGCCTTTGACAACATCCTTGAGATGCACAACACCCAGAAGGTGCCCGTCATCCATGACCGCGAGAGGGGTACCACCCTGTCGGGCGATCCCATCTGCGATGCTGCGTATCTGGGTGGCAGAAGGGGTATCGGGGCCAATGGCGCTTATGACGCTCTCCACCGCACCCTTGCGTATCTGGCGGGGGCCGATATCGACCCCGCTCATGCGTGTCTGGGCGGTAAAGGGAACGAAGTGCGCGCCCGTAGCATTCAGTTCGCGCCCGCGCAGACCGAAACGCGTTTTGGCCAGGACGACGATGGAACGTCCTTCGGGCGTTTCATCGGCCAAGGAAGCCAGCTGGGCCGCGTCGCCAAGCTGTTGTTCGGTGATTCCGGGAACGGGGATGAACGCACAGGCCTGACGATCGCCTATCGTGATGGTGCCCGTCTTGTCCAGAAGCAGCGTATCGACATCGCCTGCTGCCTCGACCGCGCGTCCTGACATGGCAAGCACATTGAAACGTATGAGCCGGTCCATACCCGCGATGCCGATGGCAGAAAGCAGAGCCCCGATGGTGGTGGGAATAAGAGTGACGAAGAGGGCCACCAGCACCATGACCGAAATGGACCCGCCTGCATAATGTGCGAAGGAAGGGATGGTCGCGACCGCAATAATGAAGATGAGCGTCATGCCCGCAAGCAGAATGGTAAGCGCGATCTCGTTGGGCGTTTTCTGCCGTTGCGCGCCCTCGACCAGAGAGATCATGCGATCGAGAAAGGTCGATCCCTGTGCTGCCGTGATGCGCACGATGATCCAGTCGGACAGCACTCGTGTGCCGCCTGTGACAGCGGAGCGGTCGCCACCGCTTTCGCGAATGACGGGTGCGGACTCACCTGTGATGGCAGATTCATCGACAGAGGCGATTCCTTCTATCACCTCGCCATCACTCGGAATGAAATCGCCGGTCTCGACAAGTACCACATCGCCGACCGCCAGTTCCGAAGCAGGGATTTCCTCATACAGTCCGGCGGGTCCGAAAGTACCGGTATCGCTTGGCAGGAGCCGCTTGCCGCGTGTTTCGGTGCGTGTGCGCCTAAGGGAATCTGCCTGCGCCTTGCCGCGCCCTTCGGCGATGGCTTCGGCAAAATTGGCAAAGAGCAGCGTGAACCACAGCCAGAGGGTGATTTGCAGCGCAAAGCCTGTATGCGGCGCATTTTTGATGAGATCACGGAATAGCAGGATCGTGGTCAGACAGGTGACAATCTCGACCACGAACATGACCGGGTTGCGTATCATCACACGTGGGTCGAGCTTGCGCAGGCTTTCCGTCAGGGCGGGGAGCACAAGAGCAGCGTTCATGACGCCGGATCGTACGCGCGGCGGGGCAGAAGCGGCTTCCAGCTGGGGTCTTGGCGCGGGTGAGGGAAAAGAGATCATCGGACAGGCGCCTTCTAGTAGGTCGTGCCGTGGAGCATGGCGAGATGCTCGACAATCGGGCCGAGGGCGAGGGCAGGGAGGAAGGTCAGACCACCGACGATCACGATCACACCTGCGACGAGGGCTATGAAGAGACCGTTATCGGTGGGAAATGTGCCTGGCGTGGGAGCAGCGACTTTTTTGGCAGCCATGGAGCCCGCAATGGCAAGGGCGGGAATGATCACGAAAAATCGCCCGATCATCATGCCGATGCCCAGCGTGACATTCCAGAAGCCGTTTGCAGTCAGGCCTGCAAAAGCGCTGCCATTATTGGCCGCAGCGGAGGTGTAAGCGTAGAGCGCTTCGGAAAAGCCGTGGGGCCCGCTGGCAGACAGAGCGGAAAGCCCAACTGGCAGAACCACGGCCAGAGCGGTAAAGCCGAGCATGACGAGTGGCAGGCAAAGCACGGCCAGCATGGTCATCTTGATTTCCCGGGCCTCGATTTTCTTGCCCAGATATTCCGGCGTGCGTCCGACCATGAGACCGGCCATGAACACGGCAATGAGTGCAAAAAGCAGGAAACCGTAAAGCCCCGAGCCCACGCCGCCGAAAATGACCTCACCCAGCATCATGTTGATGAGGGGCACCATGCCACCGAGCGGAAGAAAGCTTTCATGCATGGCATTGACCGCACCGCACGAGGCATCGGTCGTGACCGTGGCAAAAAACGCCGAAGCCGCAATACCGAAACGCGTTTCCTTGCCTTCCATATTGCCGAGCGTGCCATCGAGACCCAACGATGCCAGAAGAGGATTGGCATGGGCTTCCGACCAGTAGAGCACGCCTGCACCGGTCAGGAAGAGAACCGACATGGCCGAGAAAATGGCCCAACCCTGTTTTTCCTGTCCGATCATGCGGCTGAACATATTTGTCAGCCCGGCGCCGAGCGCAAAAATACATAGCATCTGGACGAAATTGGTCAGGGCGTTCGGGTTCTCGAAGGGATGGGCAGAATTGACGTTGAAATACCCGCCGCCATTCGT
>Ga0157365_10000392_pt1 | contig 19243 bp, 27 predicted proteins | sample AttsexASBM3_FD_111478 | JGI IMG/M metagenome (GOLD analysis project Ga0157365, IMG submission 111478) | Fungus gardens microbial communities from leaf cutter ant in Ribeirão Preto, State of São Paulo, Brazil - Atta sexdens ASBM3 | ecosystem: Host-associated > Fungi > Mycelium > Unclassified ... | reverse complement strand
GACACCGCAGGATGGGTGCGTAGCTCAGCGGTAGAGCACTGCCTTCACACGGCAGGGGTCACAGGTTCAATCCCTGTCGCACCCACCATCCTCACCCGCAGAAAACTGCCGTTTTTTGAAGATTGACCGATCTGGGCCTTGGTCCGTTTCGGTCCATTCCGATACGTTCTGAGCCGAGTCATATCGTGTCAAGCTGTGCCAGATCCGTGCCACTTTTCGCGAGTCGTTTCCCCTTGTACTGACCCGCCAGATCGTGCGATTCTGCGAGGGCTGCGGCGGCGTGGACGGACACGCGGGAGAGGGCTCTCCCTAAGCGAGATCATGCGGCTCACCAGCCCAGAGCAAGCATGTCAGACGGTTAAGGATCGGAAAGGCTCCGAGACGCCAGCGAGGGTTATGCCTCGGCCCCGTCAGCGACAGCCGGTGTCAAGCCCGGCACGCAGCACCGGCACCCTTGTTCGAAAGGGGTTGCGCGTCGCGCATCTTCAGTGACCGAACCGGGGCGCTAAATCATCGTGGTGGTGATAGGCAGGGGCGGCTTTCGGGTCGCCCTTTGCTTGTGCGGGCGGTTTTAATTGACTCCCGCCTATGTTCGCGTTCTGTTCTGGCGCATGACAGACCTGACCCCAGCCTCCGAAGAAGACGTGACATTCGCCATCCGTATGTCGATCTCGCTCGACTATCGGGGTAAGCCGAGGCGCGTGAACGCCAAGATGACCGGGGCGGAGATGGACGCGCTGGCTCAGAAGATCACCGAGCAGTTGAAGCGCTCGAACATGTGGCCGCATCGGGGCCCAGGAGCGCCCGCGCATCGAGCGCCGGATTACTCGGTGGCTTGGCGGGAGAGGAATAGATGAACCCTGCGAACGATAGGCGGGAATGAGGCACCGGATCTGAATATCCGGAAGTCACCTCTGGCTCTTTGAAAAAAAATCAATGATATCAATGTCAAAACAAATGTTGCAGAAAATGCAAGCAAATTAAATTGTGATTCTCAAAATTTAATAGCATAAATGGTATGGACATATGCGTTCCAATTTCGCGAGCCGCATTTTATCGAGGAGCACACCAATGACCGCATTCAATGAGGCGAAACGCCCACTGATTGATCGTCTTCGTGTTTTGGCCCAACGCGGCCAAACTCCCGATGAAATACGGACGCAGCGCGTTTCTTATACCAAAAGCCTCCTTAGAAAGGATGACGCGCAGACACAGGAAACCGTTGAGCGGATACTGAAGGAGCGCGCAATGGCTTAAAGCCTTGCTTCTGTACGAATTATACGAGACGGAAAACGTCGAGCCTTATGCTGCCTTAGCCGCTGGAAACGGGGCGAGGCAATATGACTTCCTTCTCGACGCCATACGTGCTGCGATCGCGGTAGGGAGGCCCATGATCTCCCACACCGTCATCAAAGCGCTCAACTATCATGCGATAGTATGCCTGCATGTGAGCGCAGGGGAATACCGCCCATGTGCTGTAACGGTTGGAACCCACACACCACCCGCGCATTATCGCGTGAATGCGCTTATGGATGATTTTGTAGACCAAATTAATCGTAATGTCGGGGCCAAAGCTGATCCAGTTTACTTAGCAGCTTGGGCGCTATGGCGCCTCAACTACATCCACCCCTTCATCAATGGCAACGGACGTACTGCTCGCGCGGTAGCTTACTTTATTCTGTGCATCCAGCTGGGCGGCGCGCTGCCTGGGGAAAAAATTCTTCCTGTTCTGATCCACGAGAATAGGCATGAGTATGTCGAGGCGTTGCGAGTTGCCGATGCGGCCTACGCGACAAAAAGTCCGCCTAATTTGGGTCCTTTGATTGCCTTGATGGGTAGGCTGCTGGAGGAGCAGGTGGGGCCTACGCTTGGCGATGAGGCGCAATAGGCTCATCGAAGCCAACACTAACGCGGTCTTCATAAACGAGACGTCGCTTTACCGTGATTGGTGGCAAGCCCGCACCTGGTCCCGCAGCCCGATATAGTCGCCAATCCAGCGCACCGTTTCCGGCTTCGGGCTCGCCTTGATCTCAGCAGCAAGCGCCGCCTGATCTTCCTTGCTGTAGGTCACGAGGGTAGGGCAGGGCACGTACTGCACCGAAGAGCAGGCGGAGAGCCCGAGCAGGGCCCCGAGAGCGAGCCATCTCATGCCGTGCCATCCTCGAGCCGCTGCAATACCGCATCTTCCGTTGCTGGCTTGTCGGCCTGAGCCTGAGCCATGGATTGCGCCTTGAGCGTCGTGACATCGGCGGAGGTCTTGGCGGCCTCAGACGTGCTGACAGACGCTGCATTTTTTCCCGATCGGTTGGCGTACCAGATCAGGATACCGAGGGCGACGACGACGAACGCCACCGCCCCGGCAATTAGATCAGCGGTCACGCGGTCTGAGCGGTCTTGGTCTCAAGAGCCGTTTCCAGCGCCTTGAGGTTATTGGCGATGCCCGTTACGGCAGCAACGGCGCCCTCCACGTCGCAATTCGGCGCCAGCTTCTTGATGATGATGGCCGCGACGGTCGGCAGCATGCTGATGCCCAGGGCCTCGACCTCAGGGAGGATAGATGTCGTTTCCGTGGCGGTGGTGGTCACTGATTCACTCATGGTATTTTCCTTCAAGATTTTGACGACTGATCCCGGCCCAACTGCCGGTGTCGTCAGTCAGGTTTTGGGGATGCCGGTGCTCGTCAGCGGTGTGATGCCCGCTGAGGCAACGGCGGCGATCGCTGCCGCTTTGTCCTCGCGCGCGACATCGACCACGCTGATGCCCGGGCGCAAACGAGGCACTGCCCACGCGATATTGGCAGCGAGGACCATCATAATTTTGTATGGTCCGACCCATCGGCTATTTGCTGCAGGCGCCTGGATCATCGCCCCTAGCACAGCGCAGAGCACGATCAGGGCGGCGGGGTAGATCGCGTATCGTGCCGGGACGAGATCGAGGAACAGCGCAAGGCTGCCAGTTGTGGCGCTGATTTTGGCGAGGTTGTTCATTGATAGAGAAGCCTTTCCGCTCGAAGAAAAGGTGATGCGATCAGGATGTCGGGAGGTATCGGGCGACAGCGTTGCCCGCGATGCTGGCCTGCGAGGAAAGCACGGTGTCGAGGATGTAGGTCACGGCACCACTGCCAGCGCTTTCGATGACTGCGATATATGCGCTGGACAGGAACGAAGAGCTGCCGGTGACGGATACGCCCTGAATCCTGTTCCCGATCGCGCCGGATTTCACCCGAATGCCGCAAGCATTCGTGGCATCGGTCCAGACGCCCAGGACCCCACCGCTGACGGTGTTGTAATTCGACGAGCCGTCGACATAGACAATACCGTAGAGCTCATCGCGGTTGATCGGATCGTAATTGGTCGAAGACCACTGAGATTTGCCTGCGGTCCAGGTCGTGACTTCATCGTTCGGCGTACGAATGATGTTCGAGCCGATCTCGTTATAGCTCGAGGACAGCAGAACGATAGCGCCGACAAATCTCTGACTGATGACGTTGTTCGCGATGCGTGACCACCGCACATTGTTGAACACGATCGACGATTGCCCGTCAGGGAAGATGTTGTTTCCTTCGATGTTCACCCGCACCGAGTTCGAGCAGTTGATTGTCAGGCCGCCAGGCTGTGCGCCCATCGCGCAGCCACTGATCGAAATTTCCTTGCCTGTCCCAATTGCCAGCGCATTCGTGCTCTCGACAAGCCAGCACTCCCTGAGCGATGCCGTATCCTGCGCGAACAGGTTGATGCAGCAGCTGCCTGTCCCGCCATTGAAGTTGATCGCCCCCACGCCCTCGATCAGCAATCCATCGCCGTCTCGCTGAACGCTGATGCCGGTCTGAGCGACTGATGCCCCGCTATAGCCCGAGATCATGAAATCCTTGAGCACGAGACCGCTGGTCCGCGCGAAGGTTCCCGAAGGCCGGGGGTCGGATATGCCGATCGTGTTTGATGCACCGAGAACTAGCTCTGTCCCACCTCCCACCCAGGCGGATGGTGTCGTGTAATCGACATTGCTGCGCACGCCGCGGTCATCACCGCATATCGTGAGGTAGTTCTGGCCGCCCACCAGGACGGGATTGACTAGGAGATATCGACCGGCAGGGAGGTAGATCGTTCGGCCTGCGGCCGGGCTGTTCGCAATCAGGGAGTTGAGAGTAACCGAGGCATCCTGACTTCCATCGGTGGCGATCGAGTACCAACCAATGGAGACGCGATTGTTCGGGAGGATGACGCGCGAGGTTGCGACGTTTCCCAGGACGAAGATAGCCTGTTCGTCGCTGCAGGCGATATCCGCCGTCAGCGTGAGGGTCACGCCTGGCGCAATCAGGAAGAAAGCGCCATTCGCAAGCGTAAGCTTGGCCGAGATCGTGATGCTGGTCCCGATATAGAAATAACCAGGCGGAAGGTGGAGGGACAGGCTGGTGGTCGATGACAGGAGGGCGGCGCAATCAGTTTTACCGTCTGCGACAGCTCCGGCATCGAGAGCTGAGAATATCTCGAACAGCTTTTGCGCTGCGGGACGCTGGGCAGCCACCGGGACAGTTGTGGGCGCGTAGATGATGCATGTTTCATCCATCTCGCCGCCAACGGCGTCGACCTTGTTCCCGAATGCAGATGCCACTTCGGGCGACAGAACGATGTCTGCCGGGTTCCCTGTCGTCTGATAGCTTTTCCAGTTCGGCCTGAAGTTCGACATTGAGTTGGACATGTGTCTATCCCGTTTGTGTCGTGCTTACGGATCGACCAAGGAACACGCCGCTTTCGATCCGCCGACGTTTGGCCAGGCCGGGCAGGACAATGAGCGAGCCTCTGACCGTCGCCTTGTCCCAGACGAGGAATTGTGCCGCTGCCGCGACGTAGCGCCGCTGGTTGAGCAGCCGGACGAGCGTCGAGGTGCGCGCGGCATTACTGCCGACATTGAACTGCCACGAGAGCAGGGCGCCCTCCTGATAATCCGTGAGGGGCACCGTGACGAAGGCGCGCAGCTTGACCTGCTGAGCCATCACCGTTTGACGGAGAAGGTCCAGAGCCTGCGCCTGGGTGATCGGTTTCGTGGTGGCAGAGACGGGCGATCCGTCCGACAAGAACCGGTTGCCGTAGCCGATCGTCCAGTAGTCAGCCGGGCAGAGATAGGGCTTGAGGCTAAGCCCCTCGAAATCGTCGCGCGAGATCAGGGAGATTGCGATGTCGATGCCGGTCATTGCACCCACCCCGCCAGATGCGCCGTGACGTAACCGAAAGCTGCTCCTGTCACGATCAGCGCCCAGCTCGCCCAGCCCCGCAGGCTCCCGATCTTCTGCAAATCGGTCCGCACCTCGCCGATTGCCTGAAGCGTTGCCTTTTCCCGCGCCTCTGCACTGGCCTTGTTCTCGCCGTGCATCTGCATCAGCTTGTCGGAGAGTGAGCGGTTTTCGAGACGGATTTCGACGATAGCGCCCTCGACCGCGCTCAATCGCCTTCCGTGGTCAGAGAGCATATCGGTAGGCAGGACTTCACTCAGGGCGCTCATGTCGCCTCCAATAAAAAAGCCGCCCGATGAGGGGCGGCCCGACTGTTGCGGATTGAAAGAGTTCGGAGAGCGGTCATGTGGGGCGAGCTGGTGGAACGTCAGCAATCAGGGCAGCGGTGCCGTTGATCGAAATCGCAACGGCCACCTGATACGTCGCGCCTGAGCTTCCAAGCGCACAGACATTCACCGTCGCAATGCCAGCCTGCGCCCATGAGAACCAGGCGGTGCAGATGGTGCCGGACAGATATGTCCATGCCTGCGTTCCGAAGCCGCCAGTATCGAAAGCAAAGCTCTGCACAGTTTCACCCGGGGAGAGAACTCCGGCGAAATCGACGCTGTAATCAGCGCCACCATTGAGATTGCTGTCAGGCCATGCGAGCAGGGGCTGCAGGGCCATACCGCGCAGTTGTGCGGTCGCGCAGCCGCCAGGGCGCACGATCCGCGCTGATGGGCGCCATGTCATGGGTAATTACTCCGCTGCGCCGCTTGATGCCGTAGTGACAGGGTAGGTGCTGCCGATCGGGTACAGGCGGTCAGGGTCTGCAACCATGGCTAGGTCGCTTCCCGGCTTATAAGAAGATATGCCGTCCCAAAGAATGTTGTTGACGACATAGCCGACATTCTGCCCATTGCCAGACTCAGTGCGGTAAATGGCGTAATTTGTCAGCGGAACCGTAGGCTCAACCGAAGCTGTTTCACTCATGTTAGCTCTCAACTGTATTCATAGAGCACGACATAACCCGCGCCGCCCGGCGCGCCCGGTAGTCCACTGGTGTAATTGCCGGGAACAAAAGCGCCCGCACCGCCACCGCCTGGGCCGCCAGCCGCACCGTATGCAGCGCCAGACTGGCCCGGCCCCATGAAGCCCCCAGGGCCAAAGTGACTAGCGCCGCCACGAGAAGCGACACCAGATAGGCCAGACTCAGCACTCCAGGCCGTAGGGCCGTCCCCTAAAGCTGCGAGAAGCGTATTGCCAGAAGGAGAGGGCTGCACGGATGATAGAGAAAGCCCAGAGGCTGGTGCGGCTATTGCGCTCCCCGCAGTGCCGCCTGGCCCACCGGGAGCGCGGTAGAAACTTCCAAAAGAGGTATCCCCGCCAGGTGTGCCGTTTGCTCCGCTAGCTGCGCCGCCCAGACCGGGAGACCCTATCGTGATATACAGCCCCGCTATCAGTGTGGCAGAAATTCTGAACCGCAACCACGCGCCAGCTTGCCCACCCGTTGCAGCAGCAAATTTGGTGTTATCGTTGATGCCCGGAGATCCCCCGCCTCCACCCCCGCCACCGAGCATATCGCCGATGACGTAGTTCGTCCCTGGTGTCGGCACATACGCCTGGCTTGACGAAATGACCTGCACATTGATCAGGTGCCCCGGCGTGGCCTGCGCAAGGCTCTTTATCGCACTGGTAAGTTGCGCGTCGTTTGCCGGATCCAGCGTTTGGCCGGAAGCGAGGATCGGATTGACGAGCGTTTCCTGAATCCCGTTAGCCCAGTCCTGATCAAGGACCGTTCCGGGCAATCCTGTCGCGGCGTTACCGTCCGTGAAGTACCCGGGCGTTCCGGACGTTTTTGGTACCGGACGTGCACTCAGTGCAGTGCTTGTGCTGATCCTTTGCATATCGGTCCTTTATCGCTCGACCTCACAGGAGATCGCCGCCCCAATCTGTAAGAAGGTTGTCGCCATTTTGGCCAAAGTGCAGAATAAGATGGCTTGGGTTGCGGGCCTCAAACTCGCAGACGAGAGGCCCATTCGACCAAGACATGAGCGCCTCACCTGAGGCTGAAACACCGCTTCGGAAATCAACCGGCGTGTACCCGGGGTGCAGGACCAGCCAGCAATAGGCCCAATCTTCATTTTGCACCGCATCACCGCAGCGGAACACCCCGCAGCGAGATGGCGCGTATTCGGCGATAGAAACATCGTACCCAAGCGTCGCTGCAAAGCCGGTGAAGTAGGCGATCGAGGACCCACCCCTATCCGTCAGTCGGGCGAGGACCTGAGAGCGTCTTTGTTCGATTGTTGCTCCTGTTCCCGCGCATGGATCAGGCAACCCGAGGGATTGCTCCCAGTCGGCAAGTAGTTCGACGGCTGTAGACGGAAAGGCATCTACAATAAGGTTCGATGCCCGGGCGCTATTTCGGGCGAATGTCGCACCCCATACCTTAGCCAGCAAACTCGACATGGCATCTGGCGCGCGCGACCAAGCAGCCCCGCGAGGCATCAACCGGAGAATCGCCGCCTGGAAATCTTCAGCTGTAAACAAGGGCGCATCCTCAATTCATGCCTGGAAGGTAATGTTCCCAAGAGTTGGCATCGATCCGACCGTGACTGCGGTGATGGGTGCGGAAGGGGCCGAAATATTGAACTGAGATAGCCCTAGAGCCGCAACGGCCTCATTCCACTGGTTCGGGTAGATCGTGCCGCCTGGCGCTGCGAGCCGCGTAAACATGTCCTGTAATGCTTGGGTGATCAGAGCCTGATTGGCTGAGGTATTGTTTGCCCCAAGGCTCGCGACTGTGAAATTAATGGGCTGCCGTACCGGAGAGCATACAATCACGAGCGCTGTCACAGGCCGCAGGGCATACAGGGCATTTGCAACGGTCAACTGGTCACCCGAAGCAGTTGGATAGCGCCCTTCATCGGATGCCGCCCCGTCAGTACCGTTCGGAAAACCGGAACTAGCAGCGTTTGCGTCATCGAGCATGATGTAGACGACGACTGTACCAGCCCCATAACCAAGAGGGTTCACCCAAGCGCGCGTTACTCCCGGGACGGTCTCAGCCCAAACCTCGTAATCAGCTGCGCTACCGTTCTCTCCGCCGCGCTCGAATGCTTCGAAGATGCGGTCTCGTAGCGCGTCATCGCTTTCGGAATCGGCGCCCCCAGTGAAGGCTGTCGTTACAACGCCACTCGTTTGCACTCCTTCGATCGGCGATCCCAGCGTGGCGATTGCCCCGCTGGCTATGTTACCGGCGGAACCGGCCTGGGTGACAATGCAACTCGCTATCGTTGACAGGCTGGTCGTTACACTGTCTGCAACAGTAATGGCCGCCATACCGCCTGAAATCTGGATCGTCGTCCCTGCAGGAATGATCTGCGATGCAGAGACCGCAAAGGTCACCGCGCCAGTCGCCGCGGATGCAGGCTTGCGATACACGCTTTTGAGCGCACCCCAAGCCTCGAGATACTCTTGCGTTGCAGTCCATGGCACTGATTGAAGAGAGATCCAGTCCAGATAGCCGTAATGCAGCCAGGCAAGCCCTGCCAGAACGGTTGCAAGAACGTTGAGGACTGAATAACGCAAGAGCGCAGTCACCCCGGGGATACCGCCGCTGAGTACGTCTTGTCGGGCCTGCTGGCATAGCTGATCAAGTGTTGGTCTCTGGTAAGGCATTTAGACAAGCCCCTCCCAGGCCCACGAAAAAAGGAATTTCTCGGAGGACGAGATCGACGGTCTTTTGACAGTCACCTCGAATTCGAGCGCAGCAGCATTGGTGACGCTCCACCGAGCAATGACGTCGATGTCATCGACAACACCGTCAGCAACCAGCCAATGAAGCGCCTCACGACAGATGCCCTCCGCTTCCAGAGGAATGGCGGTATCCCCCGACTTGATGGCTTTGCGAAGCTGCCGCAACCGTGAGCCAATAGGCTCCCCGCCAAGCGAGTCCCCCCACCACCCCCCCCGCTCAGCCTCGACCGTTCCCCCCGCGCCTGCCGGGCGCGGTATGCCGATACTTGCTTCAACTGCATCTGGCTGCTTGGGCAAAACGCGGTCGGTAAACAGACTTATGATGATTGCGGTGCGTAACGGGTTATCGAGCGCCAGATCACCGGACATGATCGTCCAATCGCCGCGCGCTGCGCGAACGTCCCATGCGATACCAATATCCATTGTTGATCCGACTAGCTGGTTTGAGGGGGGCCTGACTGGTCGGAGCCCTTCTGGACCGCAGTGTGTACGTGCCCGAGGAGGGACACACCGTCCGCGACCACGTCTTTCGTGACCGTGAGTGTCCCTTGGACCGACACGGTCCCACTGGCTGGAGCAAGCTCGATCGACCCGTCGGACTTCAGCCAGATCCGACTTTGCGTTTGAGGGTGATAGACGCACACATCGCCGGGCTGAAGGTCTTTGGGTCGATTACGCTGGTCTCCCGTAGCAATCGCCACACCCCGCGAGTGATCTCCCGCCAGAAAAGTCACGACAACATCCGCGCCGGGTACCGGACGACTGGCGAGGCCATATTGCTGAAGCAAAGGCACATCGGACCGCAGAACTGCGCCAGGCAGAGCAATCTGAATTGTCGGCGTTGAGAGCGCCTCGTTGGTATTCGCAGTTACCCGACCGATACCTGTGAGGTTGGAAAGCCCGCGCCCCAGTCTCTCGATGATATCGCGCATCAATCGCTCCCATGTATGACAGCCTGCACGCCCTCGTTGCTGGAAAGCGGCGTCAGGAGAGGTTCGGGCTGGAAGGCTTCTGGAGGCATAAGCACCAGATCGGCATGTGTGCCGTCCTGGCCTGCACGGAGCGTGATTTCCCCAATGACCAGATCGCGGGTGTTACCATCGTAATCAGTGAATGGCGCAACAGTGTTAGGCTGCCAGATCGCCCCCGCAGTATCACGCCAGCTGTCGCACGTGAGTGTCACGGCCTGCGACCTCCCATAACGTCGATTGACCTCCCACTGCGCCCGACGCTTGGCAATTTCATGGTTCGAATCGCCGACCTCAATGAGGATCAACATTGGTCGGTCGCGTGTGACCCGAGGGTCGATTGCGGGATCCACCACCGTTAGCGCCCTCATCTGATCAGCAAGACGGTCTTCGGAGGGCTCGGTTTGAAGGACATCGACCGTCTGCAGCACGGGAATCACCCGAGAATATCGCGCGGCCAGGCTACGCACCTGCACAACATTTTCGACATTGCCTCCCACCACGAAACCGCTTGCAGCACGGCGCGAGCCGACGCCTGAAAAGACAATGTTCCCATCGGGCTGATCGTAGAAAAGCACTCCGGCAAGCCTGCAGACACGCTCAATTATTTGATAGCCCGTCTCACTCAGAATGACCGAGAAAAGCTGGATGTTAGCGTTGCCCGCATTGTTGATCGAGGCGACCGCGATGCCTGAGGTCTCACAGACCGCACGGGCAATATCGAGCGCGTTTGTGCTGGACATCTGGTAGGGCGATAGCAAGGCGGAGCATTCAACGAGGTCAGTGCTCTTCGATGCAATCGTAACGCGCAGCATGTGCTCGCCGGGCCCCACCGGTTCAGCCACGGTGACGACATACCCGGTGATAACGAGCTGCGTGCCAATCATGACCTGACAGGCATCACCAGGATTAACAAGCGTGCGCAGCGTGGTCTGCGGATCCTCACTCGTTAAACCCAGCTCAGCCGTCCAGGGCATGATTTCGAGCCCCATAACGATAGAGACCTCAGTCCAGCCCGTGATCAGGTGTTGATTGACAGTAATCGTCACCTCATTCGAGGTTGCCGCATCGATGCCTAGAATTTCGGTGATCTGCGATACTATGCTCAAGATGACAACGCCTCGAAACTGGTTGGCATGAATGCCGGATGCACGGGGTTAGCCCTACTGATCAGATCGGACGCCCTGCTTCCATCCGAGTAAATCTGCTGGGCCAGGGCAAGGGCAGGCATCGGGGCGTTACGCTGGATGGTGATGATGTCAGGAAGACGCGTAGCCCGCTGAGCCAGGTCCTGCGTCACCTGTGTCCGCAAGTCCCGAAGCGCCCGACGTGTCGCATCCCAGCCCACGTCGGCCGCAGCGTTTGCCTCGCCCTCGAAAAGATTAGCGAGGCTTGTGCTCATCACCTCTGCTTCATCTGACGAGGCAGCCGTCCAGTCGGCGCTTGCCTGGGCGATCGAATAAAGCGCGGCAATGCGACAGACACGAGCGGTCGCGATCTGGACAAGCTCGATTGCCCCGCCAATGGGAGCTGCGCTTGCTATGGGCGATATGGAGTAAGAGGCAAGCGTGGTGAGAAGGCTGATCTGGATGCCTGGATCATAGACAGCGGCCCGCAGGCTCTCAGTCAGCGAGAAGCAACCAGCAGCAAGGGATGCACTATCCGACGCTTGGGATAGAGCCGAACTCGCCGCAGCTATAGTGCTCCGGCTTGATGAGAGGGCGGCAAGGATCGCATCTGTCGTGGCCCCGGCGATGGTCTCCGACGCATTGCCCTGGTTATACCGCCCGTAATTGCCGGGCAGGGCCGCAAGCGCTGAAGACAGAACTTGAGGAGCCTCAATCGCGCTCACCGCGCCGGAGCCCCAGGCGGCAGCAGCGGAGCGACCGCGCGCGAGCACCGAACCCCCGACCGCGTAAGATGATTGTGTTTTGCCGCTGTAATCAGAAGAGCACGCGGACTGAAGCGCCAGTGCAGCGACACCGATCGCCGCGTGGAGCGCCGTAGTAACAAGGCCACCGAGCAGATCGGTCTTTTCGATGAATTCGAACGACAGATCGATGACATTCGAAGCCCCGTCGCGCTCACGCCACTCGAAGCGCATGAGGTTCGCCTGAAACATCCCGACACTGGGATGAATCAGCAGACCGGCACCCGAGATTTCAGCAGCGCGTACGAGGAGGTCGCGCTGCGCATAGCACAGGGGTCCGACCAGCAGGCCCGTTATGTGATACTGACGCCCCTGACGCCCCATATCCTCAACCCAGACGCCATCACGCCAGGGATAGGCATGGACGGCAGTGTTCCGACCTGCTTGCCCACCACTCCCCATGACCGCAAACGGGATGCCCCGAAACGAACACTGAAGGTATTGAGCCGCGAGACGACGCACGGTGCCGGACATGTCAGTATCCTGTTGCTGTTGCGACTGGGTCCATCGCTTTTGATGTTCGGACGCTTGTGATCTGCACCGATGGAGAAGAGCTCGATGCTTTTACTTTCGTGCCTGACGGGGCGTTCTTGTGGTCGATCTCGATCTTGACGATCGACGGATCCTTTGATGGAAGCTTAAGGCTGCTCAAAAGGCCTTGCCCATAGTCAGCAGGCCCGGAAGCGTAAGCAGAAAGCGCATCAGGACCGCGCGAGGCTGCGCCCCAAGCCCATTGCCCCCAGCTTGAAGAGCCATCGTGCCTATCGGCCGAAGCCGGTTGGTCCAGGAGAATGTTAGGTGCATCGAATTTACCGCGCATTCGCGAAGCGAAGTCATGCCCCCATGCGGCTAGCGCATTGTTCCCGTATTTCTCACGCTCGGCGAGCCTTCGTTGCCAATAGCCCGCACGCTCCGAGCGCTCGGTCATGGCCCCGAGCGCGTCAAGTGGACGTTCGTAGAATAAAGAAACGCTCCCACCAGCAGATTCAGCGTCTTTGCTGGCCTTGAGCTCGTTTCCTGCGTTTTTCTCGGTGTTGACAAGCTCCCACTGGACGAACTGGAGCTGCTCGTCGAAGGTTGAGTTCCGGATGCTGTGACCGAACTGACGGGCGAAATCATCCTGGCGTTTCTTGTGCCACTGGGCGATCCCGTACGCTCTGCCGTGATCTCCGGTATCATTCCGGAAATCAAAACCGCTTTCCGCGTCCAGACTTGCGACAAGACCAGATGCCTGCGCCGCCGTCCAACCCTTGGACTTGAAGTACTGATAAGCCTTGTAAGCATAAGGGAGATCGGTACCGAGCTTACGATCAAGGCCTGTCGCAATCTTGTGAGACTGGGCTTGCCAACCGAGCGCATTGGCGCCCTGCTGAACACCTTCGGCCACAATGCCAGCGGTACCGAGATATCCCGCGATCCGGAAGGCTTTTCGGACAATGCCCCCCTTGGCGCCCTTACCCGGTACGCCAGCAGCGCCGTTGGCTGCCTCAGCCGAAGCCTTCATGGCATCGAACGCCTTCGAGATCGACCAGACCTGGACAGCGAAAGACGCCAATCCGAGAAGCACGGGCGCGGCATAAAGCGCTGCCACCGCGATACCTGCCTCGATCGCCACACCTTTCCAGCCACCCAGGACATCAACGATGCCCTTCACCTTGCTGGTGATCTTGTCCCAGCCGCCGTCCTGTAACCACTTGATGACGCCGCGGACCGCATCCGCCACTTCATCGAAATAGTGCTTCAGTCGAAGGGCGATCCACTGCCTGTTCTGTCCGATCCATCCGGCCATCTGATCGATGACCGCCCGGACATTCGGCTCCAGCGCCTCCGCTATGCTATAAGCCAGCCCCTCACCCGCGAGAGTAAGTCCGTTGACCGAGTGCTGCAGTCTTGCGGCTGCGTCAGCGCCTTTCTGGTTTGTGACGCCATAGCGCTCGGCGAGCCGGATATTGTCCCGATATTCCTTCTCGGTTTGCTGAAGGATTGGCAGCAGACCTGCCGCCGCGCCGCCGAACAACTTCTGGGCGGCAATCGCCTGGGCTGCCGGGTTCTTTATCCCTCTCAGGCGCTTGATGAGACGATCGAACAGTTCATCGGGCTTCATCTGCTCGATCTGCTTGAGGCTTGTGCCCGTCCCGTTGAAGAGCGCCTGAAACGTTGCCTGAGCTTCCGGCGCAAAACCATGCGCCATTTCCCACTGAGTCTGCGACAGGGATTGCAGCGCGCCAGTGACAGCCTCGCCAGAACCCCCAGCGAGGCGAGTAGCATTCTGTAGTCTTGCAAGCCTTTCAGGCGCGATCCCGATTGCGTGCGATGTCGTTCGTATCTCGGTACCCATCTTCGCCCAGGCACTGGCGAGACGATAGATGCCCGCGACCGATGTGGCCCCGGTGATGGTCCCCAGCACGGGTGCGATCTGGCCGATCGAGCGAAAGGCGGAGACACCATCCCGCGCAAGGCCCGTCAAACCGCCGCGCAGGCGGGTCAGGCCAGTGACCTGAGAGAAACGCTGCAGAGCACCGAACGTCCGCCTTGCGGGGACCTGCATCCTCGCAAGGCGGCTATTGATCCGCTCGAGTGTCGAGCTGACCCGATCCTGCGCCGTAATGGCTACGCTAACGCCGTTCCCTGCCACGTTTGGCCTCCTTGACCCTGCGTTCGCAGATCCGGCGCGCGTCCTCGGCTGCGCGCCACAAATCCTTCCCGGTCAGGCTCTCGCATTCGGTGCGTGTCCAGCCCGAGAAGACCTCGCTCAGATCGGCGCCGAGCTGCTCCCAGTTTGTGGGCCAGGTATAAAAAAACCCGAGCAATAATCCGCCGCTCGGGCAAAGAGACTGATCGGCATCTTGAGAACTGCCGCATCGGGCCAGCCGCTGATGCTGGACACAAGCTGCATCTCACCGCGCATGTAGGCGAAGGGAGTGCCTTTGCTCTCAGCAGCCTTGAAAGCGCGCCGCTCCGCGACAGTGGGCTCGCGCAGTTTCAGTTCACGCCACAGCGACCTTACCGCCTCGATTTCACGTTCGGCCACAAGGACGAGCTCATCATCGAGCAGCGGCCTCTCATCTGGTTGACGTCGCGCCTGTTCCTCGAATTCCGTAACGAAGACGATCGCCTCGTCGAGCTTGCGGGATGGCAGCGCATAGAGTGCCGTGAGCGGCCAGCTTGCGACGCGCGCCACAAGATCGATCTGGGAGTCATAGACGGACTCCCGGTCGGGACGTGCGCCGATCTTTTTCGACGCTTCGAGCACCTGAAAGACGCTCGGCTCAGACAGGGCGAGCCGCGAGTATTCCCCCGCTTTCACGGTGATGGCGGGATCCGCGGTGATGACGAGATGACCGTCTTCAGGCGTGACACGATCATCCTGCTCGCCTGTCAGCGCGCCCAGAACATCGGCATCGGAATAAGCGCTCATCCAACGGTATCCTCGGTCACAGTGTCGCTCTCGACATGCAGCTCGAAGGTGCCTTCCTGCGTATTGAGATTGATCTCTCCTGTCTGCCAGCCATTGACCACGGTGATGACCTTTCCGTTGGCCTGAACGAGCACGATGTTGAGGCCGGATGCGCCCTGGAAATCCGAGATAGAGCGATCGCGTCGATCACGGATGCTGGCCTGAAAGAAGCCCTGCTGAGGCATCACAATGAAGCCTTCGACAGCAGTCTGTCCTTTGGCCGTCTCATTGACGTTCCCGGAAGCCTGCCATTGGGCATCGCCGACGATATTCCAGGGCTCGCCGTTGATATTGAGGGTTGCGGTGCCCGCAAGGGGGCCGCGATATGCGGTTTCAGACATCGGACCTCCTTAAGATTTTACGAACTGGGCAGTGCCCGCAATGATCCAGAGCTGACCGGCGAAGTCATAGGGCATCAGAAGTTTGACCACGCCGTTGCCGACATTCTGCGCCACAAGATTGGCGGCGAAATTATCGGGGTTCTGCACCCAGAATTGAGCTGCCTGCCAGCGGTAGCGGGCCACGCACTGCTTGCCGACGAGCTGAGCCGTCATGACCTTCGTGCCCGCGCTAATCTTGGATCCATCGGCCACAAGGATCGCACCAAGACAGGTCTGCCCGAGATAGGAGGCCATATCCTGCAGACAGACTGTCGCCTGCATCATGGTTTCAATGCCGAGATAGCTGTTATCCGGCTGGCCAGCAGCGTTCTTCTGATAGGTAGTGATCAGACGCTGGATAGTGACCGCGCCATCATCTCCCACAACGTGCGTCGAAAGACCGTCGTAGAGAAGACTATTGCGCTCCTCGAAGGTGAAACGTCCGGCATCACTGGGCGGCATGACATTGAGTGCAAGCGCTGTGATGGGGATGGCCGGATTGGCACGCATCGACAGCGCCACCTGCGCACCGATCTCAGCGGCCCAACGCAGTGGATCAGACGCGCTGTCAGAGATCGGCATGACGGTCGCATGAGGATCATTCTGCGCCATTCCGAACGCCGTCGCCTGGCCGTAAGTGCCGCGATAGGCGGTGATGGCATGGCCATAAAGCTGCGACATTGGCGACCAGCGCGAGGCGAGGGCCGTTTTCAGGGCCGTGAGGCTGCCACTGTCGGTATAGGGATGGATCACCAGATCGTAGACGCGCTCACCCATGGAGGCGAGGGCGCCAGCAAGGGCGGTCGGGTTTGCCGCACCACCCGCCATCTGCGAGATCGCTACCGAGAGACCGACAGGAACGCTCTGGCCGCCCGCCGTACCCAGAAGCGAGACAGAAAGCAGCGTGTCGTTACCGGCGAGCCCCTTGTTCAGCGCGGTGACGTTGACCTTGCCTGCTGCTGCCCCATCGACCGCCATGGTGACGGACAGGCCAGAGATCGCCTGCGCAGAAGCGACAACATTGCCAGCGACCGTAGCCGCTGTATCGCCTGCCGTTACGAGGGTGCTGACAAGCTGATCGCCGATATAGAGCGAGAGCGTGCCGGAAGCCGACGCCGTGCCCGAAATCGTGAAAGACCCGGTGGCTGCTACAGCTGAGGGGTCATCGGACAGACCCATCGCCCAGACCTCACCCTGAGTATCAATCGCGCGATACCAGGAAACGGCGCGCGCAGCCTGAGAGCCCACACCGTACTTGCTTGCTGCATCTGTCGCCCCAAGGGACAATTCGGCAATACCGGAACTGGCCGATCCCGCTGCGGTCATACCAGCGATGATCAGAATGCGGCGCGTGGCCGCCGCAGTATTGGCCTTCGAGTTATCGAGGGCGAAATACACGCCAGGATTACGATTGTCGGCAAAGTAGCCGGGAATGGTGATCGTATCGCTCATTTTTCCACTCCCGTTACGAAAGCGCGGCCCGGCGCGGGTTCATCGCCCGCAGATGAGGCGTCTGCCTCGACGACATCGCCCTTTTCCTTGGCACGCAGCCAAAAGGCGGTTTCCGGCACGTCTTCGCCTGAGTATTTCAACAGGCGCAGGGTGCCCGGCCAGCGCAATGCGCGGCCATCTGCGGGTTTCACGCGCATGGGGGTGACCTCATTGATTTGAAAAGGTGACGCGCAGATCAGCAAAGTCGTCATTGCCATTCGCGCTAAGTGTGCCGTCGATTTCCGCCAGTGGCAGACCCGTCAGCTCGAAATATTCGGTGTATTCCAGCCCCAGACGTACCGTGACCATGCCCAGAAAGGTCTCGCCCGAAGCGTCGATCTGAACGCGCAGATCGATCTCGGTCACTTGCTGGATCATGCCTTGCAGGGCAGGGCTCTGCATCAGGGCATATTCGATCTGGCTACCGAGCCGATCGAGCGCCAGTTCGGTTTTCTCTGCAGAACTGTGCGAGACCTTACCGACCGCAACGAGATAGGCCACCCGCCGAAAGCCAGGGGCCGAGCGTCCGAAGCTCTCGCCCCGGTCGATCGGCACCTGAAGCGTGATCTGCGGAAGCTGCTTGGCTTCGGAGGACATGCTGCGTGCCGTGAAGACTTTCTCACCCGCATCCGTGCCAGCGGCTAGCAGGACACGGCAGGCCGTTTCACGCAGTAAAAGGCGGTACGGTATCGTCATCATCGTCTCGGAAGTTGAGCATGAGCAGCATGCCGCCCCGGCTATCGGCACGGGCCTCACGCACGGTGAAGGCCGCGCCACGCACTGTCAGATTGTCGCCCTGCACTGGCAGGGCGCGCATCTGAGTGAGCTGCACACCGAGGACCGCGGCATAATTGACGATATGCGTCGGGCCCAGATCGGTGCCGTCATCAGGGAAAGTCGGGACAAAAGCGTCATCGAAAATCCCTGTCGTCGCGTAGCCGGGGCCCACGATCGGCTCATAGAAGACGGCCTCACCGAAGGCCTGCATGCACGGGCCAAGGGCGAGGCCATCAAAGTCGATCATTTTCCGGGATCTTTCTGCGGCTCTTCGCCTTCGGCGTGAGTGTCGTCGTCGCCTTCCTCGGCGCCGGCTTCGCCCTCGCTGTCGTCTACTTCGATCGCTACGCGCTCAACATGGCCAGCGGCGAGCAGACCTATCGCCTGCGCCTTTGGGAGGTCGAAAACCTCGCCATCTTCGAGACGCTCGCCATCATGGGTAAGGACGCGACCGGGGAGCACCCGGACGCGGATCGTGTCTGTCTTGGTCATGGCTCAGCCCGCTGGGTTGGTGACGGTTGCGGCAAGGCAGGCATTCACACGGCTCGGAATGACGAGCGGCGCCGATTGCAGCATCAGGAAACGCTGCGCCGGGTCTTCCTGCATCCAGCTCTTGGGTGCATAGGCCATGGCCCCATAAGCAAAGGCCGGATCCTTGATCGCACCATAGGCTCGGGTGCCATTGAGCTGATCGGATATACCGAGAACAGTGCCATCAGGAATCATCGGCTTTTCGGTATTGTCGACGTCGTCGACGTACCAATCGTTGTAGAGCCAGATGCGGATATTGCCCCAATAGCCCTTGAGGATCGCACCCGGCGCAACCTTGGGGCCAAACTGGAAATTGGCGTCATCATTCTGTCGGAAAGCAGAGTTGAGAATGGCCGTCTTGACCGTCTCGTCCTTGAGCAGCGCATTGTAAGGGCTGTTGGTGAGGACAAGATCGGTCAGCTGGGCACCGCTCGCCTTGAGCATGGCTGTCGACCATGCGGTGATATCTGCGGTGGGACTGGCCGTTGAATTGGCGGCATCCCACATGCTTGAGCCCGTGCGTACGATCGTGAGCGACGGATCGCGCATGAAATCGATTGTCGAGGTCGGGAAGCCATCACCGGAAACCGTCAGCTTGCCGGTAAGCAGCGCCTGGGCCGCCATCCATTCCTGACGGCGCTTGAGCATGTCGACCTGATCGTTCAGCTCGAACACAAGATTGGCTTCCATGCGCTCCGGAGCCGACATCTCCCCGCCGCCAGTACGTTCGCCGATCAT
>Ga0157365_10000391_pt1 | contig 19249 bp, 18 predicted proteins | sample AttsexASBM3_FD_111478 | JGI IMG/M metagenome (GOLD analysis project Ga0157365, IMG submission 111478) | Fungus gardens microbial communities from leaf cutter ant in Ribeirão Preto, State of São Paulo, Brazil - Atta sexdens ASBM3 | ecosystem: Host-associated > Fungi > Mycelium > Unclassified ... | reverse complement strand
GTGGTGAGGCGTACTGGCGCGCCGCGGCTGGAGTTTGAAAAAGCGGCAATTTATGAATATCCCGAACATCTGCGTCCGTGGCTCGACGATCTGCCGAAACACCCTGGCGTATATGTGTTTCATGGCGAAAGCGAAACCATGCCGCTCTATATCGGCAAAAGCGTCAATATTCGCAGCCGGGTGCTCTCGCACCTGCGCACGCCTGACGAAGCTTCAATGCTGCGCCAGTCGCGGCGCATCACGTTTATCCGCACGGCGGGCGAGATAGGCGCGCTGCTGCTGGAGGCGCAAATGATCAAAGAGCAGCAGCCGCTGTTCAATAAGCGTCTGCGCCGCAACCGCCAGCTTTGCTCCTTGCAGTTCAAAGGCGAAAAGCCCGAGGTGGTGTACGCGCGCGATGTCGATTTCTCCCATCAGCCGGGGCTGTATGGCCTCTTTTCGAGCCGCCGCGCGGCGCTCGGCACGCTGCAATCCATCGCGGACGAACAGCAGCTCTGCTACGGCCTGCTGGGGCTGGAATCGGTGCGTCCTGGACGCGCCTGTTTCCGTTCGGCGCTGAAGCGCTGCGCGGGGGCCTGCTGCGGTAAAGAGCCGCTTGAGGCGCATAACGCCCGTCTGATGGACGCGCTGGAGCGTATGCGGGTTATCTGCTGGCCGTGGAACGGCCCGGTGGGGCTGCGGGAGAGTTTCGGGGAGATGACCCAGTACCATATCATCCATAACTGGTACTGGTTAGGCTCTGTCGCGTCGTTAAGCGAGGTGGCGAACATTTCACGCGCGCCGCAGGGCTTTGACAACGACGGTTATCGCATCCTCTGCAAACCGCTTATCAGCGGCGAACACGAGATTATCGACCTCGGCGCGAGCGCCCGTTAAAGATAGGTAATTTCGCTAAACAGCAGCTGCCCTTCGGTTTTCAGCAGCCGAAGGGTATGCATCCCCTCCTGCCACCATGCCCCCTGCTCGGCCGTCAGCAGTTTATCGTTCAGCTGCCACGCCCCGCTCAGCACATAGACAATGCCGCCGCGCCTGTGGCGGGTGGTGAACGTGCGATCGGCGACGCGCACCTGCGCGCGACAGCGGTCGCGGCGGGTCATCAGATTGAAATCCAGCGACATGCGTCCGTCGGTGAGCTCCGCGCGTACCGGGTGCTCGCCCGCGAAAGTAAACGGCTGATGACGCTTTAACGTGTGGCGAAACGCGCTGCCGCCGTGCAGCGTTACTTCGCCGCCATCGAGCAGCGTCACCACGCGATCAACCTGCGGGACGACATTGAACTCGCCATTGCTGGCGAGAGAAGCGATGCTGGCGCGCCAGTTGAAATCCCGGCTCGGCGGGAAGCAGCAAATTTCCCGTGTTTCGCCTGCGCCGTTGCGCCACAGGTTCACCGGCATTTTTTTGACGTCAAAAAACTCCATCCCCACTCCTGGAAAACGCGTAATGCGTAAATCGTCTGCGGCTGCGCCGCGACGAAAATTATCGGTATAGATCCACTGGCGCCGTTATCGGCAACGCCAGACGATTGCTGTAGCAGATACTGAAAACCGCCCGCGAGCGAAAAGCCCGGCGTGGCGGTAAAGGAGAATGATAACCAACAGAAATTACGAGGCAAGAGGCGTCAGAAAAGAAAAACCGCCGGTTCTGACCAGCGCCCCCGAAGGACACTGATCAAAACCGGCGGTCTTAAGCCAGTCAGAAATTATTCTGCATCTGCTGGCATTTTACCTTCAGGCGCAGGACGTTCTGTCAGACGCTTCTCAAAATTGGCATTAAACTGCTTTTTCTGCTCCGGCGTCAGAACGTTATAGATTTTGTTCTGGGTTTCCATATGCGCCAGCATACGGGCTTTGTGCTGCGCTTCCATTTTGTCTATCTGCGCTTCGGCTTTCGCTTTATCGAAGCTGTCGCTGGCAATCAGTTCGTGCATCGCGCGGCGCTCTTCTTGCGAAGGACGTTCAAATTTATCGCGCTGGGCTTTACGAATGTCGCGGATCTGCTGCTTCTGCGCATCGGTCAGGTTCAGCCCCTGGAACATCATATCGTGATGCGGGCCGCGCGGACCTTTATGCGGCATCATTGGCTTGCCGTTCGCGTCAGGTGCCGGGGCGTCCGCCGCGTGAGCCAGGTTAGCCGCGCCAAGTGCCAGTGTGGAAGCAACGAAGATAGCCGTTAATTTACGCATAATGTTGTCCTTACTTTCAGTTAATTCAGCAACAGGTTGTCGCCTTGACGAGATTAATTCTACGGGCAGATTCGTCAATCAGTCAGAGTCTGAGTAAAACAGTGAAAGCATAAAAAACAATTATTGTGCGATTATGAAGAAAATAAGGATAAACAGAGGAGAAAGATTTTTAAATATCACAACTGATTGATTGTGAAGAGAGTATGAACGCAGTATAAATCCGCTGCGCTGTAAAATAAAGCAAACCGATAAGAATATTCCGCAATATATTGGCGGCACCGTCCGGCGCCGCCAGTTATTACATTTCGCGCAGCATTAATCCGGCACGTAAGCCGAGCGCGACCGACGGATTAGGAAACAACACTCGCTCAACATCCTGCGCGTAATAGCGCTCGTCGCCATCTTCCGCGAGCAGCGTACCCGCGCTGAAGGCGGTGAAGTTTTCCGTATCGCCGGACATATGCAGCACAAAGCGCTCGCTGCGCCGGGTCAGCTGCTGCGCCACTTCAAAGCGTCGCGGCGGCGCGTCGCCTGCGGGCAGCGGCGAGTCGTCCAGCAGCGTGGCCAGCGCCCGCCCGGTCAGCGCGAACTGGCTGAGATCGTTATGACCGAACGGCAGGGCTTTCCCCAGCTCCAGCGTGCAGCTAAGCGCGTCGAAACGCTCGCAGGAAAAATGGCTGAAGGTGCCGCCCGGCGCGCGGTGAAACACCAGCGCCTGTAACCCGGCGTCGCCCAGCCACGCCAGAAAGTCTTCCGGCCACGCGGCGGTGCGCGCGGGCAACACGCCGAAGCGCGGAAACTGCGAGCCGCGAATGGCGGTATGCAGATCCAGATGCCAGCGCACCGGTTCGTCGCCCGCCGCGAAAAACGTCTCCAGCGCCTGTTCAAGCCGCGCGGCGCGGCCGGTTTCATACCCCGGCGTCGCGTTTTGCCAGCGCCCGCCGAAAAGCCGGTTCAGGTCGTAATCCATAAAGCGGCGTCCGGCACGCAGCGCCGCCGGGCTGCCCAGCACGACCAGCAGACGCCAGACGAGCGGTCGTTCGCCGCGCAGCAGCGGCGCGAGCAGCTCGCCGAGCATCTCCACCGGCGCGGTTTCGTTGCCGTGAATGCCCGCGCTTATCACCAGCGCGCCGCGCGTAAGGCCTCGCGGCGTTAGCTGGATAATGCCCTCATCCAGCCATTCGACGGTGATGTCGCCGCATCGCTGCGTGATGTGCGCTGGCCGCTCGCCGCGCAGCGTCTGTGCGATAAAATCGTCCATAGCGGCTCCTTACAGCTGGAACGGGTAAATGCTGCCAAGATCAAGCAGGCGCGTCAGTTCATCCAGCGCCTCGCGCCCTTCGCGCAGCAGTTGCGGGTCAACCAGATCCTCCTGGGTCAGCCGGTCGCGATAGTATTTATCGACCCAGGCATTAAGACGGTTAAACAGCGCATCATTCATCATCACCGCCGGGTTGACCGCCTGACGCTCGGCATCCGTCAGCACCACGCGCAGCCGCAGACAGGCCGGGCCGCCGCCGTTCGCCATGCTCTCACGCAGATCAAAGACCTTCAGCTCGCTAATCGGGTTATCCGCCGCCAGCAGCGTATTCAGATAGCGCCAGACGCCCTCATGGCGACGCGACTCCTCCGGCAGCACCAGCACCATCGCGCCGTCATCGCGGCTCAAGAGCTGGCTGTTAAAGAGATAGGTTTGCACCGCGTCCTGCACCGAGACCTCATCGGCGGGCACCACCAGCGGCGTAAAGCCTGGCACCCGGTCAGCGAGTTCATCCAGCAGCGCCTGCTGATGTAAAAACGCGTGCTGGTGGCAGAAGAGCACCTGACGGTTAGAGACGGCAATCACGTCGTTATGAAACACGCCCTGATCGATGACCGCCGGGTTCTGCTGGGCGAACACGGTACGCGTCGGATCAACCTGATTAAGCCGCGCCACGGCCTGCGAGGCCTCCAGCGTCTGGCGCGCCGGATAGCGGGCGGGCACCAGCGCCCCGCTCTCTTCGCGTCCGTAAATAAACAGCTGAACACTCGGCTCGCCATAATCGCCGCCGAGGCGGTTGTGGTTGGCCGCCCCTTCGTCGCCGAACATCGCCACCTGCGGCAGCGCCGGGTGGACCTCAAAACGGGACGCATCGCGGAAAATCGCGCGCAGCAGCCGTTCGGTGCCAGGCGCTTCGCTCGCGCGGTGAAATTTATTATTCAGGTTCGCCACCGTCAGATGCACTTTGCCATCCAGCGCATCGGCGGAAGGACAGACCGTGGCGGCGTTCGCCACCCACATTGACGAGGCGGAACTGGCGGCCGAGAGCAGGTGCGGCGCAGTGCGCCAGGCCTTTTCCAGCACCTGTTCGTCGCGGCCCGTAAAGCCAATCAGGCGCAGCGCCGCGAGATTCGGACGCTCCTGCGGCGGGATCACCGCCTGCGGGAAACCGGCGTCCGCCAGCGCTTTCATTTTGGCGAGCCCCTGTTTCGCGGCAAGCTTCGGGTTGGAAACCTGAAAGCGGTGCTTCGTTGACGCCTCATTACCGAACGACAGCCCGGCGTAGTGGTGGGTCAGCCCCACCAGACCGTCAAAGTTGACTTCGCGTGCCTTCATGCCTGCTCCTTAGCGCCGAAATCCAGGCCGGGGTTTAACGTCGACGGCAGCGCGAACGTCGGGCTTTCGAGCGACGCCATCGGCCAGGCGCAGTAATCCGCCGCATACCAGGCGCTGGCGCGATGGTTGCCGGAGGCCCCAACGCCGCCAAAAGGCGCCGTGCTGGCCGCGCCGGTGAGCGGTTTGTTCCAGTTGACGATGCCCGCGCGCGCTTCCAGCAGCAGCTGGTCGAATTTTTCCCGCACCGGCGAAATCAGCCCGCAGGAAAGCCCGTAGCGGGTGGCGTTGGCAAGCGCAATCGCCTCATCGAATTCGTCGTAGCGCCAGACGCCCAGCAGCGGCCCGAAGATCTCTTCATCCGGCACGTTATTAACGCCGGTAAGCTCGACGATGCCCGGCGTCAGCAGCGAGCTGCCCGCCTGTACCAGGGCGGGCGTCAGCAGCGGTTTGCCGCCGCGCGCCAGATGCCCCTGCCAGGCTTCCAGCACCCGCTCCGCCGCCTGGACGCTGATGAGCCCGCCCATAAACGGCTGCGGCTCGGCATCCCAGCGGTCAGGGCGCAGCCTGCCGGCAATCTCTACCAGGCGTGCCAGGAAGGCGTCGCCCGCCGCGCCGCGCTTCACCAGCAGGCGGCGCGCACAGGTGCAGCGCTGCCCGGCGGTAATAAACGCCGACTGGATCGCCAGATGCACCGCCCCGTCGATATCGTCAGGATCTTCAACGATAAGCGGGTTATTGCCGCCCATCTCCAGCGCGAGGATTTTCTCCGGCTGCCCGGCAAGCTGGCGATGTAGCTGATACCCGGTGCCGGCGCTGCCGGTAAACAGCAGGCCGTCAAGCACCGGCTGCGCTGAGAGCGCCTGGCCGGTGGTGCGCGCGCCCTGCACAAGATTGAGCACGCCCGCAGGCAGCCCCGCCTGCTCCCAGAGCTTCATCACGGCCTCGCCGGTCTGCGGCGTCAGTTCGCTCGGCTTAAACACCAGCGTGTTGCCCGCAAGCAGCGCCGGCACGATATGACCGTTCGGCAGATGCCCCGGAAAATTGTACGGGCCGAAGACCGCAAGTACGCCGTGCGGACGATGGCGCAGCGTCGCCGCGCCGTCCGGCATCGGCGTCTGCTGCTCGCCGGTGCGCACCTGATACGCCTTCAGCGAGATGCCCACTTTGTTGACCATCGCGGTGACTTCGGTCGCTGCCTCCCAGCGCGGTTTGCTGGTCTCCTGCGCGATGATCCGCGTCAGGTCGGTTTTACTGGCCTCCAGCAGCGCCGCGAATTTTTCGGCGATAGCCTGGCGCTCCGCGAAGGGCCGTTTCGCCCAGGCCGGAAATGCCGCACGCGCGGCGGCGCAGGCCTGCGTCACCTGCGCCTCGTCAGCCGCGTTGCCCTGCCAGATCAGCTCACCGCTGACCGGATCGCGTTTTTCGAGCGTCTCGCCCTGCCCGGTTTGCCACTCGCCGTTTATCCATATGCTCATGCTGCTTTCTCCTCAGGGCAAAGGCGCACCAGGCGTACCTGGTCGCCGTGCTGGCATTTCAGCGCGTCAAGCGTCGCGGCATCCAGAATCAGCCGGTCGGCGTCAGGTCTGGCGCGGATCAGCATCACGCGGAAATGATCATAATTTTCATTCGACACCATACAGGCGGGCAGATCGTCACCCGTTGCAGGTTGGCCTTCCGCCACCTCGATGAGACGGCTTTTACGGATGGCGCGCACCCGGTCGATATCGCACTCAAGCGTCGGGCCGCCGTCGAAGATGTCGACATAATTGCGGTAGCGGAAGCCTTCGGCCTCCAGCACCGCGCGCGCGGGCGCGGTGTCTTTATGCACCTGGCCGATGACCGACTGCGCCTCTTCGGAAAGGAACTGGGTATAGATAGGATGTTTTGGCATCAGCTCGGCGATAAACGCCTTCTGACCGGTGCCGCACAGGTAGTCGGCGCGGCTGAATTCCATCGAGAAGAAGCGCTGGCCAAGGCTCTCCCAGAACGGCGAATAGCCGTGCTCGTCAATCACTCCGCGCATCTCCGCCACCACTTTTTCATTAAAGCGCTCGCGAAACGCGGCCATAAACAGGAAACGGGATTTGGAGAGCAGATAGCCGTTGCCGTTTTTGCGCCAGTCCGGATCGAGGAACAGCGTGCAGAGCTCGCTGCTGCCGGTGTGATCGTTGCTGAGAAACAGCGTGGGCAGCGCGTTGTAAACGTTCAGCTCTTTTGAGGCGTGCACCAGCGTGCCGACGCGGTAGTTATACCAGGGCTCGCTGAGCCCGACGGCCACTTCGATAGCGCAGATCCCGGCAACCGTGCGGCTGTCGGTATCTTCCAGCACGAACACGTAGCCCTGATCGCCAGGCGGCAGTTCGTTACGCCAGGTTTGCAGCGAGCGCTCGACGCGCGCGCTAAGGGTTTTCTCATCCACCGGCAGCGAGGTGAGCCCGCCGCCGGTTTTGGCGGCCAGCCGCAACAGCGCCGGCACGTCGTCATGGGTTACGGGGCGAATGACCATCATGATGCGCCCTCCTTCAGCCAGTTTTCGCAGGCGCGGGCGACGCGCGCGAGCCCGGTTTCAATCTCCTGATGGCTGATGTTCAGCGCGGGCGCGAAACGCAGCACGTTAGCGCCGGCAATCAGCACCATCGCGCCTTCTTTCGCGGCAGCAAGCGAGATGGCCTTCGCCTTGCCCGCATACTCTTCTTTCAGCACGCAGCCAATCAGCAGCCCCAGACCGCGGATCTCTTTAAACAGGCCGAGGCGCTGGTTAATCGCGTTGAGCTGCTCGACAAACGCCTCGTGGCGCGCTTTCACGCCGTTCAGCGTCTCTGGCGTGTTCACGAGATCCAGCACTTCGCCTGCGACCGCGCCCGCCAGCGGGTTACCGCCGTAGGTGGTGCCGTGGGTGCCGACGCCCATCACCGCGGCGCAGCGCTCGGTGGTGAGCATCGCGCCAATCGGGAAGCCGCCGCCCAGCGCTTTAGCGGTGGAGAGCACATCCGGCGTCACGCCGTAATGCATGTAGGCGTACAGCGAACCGGTGCGGCCCACGCCGGTCTGGACTTCATCGAAAATCAGCAGCGCGTTGTGACGATCGCACAGCTCGCGCAGGCCCTGGAGAAATTCGGGCGTGGCGGGCACCACGCCGCCCTCGCCCTGCACCGGCTCGACAATCACCGCGCAGGTGTCGTCATTAATCAGCGCGGCAGCGGAGTCTACATCGTTAAAGACTGCATGGCTGATTTGCGGCGGCAGAGGCGCGAAATCCTGCGAGTACGCAGGCTGACCGCCCGCCGAGACGGTAAAGAGCGTGCGGCCGTGGAAGGCATTTTTGAACGCCACGATGCCGCTTTTCTGCGCGCCGTAATGATCGTGCGCATATTTGCGGGCGAGCTTCAGCGCCGCCTCGTTGGCTTCGGCGCCGGAGTTACAGAAGAAGACGCGGTCGGCGAAGGTGGCATCAATCAGGCGTTTGGCGAGGCGCAGCACCGGCTCGTTGGTATACCCGTTGCCGGTATGCCAGAGTTTTGCCGCCTGGGTTTCCAGCGCCTGGCGCAGTTTCGGGTGCGCGTGTCCCAGCGCGTTTACCGCGATGCCGCCCGCGAAATCGATATACTCCTTGCCTTCCTGATCCCAGAGCGTGGAGCCCTCGGCCCGCACCGGGATAAACGCTGCCGGGGCGTATACGGGGATCATCCACTCATCAAAGTTCTGGCGGGTAATTGACTGCGACATAGCGACCTCGTCCGGTAAATAAAAGGTTGTGTATTTGTTAATAAAATGATGTTTGCGCTCTTACTGTAGATTGCACGCTTCGTGCCAGCCAGAGGAGAAAATGCATAGCGGTAATGCGAGAACGCTAAATCAATAACTTACAAACGCATGTTATTCACTTTTATTGCATAGAAAGTGAATACTTTTATGACGCGGCGGCCTTTGCGATAAAAAAATCCGCTCGATTATGCATTGATAAAATATTGTTCTGGAATTGTGATCGTAGCCGGGATTTGTCGTAAAAAGGTGCCCCATTTCAGGGCGCTGGCGCCATGATGGTGCGCTTTTGCTGGCTTATTGCCGCTGGCAGCGATGGTTATCACCTTGCCCGTCCGGGAGACGCGCAGGCGCTTTTTCTGATACCATCGCGGCACTCTTGTTCATCCAGTGTGTTAGCGACTATGAAATTCATCTCTTTTAACATCAACGGCCTGCGCGCCCGTCCTCACCAGCTCGCCGCGCTGGTGGAACAACATCAGCCGGACGTTATCGGCCTGCAGGAAACCAAAGTCCATGACGATATGTTTCCCCTCGAAGAGGTGGCGAAACTGGGCTACAACGTGTTTTATCACGGCCAGAAAGGCCATTACGGCGTGGCGCTGCTGACCAAAGCGACGCCGGTTTCCGTACGTCGTGGCTTTCCGGGCGATGGCGAAGAGGCGCAGCGGCGCATCATCATGGCCGAAATCCCGTCCGCGATTGGCGATATCACCGTCATTAACGGCTACTTCCCGCAGGGCGAAAGCCGCGATCACGAAGTGAAATTCCCGGCCAAAGCGAAGTTTTATCAGGATCTGCAAGATTACCTGGATACGGCGCTGAAGAACGACAACCCGGTGCTTATTATGGGCGATATGAATATCAGCCCGACCGATCTGGATATCGGCATCGGCGAAGAGAGCCGCAAGCGCTGGCTGCGCACCGGCAAATGCTCCTTCCTGCCGGAAGAGCGCGAGTGGATGGGCCGTTTGCTGAACTGGGGCCTGACCGATACGTTCCGTCACGCTAACCCGGAAACCCGCGACCGCTATTCGTGGTTCGACTACCGCTCGAAAGGCTTTGACGAGAACCGCGGCCTGCGTATCGACCTGCTGCTGGCAAGCGCCCCGCTGATGTCGCGCCTCGTTGAGACCGGCATCGATTACGAGATCCGCGCGATGGAAAAACCCTCCGATCACGCGCCCGTCTGGGCGACGTTCTCGCTGTGATTCATGCGGCGCCTCCTGCCGGAGGCGCCTTTGAGAGTATGGACCATGCAAATCATTGACGTTGTGGCGGCGATTATTGTGCGCGAGGGCCGCCTGCTGCTGGCGCAGCGCCCGGCAACGGGCGATCAGCCGGGACTGTGGGAATTCCCCGGCGGCAAAGTGGAGTCCGGCGAAAGCCAGCCTGCGGCGCTGGCGCGCGAGCTTTCAGAAGAGCTGGCGATTGAGGCGCGCGTCGGGGCGTATGTGGCGAGCCATACGCGCGAAGTATCAGGCCGGGTTATCCGGCTGCATGCGTGGCGGGTTGAGGATTTCGGGGGCGAGCCGCAGGCGCTGTGTCATAGCGCGCTGGCGTGGTGCGAGCCGCGCGAGGCGTTCGGCTATGCGCTCGCCCCGGCGGATATTCCTCTGCTGGAGGCGTTTATGTCCGAACGCGACGCCACACCAGCGGATTCGTACTGAGGGTTTTCTCGTCACGCTGGCACTGCAACAGCACGCCATCGGCCTTGATCACCGCCCCTTCCGAGTAGTTCTGATCCTGATAGACGCAGCACTGAATGCACTGCTGCGGACGCTGGCCGCCGGTGCTGAACACTTCTTCCGGCACGTTGACCTGCACATCCGGGCGCAGCCTGTCGGCACCCGCCGGCAGCGTCACGAGCAGCGCCAGCGCCGCTAATAAGCTCTGTTTCACTGACACCCTGTATCCCCTCTTGTTGCGTGATGACGCCGCAGCGCGACGTCTGTTTTCACTATAGCGCTTCGCGCTTTCCCTGAAAGAGTATCGGCCAGGCGAGCGTAAGGTTTATGGCGCGCGGCAGGTTTACTCCGCAACAGGCTGCGCGCCGCCACGTTTACGGAACGTGGGCTTTTTGCCGCCCTTGCCCCCGCGCCCTTTTTGCGCCTTCTGCGGCGCCACCAGCCCGCGGAACTGGCGCACCGGCGCGCTGCGCGCCTGGTCAATCAGCGAATAGAGCGTATGCACCAGCGGCTGCATGAAATCCTGGTAACGACACTGTTTCTCGCTGATTTGCGTTAGCGTCGATTCCCACTGCGCGGTCATGTCAGGGCGCGCGGCAAGCTCCGGCAGCGCGTGAATCAGCGCTTTCCCGGCAGGCGTCGAGTGAATATAGCGCCCCTGTTTTTCCAGAAAACCACGCCTGAACAGCAGCTCGATAATGCCTGCGCGGGTGGCCTCGGTGCCGAGCCCGTCGGTGGCGCGCAGGATCTTTTTCAGATCTTTATCCTGCACGAACCGCGCGATGCCGGTCATCGCCGACAGCAGCGTGGCGTCGGTGAAATGGCGCGGCGGCTGGGTCTGACGCTCGACGACTTCGCCGCGCTCGCACAGCAGCTCATCGCCCTTCGCCACTACCGGCAGCGGCGTGCCGTCGTTCTCCTCGTCACGCTCTTTAGCGCCGAGCAGCGCGCGCCAGCCCGCGTCCGCGAGAAAGCGCGCTTTAGCGATAAATTTGCCGCCCGCGATATCAAGCTCGATAACGCATTTGCGAAACTGCGCGTCCTGGCAGAACTGCATCAGATACTGGCGCGCGATAAGCCCGTAAACTTTCGCCTCACCGTCAGAGAGCGACACCGGCGTGCTGCGCGCCGTCGGAATAATGGCGTGGTGGGCATCGACTTTTTTATCGTCCCAGCAGCGGTTGCGGCGCGCCGGGTCGACCGCCGGTTGCGGCAGCAGATCTGCCGCGTGGACGCCTATCGCTTTGAGCACCGCATGGCGGCCCGCAAAGTGTTCTTCCGGCAGGTAGCGGCAGTCGGAGCGCGGATAGGTAATGAGCTTGTGGGTTTCGTAGAGCTTCTGGCAGATATCCAGCACCGTCTGGGCGCTTAAGTTAAAGCGTTTGGAGGCCTCGATTTGCAGCGTCGAGAGCGAGAACGGCAGCGGCGCGGCCTCGCTTTCGCGCTTGTCGTTATAGCTGGTGACGAGCGCGGGCTTGCCATCGATACGCTTCACGACATGCTCCGCCAGCGCGCGGTTCAGCAGCCGCCCTTCTTCGTCCTGATACGGCTCGCAGGCCTCGCTCGGCTGCCAGAGCGCGGTAAAACGCTCATCGGCGGGCGTGACGATATGCGCTTTGACGTCGAAATAATCTTTGGCGACAAAGTTTTCAATCTCTTCATCACGCCGCACCACCAGCCCGAGCACCGGCGTCTGGACGCGGCCCACCGAGAGCACGCCCTGGTAGCCCGCGTTTTGCCCGAGCAAGGTGTAAGCGCGCGTCATGTTAATGCCGTAAAGCCAGTCGGCGCGGGCGCGGGCGAGCGCCGAGGTGCTGAGCGGCACAAACTCCCGGTTCTCGCGCAGTTTTTCAATGGCGCGTTCCACCGCCTGCGGGTTGAGATCGTTAATCAGGCAGCGGCGCACCTGCTGGCGCTTTTCGGCGGGCAGCTGCAGGTAGTCGAGGACTTCATCCACCAGCAGTTGTCCTTCGCGGTCCGGGTCGCCTGCGTGGACGATTTCCTGCGCCTCGCGCAGCAGCTTTTTAATGACGTTCAGCTGCTTTGCGACCGACGGCTTCGGCTGCAGCTGCCACTTCTCCGGCACGATGGGCAGGTCGGCGAGATTCCAGCGGCCATAGCGGCTGTCATAGGCGTCCGGCTGCGCCTGCTCCAGCAGGTGGCCGACGCACCAGGTCACCACCTGGCCGTTTCCGCATTCGATAAACCCGTCGCCGCGACGGTGCGGCTTTGGCAACACGTCGGCAATGGCGCGCCCCAGACTGGGCTTTTCGGCAATAAACAACCGCATCGATTAGCGAATCTCAACCATCGGACGGCCGCCGCGCGCGGTTTTCAGCTCGCCGATGGCGCTGAGCGTGATGCCATGCTCCGCCGCCACGGCCTCTACCTGCGCCTGCGCCGCCGGGTCGACCGCCAGCAGCAGGCCGCCGGAGGTTTGCGGATCGCACAGCAGGCTGCGCCAGGCGTCCGGCATCTCGCCCATCAGGTGACCGTAGCTCGCGAAGTTGCGGCTGGTGCCGCCTGGTACCGCGCCCTGCGCGATGTACTCTTCCACGCCCGGCAGTTTCGGCACGGCGTTATACCAGAGCTCCGCCTGAAGGCCTGCGCCCTGACACACTTCACTGAGATGGCCCAGCAGCCCGAAGCCGGTGACGTCGGTCATCGCCCGCACGCCGTCAATCTGCGCGAAATCAGCGCCCGCTTTATTCATCGTACACATCACCTCCGTGGCGAGGCCCTGATGCTCCGGGCGCAGCAGCGATTTCTTCTCCGCCGTGGTGAGTACGCCTATCCCCAGCGGTTTGGTGAGAAAGAGCTGGCAGCCCGCCTCGGCGGTGCTGTTTTTCTTCACGCGCGCGGTCGGCACGACGCCCGTGACCGCGAGGCCGAAAATCGGCTCCGGCGCGTCAATGGAGTGGCCGCCCGCGAGCGCGATGCCCGCCTGCTGGCAGGCGAAACGCCCGCCTTCGACGACTTCGCGCGCGATTTCCGGCGCCAGCGTGTTGACCGGCCAGCCGAGTATCGCGATAGCCATAATCGGTTTGCCGCCCATCGCGTAGATATCGCTGATGGCGTTGGTGGCGGCGATGCGGCCAAAATCAAAGGGGTTGTCCACGATAGGCATGAAGAAATCCGTGGTGCTGATAACGCTCGTGCCGTTGCCCAGGTCGTAAACCGCCGCGTCATCGCGGGTTTCATTGCCGACAAGCAGGTTGGGGTCGATAAACTTCGCCTGATCGCTGTGCAGGATGGTTTCCAGCACTTTCGGGGAAATTTTACAACCGCAACCTGCTCCGTGGCTGTACTGGGTCAGACGAATCGCTTGCTCACTCATGGACCGCTCCTTGTTTGGTCAGAATCAGGTGATCGTTATCATTCGATAAATAAAGCGCGCTTATGGTAGCGCCTGAAAGGCGGGGTGGTAAGTATGGCTGTCTGAATTGCGCCGCTTTTGCTCACAATCCAGACAGTTTTGCGCGAGGGCTTCAGAAATAACGCACGAAGGGGGCGGTGTCGGGCAGATTAATGGTGGTGGACGCCTTCAGCTGCGGGGTGCCGAGATAGAGAAAACCGACGATTTGATCCTGCTCGCGGCACTCAAACGCCTCGCGCACCCGCGGGTTGTCAGTGAACGGGCCGCTGCGCCAGATGCCGTTAAAGCCCTGGGCGAGCGCCGCCATCTGCATCGCCATGACCGCACAACCGGCGCTGACCACCTGCTCCCAGCGCGGCACTTTATGGTGCTCCTGGCAATGCGCGACGACGGTGATGATAAGCGGCGCGCGAAACGGCGCGTTGCGGGCTTTGTCGATGGCTTTTTCATCCTGACCGTCGGCGATGGCGGCGTTTTCCAGCAGCGCGCTGAAGCGCTCGCGCCCTTCCCCTTCGATAACAAAGAAACGCCACGGCTGGAGCGTGCCGTGATCCGGGGCGCGCAGACCCGCGCGCAGAATGTTTTCCAGCGCGTCGCCGGTGGGCGCCGGCTCGGCGAGCCGTGAGGCGCTGCGGCGGTTGACCAGCATCTCTAATGCATCCATCTCAACTCTCCTGTGATGATTTTTAATCATAAAATTAACACAGCGGTATGTTTTGTTACACCCTGCCGGCGTTTCCTGCTGACAAGCCCGCGCGGGGTATTTACACTTTGTCGGCGTCCCGCCTGTAGCGGGAGGTTACGGGGTTCCCCGTTATTCACGGATTAGGGAGAGTAAATGCGTACCCTTTGGCGAATTATTGCCGGATTCTTTAAGTGGACCTGGCGCCTGCTCAACTTCATCAGAGAGCTGGTGATGAATCTGCTGTTTCTTGTGCTGGTGCTGGTGGGCGTCGGCGTCTGGATGCAGTTCAACAGCGGCCCGTCAGAGCCGGGGCGCGGCGCGCTGCTGCTCGATATCAGCGGCGTGGTGGTGGATAAACCGTCGGTTAATAACAAACTCGGCGCGCTGGGACGTCAGCTGTTCGGCGCAAGCTCCGATCGCTTACAGGAAAACTCGCTGTTCGATATCGTTAACGCGATTCGCCAGGCGAAAGACGATCGCAATATTACCGGTATCGTGCTGGATCTGAAGGATTTCGCCGGGGCCGATCAGCCGTCGATGCAGTATATCGGTAAGGCGCTGCGCGAATTTCGCGACGCCGGTAAGCCGGTCTACGCCATTGGCGAAAGCTACAGCCAGGGCCAGTACTATCTCGCGAGCTTCGCCAACAAGATTTGGCTCTCGCCGCAGGGCACCGTCGACCTGCACGGTTTCGCCACCAATGGCCTCTATTACAAGTCGCTCCTCGACAAGCTGAAAGTGACGACCCATGTGTTCCGCGTCGGCACCTATAAATCAGCCGTCGAGCCGTTTATCCGCGACGATATGTCGCCGGAAGCGCGCGATGCCGATAGCCGCTGGATTGGCGAGCTGTGGCAGAACTATCTCGGCACGCTCGCGGCTAACCGCCAGGTACCGGCAAGCCAGATCTTCCCTGGCGCGCAGGCGATGATCGCAGGTCTTGAAGCCGCTGGCGGCGACACCGCGAAATACGCGCTCGACAACAAGCTGGTGGATGAACTGGCTAGCAGCGCGACTATCGACAAGGCGCTGGTAAAACAGTTCGGCTGGAGCGACAAGGATAAAGATTTCCGCGCGGTCAGCATTTACGACTACCCGGTAAATAAGCCGTCCGAACAGGGCGAAAGCATTGCCGTGGTCTTCGCTAACGGCGCCATCATGGATGGCGAAGAGACGCCGGGGAATGTCGGCGGCGACACCACCGCCGCGCAGATCCGCGACGCGCGTCTTGATCCGAAAGTGAAAGCGATTGTGCTGCGGGTGAACAGCCCCGGCGGCAGCGTGACGGCCTCTGAAACCATCCGTCAGGAGCTGGCGGCGGCGAAAGAAGCCGGTAAACCGGTCGTGGTTTCAATGGGCGGCATGGCGGCCTCGGGCGGCTACTGGATCTCAACACCTGCAAGCTACATCGTGGCAAACCCAAGTACGCTGACGGGGTCTATCGGCATCTTTGGGGTGATCAACACGGTGGAAAACAGCCTCGATGAAATTGGCGTGCATACTGACGGCGTGGCGACCTCGCCGCTCGCAGATGTAGCCGTGACCAAAGCGCTGCCGCCGGAAGTGCAGAAGCTGATGCAGATAACCATCGAGAATGGCTATCAGCGCTTTATCGGCCTGGTCGCGCAGTCGCGTAACAAAACGCCGCAGCAGATTGACCAGATTGCCCAGGGCCACGTCTGGACGGGTGAAGACGCGAAGCAAAACGGGCTGGTGGATAGTCTCGGCGATTTCGACGACGCCGTGAAAAAAGCGGCGGAGCTTGCGAAGCTGAAAACCTGGCATCTCGATTTTTATCAGGATGAACCGAGCTTTGTGGATATGGTGTTCGCCAACCTGACCGGCTCCGTGCACGCGATTCTGCCGCAGGCGCTGCAGGCGTGGCTCCCTGCCCCGTTTGCTGACGCGGCGCTGGCGGCGAAAAAGGAAGGCGATAAACTTGCCGCCTTTAACGATCCGCAAAACCGTTACGCCTTCTGCCTCACCTGCGGCGACGTGCGATAACGCCTCAGCGTGTCTCTGTCACAGCCCGGCCAATGCCGGGCTGATTTTTTTGCGCAGCGCCTCTATACTGCGCGGGTTTATGCACAACGAAAGCTATCCTATGCAAAAGAAATCGATCTACGTTGCCTATACCGGCGGCACCATCGGTATGCAGCGCTCCGAACACGGCTATATCCCCGTTTCCGGCCATCTCCAGCAGCAGCTGGCGCAGATGCCGGAATTCCACCGCCCCGAAATGCCGGATTTCACCATCCATGAATATGCGCCCCTGATGGACTCCTCCGATATGACGCCGCAGGACTGGCTGCATATCGCCGACGATATCAAAGCGCATTACGATGAGTATGACGGCTTCGTGATCCTGCATGGCACCGACACGATGGCGTTCACCGCCTCGGCGCTGTCGTTTATGCTGGAGAACCTGAGCAAGCCGGTGATTGTGACCGGCTCGCAGATCCCGCTGGCGGAGCTGCGCTCCGACGGCCAGATCAACCTGCTGAACTCGCTCTATGTGGCGGCGAACTATCCGATTAGCGAAGTGACGCTGTTTTTCAATAACCGACTTTATCGCGGCAACCGCACCACCAAAGCGCACGCCGACGGCTTCGACGCTTTCGCCTCCCCTAACCTGCCGCCGCTGCTCGAAGCCGGTATTCATATTCGTCGCCTGAATACGCCGCCAGCGCCCCACGGCCACGGCGAGCTGCGCGTCCATCCGATCACGCCGCAGCCTATCGGCGTGGTGACGATTTATCCGGGCATCTCCGCCGACGTGGTGCGCAACTTTCTGCGCCAGCCGGTACGGGCGCTTATCCTGCGCTCCTACGGCGTGGGCAACGCGCCGCAGAACGGCGAGTTCCTGGAGGAGCTTAAAGAGGCGTGCTCGCGCGGGATTGTAGTGGTCAACCTGACGCAGTGTATGTCCGGCAAAGTGAACATGGGCGGCTACGCCACCGGTAACGCGCTGGCTCACGCGGGCGTTATCAGCGGGTTCGACATGACCGTCGAGGCGACGCTGACCAAACTGCATTATCTGTTAAGCCAGGGGCTGGAGCCGCAGGCGATCCGCGAGGCGATGATGCGTAACCTGCGCGGCGAACTAACCCCGGACGAATAAGGAGCTTTTCATGACTTCACGCGCCCTGCTGCTGGTCGATTTGCAGAACGATTTTTGCGCCGGCGGCGCGCTGGCGGTCGCGGAAGGCGACAGCACGGTGGATATCGCCAACGCGATGATTGCGTGGTGCCAGCCGCGCGGCGTGTCGGTGCTGGCAAGCCAGGACTGGCATCCGGCCGGTCACGGCAGCTTCGCCTCGGCGCAGCACGCCGAGCCGTTCACGCAAGGCACGCTCGACGGGCTGCCGCAGACCTGGTGGCCCGATCACTGCATTCAGGAGAGCGACGGCGCCGCGCTGCATCCACTGCTCAACCATAAAGCGATTGAACAGCGCTTTTATAAAGGGGAAAACCCGACTATCGACAGCTACAGCGCGTTTTTCGATAACGGGCATCGTCAGAAAACGCCGCTGGATGCGTGGCTGCGCGCGCATGCCGTGGATGAGCTTATTGTGATGGGGCTTGCGACCGATTACTGTGTGAAATACACCGTGCTGGACGCGCTGAACCTCGGGTATACGGTGAGCGTCATTACCGACGGCTGTCGGGGCGTTAACCTGACGCCGCAGGCCAGTATGCTGGCGTTTCAGGAGATGGCGGCGAGCGGCGCGACGCTGTTCACGCTGGACGACTGGCGCGAAACGCAGGCGTAATCCGTGCAAGCCCTTTAAAACCAAAGGCCGCAGCGTTATCTGCGGCCTTTTTTTATGGCGTCAGCACGCTTCAGCTTATTGCGGTTTCAGCGTCGCGATGGGCTGTAACTGAATGCCGAATTCTGCCTTGAGCTGTTGCTTGCTTTTCATCACCAGCTGACCGTCGGTGCCGATGGTCATGTGCTGCGGATTGGTGTTGTGGCGCATCTGCCAGAGCATCACCAGTTGCAGACTGTTCTCTTTCTGCTCCGGCGTTAACGCCACGCCATCGGGCCATTTCCCGAGTTCCACGGCGGTCGCGAGGCGCTCATACACTTCCGGCGTCATGCTGCTAATCAGGTCTTCAAGGTTCATCAGAACACGCTCCACTGGAATAATTTGCTGAATCGATTCTTCAGCCTTTGATCTGCTCGCCATCGTCATCGTCGGTGAAGCTGAGCGAGGCGGAATTGACACAGTAGCGCTCGCCGGTCGGCTGCGGGCCATCCGGGAACACGTGGCCCAGATGCGCGTCGCAGTTGCCGCAGCGGATCTCAATGCGCTGCATGCCGTGCGAGTAGTCGTTGAGATAACGGATAGCCTCTTCGCTCACCGGCTCGTAAAAGCTCGGCCAGCCGCAGCCGGAATCGTATTTGGTTTGCGAGTTAAACAGCGGCGCATCGCACACCAGACAGTGGTAGACGCCATCACGTTTGTTATGCAGCAGACGCCCGGTAAACGGCGGTTCGGTGCCGTGATTCTGGGTGACGTAAAACTGCATTTCCGTCAGGGTATGTTTTAAATCGTCCTGGGAGTTTTGATTGGCCATAAGGTGACATCTCGGGGAGGTTTAAGCAGTTACATTACCTGCAATATTCTAACAAAACATTAACAGTAGCGTGCAGACTTTTGGTCTAAACTTAGCACTGAAAATGCAGCGGACAGGCAAATGTGACTCGCGTCACACTTTTATTTTCGACGCCCTTTTAAATTCCTGGCAGTGTCCCCATATGGACATAAGCCCAAAAGGAAAATCAGGCCAGTCAGTCGTGCAAAGCTTGTCCATAGGATTGATTTGTCGCAATGATTGACACGATTCCGCTTGACGCTGCGTAAGGTTTTTGTAATTTTACAGCCAACCTTTTATTCACTAACAAATAGCTGGTGGAATATATGACTATCAAAGTAGGTATCAACGGTTTTGGCCG
>Ga0157365_10000390_pt1 | contig 19258 bp, 19 predicted proteins | sample AttsexASBM3_FD_111478 | JGI IMG/M metagenome (GOLD analysis project Ga0157365, IMG submission 111478) | Fungus gardens microbial communities from leaf cutter ant in Ribeirão Preto, State of São Paulo, Brazil - Atta sexdens ASBM3 | ecosystem: Host-associated > Fungi > Mycelium > Unclassified ... | reverse complement strand
TCCCGCAAAACGTTCACTATCCGAACCAAAAAAAGTGCGCGAAAATGAAAAATATATGAAAAAAGGAGGGGCAGGCCCCTCCTTTCCTCATAAACAGTCCCGATCGCCGGAATCAGTCGGTATCCATCTCGTTCCCATTGATGGTCAGGTGATCATCCTTCGCATCAACGGTGACGGTCTCACCATCATGGATGGTCCCTTCCAGCAGCAGCCCCGCCAGCGGGTTCTGCAATGCACGCTGGATCACGCGCTTGAGCGGACGGGCACCATAGACGGGGTCATACCCTTCATTCGCCAGCCATTCCTCGCCCCCCTTGTCCAGACGGAGCTGGATATTGCGCTCGGCCAGCAGCTTGCGCAGGCGACCAATCTGGATTTCCACGATCTTGCCCATATCAGCCTTCTGCAGACGGGAGAACAGGATGATCTCATCCAGGCGGTTGAGGAACTCCGGCCGGAAGTGATTGCGCACGACCTGCATGACTTCGGGCCGCACGCTTTCGACCGATTCCCCATCCGGCAGGTGGGCCAGCACTTCAGAGCCAAGGTTACTGGTCAGCACGATCAGGGTGTTGCGGAAATCGACCGTGCGCCCCTGCCCATCCGTCAGGCGGCCATCATCAAGCACCTGTAGCAGGATGTTGAAGACGTCTTCATGCGCCTTCTCGACCTCATCGAACAGGATGACCTGATAGGGCCTGCGACGGACGGCTTCAGTCAGCACGCCGCCTTCTTCATACCCGACATAACCGGGAGGAGCGCCGACCAGACGGGCAACCGCGTGCTTCTCCATGAACTCGCTCATGTCGACACGCAGCAGGGCCTTTTCGTCATCGAACAGGAAGCGGGCCAGCGCCTTGCACAGTTCCGTCTTGCCCACGCCCGTCGGGCCCAGGAACAGGAACGAACCGATGGGACGGTTGGGGTCCTGCAGGCCGGCACGCGCACGGCGTACCGCGTTCGATACCGCCTTGAGCGCCGGCTCCTGCCCCACCACGCTCTTGCGCAGTTCGTCTTCCATGCGCAGCAGCTTGGCGCGCTCACCTTCCAGCATGCGATCCACCGGCACGCCGGTCCAGCGCGAGACGACGGCGGCAATACCCTGATCGGTCACGGTATCGCTGACCATGCCATCGCCCTTGCTGATCTGGTCAGCTTCTTCCTGCGCCCTGGCAATCTGGGCCTGAAGCTGCGGCAGGCGGCTGTACATCAGCTCCGACGCACGGGCCAGATCGCCTTTACGCTGGGCAATCTCGATATCCGAACGGACCTGATCCATTTCCTCCTGCAGCTTCTGCACCGCGTTGACGCGATCCTTTTCGGCATGCCAGGCGGCGGTCAGCGCATCGGACTTTTCCTGCAGTTCCGACAGTTCCGCTTCCAGCTTGACCAGACGTTCCCTGCTGGCCGCATCGTCTTCCTTGCGAATGGCTTCACGCTCGATCTTGAGCTGGATCAGGCGACGGTCGAGTTCATCAAGTTCCTCGGGCTTGCTGTCGATCTGCATGCGCAGGCGACTTGCGGCCTCATCCACCAGATCAATGGCCTTGTCGGGCAGGAAGCGGTCGGTGATGTAGCGGTTGGACAGCGTTGCCGCAGCGACCAGCGCATTATCGGAAATACGGATACCGTGATGGAGTTCGTATTTCTCCTTGATCCCGCGCAGGATGGAAATCGTGTCGGCCACCGTCGGCTCACCCACATAGACCGGCTGGAACCGGCGGGCGAGGGCCGCGTCCTTTTCGATATACTTGCGGTATTCATCCAGCGTCGTCGCACCAATGCAGTGCAGCACGCCGCGGGCCAGTTCAGGCTTGATCAGGTTGGAGGCATCCATCGCGCCATCGCTGCGACCTGCACCCACAAGGGTATGCATTTCGTCGATGAACAGGATGATCTGGCCTTCAGCCGACTCGATTTCCTTCAGGACCGCCTTCAGGCGTTCCTCGAACTCGCCACGGAACTTCGCGCCAGCGACCAGCGCACCCATGTCGAGCGAAAGCAGCTTCTTGTTCTTCAGCGCCTCGGGCACGTCACCATTGACGATACGCTGCGCCAGCCCTTCGACAATGGCGGTCTTGCCCACGCCCGGCTCACCGATCAGAACGGGGTTGTTCTTGCTGCGCCGTGCAAGGACCTGAATGGCGCGGCGGATTTCCTCGTCACGACCGATCACGGGGTCCAGCTTGCCCTGCAGCGCGATTTCGGTCACGTCGCGGGCATATTTCTTCAGCGCGTCAAAATTGGCTTCTGCGTTTTCGCTATCCACGGTGCGTCCCTTGCGGATGGTGGCGATGGCCTTGTCCAGTGCCTGTGGCGTCGCCCCACCTGCACGCAGGGCCTGACCGGCCGGTGTCTCGGATGCAGCGATGGCGGCCAGCAGGCGGTCCTGCGCCACGTATTCATCGCCCGCCTTCTGGGCTGCCTGTTCGGCCGCGTCCAGCACACGCACCAGTTCGCCCGTGGCACTGGGCTGGCCCGCGCCGCCGCCCTGCACCTTCGGCAGTTTGGCAAGAGCGGCCTCATTCGCCGCCGTAATGGCGGGAACCTGCCCGCCAGCTGCGCGGATCAGGGCAGATGCCGCCCCCTGATCGTCATCCAGCAGGGCCTTGAGCAGGTGCTCCGGCGTCAGCTGCTGGTTGTAATCCCGCATGGCAATGGTCTGTGCCGCCTGCAGGAAGCCGCGCGACCGTTCTGTAAACTTCTCGATGTTCATCTATTCCCTCGTCCCTTTCAATCAGGCGACATAACAGGTTGTGCCTTTGCGCCGTCCCTCAACAGGCAACGGCATGGCGCTGGATTCCAGATGGGATCAACTGGATGTTATTACAAGATATCGGGCGTGGATTTCCTTCCCCCGTTTCCTGTCATACCGCACCGGACCACCCGAATTTCCATGGAAGGTAGCTGATCATCGCCACCGGGTCCGCAACCTTGATCCATGTCAAGGTTGCCGTGCCTTATCAACGTAACGGCCATTCACCCAGGCGGTGCGGCGGCATAAAACCGGCATGGTCCCCACCCGGACCGGGCAGGGACGCAAATGGTTGGCCTATTTGCCTTTTTTAGCAATGGCGGGACCAAGCAGAAGCAGGTCGGCCGCCGAAAGGCGGTCCGACGCGGTGCTGGCCTGATGCCAGAACGGGTAGATCAGCGGCGGCGCGCTGGCATCATCCAGACGGCCGACTTCCTCTTCCGTCAGGGTCAGGTCCGCCGCCTTCAGGTTGTCGACCAGCTGTGCCTCGGTCCGCGCACCGATTACGATGGATGTCACCGCCGGACGTTGCGCCACCCATGCCAGCGCCACCTGCGCTGCCGAGATACCGCGTGATTCGGCAATGCTGACCAGAACTTCCACCACGTCATACAGTTTTTCGATATCGTAAACGGGGGGTTCACCCCATTTCTCGATCTGTCGCGTACCCTCCGGCTGGGGCTTGCCGCGCCGGTATTTCCCCGACAGAAGCCCACCGGCCATGGGGCTCCATACCTGCACGCCAATGCCCTGATCCACCGCCACGGGCAGGAGTTCGTATTCCGCCTCGCGCGCCTGCAGGGAATAATAGATCTGCTGCGCCACCGGCGCGATCAGGCGATTGCGTTCGGCCGTGCCCAGCGCCTTCATGATATGCCACGCCGAGAAGTTGGATACCCCCGCATACCGGATCTTGCCCGCGCGGGTCAGGGTATCAAGCGCCTCCAGCGTTTCATCCAGTGGCGTCTGCCCATCCCATTCATGCAGGTAATACAGGTCGATATGATCGCGGCCCAGCCGCTTCAGGCTGGCCTCGCACGCGCTGACCAGATGATAGCGTGACAGGCCCGCGTCATTCGCGCCCGTGCCCATGCGGAAACGGGCCTTGGTGGTGATCATGATGTCGTCGCTGCGGCCCTTGAGGGCCGCGCCAAGGATTTCTTCCGACACGCCGGTGGAATAGATGTCAGCCGTATCGAACATGTTGATCCCGGCATCAATGCACAGGTCGATCTGGCGGCGCGCACCGGCAAGGTCGGTGTCACCCGTCTTGGCAAAGTCACCCTTGCCGCCAAAAGTCATGGTTCCCAGCGTAAAGGCGGAAATCCGCAGGCCGGAACGGCCAAGCTGACGGTATTGCATGTCTTTTCAATCCTTCTGCGTGAAGAGATCCTGAGACTGTCTGTGAAACATCATGAAAATTGTAAAAAGTTTTTGGTGAAGCTTTTTCCAAAAAGTTCAGAACGCACCGCCTTTCCGAAAAAAGGCGGCACCCAGAAACTTTCTGCTTCCAGACAGTCTCCCAATAACTGGCGCACGGCATGACAGCCCGCGCCGCAGGTATTCAGGCGGTATAGGTCACGTTCAGTTCCCCCACCCCGGCGCAGGTCGCATGCAGCACGTCCCCGCGCCGGACCGGCCCCACGCCCGAAGGCGTGCCGGTCATGATCAGGTCGCCGGGCGCAAGCGCCACAAAACGGCTGAGGCAGGAAATGATCTCGGCCACGGACCAGATCATTTCCACCAGATCGCCCTTCTGCCGGGATTCGCCATTCACGCTCAACGTAATGGCGCCGCCTTCGGGGTGACCACAGACCGATACGGGAACAATGGATGAAATGGGACAGGACTGGTCAAACCCCTTGGCCAGCGACCATGGACGCCCCGCCTTCTTGGCGGCCGCCTGCAGGTCGCGCCGGGTCATGTCCAGGCCTACGGCATAACCGTACACGTGGGACAGGGCCTTTTCCACCGGGATGTCCTCCCCCTCGCGCCCGATCGCGGCCACCATTTCCACTTCATGGTGCAGGTCGGATGTACTGACGGGAAATGTCAGCAGGCCGCCGCCCGGCACCACCGCATCACCCGGTTTGGAAAAGAAGAATGGTTCCGACCGTTCGGGGTTACTGCCCATTTCACGCGCGTGGGCAGCGTAATTCTGCCCCACGCACCATATCCGCCGGACGGGAAAGACACCCGCACTCCCCTCTACTGGCACAACGGGAAGGGCGTAGGGGGGAATCACGTAATCCGTCACGGTACGGTGCTCCTGCTGTTCGTATCCGGCGCGCATGGTGACACCGGGACAAGGGGCATGTCACGGCAAATGCAGGCAACGGCTGGAAAAGCCGACATAAAAAAAACGCCAGCCGGGTCATCACGGCTGGCGTCTGGAAACAGGGGATGGCACGCCATCCCCGATCCCGGTCGTGAAATCAGTTGCGGGCCTTGTCGACCAGCTTGTTCTTGCCGATCCACGACATCATGGCGCGCAGCTTTTCGCCAACCTTCTCGATCTGGTGCTCGTTGTTGCGGGCACGGGTGGCCTTGAAGCCGATGTTGCCCGATTGGTTTTCCAGGATGAAGTTGCGCACGAAGGTGCCGTCCTGGATGTCGGTCAGGATCTTCTTCATCTCGACCTTGGTTTCCGGCGTGATCACGCGCGGGCCGGACACGTATTCGCCATACTCTGCCGTGTTGGAGATGGAGTAGTTCATGTTCGCGATGCCGCCTTCGTAGATCAGGTCCACGATCAGCTTCATTTCGTGCAGGCACTCGAAGTAAGCCATTTCCGGCGCATAGCCCGCTTCGACCAGCGTCTCGAACCCGGCACGGATCAGTTCGACCAGGCCACCGCACAACACGGCCTGCTCACCGAACAGGTCGGTTTCGACTTCTTCCTTGAAGGTCGTCTCGATGATGCCCGCACGGCCACCACCGTTGGCGGATGCATAGGACAGCGCGATTTCCAGCGCATTGCCCGAAGCGTTCTGGGCCACGGCCACCAGCGACGGCACGCCGCCACCCTTCTGGTATTCGGAGCGCACGGTGTGACCCGGGCCCTTCGGCGCGATCAGGAACACGTCCAGATCGGGACGCGCCTCGATGATGCGGAAATGGATCGCCAGACCATGGGCGAAGGCAAGGGCGGCGCCCTGCTTCAGGTTCTTTTCCAGCGATTCCTTGTACAGCGCGCCCTGGCCTTCATCGGGGGTCAGCACCATCACCACGTCGGCCCACTTGGCGGCGTCGGCAGGGGTCATCACCTTGAAGCCTGCGGCTTCGGCCTTGGTGACGGCCTTGGATTCGGGACGCAGGCCGACAACGATGTCGGTCACACCCGAGTCCTTGAGGTTGTTGGCATGGGCATGGCCCTGGCTGCCGTAACCGATGATGGCCACCTTCTTGCTTTTGATCAGGTTCACATCGGCATCGCGATCATAATAGACGCGCATGGTCTTGCTCCTTGGGAATGATAGACGAATCGAACAGGTAAAAACGCGACCCTTACAGGATTGCCGCGCCACGGGCGATGGCGGCGACACCCGTGCGCGACACCTCGGCCAGGCCAAGGGGACGCATGAGGTCGATAAAGGCATCGAGCTTGTCAGTCGCACCCGTCAGCTCAAAGACGAACGAAGTGGCCGAAGCATCAACGGGATGGGCGCGGAAAGCCTGTGCAATGCGCAGGGCATCGGCACGGCGTTCGCCACTGGCGATCACCTTGACCAGCGCCATTTCACGCGCGACGTGAGGGTCCGCCGCCGTCATGACCGATACCCGGTACACCGGCACCAGACGGTCCACCTGCGCGCGGATCTGTTCCAGCACGCGCGGGGTCGCGGTCGTGACGATATTGATGCGCGACTGGCGGCGGGTTTCATCAACCGCGGCCACGGTCAGGCTTTCGATATTGTACCCACGACCGGAAAACAGGCCGATGACACGCGCCAGCGCGCCACTTTCGTTTTCGACCTGAATGGAAATGACCGCGGAGACCGGGCTCTCCTGCTGCGTGGTCATGATGGTGGTTCCTGACTGCTGAAAACGCCGGCACGCAGGCTGCATGCCGGCAGAAAAGGACGGAAAAGCACCCGGCGGCAGGGAACGCCACCGGGACGGACGGGCAATCAGACCAGCATGCGGCCTTCCGCGCTGATCTCGTCATCCTGATCGGGGCCGAGCAGCATCTGGTTATGCGCTGCCCCCGACGGGATCATGGGGTAGCAGTTTTCATCCTGCGCCACGCAGATGTCCGCCACCACCGGACCCGGATGGGCCAGCATATCGGCAATCACGCCATCCAGTTCGCCCACGCATGTCGCCCGCAGGCCGCGCCCGTGGAAACTTTCCGCAAGCTTCACGAAATCGGGCAGCGCCGCGCTGTAGCTTTCAGAATAACGCGAATCATGCAGCAGTTCCTGCCACTGCCGCACCATGCCCATGTACTGGTTGTTCAGGATGAACACCTTAACCGGCAGGCGGTACTGCGCGATGGTGGACAGTTCCTGAATGTTCATGAGCGTCGACGCCTCACCCGCGATGTCGATCACCAGCGCATCGGGATGGGCGACCTGCGCGCCAACGGCGGCCGGCAGGCCATAGCCCATGGTGCCAAGCCCGCCCGAGGTCAGCCAGCGATTGGGCTTGCTGAAGCCGAAATGCTGGGCCGCCCACATCTGGTGCTGTCCCACCTCGGTCGAGACATAGGTATCGCGCCCCGTGGCGGTCGCCAGTTCGTACAGGCGACGGATGGCGTATTGCGGGCGGATGATCGCCTCGGGCGCCATGTCCTGCGAGAAGCCGAGGCTGTCGATCTTCCGCCATTCACTGATCTGGTGCCACCACTGCGCGACATCGATCGGCTGGCGGGTATTGGCAGGGGTGCAGTCCCATTCCTCCAGCATCATCTCGATCACACGCCGCGCATCCCCCACGATGCCGACATCGACCGGCACGATCTTGTTGATCTGGCTGGGGTCGATATCCGCATGGATCTTGAACGACCCGGGGGAAAACGCATCCAGCCGCCCGGTCACCCGGTCGTCAAAGCGCGATCCCAGCGCAATCAGCACGTCACAGCCATGGGTGGCCATGTTGGCTTCGTACGTGCCGTGCATGCCCAGCATGCCCAGGAAGCGGCGATCGCCCGCGGGCATCGCCCCCAGCCCCATGAGCGTGGACGTGCAGGGAAAGCCCGTCTTTTCCACCAGCCGGCGCAGTGCCGTGGATGCCCCCGGCCCGGCATTGATGATGCCACCACCGATATAGAACAGCGGGCGACGCGCCCCCTTCATGGCGGCCACGGCGCGGGCGATCACGTCACGTCCCGGCTCGGTCTGCGGGTGATAGGACGGATGCGGCACGCGCGGCGCGTCGCTGTAGGGAGCGGGGCCGACCATCAGGTTCTTGGGCAGGTCAACCAGCACCGGACCGGGACGGCCGCTGCGCGCGATATGAAAGGCCTCATGCACGCACGTGGCCACGTCCTCGGGTCGGCGGACAAGGTAATTGTACTTGGTGGCCGGACGGGTGATGCCGGTGGTGTCGGCTTCCTGGAATGCGTCGGTTCCGATCAGCGGCACGCCCACCTGACCCGAGAAACACACCACCGGGATCGAATCCAGCATGGCGTCCAGCAGGCCGGTCACGGTGTTGGTGGCGCCGGGGCCACTGGTGACCAGTACCACGCCCACCTTGCCGGTAGACCGGGCATAGGCTTCGGCTGCGTGAACGGCGGCCTGTTCATGACGGACCAGCACATGGCGAATCGCGTTCTGGCGGAACAGCGCATCATAAATGGGCAGGACCGCGCCGCCGGGATAGCCGAAAATGACCTCGACCCCCTGTTCGACCAATACGCGCAGAAGCACTTCCGCACCGCTGAGGACGGTCGTATCCGTGCCAGCGGCGTGAGGCTTCAGGTCTGTCTGGTGCGATGCTGCGTTCATGTTCCTGCTCCTTCGCCCGAAGCCGCCGGAACAATCCGGCCAGCCGCATAAGGCGAAATCCCGGGGCCGGGTTTACGGAAAGCCTTGGCCCGCGTCAATGCGCTTAATAACAAAAGAAATGATTTTCTTGCTACATCTTTCCATTTGTTGCGCGTCATCGCATTTTTCAAACCGTTTTTCATATAAAAATGTGTCCACCTCCGCCGCCAGCGCGTGATGGGCAAACCATGTCGCCTGCCGTTTCGTATACTGCCCGGTCAGGCGGATCGCCTGCTGCGCCGCCTCTGCCATGTCCATGTCGCCCCGCAGCACGGCGGCCAGTTCAGGCACGCCGTGCGCGCGCATGGCAGGCAGGGTGGGGGACAGGTCCTGCGCCAGCAGGCGGGCGACCTCCGCCATGGCGCCATGATCCAGCATGGCATGGAACCTGCGGGCGATGGCAGCCCGCAGCGCATCGCGTGGCGGGTGCAGGCGTATGGCGACAAAATGCGCATCCAGCGGCGGCAGCACGGCTTCACGCCGCCACCAGACCAGCCCATGGCCGGTGGCCTCGCGCACTTCCCATGCGCGCGCGATCCGTTGCCCGTCGGTCGGCCGCAGGGTGGCGGCGGTTTCGGGATCACGCTGGCGCAGCATGTCATGCACGGCCTTTGGTCCAAGGCGACCGACCATGTCGCGCGCCTGCGCGCGGATGCTGTCAGGCGGCTGGGGAATATCAGCCAGCCCGTCGGTCAGCGCGCGGAAATACATGCCCGTGCCACCACAGAACACCGGCACCCTGCCCGCGTCCCATGCGTCATGGGCCGCAGCAATGGCCTGCGTGCGCCACCATGCTACGCTGCCGCTTTCAGCCGCAGGCAGCACGCCGTACAGCGCGTGGGGCACGCAGGCTGCCTCGGTGGCGTCGGGGCGGGCTGTCAGGATGCGCAGGTCGCGATAGACCTGCATCGAATCGGTATTGATGATGGTGCCATTCACCTGCCGCGCAAGCGCCAGCGCAAGTGCGGACTTGCCCGAACAGGTCGGACCCGCCACGATCACCGCCGCGCGCGCCTGCCCGGACGGGGGGCGTGTCATTGTCTCACACCTGTCATATACCCGGACCCCATGGCTGATTCCTCTTCCTTCTCCCATACCCTTGTACTGGTGGCCAACCGTGGCGCCACATCCCTCACGCAGGTTGACATCCATGCCGCGCGCGACCTGGTGCGCGGTGCGGCCCCTGTCACCCTGTCGGAAGGGGAAGCGGTGGAAATCGCCTGCAATGCCCCCGCGACATGGGTGCAGCCAGACATCGGTGCCGTGCGGGCCGTATTTGCCGGACGCGGGCTGGACGTGCTGGTAACGCCACGCGACAACCGCCGCAAGCGCCTGCTGGTGGCCGATATGGACAGCACCATCGTCAGCTGCGAAACGCTGGATGACATCGCAGCCCATGCCGGGATCGGGGAAAAGATTGCCGACATTACCCGACGGTCCATGAACGGGGAAATCGAATTCGAATCCGCATTGCGCGAACGTGTCGCCCTGCTGCGCGGCCTGCCCGTCAGCCTGCTGGAACGCGCGTGGCAGGATGTGAACCTCAATACCGGCGCGGTGGAACTGGTGCGCACCATGCGCGCGAATGGCGCACGCACGGCGCTGGTGTCGGGCGGGTTCACGTTCTTCACCAGCAGGGTGGCGGCACTATGCGGTTTTGATGAAAACCATGCCAACACCCTGCTGGATGCGGATGGCACCCTGACGGGTTCGGTGGGACAGCCCATTCTCGGGCCGGATGCGAAGCTTGCGCACCTGCGCCGTCTGGTGGCGGAAGGTGGCCTGGACATGCGTGACGCCATGGCGACGGGCGATGGCGCGAACGACCTTGCCATGCTGCGCGTGGCTGGCGCTGGCATCGCCTTCCATGCCAAGCCCGCCGTGCGGCGCGAAATCACCAGTCAGGTCAATGAAACCACCCTGCGCACCCTGCTGTTCGCGCAGGGGTACCGGGCGGATGAATTCGTCACGGCGTAGGCATGCTGCCGCTGTCGGCCGTGCCCGGGGGCTGGGTGCGGCTGTCCTGTGCCTCGATAAAGACACGGGTTACTTCGGGATAGGCCTGCTTGATCTGGCGTTCCAGCGCGCTGACCACGACTTCCACCTGTCCCGCCGTCATGTCATTGCGGAAATCGAGGCTGATCACCACCAGCACGTCACGCGGGCCGAAATGCAGGGAACGGATTTCATTCAGCCGTTCCACCCCGCTGGCCGCCAGCGCCATGCGCCGCAATGCCGCCAGCACCTCCGGCGCAACACCTTCCCCCGTCAGCAGGGACTGGGATTCACGCGCAAGAAAGGTGGCCGTCACCGCAAGGATGCACGCGATGATGATGGAGGCCACGCCATCAAGCACCGGCATGTCCAGCCATTCGGCAAGGATATTGCCCAGCAGCGCCACGCCAAGACCGCTGAGTGCCGCCGTATCCTCGAACAGGACGGTAAACACGGTGGGATCCTTGCTCATCTGCACGGCCTCGACCCATCCACGACGGCCCTTGCCTTCCTTGCGGAAGGCGCGCAGCGCCATCAGCCAGACCGAGCCTTCGAACACGATACTGGCCATCAGCACAACGTAATTGACCAGAACATGCGCCACGGGCTGCGGATGGATGATGTGGATGATCCCTTCATACAGGGAGACGCCCGCCCCCAGACCGAAAATCAGCAGCGCCACCACAAAGGTCCAGAAATACAGTTCCAGCCCGAAACCGAACGGGTGCATGGCCGTGGCGGGACGCGTCGCGCGGCGCATGCCAACCAGCAGCAGTCCCTGGTTGCCGGTATCAATCAGGGAATGGATGGCCTCGCTCAGCATGGAGGCGCTGCCGGTCATGAAGGCCGCGGCAAACTTGGTTGCCGCCACCAGCAGGTTGCCGCCAAGGGCAGCGAAGATGACAGTTCGGGAAGATGAGGAATGCGCCATTGATTTTTCAATATGAAGTCCGGCTGCATCCTATCGTGCCGCCACGGCTTTTAACAGGGCGCACGATCCGGCCATACCGGTTGCGGCTGCGGGCCTGCCTGTCCTATGGTCGGGGCGCAATGCCCACGGAGTACCTGTCCTGATGCGCACCACTGTCATCCAGATGGCGCCCGGCGCATCCGCGCCCGAAAATATCAAGCATGCCCGCGCCCTGATCACCGCCGCCATTGGCGCGGACAAGCCCGACCTCGTCATGCTGCCCGAAATGTGGAGCTGCCTTGGCGGGACACGGGACATGAAGTTCGCGGCCGCCGAAGCCCTGCCCGCCCCCGATGGCACGGGGGAAGCAGGGCCGCTGTACCGGTTCCTGTCGGATCTTGCGCGCGATCATGGGGTGATCGTCCATGGCGGGTCCATAGGGGAACGGCATGGCGACAGGCTGTTCAACACCTCCCTGCTGTTTGACGCAAAGGGGCGCGAACGCGCGCGCTATCGCAAGATCCACCTGTTTGACGTCACCACCCCCGGTGGCGAGGGATACCGTGAAAGCGATACGTACGAACCCGGTTCCGACATCGTGACCGCCCCGCTTTCGCCGGACCTGACGGCGGGGCTGGCCATCTGCTACGATATCCGCTTCCCTGCCCTGTTCCATGCACTACGGGCACGGGGGGCGAACGTGCTGCTGGTGCCTGCCGCCTTTACGGTGGAAACGGGGCTGGCCCACTGGGAAACGCTGCTGCGCGCACGCGCGATCGAAACGCAGTGCTGGATGGTCGCCTGCGGCACCACCGGCACCCATACGGATGAAAACGGCCAGAAGCGCCGCACATACGGCCATTCCATGATCATCGACCCGTGGGGCACCGTCGTGGCCCAGGTGTCGGACGGGCCGGGGTGGAGCACGGCGCGCCTTGACCACACGGTGACCGACAGCATCCGTGAACGCATGCCGGTCATGGCGCATCACCGCCTGTCCATCCATACCCCATGAATGACATGTCGTACCCCGGCTGGACCGATGGGTACCTTCCCACGAAGCTGAGCTTTGCCGCCGCCCCCAACGAAAGCGCGCAGCAATGGCTGGAGCGGCTGGTGGAACAGTACGGGCAATGCCCGCCTGATGAGGCGGATGCACTGGTCTGTCTGGGCGGCGATGGCTTCATGCTGGAAATGCTGCATACGACACTGGGACGTCCCCTGCCGGTCTATGGCATCAACTGCGGGACAGTGGGGTTCCTGATGAACCCGGCCGTGCCCGATGACCTGCCCACCCGCCTTGCCACGGCACAGACCGCCATCCTGCATCCGCTGCGCATGAAGGCCACGACAATGGATGGCAGATGCATCCATGCCCTGGCGCTGAACGACGTGTTCCTGTTTCGCCAGACGCGGCAGGCGGCGAAAATCCGCATCGGGGTGGACGGGCGCGTGCGCCTGCCCGAACTGATATGCGATGGCGTCCTGATTTCCACTCCGGCTGGGTCGACTGCCTACAACCTGTCCGCGCACGGGCCAATCGTGCCGCTATCGGCCAACCTGCTGCCGCTGACCCCCATCAGCGCATTCCGCCCGCGCCGGTGGCGTGGCGCGCTGCTGCCCTCCACCGCGCAGGTCTGTTTCGACATTCTGGAAACCGACAAGCGCCCGGTGGCCGCCGTGGCGGATTTTACAGAAGTGCGCGATGTCATCTCCGTTGAAATCAGCGAAGCGCGGGAACTGCAGACCACCGTGCTGTTCGATCCGGGGCAGAGCCTGTCGGAGCGGATCATAACCGAACAGTTCACCGCGTAAGGGATTTCCCCAAAAAACTTTCAGTACGATCCATCAGGCCGGGGCGATCCGGTGCAGGCTGGCGCCATTGTCATGCAGCCATTTTTCAGCCTGACGCCGGTGGGGGGTCAGCCGGTCCACCAGCAGCCAGAAATCCGGCCCATGATTCATGTGTCGCAGATGCGCAAGTTCATGGGCGATGATGTAATGCTGCACCTCCAGCGGGGCCATGACCAGCCGCCAGCACAGCATGATCGACCCATCGGATGAGCAGCTGCCCCACCGGCTTTTCGTATCACGCAGCCTGACCTGCGACGGTTTCAGGCCACAGGCTTCGGCCTGCGCGCGCAGGCGGGCAGGCAGGCGGGCCTGTGCCTGCGCGCGCAGATAGGCACTGACACGGCGGGGGACGAATTCCTCCGCCCCGCTGACATGCAGCCGTCCTTCCTCCAGCCATACGCCACGCCGTGCATCGGGACAGTGATGGATTTCATGGCGCTGCCCATCCAGCACGACATGGCCGCCATGGTGCAGTTCCACAGACGGCGGCAGGCGCGACAGACCCGCCGCCACCCATGCGGAATGCGCCCGCAGCAGCGCCAGTCCATCCGCCCTGCGCGCCCCGCGCGGCAGGGTGATGATGACATGACCGCTACGCGGATCGATCCGCATGGAAATACGCCGCGCCCGGCCCGATGCCCGCCAGCCTACCGTGACCTGTCCGGACGCAATGGGCACGACCTCCGTCCCGGCTGTCACCGCGTCCCTGCCGTGAAAGACTGTTTCAGAAGTCCATCCATGAAACGTCCTGCTCAATTCATAAGGAAGTGTCTGGTGAAGCTTTTCGCAGGAAGCTTCAAAGACCGCCGCCTTTTTGAAAAAAGGGGCATCCAGAAACTTTTACTATTTTTATCCGCGCCGGGGCGGACGCGTGCGACAGAATGCATCGCGTGGGGCTTCGCCCGGCCAGTCAACCACGTGGTCTTCCAGCATGCCCGCCCTGCGTTCACTGATCACCCGGCCACTTACGGACACGCCTGCCTCATGCACCGTCTCTCGGGTGCCGGACACCAGCGGGTGCCACCATGGCAGCGGTTCCCCATCACGCACCAGCACGTATCCGCAGGTGGGTGGCAGCCAGTCGATATCCGCCAGCATCTGGGGCGTCAGGCTGATACAGTCCTGTACCCGGCGCTGCCGATGTTCATAATCGGTACACAGGCATGATGTGGTGTCCAGCAGGCGACATGCGACATCGGTAAACAGGACTTCGTCGGTCTCGTCCTCGCGCAGTTTGTGCAGGCAGCACCGCCCGCACCCGTCGCACAGCGACTCCCACTGCGCAGAAGACATCTGGTCAAGGGGCGTCGTTTCCCAGAATGGCGGGGTCTCATCTGTCATGGTCGTGGTCCTGCCGTATCATATCCATAAAACCTTACTGGCCGCCCACCGCTGTCATGGCGCACAGCACGATCATGCCGAGGGAGAATGCCGCCACCCCCGCCACCGGCAGGCCCAGCAGCGGCAGCCACAGCAGCCGGAGCCGCATTTTCGCATCCGCACCCAGTCCGCTGGCCGTACGCGACAGGCCCGGCGGAATCCGGTCCAGCACCCGCAGCAGCGGCCACATCGCGGCGGGGGCGATACACAGTCCCTGCATGACACATCCCGCCATGCTGCCGCCATGCGCAAGCCGTGGCCACCAGAGCGCAAGACCCAGCCCCGGCAGCACAAGGGACAGCATCATGCCACGCAGCAGCACGCACCATGCGGGCCACGCGCGGTACAGCACGACATGGACCGCCAGCACCAGCCCACACGCAACCACCAGCCCCAGCGCGATACAGGCCCCGTCCACCCCCAGCAGGCCAGCCGGACGGATGCCAAGGTCAGGCAGCATCAGCCCGCATCCCGCAACCAGGTATCAAAGCGCTGTGACAGTGCGGGATAATGCACCTGCCAGAACTGTACATCCACCGGCAGCGCCACGGGCGGATGTGCCGTATCAGATGGCATGGCGGCGGGATAGCGGGCAAGGAACGCAGCCTGCTGCGCGGGCTGGACAATAAAATGCAGCAGGTTGCGCGCCTGCCCCAGCCGGAAGGCCGACTGCCCCGCCACCACACCCCATGACAGGCCATAGGACAGCGCCATGTCGGTATTGATGCCGATCGTGTTCCTGTGTCGCGCGGAAATGTTGTGCACCGCGTCGTCGGGCGCGCTGCTCATCAACACCTGCCCGCGTTCAAGGATGCTGGTGGCATCCGTCGGGGTGGACCACCACGTGATGTAGGGGCGAAGCTGGCTCAGCTTGCGAAAGGCCCGGTCCACGCCCTGCGGAGTGGCCAGCTGGTTATAGACATCGCCCGGCGCCACGCCATCGGCCATAAGCGCGATTTCCAGCGTGGTTCGCGGATCGCGACGCAGGCCACGCTTGCCGGGAAAGCGTACGATATCCCAGAAATCGGCCCAGCGGGGCGCGGGCCTGTGCCGTGTCTGGTCCCATGCCACCACCACCTGCGCGGTCAGTCCCGGCACGCCACACCCATCGGGGTTGGTGGCGCTACCGGCCAGGTGAATGACCAGTGCCCCCACGCAGGCGGCGCGAATGGTGCTGTCCTCGGCAAAGACCAGCGACCATGTGCCCGCGCGTCCCGCATGCAGGCCGTGCGCGTCGAGGTCCGCCAGCGACCCGTTCCATGCCTTGCGCACCACCGGCTGCCGGGCGCTGCGCGCAAAAGGCTGCAGAAAAGCCGCATCCTGCGCCTGCCCAAGCTGCGACTCCGTACTCGCCACCACAAGCGCGGCCCTGTGCCGCACGGGAACCGCCGCACCCGCCGGGGCAGGCAGCACGGCGGGGACGGATGCGGCCGCCAGCAGGCAGGACAGGACGGCACGGACACGGGGACGGAACGCAAACTGGAACACGGACAGGAAACAGTCCTTTCAGGCAGGGGCAAAGGATGCCGGACGCTACCCCATTTCACCCCGGAACGGAAAGGCAATTGCCTGTCCCGGCTGCCAGGCCAGTATGGCCACCTGCCCCGCCGTCACCCGCTGCAGGGCCGCGGTGGGCTGACGGCGCGCCAGCAGTTCCTCCCCATTCGCCAGCCGGAACCGCAGCAGCACATGGTCGCCCATCTGGCGCATGTCCGTCAGGGTCGCCTCCAGCACGGGCGGCCCGTCGGGGTCAGCCCCCCCCGCCATGCCGGGCCGCGAGGGGAACATGACCGCGATCCGGTCCGGCCGGATGCACAGCGTGGCGAGCTGGTCCGCCTCCACCCCCGGGGCGGCCATGGCCTCAACCGGCAGGCCACCGGGCAGATGCGCCACGGCCACGTCATCCACGACATCGGCCACACGCACCGTCAGGCTGTTGGCGTGGCCAAAGCCGGTGGCGACCCGGTCGCATGCCGGACGGTCGAACAGGTCCAGCGCCGTGCCAAGCTGCACGATCTCCATGCCATCCATATAGCCGATCATGTCACCAAGCAGCAGCGCGTCCTCACGCTCACGCGTCAGCAGCAACACGCACAGGCCACGCGCGCGCACCAGTCGTCCAACCAGACGCCGCATGGCCACGCGGCCCGCGGGCGGCAGGGGCGTGAACGGGTCCTCCAGCACCAGAACGGGCGGTTCGAACACCAGCGCGCGCCCGATCATGACACGCAGTGCCTGCTCGGGCGAAAGGGTGTCGGGGCGGGCCTGTTCCAGCCCGTCCAGCCCCAGCAGGGCAAGCGCCGCACGCACGCGTGCCGCCACGGCGTGCTGTCCCTCGCCACGCGCCCGCAGCGCGAAGGCCAGGTTGGCCTGAACCGTCATGTGCGCGAACAGCGGGTCACGCCAGCCCACCAGCGCGCAGGACCGCAGCCCCGGTGGCGCGGCGGTCACGTCCACACCGTCGACCGTGACCTGCCCCCCGAACGTGGGCGCATGCCCCGCCAGCATGTCCGCCAGCACCCGCAGGCAGTCGGCCCGGTCGTTCACAACCGCCAGGCACTTACCCGCCATTGCGGAAAAAGACAGGTCCGGCGCACCGGAAAAGGCCCGGAGTGCGTTGACAACCAGCCGTATGGAGAAAGGAGACATGCGATAACAGAAACCTGACTGGGGAGATAACGCGTTATAAGCAATGGTTGCCTCCTTACCAGAGGGTTATTGACTTCATCCGTCCCAAAGGAAACGATCATGAGCAAGACAGAAACAATCAAGCACGTCACGCAAGAAGACCTTCAGGCCCTGAAAGGTCACATCGAAAACCTGCTGCACACGCATGGCAAACAGGCACTGCACGATGTTGCCAGCAAGGCCGAGCAGCTGGCGGGCCAGGCGCGTGAAAACCTTGCGGAACATGCACCCAAAAAGAGCGGTTCACGCGCTCGTTCTCTTGTTGCTATCGCCATTTTCTCGGTGATCGGCTATTTTCTTGGCCGCGCAACGAAATAAGGCTTTCTAGCCTGCTGCAACCAGAGGATACGCGAGCATCATGAGAATAGGCGAAATCGGCAAAACCATCGTTGAGGGGGAACTGACCCTACGCAAGCTGATGGCGATCCGTCTTGGTCGTCAGGCCGCATTCCTGGTTGTGGCAGCCATCTTTGCCTTCTTTGCGGTTATTTCGGGCCATGGGCTGCTGTGGGCCTTCTGTTACCAGACACTGGGCTTCAGCGCCCTTGGTTCGGCCGCCGCCGTATTCGGTGCGGACGTTGTGGTGGTCATCATGGGGCTGGTCATGGGCCGGCGGTCCTACATGACACCGGAAGAGATCCGCGTGCGATTCGCACGTGAACACGCCCTGAACGAACTGCGACAGACCGTGGCCCTGTCCGCCGTGGCCACCACGGTTGCGGGTCCGCTGACCCGCCATACCGGCCGGGCGGTGTGGAACCTGTTCAAAGCCATGACAGGCCGCGGGAAATAACCCGCCCGGGCCACCGGCCCGAACTATCTGGCAATGATCTACGTCATTGCCAGATAGTATCCATGCTGAAATTGCATTGGCTCACATTGTCGTTTTCTGGAAACGTGCAGCTTACGAAGATACTAAGCACGCAAATGGTTTGCATGCTTAATAACTGTATGTCCATGCTGGCGGAACAGAATGTCCGATTTGGAGCGCAACGAGAAGGAACTGTCGTTCGGTCGCCGTCTCGCCCGGCTTGGCGCCGCGTGGCGCCGGCAGGTCGATCGTGACCTGCACGAATACGGCCTGACGGAAGCGACATGGCGGCCGGTGCTGTACCTTGGCCTGCTGCCCCCGCCGGTGCGCCAGACCGACCTTGTCCGCGCCCTTGAAATCGAAGCCCCGTCCGTTGCGCGCCTGCTTGATGTACTGGAACGCCGCGACCTGGTGTTCCGTTCCCCCGACAGCGAAGACAAACGGTCCAAACTGGTCAGCCTGACGGAAAAGGGCGAACGCACCGCCCGTCAGGTCCGCCATGCGGTCGAAGCCGTATCCAACCGCCTGCTGCAGGGCATCTCCACGCCGGAGCTGCAGGCATGCTATTCCGTCTTTGAACGGATCGAAGCCAACCTGTGCCAGCGTACCAGCACGCCTGCCGGGGAACAGGCATGATCCACCTTTCCCTTCCGCAACCTTCCCCGACGCCACCCGCCACATGGCGGGCGTTCCCGGCTGGGGATGCGACATCCGTGCGGTTTGTTCCCTTTGCCGGTTTCTTCCATGCGTCTGGTCGGCTACAGATAGCGGCGGACAGGGATGGCCTGCCCGCGCCTGCTTCTCCTTCAACGGGACCGTTCGGAATGAGAACCGCCTGATGCTGAGCGAATTCAACCTCTTCGGTGTCTTCATGG
>Ga0157365_10000389_pt1 | contig 19266 bp, 15 predicted proteins | sample AttsexASBM3_FD_111478 | JGI IMG/M metagenome (GOLD analysis project Ga0157365, IMG submission 111478) | Fungus gardens microbial communities from leaf cutter ant in Ribeirão Preto, State of São Paulo, Brazil - Atta sexdens ASBM3 | ecosystem: Host-associated > Fungi > Mycelium > Unclassified ... | reverse complement strand
CGGCCCGTGCTGGCGCACCTGACGCATTGCGCTGCCGTCTTCGTTAATCAGCCACATGCGCGCGTCGATGACATCGCGCGGGCCCTCGTGGCAAAACGCCACCGTGGCGTCGTCGAACGGGCGATAAATCGGATGCCCCAGCCAGCGTTTTTCCTGCAAAATCACCCGCCGCTCGCCGGTGGTCAAATCGATACGAATCAGCCTGCATTCGGGCTGCGTATAATAAAAATCGCGAAACTTCTGCCAGTCGATCAGCGGCTGCCAGTCGCGCTTTTTGATCTCTATACCGACGAGCGCGGTGCAGTCGCTGTTCGCGACCCAGGTCCCGTACGCCACCCATGCGTCATCCACTTCATACACGACGCGCTCTTCAAGGCTTGTCAGGTCGAGCCGGCGCAGTTCGCGCTGGTGTTTCACATACCACAGCGCGCGGTCATCGGCCGATAAAAACCCGCCGAAGGTGTTATCGCCCGCGCCTTCGGTGAGCTGCGTTGCCTCCTCGGCGTCGAGATCCAGCAGGTAGTAGTTCCAGTGCCCGTCAAACGCGCCGCCGAAAATCAGCCTGCGCGCGTCGCGGGTAAAACATTTTTGATAGAAGTAGTTGCGGTGGCAGACGATGTCAGGGGGCGTCAGGCGGATCACATCGTTGCCGGTGTCGCGGTCGCTGCGGGTGACAAAAGAGAGGGAAATCATGTCGCGTTTAGCCATTGCACATTCCTTTTACAGGCAAAAAAATACCCCGCCCGTTGGGGCAGGGTAGAGGAGTCAACCGCCTTTAGCGCATCGCGCGTTTCAGGATGCGCTCCGCCTGGCGCTGGAACTCCACGGCGGCGTCTTCAACGGATTTCTGACCGTAATCGATATACTGCAGCGCGGTGCCGAACTGCGACACAATCTGCGGATCGTCAAAGTACGGCGAGACCGCAAGCGTGGTCGGCAGCGACTGCGCGAGTTTCAGCCCGGACACCGACGGATCTTCATCTTTGATAACCCCCGCCCCGGTGAGCTGCGCCACGGCGGCTTTGCTCAGCGGTACGCCGCGCTCAAGGCCAAGCGCCGCCACGCCCTCTTTGCTGTTCAGCAGGAAGTTAATCAGCTGCGCCGCTTCTTTCGGGTTTTTGGTGGATTTGCCGATAGAGAGCATCTGCGCCGGTTTGAAGAACAGACCCGCGTCTTTTGCCTCCGGCAGCATCGGATAGGCGCCCAGCTCCAGCTTCGCTGGCGGCTTGAGGTTATCGGAGTATTTGGTGATGGTGGAATTCCACATATAAGTGCCCGCCCATTCGCCCTGAATCCACGGCTTCATCTCATACATGTTGCTCTTGCCGAACGAGGCGTAGTATTTGGTGTCCGGCATCACGTGGCTGTCGATGAGCTTCTTGTACATGCCGAAGAATTCGATCCACTGCTCCTTGCTGTAGGAGAATTTTTTGGTTTTCTCATCCACCGCAGGAATGTTGTATTTCTGCACCATGTAAGAGTTCAGCAGCGCCAGCACGTCCTGATGTTCCAGCACGACCGGGTAGTACTGTTTGCCGAGTTTCGACTCGAAGGTCTTCCCGGCGGCCATCAGTTCATCCCAGGTTTTCGGGTAGGCGACGCCCGCTTTCTTCCAGGTTTCGTTATTGAAATAGAACACGCGCGCGGTCACGGAGATCGGAATGCCGTTCAGCTTGCCGTTGACGGTGGTGGATTTCAGCTCTTTCGGGTCGAACTGGCTTAAATCGATAATGTCTTTGACCTGGTTTAAGTCGTAAAACCCGTCGCCGTTTTTCGAGAAAATCGGCAGCCAGTTCCAGTTCGTCTGCATCACGTCAGGCTCGGTGCCGCCCGCAATCTGGGTGGTGAGACGCGACAGATGGCCGTCCCAGCCGGTGTATTCCGGCTTAACGCTAATCTCCGGGTGCTGTTTATGAAACTCTTCCAGCGCTTTTAAGGTCACCTGGTGACGGCCATTGCCGCCCCACCAGGACATCCGCAGTTCGACGTTTTCCGCCGAGTGCGACGGAAAGGCGCAGAGAGCAAGGGTAGACGCTAATGCTGTGCTAACGAGGGCTTTTTTCATTATAAGACTCCTGTCAGAGAGAGAGGTTTTGTTCTGTTTTGGCGTCAAAAATATGACACTTATTCATGTCGAACTTAAAATACACCTTGCGGTGAAGGCCCTTTTCAATCATGGGTTTAGCTTCATCGGAAGGGATGCGGCAGGTCATTTCGAAATCCGCTATTTTCAGGTAGACGAAAAATTCGTGACCCATATTCTCCACGCGCACCATCTCGCCGGTGCCGCAGGGTTCGGCGTAAGGGGTATCGGAAATCGAGACATATTCCGGGCGAATGCCGAAGTACACCTGCTGACCGGCATACCCTGCCACTTTCTCCTGCTGGCGCGGCGTCAGCGCCAGACGGTCATCGCCAATGCACATCAGCAGGCGGCCTGATTCTTCCACCAGCAGGCCGGGTTTGATGTTCATCTCCGGCGCGCCGATAAAGCCCGCCACGAACATGTTTTTCGGGTAGTGGTAGAGGTTATCCGGCGTATCCACCTGCATGATGTGGCCAAGCTTCATCACGCAGATGCGGTCGCCCATGGTCATCGCTTCGGTCTGGTCATGCGTCACGTAGACCGTGGTAGCTGGTTTGCCGCTCTTTTTCAGCTGCTTGTGCAGGTCGGAAATACGGATACGCATCGAGGCGCGCAGCTTGGCGTCGAGGTTTGAGAGCGGTTCGTCAAAGAGAAAGACGTCAGGCTTTTTCACAATCGCGCGGCCCACCGCCACGCGCTGTGCCTGGCCGCCGGAGAGCTGGCGCGGCAGGCGGTCGAGCAACTCTTCGAGCTCGAGGATTTTCGCGGCTTCATCCACCTGGCGGTTAATCTGATCTTTCGGCACCTTGCTGAGCTTCAGGCCGAACGCCAGGTTTTCACGCACCGTCATATGCGGGTAGAGCGCGTAGTTCTGGAACACCATCGCGATGCCGCGCTCTTTCGGCGCGAGGTTGTTCACCAGCTTTTCGCCGATGCGCACTTCACCGCCGCTGATGGTTTCAAGCCCCGCCAGCATACGCAGCGTGGTGGATTTGGCGCAGCCCGACGGGCCGACGATCACCATAAACTCGCCGTCCGCGATCTTAAGATCGATACCATGAACCGCTTTAAAGCCGTTGGAATAGACTTTTTCTAACTTATTGAAAATAACTTCAGCCATGATATTCCCCTGTTAACCTTTAATTCCGCTGCTGGCCACGCCCTGTACGAAGTAACGCTGGGCCAGGAAGAAGACGATGATGGACGGCAGAATGGAGATGCTCGCCATTGCCAGAATTTCGTTCCACGGCGCGCCTTCGGTCACGTCGATGGACATCTTAAGCGCCAGTGCGATCGGGTATTTATCCACGCTGTAGACGTAAATCAGCGGCCCGATAAAGTCGTTCATCGACCACATAAACTGGAACAGCGCGACCGAAATCATGGCGGGTTTGAGGATCGGCACGAGCACATACCACAGCACCTGGAACGAGTTGCAGCCGTCAATCTGCGCCGCTTCTTCCATGTCGCGCGGCACGCCGCGCAGGAACTGAATCAGCATAAAGACGAAGAACCCCTGGGTGGCGAAGGCCATCGGCAGCCAGAGCGGCAGATAACTGTTGAGCATGCCCATCTCGCGAAACATCAGATACTGCGGGATCAACAGCACGGTGCTCGGCAGCAGCATGGTGGCGATAAGCGTGGCGAACCAGAATTTCTTCCACGGGATCTCAAAGCGCGCGAAGCCATACGCCACGATGGTGGAGGAGATAACGGTCAGCACCACTTTGGGGATCACATACTTGAACGTGTTCATCATGTAATGCCCGAAGTTATATTCGGTGCCGGTTTTCCAGCCGTTGATAAAGCCATCCCAGGTGGCGTGCGTCGGCCAGAGGCCGAGCGTGGTGAAAATCTCATGGTTGGGCTTAAACGACGCCGAGAACATCCACGCCAGCGGGTAGAGCATCAGCAGGCCGACAAACAGCAAAATCACATAGCGGATGGCCCGGCTGACTTTTTCGCGTCGCAGGGTGCGCGCCACTTCACGGTCGGCGGCGCTCATGCCGGCGCGCGGCGTCAGTTGCTCCTGTTGGATATCAGCCATTTTTGCCTCCCTTATCGGCAGAGTAGAAGACCCAGTATTTCGAGGATTTAAAGGCGATGGAGGCGAAGAGCGCCACGACCAGGAACAGCACCCACGCCAGCGCCGCGCCGTAGCCCATATCGAAATATTTAAAGGCGGTATCGTAGATGTAGAGCGAGAACAGGTAGGTGTAGTAGGTCGGGCCGCCGCCGGTAATGACGTAAGGGCCGGTAAACTCCTGGAACGCCTGGGTGGTCTGCATGATGAAATTAAAGAAGATAACCGGCGTAATCAGCGGCACCGTGACCTTCATAAACATCTGCCACTTCGACGCGCCGTCGATCATCGCCGCCTCATACTGTGACTGCGGCACATTTTGCAGCGCGGCCAGGAAAATCACCATCGCCGAGCCGAACTGCCAGACGCGCAGCAGCGTCACCGACATCAGCGCCAGCGACGGCTCGCCAAGCCAGTTCACCGGGTCTAAGCCAAACACGCCGATAAAGCTGTTCAGCAGGCCGTCGATGGCGAACAGCGCGCGCCACAGCACGGCGATAGCGACCGAGCTGCCGAGAATCGAGGGAATGTAATAGGCGGTGCGAAAGAAGCCGATGCCGCGCAGTTTGAAATTAAGCACAAACGCGATGCCGAGCGCGAAGGCGAGCTTCAGCGGAATGGTCAGGAACACATAGGCGAAGGTGACGCCCATCGATTTCCAGAACAGATCGTCATCCATCAGCATATAACGGTAGTTTTCGATACCGTTAAACACCGGCGGATTCATCAAATCGTACTCGGTAAAACTGAGCGCGAAAGAGGAAACAAAAGGGAAGGCCGTAAAGACTATCAACCCGATAATATAGGGTGATATCCAGGCCAGACCCAGGAGCTTGTTTTCATTCATACATACCTACCTGGCATTCAAGGGTTCATTAATCGGATCGGATTCGGGTCGCGCAAACCGCGCCAGCGAAGATCTCAGGCCCGCAAATACGAGGCCGGGCGGCCTGACAGTCGCGCTGTGAATAATGTGTCGTGATGAAAATGCGCGACCGTAATGTGATAGAGATCGCGACTTTTATATTTTATTGAACCGTTGTTTCTTGTTTCTAAAACAGCGTTTTAATTTATTTTATTGCTATTTATTTCGCCGTCATTCGATAAATAGTGGAAATGTGATCGTGGTCGAAACGCTGTTCCGGTTTTTTGACGCCGCGCGGTTTTCCGGGGCAGGGGGCAATACAACTTCTGGTAGGTAGGGCAAATTATCGTTTGCACAGGCTATGAATTATTCGTGATAATGATGGATACGGACGTATGACCCTTCCTCAGAACACGGATATGTTTTTCTTTTTTGCACAATTTCTCTTGTTTTGTCAAAGGGATACGCTTTTGCGCCCGTTCAATCCTTTAATTTTATGTATTTGAACCACGAAACAATTCGCTCGCATATTGTTTCATGGCAAATGATTTCGACTTTATTAACAGCAGCCTATAAAACGTTATTCACTCACTATGTCATCGATAGATATTAAAAATAATCCGCTGACGCCTGTGCCGGACTACCCGCTTCTTGACCGTCAGCGCGCCGAGATAGATTTGATTGCATTGCTCGAAGTGCTTTTCAAATCCCGCAAAATGATCCTCTCTGTTACCGCGTTGTTTATCGTAATGGGCCTGGCCGTCGCCTTTTTACTGCCGCAGAAGTGGACCAGCGAGGCGGTGGTTTCAGTGCCGGAAACGCGCCAGCTGATTGAACTGCAGCGCGTGCTGGTTAGTCTGCAGGTGCTGGATACCGACGCCGCGATTGACGCCGCATCGCTGGAAAATATGTTCCTGAAAAAATTCGATTCGCGCGCGTTACAGGAGAAATTCCTGCGTACCGCGCCATGGGTGCAGGAGCAGGTTAAAACCGCGCAGAGCGATACCGAAAGCCTTCAACGCGCCATTACGCTGGTGGCGCAGCGCATTAAAATGCAGTCTAACGACGATCCGAAATCGCCGGCGGCCTCGCCTTACAGTTCCTGGACGCTGAGCTTCACCGCGCCGAAAGCGCATGACGCGCAGCGCGTGCTGAAGGAGTACATCAACTATGCGGCGCTGGCAGTGCAGCGTGAGGTGCTGGAAAATCTGCGCACCACCATTGAGCTGAAAGTGAAATCGGAAGAGAGCCGCCTGGCGATTGAGCGCAACAATCTGAAGAATGAGCACCAAATTGCGATTCAACGTCTGAATTATTCGCTGCAGGTTGCTAACGCGGCGGGCATTAAAAAGCCGGTCTATAGCAACGGGCAGGCGGTAAAGGATGATCCGGATTACTCCATTGCGCTCGGCGCCGACGGGCTTGCCCAGAAGCTGCAAATTGAGCGCTCGATTAGCGACGTCACGGCGCTTAACAGCGCTATCCAGAGCCGCGAATACCGCCTGGCGGAACTGAAAAAACTGAATCTGGCGGAGGTGGATTTTCTGCCTTTCCACTATCAGATGGTGCCGTCGCTGCCGGTGAAAAGCGACGGGCCGGGTAAATCGCTGGTCATGATCCTGATGGCGCTGGCGGGCTTTATCATTGCCTGCACTATCGTGCTGGTGCGCGATGTGCTCGCGCAGCGTCAGGCGATAGCGGAGCGCCAGACGCACGCTGACGCGCTGCTCCCCTGACGCCTTCTTGCGCACAAAAAAAGCCGCCCGGAGAGGCGGCTTTTTTACTGGGGCACGATTATTTCAGGAAATCTTCCCGCACTGGCGTAAACGTATCCAGCAGCGTGCCGGGCGTAATACAGACGCAGCCGTGCATGATATTCGGCTTTTTATAGAGCGTGTCGCCCGCGCTGACGCGGTGCGTTTCTTCGCCGATGGTGAATTCGAATTCACCGGAGAGCACATAGGTCAACTGCTCATGCGGGTGGCAATGCATCGGGCCGACAGCGCCCGCGTCGAAGTTGACCTCGACCGCCATCATTTTGCCGTCGTGCGCCAGAATGCGGCGGGTCACGCCGTTGCCTAAATCTTCCAGCGTGGTCTCGTTGTGATAGATAAACATGGCTCGCCTCTGATATGTGAAACGTTGTTTCATTTAATTTATCCTGGTGGGAAAAAGAAAAGAACGCGCCGCGCCGGGAAATGGCGGGCGGATCACATTTGTTCGCTCTGGCAGGCATGCTATAACCCGGTGTGGGCACAAGGAGGCAACGATGAAAACTGTAGGCTTGCTGGGCGGAATGAGCTGGGAATCCACTATCCCGTATTACCGGTTAATCAATGAAGGCGTGCGCGACCGTCTCGGCGGGCTGCACTCGGCGCAACTGCTGCTGCACAGCGTCGATTTTCACGAGATAGAAGCCTGCCAGGCGAGCGGCGAGTGGGAAAAGGCGGGCGAGATGCTGGCGCAGGCGGCGCTGGGACTTGAACGCGCGGGCGCGCAGGCGATTGTGCTGTGTACCAACACGATGCATAAAGTGGCGCACCAGATAGAAGCGCGCTGTTCGCTGCCGTTTTTGCACATCGCCGACGCCACGGGGCGCGCCATAAAATCCGCGGGGCTGGCGCAGGTGGCGCTGCTCGGCACGCGCTATACCATGGAGCAGGATTTCTACCGCGCGCGGCTCAGCGAAGGTTTTGGCGTACAGACGCTTATTCCTGACGAACCGGCGCGGGCGCGCATCAATCAGATTATTTTCGAAGAGCTGTGTCTTGGGAAAATCACCGCAGAATCCAAACGCTATTATCAGCAGCAGATCGACATTCTCGCCGCTGACGGCGCGCAGGGCGTGATTTTCGGCTGCACCGAAATCGGCCTGTTGCTGGGCGCGCAGGATTGCCCGCTGCCGGTTTTCGACACCGCCGCGCTGCATGCCGCCGACGCGGTGAATTTTATGCTGGGCGAGCAGGGCTAGCCAGCATTGCCTCAAGCGTGGCGGCAAGCCCGCTCATCTGCTGCTGCAAATGGCGGCTGAATGTCTCCACCAGCGCGGAAGCGGGGCGGTGCAGCGGGCGGATCAGGCTCACCGTAAACGGCACCGCCACGCTGAAACGGCGCACCACGATGCCCGTCGCCGCGTAATCCAGCGCGGTGAGCGGGTTGACTATCGACACCCCGACGCCCGCGCGCACCATCGCGCAGACCGACGCGGCGCTGTGGGTCTCCAGCACCATGCGCCGCTGCACGTTGTGCTCCTGAAACAGCGAATCAAGCAGCTGCCGGTAGCTGTCGGTGCGTGACAGGCTGATGTAATTTTCACCCGCGAAATCCTGCGGCGTAAGCTGCGGTTTCTCCGCCAGACGATGGCCGGCGGGCAGGACGCACACTTCGTTTAAGGTCAGCAGCGTCTGGCGCTCGGTGCCTGCGGGCGTCGCGGTGTTTTCCGTTATCCCTAAATCGTGACGCTGGGCGGAGAGCCACTCTTCCAGCAGCGGCGACTCCTGCGGCACGATATTCAGGCTCACCTCCGGGTAGTTATCCAGAAACGGCTTCAGGAGCAGCGGCAGCAGCGACTGCGAGAAGACGGGCAGACAGGCGACCGAGAGCTCGCCCTGGCGGAACTGGCGCAGGCTCTCCGCCGCGCTGACGATGCGGTCAAGTCCATACCAGGAGCGCTGGACCTCTTCGAACAGGCGCAGCCCCTGCACCGTCGGGTGCAGCCGCCCGCGCGCGCGGGTGAAGAGCGAGAGGCCAATCAGCTTTTCAAACCGCGCCAGCTCGCGGCTGACGGTGGGCTGCGAGGTGCGCAGCAATGCCGCCGCTTCCGTGACGTTGCCCGCGGTCATCACCGCGTGAAAGATTTCGATATGGCGAAGCGTGACGTCTGGCATAGGGTTCCTTTGGATGATGACGCCGATGGCGGGTGCGCTTTGTTTACCCGCCCTGGGGAATGACAGACGCGTCTCACACGCAGGGTGGGTAAGCGCAGCGCACCCACCGTAGTGATGACGGCGCTTATCGCGCGTCGCCCTCCCCAAAACCATATCATATTTGCATAGACTCACGAGAAATCGATATTTTTTCTTCGCTAACGGCTGTGGCGTAATAGGGGCATCAGCTTAAGGAGTCTTGCCATGCCACGTTCCCTGTACAACACCGACAGTGCCCTGAATGCCGCTAACCTGCTGCCGCTGCCCGCGCAATTCGGCGGCCCGGTCTGGGTCTATGACGCTACTATCATCCGCGCGCAAATCGACCGCCTGCGCCAGTTCGACGTGATTCGTTTCGCCCAGAAAGCCTGCTCGAATATTCACATTCTGCGCCTGATGCGCGAGGCGGGCGTCAAGGTGGATTCCGTGTCGCTCGGCGAGATCGAACGCGCCGTCGCGGCGGGTTACGATCCGCGTCAGAACCCGGACGACATCGTGTTTACGGCGGACGTGCTTGACGATGCGACCATCGCCCGCGTGCATGAACTGGGCGTGCCGGTTAACGCGGGCTCGGTGGATATGCTGGAGCAGCTCGGCGCGGTATCGCCGGGGCACCGCGTCTGGCTGCGCATCAATCCGGGGTTTGGTCACGGCCACAGCCAGAAAACCAATACCGGCGGCGAAAACAGCAAACACGGCATCTGGTACAGCGATCTCCCGGCGGCGCTGGCGGTGATGCAGCGTCATCAGTTGAAGCTGGTCGGCATGCATATGCATATCGGCTCCGGCGTCGATTACGGCCATCTGGAGCAGGTTTGCGGCGCGATGGTAAGTCAGGTTATTGAATTTGGTCAGGATCTGGAGGCTATCTCCGCAGGCGGCGGGCTCTCTGTTCCTTACCGCGACGGTGACGAGACTATCGATACCGACCACTATTTCGGGCTCTGGAATCGCGCACGTGAGCAGATCGCCGCGCATTTTGGTCACCCGATCAAGCTTGAGATCGAGCCGGGCCGTTTTCTGGTAGCGGAGGCGGGCGTGCTGGTGGCGCAGGTGCGCAGCGTAAAAGAGATGGGATCGCGCCATTTCGTGTTGATCGACGCGGGCTTTAACGATCTGATGCGCCCGTCGATGTACGGCAGCTATCACCATATCTCGGCGCTGGCGGCGGACGGGCGCGATCTGCGCGACGCGCCAGTACTCGACACCGTAGTCGCCGGGCCGCTGTGCGAATCGGGCGATGTCTTTACCCAGCAGGAAGGCGGCAAAGTGGAGACGCGCGCGCTGCCGGCGGTGCGTCCGGGCGATTATCTGGTGCTGCACGATACCGGCGCGTATGGCGCGTCGATGTCTTCAAACTACAACAGCCGCCCGCTGCTGCCGGAAGTGCTGCTGGAAAACGGCGAGGCGCGCACCATTCGCCGCCGTCAGACCATCGACGAGTTACTGGCGCTTGAGCGCTTTTAACGGCGTGGCGGCGTAAGGGCCCGGCGCGACGGAGTCTCGCAGCACCAGCGTGCCGGTAAACGGGGGAATGGCGGTCAGCGGCTCGTCGCGCGCCAGCCGGATAGCGCTCTCGATAGCGGTAGTTATCATATCTTCAATCGGCAGGCAGACCGTCGAGAGCCCCGGCTCAAGCCAGGCGGCGCTCGGCGCGTCGTCAAAGCCGAACAGCGACACATCCTGCGGAATGCGCAGCCCCGCCCGGTAAAGCGCCTTCGACGCGCCCAGCGCCATATCGTCGTTACAGGCGAAAAGCGCGCTGAAGCGCACGCCGCTTTCCAGCAGCTCCCTGCAACGCGCATGGCCGCCGCGCATAGTGGAATCGCCGTTTTTAATCAGCGCCTCGTTCCCGGCGATACCGTGCTTTTCGAGCGCCCGGCGGTAGCCCAGCAGGCGCGCCTGGCCGGTGGGCGTGGCGAGCGACACCGTGATGCAGGCAATCTCCCTGTGCCCCTGCTCAATCAGATATTCCACGGCCTGGAACGCGGCGTCCTGCTGCTCGAAGAAGACGCAGCGCTCCCGCGCCTGGCTGACGTCGCGGTTGATGATGACCAGCGGCACGGCGGTATGCTGGAGAAGCTCCATAATCGCCTTTTCGCTCATATGCCGGGTGTAGAGCACGATGGCGTCGCACTGGCGGTCCGCCAGCATCTGCACGGCTTCCAGCTCGCGGGCGGGCGTGTCGTGCCCGTCGGTGACAATCAGCTGTTTGCCATGCATTTCAGTGCGCCGCGACGCCTGCTGCAACAGACGACCGAAGTAGAAGCCGTCAAAACTTGAGACCACCAGGCCAATGCTGTTGCTGGTGCGGTGCGCGAGCGAGCGGGCCAGCAGATTAGGGCGGTATCCCAGCTCTTCCATCGCCCGGAAAACCTGCGCGCGGGTGCTTTCTTTGACCTGGCCTGTGTTGTTTAGCACGCGTGAAACGGTCGCTTTGGAAACGCCAGCCCGCAGTGAAACATCCCGCATTGTCACCATTCCCTTTCGCTCCCGTCGTCATCGTTACTGGATGGAGTTTAACACACAAGCCTGGCGGTAAAGCGGGGCAGCGCGCGGCTGCGCATCGCCAGGCGCTCGATCGGATTTTATTTATTTCTGGTATGCCAAATTACCTGGTTTTAATTATTTGGAATACCAATGTCCGTTTGTGAGAGCAGGGTCACAGATAACTGCGCCCGCAGATCCTATTTTTGGCATACCAAAAAAGGTATTCAGCGGTAACCTTTCCGATAAAAAAGCCACATCCGATGAGGGCAAACCCTATGGCATTCCAGGAAAAGTTGATCGATTCTCTGGGCAGTTTTGCGACAAAATTCAACAGTTACCGCTATATCATGGCGATCAAGGCGTCGTTTATTACGCTGATGCCGGTCATTATCGTCGGCGCGTTTTCGGTGCTGATCTCCAATATGGTGCTGGATCCGAAGAACGGGCTGGCGAGCTTCCAGGCGCTGTCGTTTCTGGCGGCGCTCAAACCCATCACCAGCGCTATCAACTACGCGACGCTAAATTTCTTAAACATCGGCGCGGTGTTTTTAATCGGTATTGAGCTTGGGCGCATCAACGGCATTAAGACGCTGTTCCCCGGCCTGCTGGCGGTGATCTGCTTCATCTGCGTCACGCCCACCACGGTCGAGATGCTGGTGGATGGCGAGATGCACGTGGTGAAAGACGTACTGCTGCGCCAGTTCTCCGATACCCGCAGCCTGTTCCTCGGCATGTTTATCGCTATCCTGTCTGTCGAGATTTACACCTGGCTTGAGCATCGCGACGGGCTGAAAATCAAAATGCCCGATACCGTGCCGCCCAATGTCTCCGCCTCATTCTCGGCGCTGATCCCTGCCATCATCACGACAACGGCTATCGCGACGTTCGGTTTTGTGTTCCATCAGGTGACCGGCATGTACCTCTACGACGCGGTGTATCAGGTGGTGCAACAGCCGCTGGAGCGCGTGGTGCAGAGCCTGCCGGGCATCCTGCTGCTGATGTTCGTCGCCCAACTGTTCTGGGTGATCGGCATCCACGGCAACCAGATGATCAAGCCCATCCGCGAGCCGCTGCTGCTGGGCGCGATCACCGTCAATATGAGCGCGTTTGAGCAGGGCAAAGAGGTGCCGAACATCATCACGATGCCGTTCTGGGATGTGTACATGAGCATCGGCGGCTCCGGGTTGACCATCGGCCTGCTGATTGCCGTGATGATCGCCACCAAACGCAAAGAGATGAAAGAAATCGCCAAGCTGTCGTTCGGGCCAGGCATTTTCAATATCAACGAGCCGGTGATTTTCGGCATGCCCATTATGCTCAACCCGATCCTCGCGGTGCCGTTTATCATCACGCCGCTGGTGACGGGCTCCATCGGCTATTTCGCGACCGTCATGGGCTTTGCCGGTAAAGCCGTGGTGATGGTGCCCTGGACCACGCCGCCTTTGATCAACGCCTGGCTTTCCACTGCGGGCTCGATGGGCGCGGTCGTCACCCAACTGATCTGCATTCTGGTTTCCATTCTTATCTATCTGCCGTTCGTGAAGATAGCCTCGCGCCGCGCTGAGCAGGCGCAGCTCCAGGCCGCCAGCGTCGAAACGGCCAAAAACGCATGAGGCACGCATGAGCGAAAAAACTCTCGTCATCCCGCCGGATTTCATTCTGGGCGCGGCATCGTCCGCGTGGCAGACCGAAGGATGGAGCGGTAAAAAGCCGGGGCAGGACTCCTGGCTCGATCTCTGGTATCAGAACGATCGCCACGTCTGGCATGACGGCTACGGTCCGGCGGGCGCAACCGATCTTATCAACCGCTACGAAGAAGACGTGGCGCTGATGAAACAGGCGGGGTTGACGCACTACCGCACGTCGATCAACTGGTCGCGCTTTTTCACCGATTATGAAAAAGGCATCGTCGATGAAGAGTACGCGGCGTATTACGACCGCTTCCTGGATGCCATCCGCGCGGCGGGCGTCGAGCCGATGATCTGCCTTGAGCATTACGAGCTGCCGGGCTATCTCTTTGAAAACTACGGCGGCTGGTCGTCCAAAAAGGTGGTCGAACTGTTCGTGCTCTACGCCGAAAAAGTGTTCGAGCGTTACCACCACAAAGTGTCGCGCTGGTTTACCTTCAACGAGCCGATTGTGGTGCAGACCCGCGTTTACCTCGACGCGCTGCGCTGGCCGTATGAGCAGAACACCGCCACCTGGATGCAGTGGAACCACCATAAAACGCTCGCCACCGCCAAAGTGGTGCGGCTGTTTCGCGAAAAAGGCTATACGGGCAGCGTGGGCGTGATTCTGAACCCGGAAGTGACCTATCCGCGCTCGCGCGCGCCGCATGATGTCCGCGCCGCGGAAATCTACGATCTCTTCTACAACCGCGTTTTCCTCGACCCGCTCGTCAACGGCGACTATCCGCCCGAGCTGGTGCAACTGCTTGAGAAACACGGCGTGGCGTGGGAGTACAGCGAAGAAGAGCTGGCGATTATCCGCGCCAATACCGTCGATGAGCTTGGCATTAACCTCTACTACCCGCATCGCGTTAAAGCGCCGTCGCGCGCCTGGCACCCGGATACGCCGTTTCATCCGGCGTATTACTACGAGCCCTTTGAGCTGCCGGGGCGGCGGATGAATAAATCGCGCGGCTGGGAAATCTATCCGCGCATCATTTACGACATGGCGATGCGCATTAAAAACGACTACGGCAATCTCCCGTGGTTTGTGGCGGAAAGCGGGATGGGGGTCGAAAATGAAGCGCAGTTTCGCAACGCCGATGGCGTGATTGAAGATGACTACCGCATCGCGTTTATCGGCGAGCATCTGTACCAGACGCTGCTGGCGCGCGAGGCGGGCGCGAACTGTCAGGGCTATATGCTGTGGGCATTTACCGACAACGTCTCGCCGATGAACGCGTTTAAAAACCGCTACGGGCTGGTGGAGATCGATTTACAGCACCAGCGCGCCAGACGCGCGAAAAAATCGCTGCGCTGGTATCAGCGCCTGAGCGCGTCGCGCAGCCTGACGCTCACGATTGATGATGAATGGAAATAAGGAGCTGCCAATGAAACGTATCGTCCTGTGCTGTTCTGCCGGTATGTCCACCTCGCTTGTGGTCACGAAAATGGCAAAAACCGCCGCCGAGCGCGGGCTTGAGCTTAACATCTATGCCATTCCCGAACAGAACCTGCGCGATGAACTGGACCTGCATGGCCGCGACATCCAGGCGGTGCTGCTGGGGCCGCAGGTGCGCTTTAAGCTTGCAGAAAATAAAAAGCTCACCGACGCGTATGAAATCCCGATCGCGGTCATTGATTCTGTCGCCTATGGCACGCTTAACGGTGCGAAAGTTCTCGATCAGGCGTTATCTCTGGTAATCTAACGCGCCTTTCCGCCGCCAGGCCGCCAGGCGGTAAGCTATATTGGGTCCATTCAGAGCACAGGTGATCACGTGGAGAAGGCTGTCGTTCCGCCGGAGAAAAAGCAGTATCAGGAGATTGGCGAGGATCTGCGCGCGCAAATTATCCAGGGCCACTACCCGGTCGGCTCCCGTCTTCCGCCGGAGCGCAACATTGCCGAAAAATATGGCGTCAGCCGCACTATTGTGCGCGAGGCGTTGCTGATGCTGGAGCTCCAGGGCACGGTGGATATCCGCCAGGGCTCCGGCGTATATGTGATGCGTATTCCGGCAGAGCATGAAGCCGAAGAGGAGCGTTTTTTCTCAAACGATATCGGCCCGTTTGAAATGCTACAGGCGCGGCAACTGCTTGAGAGCAATATCGCCGCGTTCGCGGCCAAAATGGCGACCAAAGCGGATATCGACAACCTCAAGCGCATTCTGGAGCAGGAGCAGCGCGCCATCGCCATGAATGACACCACCCAGGATAACAACAAACTGTTTCATCTGGTGCTGGCGGGCGCGTCGCAGAACCAGATGCTGCTGGCGACGGTGGAAAGTATCTGGCATCACATGGACAGCAGCCCGCTCTGGCAGCAGCTGCGCGCCCATATCGAAACCCGCGCCCATCGCCTGAAATGGCTTGGCGACTATCAGACTCTGCTGGCGGCGCTGCGCCGCCGCGACGTCATGGGCGCCTGGCAGGCGATGTGGCAGCATCTGGAGAACGTCAAGAACAGCCTGATGGAGCTTTCCGACGCTGACGCGCCCGATTTCGACGGCTATCTCTTCGAGTCGGTGCCGATTTTCCAGGGGAAACTGCAATGAGCTCCGCGCAAAACGTTAACATCGTGCCGCTGTATGCGGCCCCGCAGCATGCGGAGCAGGTGACCGACTGGCTGTGGCAGGCGTTCGGCGCGTCAATGCCGCGCGCGTTTTTTGCAAGCATTGTGACGCACAGCCAGCGGCCGGGTCAGCTGCCGCTCACGTTCGTGGCGCTTGAGGGCGATACGCTGCTTGGCACCGTCGGGCTGTGGCGCTGTGATTTGATAAGCCGTCAGGATCTCTTCCCGTGGCTGGCGGCGCTCTATATCGACGAGGCGCAGCGCGGTAAAGGGCTTGGCGGGGCGTTACAGCGCGCGGTTTTGGACTACGCGCGCGATAACGGGTTCCCGGAGTTGTTTCTCTACTCCGCCTGCCGGGATTATTACGAGCGTTTCGGCTGGGCGTATATCGGCGACGGTCTGGACTACCCGGACCAGACCGTGCATCTCTATCGCTATGATTTATCCGATTCCGCCGGTGCCACTACCGAGTGACGGCGTACCAGCGTCGGGGTGAATAGATTGGTGATTTCCGGCGCCGGGCGGTTATCCGCCAGCGCTAACGCCAGCTCCGCCGCCTGCGTCGCCATCGTGACTATCGGATAGCGGATCGTGGTCAACCGCGGTCGCACATAGCGCGACACCAGCACATCATCAAATCCAATCAGCGAAATCGTCTGTGGCACCGCAATGCCGTTATCGTTCAGCACGCCCATCGCGCCCGCCGCCATCGAGTCGTTATAACAGGCCACGGCGGTGAACTGTTTCCCCTGGCCGAGCAGTTCGGTCATCGCCTGCTCGCCGCCGCTTTCATCGGGTTCAGCCCAGGCGACCAGCCGGTCGTTGCACGGCAGGTCGTGCTCGCGCAGCGCGTCGTAATACCCTTGCAGGCGGTCGTCGGCATCGGAAATCGCATGATTCGAGCACAGATAGCCGATGCGCGTGTGGCCCTGCTGTATGAGATGCCGGGTGGCGAGCCACGCGCCGTAGCGGTCGTCGAGCGCTACGCAGCGCGCTTCAAAACCGGGCAGGATGCGGTTAATCAGCACCATGCCGGGGATCTGTTTCATCAGCGGGATAAGATCAGCGTCGGGGATCATTTTGGTATGTACCACCAGCGCCGCGCAGCGGTGGCGGATCAGCTGTTCAATCGCCTGACGCTCTTTCTGCTCGCTATGGTAGCCATTGCCGATAAGCAGGAAATTGCCGGTGTGGTAGGCCACTTGCTCTACCGCTTTGACCATCGCCCCAAAAAACGGGTCGGAGACATCGCCCACCACGAGACCGATGGTTTCGGTCGTCTGCTGCGCCAGCGCGCGGGCGTTGGCGTTGGGGTGGTAGTTGAGCTGTTCCATCGCGCTCAGCACCGCCTGACGTGAGGCGTCGCTGGCTTTGGGAGAATCATTAATCACGCGGGAGACCGTGGCGACAGAGACTCCTGCCAGTCGCGCAACATCCTTAATCGTCGCCATTCAATACCTTCAGGGTAAGCGTTTACACAGCATTTAGTGTTACGGAAAAGCGCAGCCACTTCAAGCCGCATGCCGGACGGGCGGGCGATTGCTCACAAAAGCCCGCGCCGCAATGAAAGGGGAAAAGCGCGCGGATGTAACCAGAAAAAGGCAAATAATTTCAGATAAAACCTTTAGTTACACTTTGCGAAGGGCTGTTGCGATTGGTGGCTGGCGGGCAGTGTGGACGGGTTGCTACATTTGAGATCCCAGAGGTATTGATAGGTGAAGTCAGCAACTTAGCTGATCACAACACTTACACCAACCTGCGCGGATGCGCAGGTTTTTTTTGCCTCTTTTTCGCTCCGCGCGACCCTTTCGCCGCTCCACTCTACCGCCGCCGTGACGCCCCGCGCCTGCCCTGCCAATTTCTCCTGTCGCCCCTGTCCGCCGAGTCGTGTAATCTGCGCTAACTATACTTACCCCCCGCTAAAGGAAAACAAAGGGCGTTGATATGGTTTTAAAATTCTTTCGTTGGCTGTTCCGTTTGCTCTTTCGTATCCAGGTATATGGAGATACCGGGCCGCTGAGTCAGGAGCGCGTGCTCATCACGCCAAACCACGTCTCGTTTCTCGACGGCGCGCTGATGGCGCTGTTCCTGCCTGTACGGCCGGTATTCGCGGTCTATAGCGCTATCAGCGAGCAGTGGTATATGCGCGCGCTGAAGCCGATTATCGACTTCGTCCCGCTCGACCCGACCAAACCGATGTCGGTGAAGCAGCTGGTGCGTCTCGTCGGGCAGGGGCGTCCGGTCGTAATTTTCCCGGAAGGCCGTATCTCCATCAGCGGCTCGCTGATGAAAATCTACGACGGCGCGGGGTTTGTCGCGGCGAAATCGCAGGCGACGGTGATCCCGGTGCGTATCGAAGGCGCGGAGCTGACGTTTTTCAGCCGCCTGAAAGGCCTTGTGAAACGCCGCGTCTTCCCGCGTATCTCTATCCACATTCTGCCGCCGACGTCCATTCCGATGCCCGACGCGCCGAAAGCGCGCGACCGCCGCAAAATGGCGGGCGAGATGCTGCATCAGGTGATGATGGAAGCGCGCATGGCGGCGCGCCCGCGTGAAACGCTGTTTGAAGCGCTCATCAACGCGCAAAAGCGCTACGGCGAGAGCAAAAACTGTCTGGAAGATATCAACTTCAAGCCGGACACCTACCGTAGCCTGATGATGAAAACGCTGTTTGTCGGGCGCATTCTCGATAAATACAGCGCGCCGCGCGAGGCCATCGGTTTAATGCTGCCGAACGCCAGCATCAGCGCCGCGGTGATTTTCGGCGCGGTGATGCGCGGGCGGATCCCGGCGATGATGAACTACACGGCGGGCGTGCAGGGGCTGACCAGCGCCATCACGGCGGCGCAGATCAAAACCATTTTCACCTCGCGCCAGTTCCTGGATAAAGGCAAGCTCTGGCATCTGCCGGAGCAGATAACCTCTGTGCGCTGGGTTTTCCTCGAAGATCTGAAAGGCGAAGTCACGGCGAAGGACAAAGCGTGGATCTTTGCGCATCTGCTGATGCCGCGCCTGGCCCAGGTGGAGCAGCAGCCGGAAGACGCGGCGCTGATCCTCTTTACCTCGGGCTCGGAAGGCAACCCGAAAGGCGTGGTGCACAGCCACAAGAGCCTGCTGGCGAACGTCGAGCAGATCCGCACCATCGCGGATTTCACCGCCGACGACAAATTTATGTCGGCGCTGCCGCTGTTCCACTCCTTCGGCCTGACGGTCGGGCTTCTCACGCCGCTGCTGACCGGCGCGGAAGTCTTTCTCTACCCGAGCCCGCTGCATTACCGCGTGGTGCCGGAGCTGGTGTATGACCGCAACTGTACGGTGATTTTCGGCACCTCGACGTTCCTTGGCCACTACGCGCGCTTTGCGCATCCGTATGATTTCCATATGGTGCGCTACGTCGTCGCCGGGGCGGAAAAGCTTCAGGAAAGCACCAAACGCATCTGGCAGGACAAATTCGGCCTGCGCATTCTCGAAGGCTACGGCGTGACCGAGTGCGCGCCGGTGGTGTCCATTAACGTGCCGATGGCGGCGAAACCAGGCACGGTCGGGCGCATCCTGCCCGCGATGGACGCGCGTCTTATCG